>Ga0213825_1000257_pt1 | contig 39713 bp, 35 predicted proteins | sample MC6MC0900MG_FD_179896 | JGI IMG/M metagenome (GOLD analysis project Ga0213825, IMG submission 179896) | Enriched soil aggregate microbial communities from Iowa State University, Ames, United States - MC6-MC0900-MG | ecosystem: Environmental > Terrestrial > Soil > Unclassified | place: USA: Iowa...
CCCATGGTCAACCCGGTAGAGGAAGTGATGAAAGGCTTAAGCACCTGGTCGATTTTTCTCACCATGGTGGTAATGGCCCCAATTTGCGAAGAAATCCTGTTTCGAAAGATCCTGATCGACCGGATTCGGCTTTATGGAGATAAAGCGGCGATCCTGGTATCCAGCGTTGTCTTTGGTTTAAGCCACGGTAATTTCTATCAGTTCTTTTACGCCTTTGGAATCGGCCTGGTGTTAGCTTATATTTATATTCAGACGGGAAAGCTTCGCTATACCATCGTTTTTCATATGATTATTAATTTTCTCGGCTCCGTTGTGGCCCTTCATATAGGAGATAATCCGCTCCTTACCGTTGCCTATTCCATTTTTATGCTTGGAGCGGTTATTGTCGGAACCATTTTGTTTTTTATGAATCAAAAAAAGTTGATATTTCATCCTGGACTTATGGAAACCTGGGGCAAAGGGGCATTTAAAGTACTCTTTTTAAATATTGGAATGATCTTGTTTTTTATTGTTTCGGCTGTGACCTTTGTCATTTCTGCAGGCTAAAGAAAAAGAAAGACGATATACAGTTGACACAATTCGTCAATTATGTTACATTTGTAGTTAGCAAAAATACTGTGATTAGGAATAGTAAGCTGTCTGAATCAAACAGAGAGCCGGCGGGTGGTGGAAGCCGGTTGGGGATGGCAGCCGAACTGGCCTTTGAGTAGCGTGCTGAAGGAAGCTCTGCTTTCTGTGTAGGCATTGCCGGTATCCCGACCGTTAAAGCGGGCGGATATGTTTTTTCATATCCAGTGAGAGCATACAAAACTGTATGAAATAGAGTGGTACCACGCGGTAAATCCTGCGTCTCTATGGCCGAATGAACGGTCTGAGGCGCATTTTTTTATGCGCTCTTACGGACATCACTTTATTTGCAGGCATTTGATACAGGGAAGAACCCTGACGTAAAAGGAGGAAATTTTGTTATGGCAGCGTCATATAACCACAGTTCCATTGAGAAAAAATGGCGGGAAAATTGGGCAAAGAACCCCATCAATGTTGATGATGGAAAGAAGGAGAAATATTACTGTCTGGATATGTTCCCATATCCTTCAGGAAGCGGTCTTCATGTAGGCCATTGGAGAGGTTATGTAATTTCTGATGTTTGGAGCCGGTATCAGATTTTAAAGGGACATTATGTGATCCACCCCATGGGCTGGGATGCATTTGGTCTTCCGGCAGAGAATTACGCCATCAAGATGGGAGTCCATCCGGCAAAATCCACGGCGGAAAACGTGGCGAACATCAAGCGTCAGATCAATGAGATCGCCGCTGTTTATGACTGGGATATGGAGGTCAACACCACGGATCCCGGATTCTACAAATGGACCCAGTGGATTTTTGTTCAGATGTTTAAGAAAGGCCTGGCTTATGAGAAGGAATTCCCTATCAACTGGTGCCCATCCTGTAAGACAGGACTTGCAAACGAAGAAGTGGTAAACGGCTGCTGCGAGCGCTGCGGAACCGGAGTTACTAAGAAGAACTTAAGACAGTGGATGTTAAAAATTACCGCTTACGCGGACCGTCTGTTAAATGATTTGGATAAGCTTGACTGGCCGGATAAGGTCAAGAAGATGCAGTCCGAATGGATCGGAAAATCCTATGGAGCTGAGGTTGATTTTAAGGTAGACGGAAAAGAGGAGAACATCACAGTTTATACTACAAGACCTGATACCTTATACGGAGCCACCTTTATGGTACTTGCGCCGGAACACGCTCTTGCCGCAGGCCTTGCTTCTCCGGAAAATAAAGAAGCGGTTGAGAAGTATATTTACGACGCATCCATGAAGTCAAACGTGGACCGTCTTCAGGATAAAGAAAAGACCGGTGTATTTACCGGCAGCTATGCGGTAAATCCTTTAAGCGGTGCCAAGGTTCCCATCTGGCTTTCCGATTATGTACTTGCTGACTACGGCACCGGTGCCATCATGTGCGTGCCGGCACATGATGACAGAGATTTTGAGTTTGCGACGAAGTTCAACATTCCGATCGTCCAGGTTATCTCAAAGGACGGTAAGGAAATCGAAAACATGACCGAAGCTTATACCGATGCCAGCGGAACGATGATCAATTCCGGTGAGTGGAACGGAATGGAGTCCTCTGTCCTTAAAAAAGAAGCTCCTGCAATGATTGAGGAACGGGGTCTTGGAAAGAAAACCGTAAACTTTAAGCTGCGTGACTGGGTATTCTCCAGACAGCGTTACTGGGGAGAACCCATTCCGATCATCCATTGTCCGCACTGCGGTAACGTTCCGGTTCCGGAAGACCAGCTTCCTCTCACCCTTCCGGAGGTAGAAAGCTACCAGCCTACCGGTACGGGAGAATCTCCGCTTGCAGATATTGAGGAATGGGTGAATACCACATGTCCGGTATGCGGTGCTCCCGCTAAGAGAGAGACCAATACCATGCCTCAGTGGGCTGGTTCATCCTGGTATTTCCTTCGCTACGTAGACAGCCACAACGAAAATGAACTGGTATCCAAGGAAAAGGCACAAAAATATCTTCCGGTGGATATGTATATCGGCGGAGTGGAGCATGCCGTGCTTCACCTTCTGTATTCCCGTTTTTACACCAAGTTCTTAAATGACATTGGTGTGGTGGACTTTGATGAACCATTTACCAAGCTGTTTAATCAGGGTATGATCAACGGAAAGAATGGAATCAAGATGAGCAAGTCAAAGGGAAATGTAGTATCTCCCGATGAATTAGTGCGTGACTATGGCTGTGATGCACTCCGTATGTATGAGCTCTTCGTAGGGCCGCCGGAGTTAGATGCAGAGTGGGATGACAGGGGAATCGAAGGCGTCAGCCGTTTCTTGCACCGCTTCTGGAATCTGGTAGCGGAAAGCAGCGATAAGAATGTGGAAGCCACCAGAGAAATGCTTCGTCTGCGCAACAAGCTGATTTTTGATATTGAACAGCGTTTCAATCAGTTTAACTTAAATACGGTAATTTCCGGATTCATGGAATATAACAATAAATTGATCGACCTGGCTAAGAAGAACGGAGGCATTGACAAAGAAACTTTGAAAGCCTTTGTGATCTTACTTGCTCCGTTTGCTCCCCATATTGGTGAGGAACTGTGGCAGCAGCTTGGCGGCGAGAGTTCCGTATTCCACGCTCAGTGGCCGGAATGTGATGAAGAGGCTATGAAGGATGACGAGATCGAAGTTGCAGTCCAGGTAAACGGAAAGACCCGTGCAGTGGTTAAGCTTCCTGTAGATGTATCAAAGGAAGAGGCCATTGAAGCCGGTAAGGCGTTGATCCCTGATAAGATAACCGGAACCATTGTTAAGGAAATCTATGTTCCTGGAAAGATTGTAAATATCGTGTGCAAATAAGGGCGTCAAATAATTGAACCTATTAATAAGCAGAAAACCTTGAATCTATAAGGAATAAACCTATTATAACTTGTTATATCTTATTAAACTTTATTAGCCATTTGGTGTAGGAATGGTGTAATGGAGTAAAGAAATTGGTGTGAAATCAGATAAAGAAATCGAACAATTTGAGCATTAAAATAAGGGCATTATGAGCTATAGAAATATAGTTTATAGTGTCCTTATTTAGCGTTCAAATAATGTATATAACATATCCCCCACCGATATCAAGTGACTTACCTCTTGGTGTCAGATATAGTACAAGAATGAAAATGTATTATGGGGAATTACTTCTTATGGGTATGATGAGGTTATAAGATTGTCTTATTGGGATATACCGGAAGAAGCGTTGCTGAAGGTGGAATAAACCGTATTGATTGGTCGAGTTTAGTGGAAATTGTAGTATTAGAGTCAGTTCTTAATCAAATAAAAACAATTTACGCTTAGGAGGAAAAATGCTACTATAATTACAAAAACATTTATACGAGAAATATTTTGGTATAATACAAGTGTCAAGTAAAAAATGATAATTAAGGAACGTTATTATTAACATTATGCATCAAAGAATACTGATTATCCTTGTTTATCATTTATATTGTGATTTACTTAAAAACATCAATGAAATTTGATTGCAGTAAGCGGTCGTTGGTAGTTGATTGGATTGGTACTTGTGGTTTTTGACAAGTGCTTAGTTTCCAATACACCAACGGCCGTTTTTAATTTGAAAGAGGTGATTCCAGTGGACTAATTTGGTTCGATTTAGTGTAATGATACCGGTACAAGAGAACTTCGTTAATTTTTTGGCATTATCATCACCAGAGACAATGGTTTTGTTTAAAACGATTGTAGGGTACTTATATACAAGAAAGGAACGTTTATGAAAAAAATAATTAATAGAATATTTATGTTGTGTTAACTGCTATTTTATTTAGCATGCCATCATCTACATGTTTGGCAGCTACTAAGGAAGCTACTAATATTTTCCCGAGAACTCTACTTACACTTAATTTAGAAAAATGGAATGATGGCGTCAAATTGAAAGGTAGTAACAAAACATATACATCAATACTTAAGATATATCCTTAATTATTGGCCCAGCTATACTAGGGAGTTATTTCTACAACAAAGAAAAAGTAATATTGGGTCATCTAAAAGCAGATTTTAAAACTGGTGTAGTCAATGCATTAGTTTAATAATAATTACTACTATTCCATCTGCAACACTAACGCAGATGGAATTGAATGGAGATGTTTATGAAACAGAAAAGAATATCAATACCTATATTATTATTCGCAATAGTATGCTCAGCTATGTGCAGTATCTTTATATCCCGGTGGTATTTCCTAAACCAGAAAGGAATGGGATATAAGTTAACGTTAGCGGCCAAAGTTATTTCTAATGATGGGACTCAACTAGTCGTCCAAGGCGATGTAACGAATACAAAAGGAACAAATGGTAACTATATTATTAAAAATAGTTCAGGAGTAATAATATGCGATTCACAAAGAAATGAGATTGCTTTTTCTGATTTAAAACCAGAAAACCCTATTACTGTTTATTATTATTGGAAGATTCCTAAATATGTTTCCCCTCAAACGGACTTTAATGATAATTTTGCTTTAGAAGAAAATCAAGTAATACCTGATGTTTTAGCAATTGCTCAACTTAATAATAATGAACTCTCAAAAGGGATTGAATTCTTTGAGCCTAGCATCATTAGCAGTGACTAAATCTTGCGAATAAAAATTGCTGCTGATGCGCATCAGGCGGAAATCGATGCCTTACAGGAAAAGGCTGATTTATTTGTAAATATCGTGTGCAAATAAAACTGTCAATATAGAACAATCTGAGCTTTAAGGACATTATAGGCTATAGAAATATGGTTTATAGTGTCCTTATTTAGCGTTCGAATAATGCAAACGAATCCCTTCATTTGCAAAGTTAAAAATGTGTGCTGATTCAATGAAAGAAATTGAAAAGAAGTTAGAAAAATATAAAGAGGAACATGACGGAAAAGATTTTATGTGTGATGTTAGCACAAAGACAATTGAAGATATTTGTCAGCTGTTACAATGTCAACCACACGATCTAATTGAGTGGGAAGTTGACTTAAAGCCTGAACTATCATATGAAAGTAGATTCAAGGACGAGAAATAATATAAGAGGACTTGATTTCCCAAGTCCTCCATAGTATAATCTACTTAGAAAGGTATTCGGAATTGAAATTTCCGATTGCCCTCAGTAAAAATATCTATTTTGAAATAGCATCTACTTTGGCTGGTGGGATGCTATTTCTTTTTGTTGTTATGATTGTCTATGTAAGACAGAGCCATCCGAATATATTTCCTATTATAGATCAAAGATCTTACCGAGAGTTAACCGGAAAAGAATATCCTATATATTCAAGTAAAGACAGAAATAAGAAGTATGCGGAGCTGTACATAAATTATATAGGCATGTGTTTTCAGTTTAACATGCAAGAATGTCCGGATATTCCATTTGAATTCATTGATAAAATATTATACCAGCTTGATAAAGAGAAGGGCAATGCTGTAAAATACTGATATAATAAATTGATTTTAATGTAGGAGGGTGAAAAGTAATTATGGAAACATTAGAAATACATAATTTGGAAGACTCGTTATATAATCAGAAAGAAAATTTGACTAAGGTTAATTATTTTATTTTTGATGAATATGAAATACATTTTAATATTATTCCTTCTAAAACATCGCAGGAATGGCATATGCACCGAGAGATAGAAGAGGCTTTGTTTGTAATATCTGGTGAAATTTTAGTTAGATGGAAAGATAATAATATTATACGTGAAAAGTTAGTGTACAAAAATTCAGTAATTAGGGTGAAAAATTCTATACATACACTTGAAAACCTGACAAATGAAGAAGCGACCTTCGTTGTATTTCGCATGGTTCCAGATGGTACAAATAAGCGCGAAATAATTAAAAATGATAAAGTGATTTTTAGCAATTTAAGCTGAGTTGAGTACTTTGAGAGGGAATAAAAATAAAATCAATGAAGAAATATCTATATCAGTAATAGTTTTTTCATTTAATGATCGTTAAACGGCGTATATTATAAGGTAAGCGAATTATACAATCATTATAAGGTCATTCGCAGCTAGAGACTACCATGGATATTTATACCCACATCATAGATGAAACGCAAAACAAATAGGTCACAAGGCTAAAAATATTAGCTTAAGTGTGTGGTGTAAAAGCAATGAGTGTGCCGTGGAACGCTGATTACTAGCTACTCATCGATCATATTGTAAATATCGTGTACAAATAAAACTGTCAATATAGAATAATCTGAGCTTTAAGGACATTATAGGCTATAGAAATATGGCTTATAGTGTCCTTATTTAGTGTTCGGATAATGTATGTATAAAATCCCTACTCATATGTAATAAGGTGATATTTATATTTAGGGAGATGAATATTATCATTTATATACAATCAATGATGTGGTAAAATAGAAATGATCATGGAGTGATTCGGATTGTATATGCATTGCTTCAGGGGAGGAGAAATTATTAAGAGCAAGTCGGGAAGACAAACGAAGTAGGAACGATGGCTACAAAATCATATTAAGGAACTTGTATAAGAATAGTTGAAAGGATGTTTTCATATAAAATGGAAATAAGAAGAGCAGTAGAAGAAGATGTAATGGCGATTATGAAAATTTATGAATATGCCCGTCAGTTCATGGCCGAAAATGGGAATCCAACACAATGGAGTCCCACCTATCCAAATGTGAATCTAGTGGAAGGAGATATTGCAAACGGTAACTGTTATGTTTGTACTGAAAAAGAGACGATTGTTGGCACTTTTGCATTTTTCATTGGGGAAGAACCTACATACCATACGATCGAGCAGGGAAACTGGCATTTTGATATGCCCTATGGCGCCATTCACAGACTGGCTGGGAATGGAGAGGTAAAAGGGGTATCGAAAGCTTGCTTTGATTTTTGCAAAAGCAAAATAGACTATCTTAGGATAGATACTCATGAAGACAATACGCCGATGCAAGCAACTATTTTAAAAAATGGTTTTAAACAGTGTGGAATTATACATGTGGAGAATGGTGATCCAAGGTTTGCTTTTGATTATTTATGATATCTAGGAGGTATAGAAATGGAGATTCGCCCTCAGACAGTTATTAAAATGACAGTTGTAAAAAAGAATAATTATTGTCCCATCTTTGAAGAAGGTGATGAGATCATAATTAAAAAGCACTGCTTTGATATGAGTTTCAATAAATTGGAAAAGTACTGTTATGCTACCCTGGCTGATATATATCCCAAATGCAACAATTTGAGAAAGCAGCCGGTAGGCTCAAAGGATACCTTTACCTGCCGTGACAATGGAATTATTGAGATTGAATTAGAAAGGCTGGATGATGAACCGTACGACTTCGAAAGAAGGAGTTAGAAAAACTGGAAAGAGAGTTACCTTATGACAGAATACATGAATGAGCCAATTAATTATGAGTTTACTGTACAGGATATTATTGATGAATATAAAAGTTGTGGAGATATCAGAAAGGTTGCAGGAATATATTGTTTGGAGAAAAAGTCGGTTAAGTCGATTTTAAAGAAGGAAGGAGTTTTATAATAAATCATGATTACACAATACAAAAAAACACCCATTAAATGGACGGCAATAACGTTGTTATGCCTTTTCTTATTAAACGGATGCTCAAGTACAGCGAACTTTGCCCCCGGAACGAATCCGCAAAATGCCACAGAAGCAGAAAATGATTCCAAGGGCGGTGAGAATTCTGCTGCGCAGGCTCCCCCTATTATCGTTTCCGAGGAGGAAACAGTTACTCAAGACCAAACGCTTTCTTCGGAAATCGGAGTCACCTCTTTTGAACTATATTTTGATTTATTGGGTTCGAGTAAACAGGATTTGATCAACGATATAAGCGAGAAGCCGGAGTCAGTTGACGAAGGCGGTTTGGAATTTAAGGAGACTGGAATTCGGGTATGGTTTAATACAGATGCCGATGTAGTCAATCAGGTATTTACCCAACGGGAAGATTTGGATTTCCAAGGTGCTAAAATCGGTGATACAATTGAAAGTTTTCAAAAAGCCTTTGGGGAACCAATTAGTGATCAAAATGGCGACATGCACTTTAAATATAAAGAGGGTTATATATCTGTTATTTATGATACACAAACCCAAAATACCTTTGCCGTTTATCTCTTGAGCGAAGACTTTTAGGGTATTCTAATACGGTTAAATGGTAAGCCTTTATCCAAAAACTATATGTCGAAAGGGTGATATATTTGCTTTTTCAAGATCAATTGATAAAACATAGAGGAGAATGAAATGGAACGTCAAAAAAATCATGAGAAAACTCAGATGCTTATTTTCCTGGGAGTGGCTTTTGCATTACCATATATGCTGGGAATTTTAATGGGGATTGGCTATACGAAGGGGTTTGATGTATCGGTTTTCCCCTCAGCCCAGATGTTCTACCCTGCTTCGGGGGCGATACTGGCCGCTTTGATTACACACAAAGAAGATGATCTGATTCCTAAGAGATTTTTTGTGGGTTTTTTAATTCTTACTTTACTGTTATTGGCTTGCACGGTGGCAAGCATGATTGTGCCTGGAATGAGTTGGAACATTATATCTCAATATATAATGATCCTTGGTTCTCTTATCGCTTGGATTTTACTGCTTACTGAAAAGAAAGATAAGCGAATTGCCTATGGATTGAAAGGAGGGCGTTGGAACGCAGCTGCTCTCATTGTTCTGCTATATTTCATTCTTTACATTGGCAGAACTGTTATCATGTATATTTTAAATGATCAAATACAAACCATGACTGAAATTATCCTAAAGCCTGTTACTTGGCTGATGCTAATAACATTACCCATAAACTATTTTTTAGTATTTACCGCATTTTTGGGAGAGGAGTACGGTTGGAGGTACTTTCTTCAGCCTGTATTGCAGAAAAAGTTTGGAATGGTTCGAGGTATTCTTATTCTAGGAGTTGCTTGGGGATTATGGCATTTACCCATTAATTTCTTTTATTATTCGTCTCCATCCGTAGGGTTTATTAGCTTGACAGGTCAATTAATTACATGTGTTACATTGGGAATATTTTATGGTTGGGCTTATTTAAAAACCGATAACATATGGACAGTTGTTATATTGCATTTTGTCAACAATAATTTAGTTCCGATCATTACCGGAAATTATACGTCGGAAGTTCTTCAAAATCAAGACATAACATGGAATGGAGTGATTTTATTACTGGTGGTCAATACACTGTTGTTTGCGGGTGTTATTTTTACAAGTTACTATAGAGACAATACCCGGAGACTTCCAACAATGGATGAACGAGTTAACCGGAAAATCATGAAATTGGAAGAGCAGGCGCAATGGGAAGATACGAAAGAATGAAGGGGAATAAGCCAATTGAAAGTAAAATTTCAATTGTATGAACAGGTCGGATTGGCATATAATAGAATTAATTAGATCATTTGAGGGAAGCCATGATCATACATGTTGTCCAACCCGGTGAAACCATCTATTCAATCTCGGAGTATTACAAAATTCCTGTTGACAGATTAATATTAGAAAACGGAATTACAAACCCTGACAATTTAGCAATAGGCCAAACCATTGTGATCGTTCAGCCGGAAACAGTCTATACCGTCCAGCCCGGCGATACTTTGAATAGTATTGCAGAGCAGCATGGCGTTTCGCCATTGGAATTACTGAGAAATAATCCCTACCTCTCAGACAGAGTTTTTTTGTACACCGGCGAAACGATTGTTATAAAATATCAAACGAATAAAGTAAGAACAATTAGCACTGGAGGTTATTCCTTTCCCTATATAGATAAATCTGTTTTAATAAAGACACTTCCTTTTTTAACTTATTTAACCATTTTCAATTATAGGGCTACAAGTGAGGGAGAAATCATCACCAGATCTGATGACACGGAACTTATCCAGCTGGCAAAAGAATATGGAGCTGCACCTATGCTGTTTGTTTCCACGATTACGGAAGAAGGATTAGCTAGTCATGAAGTGAACTATGAAATTTTAAATAATCCTTCTATACAGGATCGCCTTATAGATAACGCTCTTCAAATACTAAAAAGGAAAGGCTATTATGGTATAAACATATATGTCGAAGACATTACCTATGACAACATAAATAACATTGCGGAATATTTGAAGAAAGCCTGGGAGATTTTCCATTCAGAAGGTTACAGGATCGTGATTACTGTAACACCTATCACGAATATTGATACTCCCTACGCCAGCTTTGAAAAATTAGACTATTCTAAGTTTTCTGAATATGTAGATGGAATCATATTTGCTTCTTATGAATGGGCAAGGATTTATAGCTATCCGAATTCAATTTTCCCGGTTAATGTTTTAAGAGAGTTATTGGATTATGTAGCCGGTATGATTCCTAACGATAAAATCATATTAGGAATCACCACTCAGGGTTATGACTGGACACTTCCATATGTTCCGGGTGCCACAGGAGCTGTTGTAATGTCTAACAATAGAGCAGTGCAAATTGCAGCGGATAACGATCTGGTTATCCAATTTAATGAAGCAGCGCAGTCGCCTTACTTCTACTATGAGGATTGTGAGGAGGGTTTGCATGTAATATGGTTTAAAGATGCAAGAAGCTTTGATGCAAGAGCGGAACTGGTAGAGAAATATAACTTACAAGGTTTATCTATTTGGACGATTATGAGATTCGATGCTCAAATGTGGTTTGTTTTTAATACTCAATATTACATAGAGAAAATCATGGATGGTGTGACGAATCAATGGTATCGGCCAAGGGTCAGGTCAAAGTGCTGAATGATATAATAAGGACATTATAGCGGATTCCTATTGGAACCGCCCATAATGTCCTTATTTTTATTTTGTATTGCGCTTCATTAAATTTTGGGAAAGCATACGCAAGGTATCCATTCGTTTCCGCTCGTTAGGAGTCATATTAGCGCTCATAATGGTAATGAGAAGGTCAGTCTCTTCATTACTAAACTGAATGCCTTTCCGGCTTGCTTCTGCATTTAAGTTTAAAAGTGTTGGGACAAGCTGGTCTTTTGGAGTGGATTCTACCCGCTTTGCAAATTCGGTCAGCATGGAGAGTTTTTGCGGATTCATATTTCTAAGTCTGGGGTCTTGTTTCCAGTTAATGTTCATAGGTGGTTATTCTTCCTTTCTATGGGATATGGTAGGGGAGTCAGGGAGAAATATGGATTAATTCATCTGCTGCATGGCGGACATCATAAGCTGCATGGTTTCAAACCGGGCCTGCTGTTCCGGCGGCATGAAATTCTTGAGCTGGTCCAGAGGCATCCGTCCAAAGGGGTTATTATTCTGCCGTTGGTTATTGTTAGGCCTTCCGGATCCTTCATGCTGGGCTTGGAACTGCGGTTGGGATTGGGATTGGGCCTGGATCGGAATGGTGGAACTTGGTACCGGGCTTGGATCCGGGGAAGAGTTGGCCAGCCTAATCCCCTGGGAGAAGTTGATAATAAGGTCGATGAGATCCTGTTCCGCGGGATTTGCAAAGGCCTTTATGGTGTTCAGCATGTCAAAGGGGTTGTTATTCCGTTCTCTTTCCCTTGAGGAATTGAGGCCCATAGCAGCTACTTCTCCTTCTTCAAAAAGATTAATGGTGCGGCGCAGCTCGTTTATTTTTACGAAGTAGGACATAAAACGCTGCTGGGAAACACTCATATAAGGCAGGGCAGCCTTCATCATCTGAAGATGATTATCACCAATAAGGGAGTCCAGATCATTTGCGCGTATATTTTGCTCGTTGTTCATGGCATAAGATTCCTTACTTTTCTTGTTGACAATATATGCATCTGCATATATTAGTATTACAGGAGAGTGATTTAGATATGAATAGCCGATTAATTATAGATGGAAATGCAGTGTATGAAATTGATGAAGATTGTATGAAGAAAAAGCAGGGCAGAAGCTCCATAAAAGGAGTAAGCGGCCAGAACTCTTTTCAACGACCTGGAAAAAGCAACGGTCAGAGCCGTTAATAAATAAAAAACAAGACCCGATCTATAAAAGATCGGGCCTTGTTTTATGTTTGCTTAGCAGAAGAAGTTATTTCCGCCGCCGCCGCAGCAGCAGAGCAGAAGAATGATGATGATTATCCAACTGCATCCACCATCATTACCGCAACCGCCTCCGCAACTGTTACCGCAACCGCCACCGCAACCGAAGCCGCCGCCGCCGCCACAGAAGCACAGGATAATGATCAGCCAGATAATATTGAAGCCGCATCCATTATTACCACATCCTCCATCACATCCGCATCCACAGTTAGTTGCTGCCAGATCACTCATATTGGTTCCTCCAAATAATTTGTTTACAATGTAAGTGTATGAATGTCAGCTTGCCACTGTTTCCATTTTTTCTTAAAATTTTAGAATTGTTATGATTGAACTTATCCCATTGTTGTGTATAATTAGTACAACAGAGAAATGAGGAGCAAAAGATGGGAAAATTATATTATGACAGACCTTATGTAAAAACTTTTGAAGCGATAGTGACGGATTGCAGGCCGGGAAAGGACTGCTTTTTTGAGGTGTTTTTAGATCGGACTGCTTTTTACCCAGAGGGAGGCGGGCAGCCGGCTGATATGGGAAGTCTGGGGGAAGCGTCGGTTCTTGATGTTAAGGAAAGGCTGGAAGGCATTGTCCATATTACGGATAAGCCCCTAAAGGCGGGCAGCAGGGTGAATGGAATCATAGACTGGGAGAGAAGATTCTGCCTTATGCAAAATCATTCCGGAGAGCATTTGTTGTCGGGAATCGTACATAAGCATTATGGTCTTGATAACGTAGGGTTTCACATGGGAAAGGATGAGGTGACCGTGGACTTTAACGGAATCCTGACCATGGAAGAAATTGAGGCGGTTGAAGCGGAAGTGAATGAACTCATCTGGCAGGATATTCCGGTTTTAGAGTCTTATCCTTCAAAGGAAGAGCTTTCCCTTATCGATTACCGGAGTAAAAAGGAATTGACCGGGCAAGTCCGGCTGATCGAATTTCCGGGAGGTGACGTGTGCGCATGCTGCGGAACCCATGTAATGACGACGGGAGAAATCGGTATTTTGAAAGTGACGGGGATGATTCATTATAAGGGCGGTGTCAGGTTGACCATGCTGTGCGGTAGGATGGCTCTAAAGGATTACTGCAAAAAACAAAAGACTGTGTCAGGAATTTCTGTCCTGCTGTCGGCAAAACCGGATCATCTTCTTGAGGCAGTTGACAGATTAAAAGAAGAAGGGCAGAAAAAAGATGGAAGGCTCGGTCAGCTTTCCAAAGAGCTTTTAGAAAGAAAGGCCGGAGATTACCCCGAACTGGATGCTCCTCTGCTGGTTTTTGAACGTGACTTATCTCCTGTGCAGCTGAGACAATTTTGCACGATGCTGTATGAAGGAAAAAAGGGGAGCGTTGTTTTGACATGTTCTGGAGACGAAGGTTTCTTTCAGTATGCACTTGGAAGCAGCCAGGAGGACATGAGGGCATTGAGTAAAACATTGAATGGCAGGTTAAACGGTCGGGGCGGGGGAAGTACCCTGATGGCACAAGGCACTTTTCAGGCTTTGCAGGAAGATATCAGAAAAGCGTTTGAGGAGGAGTCATAAAAGGAGAGTATGATGGAATTAGATGACAGTACAATTAAAAAAATACGGGGCCTGATCGTATTTGCGGTAATCGTGGTGGTGGCCGGCTGGAATTATCGCAGCCTGTTTGCCTTTGCAATGAAGCTGGTGGGATTTATCTCGCCCTTTCTTCTGGGAGGCGTCATGGCATTTATCCTAAATGTTCCGATGCGAAGGATCGAGCAATTGCTGCCGGGAAAGAAGGAGAGTAAGATCCGCAGACCATTGAGCCTTTGTCTTACCCTTGTGTTTGTAATGGGACTCCTGCTGCTTGTTGTTTTTGTCGTGCTGCCTCAGCTTTTTGAAACCGTTATGAGCCTGCAAAACAGCATTCCGGCGTTTCTTGCAGGGATTAAGGAGGAAGCGGAGAGGCTCTTTGCCCAGAACCCTGAAATTGCGGATTATATCAGTAACATTGAGGTTGACTGGAAATCCTTTTTGGAGAAGGTGGTTGGATTTTTATCCGCCGGAGCGGGTACGGTGCTTTCTTCTACCGTGTCGGCCGCCCTTTCCTTTATTAGTGGAATGACCGCCTTTTTAATCGCCCTGGTCTTTGCTGTTTATATACTTCTTCAGAAGGAGAGTCTTTCACGGCAGATACATAAGCTGATGAAGGCATTTCTTCCGGAAGAGGTAACCTTGCGGACGCTTGAGATTTTAACGCTGGTTTCTGAAACCTTTTCCCATTTTCTTACGGGACAGTGCATGGAAGCGATTATCCTTGGGAGTATGTTCTTTTTGACTCTGACGGCCTTTGGCCTTCCATATGGGATACTGATCGGCGTTTTGATCGCTTTTACAGCTCTGATACCAATGTTTGGGGCATTTATCGGCTGTGCCATCGGGGCATTTTTGATGCTGATGGTAAGGCCACTGGATGCGGTTGTTTTTTTAATCATTTTCTTTGTACTTCAGCAGGTGGAAGGAAACTTTATCTACCCACATGTAGTAGGGAATTCTGTGGGGCTTCCTTCCATCTGGGTCCTGGTTGCGGTCACCATCGGCGGCAGCGCTATGGGAATTGTGGGAATGCTGATATTTATCCCTCTCTGTTCCGTGGTGTATGCCATTCTTCGGGAAATCGTGAACGAGAGACTGGAGAAGCGGAAGAGGCATAAAATTAAAAAATAAGAAAGCTGCCTTGCTGGCCGAAAGAACCAGCAAGGCAGCTTTCCGTTCTTATCCTCTCGCCCAGCGTGCCGGATACCATTTCTGGAACCATACGGTAAAAACACCCATGAGAGCAGGTAAGACAGTATTGATGAATCCGATATAAGATGAGAAAGCAGTACCCATCAAAATATATGTCCAAATCGGAGTGATAAGATATAACCCTCCCCAAGCGGCAGTCAATATCCGGTTTGTTTTCATGAAAATCGGATTGGAAAAGGCGTTTTCCCCGCCATAGTGCGCCGCGCTGTAATGGGCGGTCAGCGGTATTTTGGTAAATGCGCCGATGATCCACATCAATCCAAATATCATATAGCTACTGGAAACGATCATTCTTGTATCTGCACCGAAGATTACCGCCAGTGAAAGTCCGGCCACGATTGGAATGCTGATTTGCTCATAGACAACAGGCCGGAACGCAAGCCATAATAGTGGAACAATCGCAGCAATGGCAATACCTGCTGCTGCACCGGCTGTTGGATTTATCGCCATTACCGTCCAGATGACAATCCACGGCGCGAGAAAAATTCTCATGTTGGTCTTGTTCTGCGTCTTTATATTAGCTGGTTTTGATGGCGTATGCATACCAAATAACTCATTCCACTTGATCATGAGATTAAAATCACCGAGAACTTTATAAAGCCGCTGGTACAGTGCATCCTGCCCGGAAATTTCACCGCGAGAGATGGAACGCCAGATCGAGTAAGGCGTTTCAATCCTTGTGGTATATGGTTTGAACCCATCTGTTATGACTTTAGCCTCTTGCTTTGTCATCCAGATTTGATAGGTTTTATCAATGTCTGTATAATAAAATTCCAGTACACGATCCACGCCGTCAGGATTATATAAAGCAGCCATCTGCGTGGTAAAGTTTAGGCTGTCGTCTGCCGGAGTTCCGGAATCCTCACTTTTGGAAATGCCCCAGGAAGCATCCGCCATTTTTTCAAATACCTCCCGGGGATATAACGGTTCCATAAGCTCTGCCTGTGTTCCGGCATGAATTCCTCCGGCGGCATATTCTGCCCCGGCGCGGCGGACAATATCTAAATATGCATCGGTGCGGCTTTTTAATTCCGGCAAGCGGAACAATTCTCCTTGCCCGCAAAGGATCGCCGAGTAGCTGCCTTTGCCGCAAGCGTGGTCAAACATGGAGATTACAGCGTCATAATTACCTTTTGATGTCCAAAAGCCGCAAGTTGAAATTACAAGGTGTTTTTGGCTCGTTAAATCATACCTTGCCGGATGACTTCCGCTTTCCTTTTCTTCGGCCATAAATGGTAAGTTCAACGGCAATTGGCGGTCGATTAAGTTTTTTAAACCGCCGGGAACGCTGAAATAATACAGCGGAAAAGACCAGATAATCACATCTGCTGCAATCATTTTTTTAAGAATTTCACTCATATCGTCGTTTATGACACACGTTCCTGGTGTCTTATTCCAACAGGCAAAGCATCCAAGACAGCTCTTAATGTTGGCGCCTGCCACATCAATAATTTCTGCGTCTGTCCATTGGGCTCCGTCCAAAAAGGCATGGGTAAGGCACATGGTATTGCTGCGTTTACTTTTGGGAGAACCGTTTATAACTAATATGTTCATCGTTTCATCTCCTCTAATAGAGCAATTGCCTTGTCTGCCCAGTTAAGGCTGGCATCGTAAAACACTTCACCATAAAGGGCTACTAGTTTCCAGTATTCCGCTTTTCTATCGTCGCCGACAACTGCTCCATATTCGGAGATAATATCTTGGGCAGCGCTCATTCCCTTGCTGCTTTCCGTACATTGTTCGCGATATGTGCGTAGCATTTCCAATGATTGATCGATACTTCTTTCTCCAGCGAAGAATACACGCATCAGAAATGCACTTCTTATACGCATTGCGTCGGCAATATCCGATTCCGGCGAGGACAGCCAGTTGGTTAGCTCCTCTTTTCCGCTGTCTGTTATGCTATACACCCGTTTGTTTGGCTTTTGGTTCTGAATAACGCGCTCACTGGTCAGCCAGCCGCAGCGCTCCATGGCATCCAGTTCACGGTAAATCTGGCTGTTCTTTGCCTGCCAGAAAAACGAAAGAGAATCCTTAAATGCCTTATCCAGCTCATATCCCGTCATTGAGCCATAATTGAGCAATCCCAGCAGACCGTGCTTAAGTGACATACATCATACCCCCTCTATTATATATTCAACAAGTTGATTATATAATAGAGGGGGTATGATGTCAAGAAGTACAATATAAAAACCGCAGGACATAAGATCCTGCGGTTTTTATCAGATGTGGATACACAATTTTTATTATTCGCCCTGATACATGTATTTAATGAGTCTTTCTACATCTTCCGGGTCATGGGCAACCAGCTCCAGTTCATTGATCATGCTGCCGTTGGAAAAAATGGTGGCCATGGAAAGGTACTGGCTTAATTTGGACTTTAAATTAATTCGGTCACCTTCTGTGGAAACCAGTTCAACGGTGCCTTTGCACTGCTCGATTACTTTGAAAAACTTTTCTACATCTGTGATATTTTGAATTTTCATGTGAATTCCTCCTTTGGAATGTCCGTGAAATGATTTTCATTTCCTATGTCCTATTATAGCAGTGTTCTTACTCTGGTACAATATGGAAAAAACCAGAAAAACAAGTCAAACGACTGTTTATTATGTATAATAAGAATACAAATGCAAAAATGGAGGATAAGATCATGAAGAGGATACGGGAATATGGCATTATCACAGGAAGACTGGCTCCGGGACCCCTTAATAAGATCACCGATGTGGAAGGTGTTTTGGTAGGACATGCCACAATCGATACTATGGATCACAAAACAGGTGTTACGGTCATTATTCCCTGTAAGGACAATCCCTTCTTAAGGAAGCTGGTTGCGGCGTCTTATATTCATAATGGTTTTGGCAAAAGCCAGGGCCTGGTCCAGCTTGATGAGCTGGGAACTCTGGAAACGCCCATCGCTCTTACCAATACGTTAAATGTAGGGAAGGTTCACGATGCCCTGGTGGATTTGATGCTTGAAAGATGCAGGCAGGAGGGCACAGAGCTGGCATCTGTCAATCCTGTGGTAGGAGAGTGCAATGATTCGGTCTTAAATAACATCAGTGAAAGGGTTGTAGGACTTAAAGAGGTGAAGGCAGCTTTGGCTGACGCTTTGCCGGATTTTGAAGAAGGGGCCGTAGGAGCAGGCTGCGGCACGGTATGCTATGGCTTAAAGGGAGGCATCGGATCCGCCTCCAGAAGGTTTAAAATAGGGGGAGAAACTTATACCCTGGGAGTATTGGTGCAGTCGAATTTTGGAAGTACAGAAAACCTGATCATAGGCGGACAGGCTGTTGGAACGGAAATTGCCAGGTTAACTAAACCGCAGGTTTTAGACAGAGGCTCCATAATGACAGTCATAGCTACGGACCTTCCTGTCTCAGACCGTCAGTTAAAGAGAATTATAAAGAGGGCTGGGGTAGGACTTTCCAGAACAGGTTCCTATATGGGGCACGGAAGCGGAGATATTATGATTGGCTTTACCACGGCAAACCGGATACCGGAACTGGCAGAAAAAGAATTGCTGACCGTCCGCATTCTAAAAGAAAGCGCCCTGGAGACGGCCTTTACGGCCGCAGCAGAAGCGACAGAGGAGGCGGTCTTAAACTCTCTTGCCATGGCAAAAACAACCACAGGCTGTAAGGGTAATGTGGTACATTCCCTGACCGACCTGTGGCTTTCCAAAGAGCATTCTTAATCAAAATCTGCGTGATATACCTGATCGGGCGTGTGGATGTCAATGGCACTTAAATTAAACTGGTCTTCGAAAATCTGAATTTTATATTCAAAAAAAGTATCATCCGTTTTCTTCGACATAAATACATAGGCTCCCGGTTCCTTGTCCTCAATTTCGTCGTTGATCTCGTCGTAAATTTCTTCCCCGTCCACCGGGCCTTTATATCCGGTCATACGGATGGCTTCCTCAATTGCCTGATAGAATTCTTCCATAAAGCGTACCTCGTTTCTGATTCATTTTATATGGATACTATTATAAGCAATCTTTTCCATTGCTGCAAGAATTACTTGAATCTTATTTGAGAGGGTGTATAATAGGACAGGAATAAAATGGAGGGATTGGATATGGATTTATTATACAGACCAAGAAGATTAAGAACATCAGATACCTTAAGAAAAATGGTACGGGAAACCAGAGTGTCAAAGGAATCCCTTATTTATCCGCTGTTTGTGGTGGATGGAAATGAAAGTGTGGAAGAAATCCCTTCCATGGAAGGTCAATACCGCTACAGCGTGGACCGGCTCCCCCAGATTATGGACCAGCTGATAAACGCCGGTGTAGTCAAAGTCCTGTTATTTGGAATTCCGGCTCATAAAGACGCTTGCGGCAGCCAGGCCTATGATGAGGAAGGCGTTGTACAACGTGCCATCCGCTTTATCAAAGAGCACTACCCTATGGTATATATTGTTACAGATGTGTGCATGTGTGAATATACATCCCACGGTCACTGCGGAATCCTTGACGGAGAATCTGTTGATAATGACAAGACTCTGGAATATTTAAACAGGATAGCCCTTTCCCATGTAAACGCAGGAGCTCATATGGTGGCTCCTTCCGATATGATGGATGGCAGGATCGGTTCCATGAGGCAGGCCCTTGATGAGGAAGGATTTGTGAATGTGCCGATCATGGCTTATTCAGCCAAATATTCCTCCGCATTTTACGGGCCGTTTCGGGAGGCTGCCGGATCTGCACCGTCTTTTGGAGACCGGAAAAGCTATCAGATGGATTATCATAACAGGAAAGAAGCATTAAAGGAAGTGGAATTAGATGTGGCGGAAGGGGCTGATATCGTGATGGTAAAGCCTGCCCTTTCTTATCTGGATATTATAAGAGAAGTGGCAGACCGTCAAGACCTTCCTGTGGCCGCCTACAGCGTAAGCGGTGAATATGCCATGATAAAAGCGGCTTCTAAAGCCGGATTTATTGAGGAAGAAAAGATTGTCTGCGAGACGGCGGTAAGTATATACCGCGCAGGGGCGGATATCCTTATTACCTATTACGCAATCGAACTTGCCCGTTATATGGATGAGGGGAAAATCGGCTGATAGAAGCCGGTCGGCGAGAAGAGGTCAAAGGCCCTTCTCTCGCCGTATCCTTTTAATATCATCCAAAAGAAGTGCGGTTACCCGTAAGCCTCCCCGTCCAATACCTATGCCGATATCAGGCTTGTTGCTCCCATGAAAATCTGAGCCGCCTGTGGGAAAAAGGTCATATTGTCTGGCCAATTTTCTTAATTTGCCGCTTTCATACTGATTGTTGGAAGAGTGGTAGACCTCCAGACCGTGAAGCCCTAAATCTTTTAAATAGCGGACCAGTTCCTCTGTCTTTTTATCTCCCAGGTGATATTGGTATGGATGAGCCAAAACAGGGGAAGCCTTACAATCGGTAAGGATTTTCATGGCGTGCTCCGGAGTGATCTTTTCTTTGCGGGGACAGTAGGGGCCGCTATAGTCCAGATATTTTTTAAATGCCTGGTCCATATTCTTTACATAACCTTTTTCAAGGAGAACCCGGGCAAAATGGGCACGGGTTATGACCGTGTCAGGATTTCCTGCCATTACTTCATCTAATGTGATGGAAATGCCGGCATTTTGGAAACGGCGTATCATTTCCTCATTCCTTTTTTTTCGAATTTCTTTCAGAGCATCCGTTTCAGAGATAAAATTCCGGTCCGTGGGATCGACATAAATCCCCAGAATGTGAATTTCTTCTCCTTGGTATACACAGGAGAGTTCAATACCGGGAATGATTTCAATTGGAAGCCCTGCAGCAGCAGCCTGGGCTTCTGAAAGACCGTCAATGGTGTCATGATCGGTCAGTGCAATGGCTGCCAGACCCTTTTCTACAGCCAGGGCCACAACTTCGGAGGGAGTGAATGTGCCATCCGAAGCATTGGAATGAACATGCAAATCGACAAATTTCATAAAAAACCTCCAAAATGAAATAGTTTGGTAACACTATAGTAACATGTTTTTTTCATTCTGTAAAATGTAGAAAAAAGACGAAAAATAATTAAGAAAATTCATAAAATCGTAATAGCATTTCCCACAAAGTATGGTATACTACTCAATGTAAAGCTACAAAATCATGTAAAAAGGTGAAGTTAATGAATCAAATAGATAACAGACAAAGAAGTGGGGGAAGAGCTAGTTCTTCCCGGAATGGAAGCAGTAAAAATGTATCGGAAACAGGCCGCAGGACAGGACAGGCTTACAGAACGGGAAGTTCCTATCAGCCAAAGCGGGGAAAGAAAAGAAAACGAGGCCCTCAGTATAACATCACAAAGATACTTCTTGCGATCATTCTGGCTGTTGCTGCTTTTATCTGTGTTATGGCGGCTGTTAAGCTTATTGGAGGCCGTAAAGCAAAAGAGACGGAGGTTAATACCCCAACCGTTTCAGAGACGGAATTACGGAAAGAAGTGAAAGTCGATGGAATCTCCATCGCCGGCATGTCCAGGGAAGAGGCCCGGGATGCCATTGAAAAGAAGTATCAGTGGGGAATGAAGGTCACCTATCATGATGATCAGTACGAACTTAAGAATCTGCTGGATAAAAAGCTGGACTCCCTGCTTGAAGAGATATATTCAGGTGAACCAAAAGAAAGTTACACCCTTGATTTTAACGGACTGGATGAGGACGTTCAGGCTGAGGTAAAAGCCATCGCAGGAAAATGGGATGTTGCGGCCAAGAACGGTTCCATATCAGGATTTGATAAAAGTGCCGGAAAATTTGTCTATTCCGGAGAGAAAAACGGAGTTGTGATTAATCAGGATAAGCTGGCATCAGATATTTTGGCCAAGCTTGGAGCGAAAGATTTCCAAGCGGTTATTCCGGCGGAAGGCAAGGAAGTTGCCCCTAAGATAACCGAAGCGCAGGCAAAGGAAATGTATAAGGTCATAGGTACTTATACAACAACGACTACGGCTAACAGTGCAAGGAATAAGAATATCGAACTGGCTTCTGAGGCCCTGAACGGGGTAATTCTGCAGCCGGGAGAAGAATTCTCATTTAATAAAGCCACAGGGGAGCGTTCCACTGCAAAGGGATATCGTCCGGCAGGCGCTTATTTGAACGGAGAATTAGTTGAGGAGCCCGGAGGAGGCGTATGCCAGGTATCTTCTACCTTATATAATGCGGTAGTATTCGCAGGGATTTCTACTACGGAGCGCCACGCCCACAGCTACGAGCCTTCCTATGTAACACCGGGAGAGGATGCTATGGTCAGCTACGGCGGACCTGATATGAAATTTGTCAATAATTCTACCACTGCAATAGCCATCAGAACCAGCTTTGCCGACCGGAAGCTTAAAATCTCTATTGTGGGAATTCCGATTTTGGAGGAGGGTGTCACATTATCCATGACATCGAAGAAAACAGCAGAATTAGATGCTCCGGCGCCGGTTTACGAGGAAGACCAGACACTTCAGCCTACGGAAGAAAAGATCGTTAAGGCTGAGACCAAGGGAAGCCGCTGGGTGACCAATCTGGTTACCAAAAAGAATGGCGTTGTGGTAAGCGATGAGTTTTTCCATAACAGTACGTACCGTGGAAAGCCGGCTACCATCAAGCGGAACAAATCCGGCGTTGTCATTCCGGCTACTGATCCGGAAACTTCTGCCCCTGAGACCACAGGAGTAAGTCCACAGGGACCGGGAGAGACCACCGCACCTCACAATAATGAGACACCTGGAAATTCCGGCGGACCTCAGGGACCGGCAGAAAAGCCAAGTACTCCTGAAACTCAGCCTCAGGGACCGTCTTCTACCACAGAAGCGGCAGGCAATGACGGAGGTCAGGATGTCATTCCTCCCAACCCTTTTAACTAAAAACAAAACAAAAACAAAACAAAAACAGACAGGACTGGACAGAATATACGCTCCAGTCCCTTTTTATATAGATTGTTTCAAAAATAATACTTAATTTTCCTGTTTTAATATTTGCTTTTTGTTGAATAATTGTTATAATAATGTCAGGTCACTTTCCCTATACGGGAACCAATTTATACATTATATACATTTGCAGGAGGAAATCAAGAATGGCAAGAAAAATGAAAACCATGGATGGTAACCATGCAGCAGCTCATGCGTCATACGCATTTACTGATGTAGCGGCTATCTATCCGATTACCCCATCTTCACCTATGGCTGAAGCAACAGATGAGTGGGCAACAGACGGAAGAACCAATATCTTTGGTCAGAAAGTACAGATTACAGAGATGCAGTCTGAGGCAGGTGCGGCAGGAGCAGTACACGGTTCCTTAGCAGCAGGTGCGCTGACCACCACCTATACAGCTTCTCAGGGTCTTTTACTCATGATCCCAAACCTTTATAAAATCGCAGGCGAGCAGTTACCAGGTGTAATTAACGTTTCCGCACGTGCAGTTGCAAGCCATGCTTTATCTATCTTTGGTGACCACTCCGACGTATATGCATGCCGTCAGACCGGCTGTGCTATGCTTTGCGAATCCAGCGTACAGGAAGTTATGGACTTAACCCCAGTTGCTCATATGGCAGCACTCGAGGGAAAAGTACCATTTATTAACTTCTTCGACGGTTTCCGTACATCCCACGAGATCCAGAAGATCGAAACTTGGGATTATGAAGATTTAGAAGAGATGGTAAGTATGGATGCAATCGACGAATTCCGTCGCCGTGCATTAAATCCAAACCATCCGGAATTAAGAGGTTCCGCTCAGAACCCTGATATCTTCTTCCAGGCAAGAGAAGCCTGCAACCCATACTATGACGCTCTGCCTGCAATTGTTCAGAAATATATGGACAAGGTAAATGCAAAGATCGGTACTGATTATAAATTATTCAACTACTACGGAGCACCGGATGCAGAGCATGTAATCATTTCCATGGGTTCTGTAAACGATACCATTGAGGAGACTCTTGACTATCTTCTGGCTTCCGGAAACAAGGTAGGCGTAATTAAAGTTCGCTTATACCGTCCTTTCGCTGCACAGGCTTTCATTGATGCTATCCCTGATACAGTTAAGACTATTTCCGTATTAGACAGAACAAAAGAGCCAGGTTCCTTAGGCGAGCCGTTATACCTTGACGTTGTTGCAGCTCTTAAGGGAACAAAGTTTGATCAGGTGAAGATCTTAACCGGACGTTATGGTTTAGGTTCCAAGGATACCACACCGACTCAGATCGTTGCTGTTTATGATAACAAGGAGAAATCTCCATTTACCATCGGTATTGTGGATGATGTAACCCATCTTTCTCTTGAGACAGGTGCTCCAATCGTTACAACTCCAGAAGGAACTTCAAACTGTAAGTTCTGGGGTCTTGGTGCAGATGGTACCGTAGGTGCTAACAAGAACTCCATCAAGATCATTGGTGATAACACCGATATGTACGCACAGGCTTACTTTGACTATGACTCCAAGAAGTCCGGCGGCGTTACCATGTCTCACTTACGTTTTGGACATAAGCCGATTAAATCCACCTACCTGATCCGTCAGGCTAACTTCGTGGCATGTCACAATCCGTCTTACATCCGTAAGTACAACATGGTTCAGGAACTGGTTGACGGTGGTGTATTCTTATTGAACTGCCCATGGGATGCAGAAGGTCTTGAGAAGCATCTGCCAGGACAGGTAAAGAAGTTTATCGCTGACCACAATATCAAGTTCTACACCATCGACGGTGTGAAGATCGGTATTGAGACCGGCATGGGTCAGACCCGTATCAACACAATCCTTCAGTCCGCATTCTTCGAGCTTACCGGAATTATTCCTTCCGAGAAAGCAAACGAACTGATGAAGGCAGCTGCAAAAGCAACCTACGGACGTAAGGGCGAAGAAATCGTTATGAAGAACTGGGCAGCCATCGATGCAGGTGCAAAGGGCGTTGTTAAGGTAGACGTTCCAGAAAGCTGGAAAAACTGCGAAGATGAAGGTCTTGATTATAAGTTTATTACAGAAGGCAGAAAGGATGCTGTTGACTTCGTTAATAACATTCAGTCCAAGGTAAATGCACAGGAAGGAAATTCCCTGCCTGTATCCGCATTCAGCGATTATGTCAATGGTTCCACACCATCCGGCTCTTCCGCATACGAGAAGCGTGGTATTGCAGTAACCATTCCTGGCTGGGTTCCAGAAAACTGTATCCAGTGTAACTTCTGTTCCTATGTATGTCCTCACGCTGTTATCCGTTCCGTAGCTCTGACCGAGGAAGAAGCAGCAAATAAGCCAGAGGAAATGAAGACTCTTCCTATGACAGGCATGCCAGGATATCAGTTCGCTGTAACTGTATCTGCATTTGACTGTACAGGCTGCGGTTCCTGTGCAAACGTATGTCCTGGAAAGAAGGGCGAGAAGGCTCTTGTTATGGTCAACATGGAAGAAAACTGCGAAGAAAAGCAGAAAGTATTTGATTTCGGACAGACACTTCCGATCAAGCAGGAAGTTATTGACAAATTTAAAGAGAATACCGTTAAGGGCAGCCAGTTCAAGAAGCCTCTTCTTGAGTTCTCCGGAGCATGTGCAGGCTGTGGCGAGACTCCTTATGCAAAACTGATCACTCAGTTATTCGGTGACAGAATGTATATTGCAAACGCAACCGGATGTACTTCCATCTGGGGTAACTCCTCACCATCCACACCTTATACCGTAAATGCAAAGGGACAGGGTCCTGCATGGGCAAACTCCTTATTCGAAGATAATGCAGAGTTCGGTTATGGTATGATGCTGGCTCAGAGCGCTATCAGAGGCGGCTTAAAGACAAAAGTTGAAGAGATCATGAATTCCGAGAAGGCTTCCGATGATATCAAGGCAGCATGCAAGGAATATCTGGATACCTTTGAAGTAGGCGCAACCAATGGTTCCGCAACTGATAAGTTAGTAGCAGCATTAGATGGTATTGAGTGCGATACCTGCAAGACTATCGTTAAGGACAAAGATTTCCTTGCTAAGAAATCTCAGTGGATCTTCGGTGGCGACGGCTGGGCATATGATATCGGCTTCGGCGGTGTTGACCACGTACTTGCCAGCGGCAGAGACATCAACGTTATGGTATTCGATACAGAGATCTATTCCAATACCGGCGGACAGTCCTCAAAGGCTACCAAGACAGGTGCTGTTGCACAGTTCGCAGCAGGCGGTAAAGAGACAAGAAAGAAAGACCTTGCTAGCATCGCTATGAGCTATGGTTATGTATACGTTGCACAGATCGCAATGGGCGCTGATTATGCACAGACTGTTAAGGCAATCGCTGAGGCAGAGGCATATCCAGGACCATCTCTGATCATCGCTTATGCTCCATGTATCAGCCATGGTATCAAGAAGGGTATGTCCAAGGCTCAGACAGAAGAGAAACTGGCTGTTGAGTGCGGTTACTGGAATAACTTCCGTTACAATCCTGCTGCTGAGAAGAAATTCACCTTAGACAGCAAGGCTCCTGCATTAGAAGGATATCAGGAATTCTTAAAGGGCGAGGTTCGTTATGCTTCCTTAGCTATGAAGAATCCTGAGAGAGCAGCTGAATTATTTGCAAAGAATGAGGCAGATGCGAAAGAGCGTTATGAGTACCTGAAGAAGCTGGTTACTTTATACGGTAACGATTAATTGATCTTTATATGATAACTTACAGGCCCGGATGAAACCATCCGGGCCTGTTTTTTGAGTTCAAAGATTTCTTTAAAAAGTCGGAAGTATTTAAAATAAGACAGGCACTGGGTATTTATGAAGGAATAAACTTACTATATAACGATCAAAATGAGGGCTTCTATGGAAAGTTTATTTTATATGCAGAATGATACGGATATGGAGCCGAATCCAACGCCAGCTCCGGAAGAAGACGAGTTTCCAGCGGCTGAAAAAAACGAAAACAATGCAGATGAAACAGGGGCGGCACCATCAGAAGAAAATAATGAGAGCACGCCTCCGCCGAGCCTGGAACCGGAACAGCCTGTTCCCAATTTCCCCCTTCCTCCGGCAGGACCTGAAGGAACCGGGACCTCTATTATTACGGTATTTCCAAAACCGATCATCCCTTGCTACTTCTGTGAGGCGAATCAAAACGGCCTTGTCCGGTTTTTAAATGCGGTAGCGGGGTATAATCCCTTTCTTATTTATATAAACAATCAGCTGGCAGTAAACGGATTGAATAACGGAGAAATGAGCCAGTATGGCCGGGTTTCTGCAGGAGTGCAGACCATAACCGTAGGCGGACAGAACGGATATGTATATGTTGAAAAGCAGATTACGGTTCCGCTTGACCGTGCGGTTACTGTTGCAATCATTAATACGGATCACGGATTGGATCTAATGGTGATTTTGGATATGTATTGCAATGCCGGAATTAACACAGGCTGTTTCCGCGTATGCAACTTATCCGTAACAAACCAAGGGATTCAAGTGATTTTAAGCGGAGGAACCGTAACATTATTTGATGTGAATTATATGCAAGTAACCAGCTTTCAGTATGCTTCAACCGGCTTTTATATGGTTTCTGTGTCTAATAGCAACGCTCGTAACGGAAGCCTCCTTTTGACCTCTGATATCTATATACGAGGCAATGCTTCCTACACGTTGTACGTATTTAACTGGAGAAATGTGGAGGATGCCATTCGTATCCTGATTGTTGAAGATCGAAGGCCCTAGAAAAATATGGAACCTCTGATTGACAGATCAGAGGTTCTCTGCTATACTAAGTGTATTAGGAGTATTAATACAGATTAGGAGGTGAAATATGATACTGCTTGATTACAAAGACCGCAGGCCAATATACGAGCAGGTTGTAGAAAAGCTGAAGGATCTTATGATTTGCGGTGTATTGGAACAAGATGCGCAGCTGCCGTCAGTTCGTGCTTTGGCAACAGACTTATCCATTAATCCCAATACAATCCAGAGAGCTTATGCAGAGCTGGAACGAAGAGGATTCATCTATTCCGTGAAAGGAAGAGGCAGCTTTGTGGCAGATACCAGTTCCATTCGGGCACTTAAGAACAGTGAACTGAAATTGGAGCTTATTAACTGGATCCAGGAAGCAAAGCGGGCGGGTCTGACAGAGGATAAAGCTCATACATGGATTGCAGAGGAATGGGTAAGACAGGAATTTTTGACCGGGGAGGAGAGAGAGAATGATAAAAGCAGAGAATCTGACAAAAAAGTTTGACGATATAGTGGCAGTAGATCATGTAAGCGCGCAGATACGGGATGGAAGTGTATTTGGCCTGATTGGAACCAATGGCGCAGGAAAAAGTACCTTTTTAAGAATGCTGAGCGGTATTCTAAAGCCTGACGAAGGAACTGTTACCATTGATGGAGAACAGATCTTTGAAAATGAAAAGGTGAAAGGCCGGTTTTTTTATATTTCCGATGACCAGTACTATTTTAATAACTCTTCGCCTCTTGATATGATGGAGTTTTACAGCAGAATCTACCCACAGTTTAACAAGGAACGCTTTCACAAGCTTTTAGGAAGCTTTGGACTAGAAGCCCGGAGAAAGGTCCATACCTTTTCAAAAGGCATGAAAAAGCAGCTTTCCGTCATTTGCGGGGTATGTGCCAATACGGATTACCTTTTCTGTGATGAAACCTTTGACGGACTTGATCCGGTGATGCGCCAGGCTGTGAAGAGCATATTTGCAAATGATATGTCTGAAAGAAATTTAACGCCTATCATTGCGTCCCATAACTTAAGAGAACTAGAGGATATCTGTGATCATGTAGGCCTTCTTCACAGGGGAGGGATACTGCTTTCAAGGGATCTTGATGATATGAAACTTAACATCCATAAGGTGCAGTGTGTTTTAAAGGATGGAATGACTGCCGAAGACTTAACGGCCATGCAGCGTATTAAGACAGAAACAAGAGGAAAACTCTATACCATAACGGTAAGGGGGACCAGAGAAGAAGTGGAAGGATTGATGGAATCGTACCATCCGGTATTCTATGAGATCATACCTTTATCTCTGGAAGAAATATTTATCAGTGAGACGGAGGTGGCAGGATATGACATCAAAAAGCTTATTTTATAATCTATTAAGAGAAGATGGCAAAAGACGCCTTTGGTCCATGGCACTGTCATTTTTAGTGTTTTTCTTTACCTTCCCGGTGGGAATCGCACTTTCCTTAAGTGAACGAATGAGAGGAGAAATTGATCATACCTATATCATATCCACACTGAAATCCTGGCTGGGCTTTCAGAATGGCTGGGTTGCGTCAGTGATTATCCTCCTGTCCCTGATCATGGGAGTGACCAGCTTCTCTTATCTTCATTCCAGGCAGAAGGTAGATTTTTATCATGGCATTCCAGTAAACAGGAAGCATTTGTTCTGGGTGAATTATTTTAATGGGATTCTTATTCCGGCAGTTGTGTATGGGATAAATTTAATCATTGCCATGGGAGTGATTGCTGTTAACGGCATTTCTCCTTTGGAGGTATGGAAAACAGCCCTTTCGGGATTCTTGCTGTTTATGATCCATTACTGCATGATGTATTCTGTGACTGTAATATCCATGATTCTTACAGGAAATGTACTGGTTGGTATACTTGGAAATCTGGTATTACAATTTTATTTTGTATGTGTGATAGGGATTCTGGAATTCTGCTACAGCCGCTTTTTCTATACCAGTTACCGGGGAGGCGGAAATGTATTTAACCGGTTCATGGATAAGTGTTCGGCATTTGCCCTGTTCATGGTAAACTTGGAACAGCTGCAGCCGGGGACTTCTGCGGGAACCCAGGCTGTCAGGATTTTTGCGGTTTTGGCCGTGACAGTCGTTTTGACCCTGCTTTCTTTCTTGTTATATAAAAAGAGAGGTTCGGAAGCAGCAGGAAGAGCCATGGCATTTAAGATCAGCATGCCGATAATCAGGATTCCGATTGTGGTTTTATCGTCTCTTGGCGGGAGCATTTTTTTCTGGTCCATGCGTTCCAGCGTAGGCTGGGGAATATTTGGACTGTTATGCGGAATGCTTTTATCCCACTGCGTCATTGAGATCATTTATCATTTTGAATTCAGAAAACTGTTTTCCAATTGGAAACAAATGGGTGCCTGTGCCGTATTGGCGGCAGTAATATTCTGCGGGTTCCGTTATGATTTATTTGGGTATGACAAATATATACCGTCTGAATCTTCCATCGAATCCGTAGCAGTATCCATGCCGGATGTGAACTTCTGGGTTTCTTATGGAAGTGCACAGCAGAATTCCATGGGAGAATATTACTGGGATTATCAGGATTCGGATGAATATATCTTCAACCATATGAAGCTTAAGGATACGGCGCCGGTTCTGGCCCTGGTACGTGATGCAGTGGCAGAAAACCAGAGGATGTATCATGGAGGTGATTATTCTGATACGTGGGAGAATGGAAACGTAAGCTATAACTTTTCTATAAGATACACGTTGAAAAACGGTAAGAATATTTACCGCACCTACCATTTATCCGGTGATGAGGCCCGTCCGGAGATCGCGGAGATCTTTGAGAACCAGGAGTTTGCCAAAGCGGTTTATCCTCTCCTTCTTCAGACCCCTGAAGATACTGCCTGGGTAAGGGTAAGCAGGGGAGAGCAGACCAATGTCGTCAGCCGTGACAGAAATGGAACAGAGAAAGCGATGACAGATAAATTACTCCTTGCCTATCAGGAGGATTTAAAGAATTTAAAAGTGGAAACCATGCAAAAGGAAAATCCAGTGGCTACCATCCAGTTTTTAACGAAGATGCAGGCAAAGGCGGAAACAAAGCGGGAAGAGATCCAGAGCTCCTGGAAATACAGTGATGTTACCTCTAGAGGATATTATCCGATCTATCCTTCCTTTAAAAATACACTGGAATTATTAAAAGAGTGCGAGGTTAACGTAGAGGAATGGAATAGCCTGGAACATGTCAAAGAGATCAATTTTGATATCTATCAGTTTAATGATTATCGTTCCACCTATGAAGATAAAGGCTCCCAATATCTGACAATCACTGATGAGGAAGAAATCAGTCAGATCATGAGCTTTGCGGCTATCGATGGGTATTCCAACATGAATCCTTTTGGCGGCAGGGGAGAGGAACGGGTCACCTTCTCAGCTGTCACGGAATCAGGGGGAAGAAGAAGTGAAACTTCTTGTACCATTCAATTAAATCAATTGCCGGAATCCGTTAAAAATGAAATAAGTAAGATAAAAAAAGATGTGTAAGCAGTCTTTCATTGACTTTTTCTACCAATGAAGTTAAAATGATAGGAGCATAAGTCAAAGGAGGAATCACGGATGGCATTTTTTGAAGAGCTGGGAAAGACGATTAGTGATACCGGCAAAGAGGTTGCAACCAAGGCGAAAGCGCTGACTGAGACGATACAGCTAAAGACGCAGATCAGTGTAGAGAAGACGAAGCTGGACGAAGCTTATGCGGTCATCGGTAAACAATTTTACGAAGCGAACAAAGAGCCGGATGAAGCTTATGCAAAGGCTTATGAAGCTGTTAGGGCCAGCCGGGAAAGAATTGCCGCTCTGGAGATCGAACTGAGCCTAAGCGAGGGAACCCGTATCTGTGCGGAGTGTGGAGCCAAAGTTCCGAAAAGTTCCTATTACTGTGGAAAGTGCGGAGCTCCTGTAAAGGAAGCATCCCAGAAGGCTGATACAGAAGATGATATTGTAGAGGAAATGGAACAGGCAGCGCCTGCAGAGGAAGTAAATCCGACAGCCGGAATTAATACGGTTAGTGAAGATGCATTTGAACCTACAGAAGAACAGGAATAATTACTTAAAAAGGCCGGCTTAAAAAGCCGGCTTTTAGTTTGTTATTTCCACTTTAAAAAAAGTATGTAAATTTTCCGTAAAATGTGGTAGACTAAATCCGACTCTGAAAATGAAACGAAATAAGCTGCAAAGAGGTATATCATGAAACTATATGTCAAATGGCTTGGAAGGCTTTTTGTACTTGCTGCCATTATAAATGTCTTTATTGAATTGGCCAGCAGAAAATCTCTGACAAGCCTTGGCTCTTATATATGGAAAGGTTTTCCGGTTTTTCTACTAAATACTTTGATCATCACCCTTCCCTTTACGGTTGTATTTGTGACGAAGCGTAAGGCTTTTTCCTGCATTACCATATCGTTACTATGGTGTTTTATGGGAGTGGTTAACGGCATTCTGCTCATCTTCCGCACCACTCCCTTTACTGCGGCTGATTTTCGTCTGGTAAAGTATGCGGTCAGCCTGGCCACGGTTTACTTTACCTGGATGCAGATTATTTTTATTGGGGCCGGTATAGTGTCTGCAGTTATATTCTTAGTTGCGGTTTGGCGCAAAGCACCTGTTTCTAAGGAAAAGGTTCGATACGGACTTGGTGTAGGGCTTATAGCCGTAAGCGGAGTGGTTGTTCTGGGAATGACAAGCGCCGCTATGAAAACGGGATTGGTGGCAGTACATTTCGGCAATATCGGAGAGGCATTTAAAAGCTATGGATTCCCATACTGCTTTTCCAATTCCCTGTTTAACACCGGAATATCCAAGCCGGAGGGATATGGGACTGAGACAATGGAAGAGATCCGGGATGAGGAGCTTGTTCCGGAAAATACGTATGCTTTGTCTGAGGATACAAAGCCGAATGTGATCATGATTCAGCTGGAATCCTTTTTTGATCCCTCCTTATGGAAAAACAATCCGGTCAATTATGATCCCATCCCGTTTTTCCACCACCTTCAGAAGAGCTACCCGGGAGGTTATTTAAGCGTGCCTTCTGTGGGAGCAGGCACCGCAAATACAGAGTTTGAATCAATTACAGGCATGAATCTGGATTTTTTCGGCCCCGGAGAGTATCCCTATAAAACTGTATTAAAGAAAACTCCCTGCGAAAGCGTAGCTTTTGATTTGAAAAACTTAGGTTACAGTGCTCATGCAATCCATAACAATGAGGCCACTTTTTATGACAGGAACCGTGTGTTTTCCCAGCTTGGCTTTGATACCTTTACTCCAATTGAATATATGAATAACATAGAAAGAAATCCAACGGGCTGGTCTAAGGACAAGATTTTAACCGGTGAGATCATCAGGACACTGGATTCTACGGAAGGACCTGATTTTATCTATACCATTTCCGTTCAGGGGCATGGGAAATATCCAAACTTTGAGTATTACTGCCAGCAGATCGGGGAGATGGATCAGTTTATCCGTTCCCTTGTCAATACCTTAAGGACCAGGAAGGAACCGATCGTTTTGGTCATGTACGGGGATCATTTACCTGGATTTGAGTGGTCGGAGGACGAGATGAAGAACCGTTCCCTGTTTCAAACCGAATATGTGATCTGGAACAACATGAATCTTCCCGTGGAGAAAAAGAATGTGGAGGCTTATCAGCTTGCGGCTCATGTATTGGATCTGCTTAACATTCATGAGGGGACTATGATGAGGTTCCATCAGAAATATTTCAGTAACCCTGAAACAGAGGAAGAAAGTTATTTAAGAGATATGAAAACTCTGGAATATGATATTCTTTATGGAGGCCGTGAAGTGTACGGCGGAGAAAGTCCTTACCAGTCCACGAACCTTAAGATGGGAATTGATGATATCGTTGTTGACCATGTGGTTTACAATGATTCCAATGTTTTGGTTTACGGAGAAAATTTCACTCCATATTCCAGGATCTGCCTTGATGGAAAGGCTGTGGAAACCACGTTTGTCTGGCCTGAGCTTATTATTGCAAAAGGTGTTTCTGAAAAGAAAATGAAGGATTCAGCCCTATCCGTTTGGCAGATTGGAAGGGACAAGGTTCCCCTGGGAGAGAGTAAAACCCATTATTGGTCTAACAGGATCAGAGATTTGAATTAAGCAGGATAAAAAGGGAGGGCGCAATATTTTGCGCCCTCCCTTTTTGGCTCATATAAAAACATGACCATATTACAGTGTAATTAATTCGTATTCCACATTACCCAGACCGATTTTCACCGCATGTTCAATGGAGGATTTCCAGTTTGTGTTAGGATGAGTGTCTTTAAAATGGTCATGGTGATGGCTGCCATGCTTTTCCAGTATACTTCCGGCCATAACAGGCTGGCGGTTTACGGCATCTGCACAGGCCATATCAAGAGCTACCGGGTCAAAGGAAGCAAACATTCCTACATTAGGAATAATGGGGATATCGTTTTCGGAATGGCAGTCGCAGTAAGGAGAAACATCCATAACCAGGCTGATGTGGAAATTTGGCCGGTCTCCGAGAACTGCCTGGGTGTATTCTGCTATTTTATAGTTCAGGATGTCATTGGACTCATCAAAGTCCGTCTCAACGGCATCCACTGGACAGACTCCAATACAGCGGCCGCAGCCTACGCACTTGTTGTGGTCAATGAATGCCTTTTTATCCTGGAAGGAGATAGCACTGTGGGCACAGTTCTTTTCACAGGCATGGCAGCCAATACAGGTTTCTTCGCTAACATGGGGCTTTCCGGAGTTATGCATCTCCATCTTTCCTGCCCGTGAGCCGCAGCCCATTCCAATATTCTTCAAAGCTCCGCCAAAGCCGGTGCTCTCATGGCCCTTAAAATGGGTAAGAGAAATAAAGATATCAGCATCCATAACAGCCCGTCCGATTTTTGCTTCCTTTATGTATTCCCCGTTAATGGGAACCAGGCTTTCGTCAGTTCCTTTTAAACCGTCGGCGATTAAAACATGACATCCGGTTGAAAAGGGGGAAAAGCCATTTTCATAAGCGGTATCCAGGTGGTCCAGGGCATTTTTCCGGCTTCCCACATACAGGGTGTTGCAATCCGTTAAAAATGGTTTTCCGCCTTGGGATTTTATTAGGTCCACGACTGCTTTCGCGTAATTGGGACGGAGAAATGACAGGTTTCCAAGCTCGCCAAAGTGAATCTTCACGGCTGTGTATTTATTCTGAAAGTCAATTTGCTCCAGCATTCCGGCAGTTTTTATAAGCCTCTTAAACTTTTGAGGAAGGTTTTCCTGAAAGGTGGCATGAAAGCTTGAATAATAAACCTTTGATTTTTCCATTTCGGTCTCCTTTAATGAGTGATATGATACCGCTAATTATACTGTAAATAATTGGGGAATTCAAGAAGGCAATTTGGACTTTATTTCCAGACCTATTTATGCTAAACTAGGAGAAGAATTTGACTACGGTTCACAGGAGGATATAAGATGAGTCAGAACGGGCGTTCCAGAGAGACGGTTTGCATACAGGGCGGCTGGCAGCCGAAAAGCGGCGATGCCAGGGTGCTTCCGATTTTTCAGAGCACAACATTTAAGTATGATGACAGCGATAAGATGGGAAGGCTGTTTGATTTGGAGGATGAGGGGTATTTTTATACAAGACTGGCAAATCCTACCAATGATGCAGTGGCCTCTAAAATCTGCGAGTTGGAAGGCGGAGAGGCTGCTATGCTGACTTCTTCCGGACAGGCTGCCAATTTTTATGCAATGCTTAACATCTGCCAGGAGGGAGATCATGTAATCAGCTCTGCTACGATCTACGGCGGCTCCACCAATCTGTTTACCGTAACCTTAAAAAAGATGGGGATTGAATCCACTCTGGTGGATCCGGGACTTTCAGAAGAAGAGCTTCAAAAGGCATTTAAGCCAAACACAAAGGCGGTATTTGGTGAAACCATCGGCAATCCGTCTCTTGTGGTTCTTGATATTGAGAAGTTTGCGAGGCTTGCACACAGGCACGGCGTTCCTCTGATTGTGGATAATACGTTTGCAACCCCGATTAACTGCCGTCCCTTTGAATGGGGCGCAGATATAGTCACACATTCTACAACAAAATACATGGATGGACATGCCACCAGCGTAGGCGGCTGCATCGTTGACAGCGGAAACTTTGACTGGGAAGCTCATGCAGAGCATTATCCAGGGCTTACCTTGCCCGATGAATCCTACCATGGTATTGTATACACTAAAAAGTTCGGGAAAAAGGCCTATATTACGAAAGCAACGACTCAGTTAATGAGGGATCTGGGTGCGATTCCATCCCCAATGAACTCCTTCCTTTTAAACCTTGGCCTGGAAACCCTGCATCTTAGGGTTCCCCGTCATTGCGAAAATGCGTTAAAAGTGGCGCAGTATTTAAGCTCCAGGGAAGATGTGGCTTGGATCAAATATCCGGGTCTTGAGGGAGACGAATATCATGAACTGGCAAAAAAATATATGCCTGATGGCACTTGCGGCGTAATTTCCTTTGGCTTAAAGGGAGGAAGGGAAGCTGCAGTTAAGTTTATGGATGGACTGAAGCTGGCGGCTATTGTGACTCATGTGGCAGATGCGCGTACTTCCGTTTTGCATCCGGCAAGTCATACCCATAGACAGCTGACGGATGAGCAGCTTGTTGAAGCAGGAGTTGATCCGTCCATGATCCGGCTGAGTGTTGGGATTGAAAATGCAGAGGATATTATGGAAGATATCAGACAGGCGCTGGAACAGTAAAAGAAAAGTATGAGGAGCGGGAAGACTGTGGTATCAGCGGTTTTCCCGTTGTTTTTGGCGTCTTTGAAAAAGGATACAGAGCCTTCCGGATGTTGCAAGATAAAGAGGCAGGCTGTATAATTAAAAGATGTGATTGTTGAATTGGCAGCATAGGAGGTGCACAAGATGAAACTGATCAGGAGAATGCTGAGGATTATTTTTGGCCGGACTACGTTTGCGGTCATTTCTCTTATCATGCAAGTGGCTATTCTTTTTGCGGCATACCGCTTTTTAAGCCGTTACCTCGCCTATTTCTATGGTGGTTCTGCTCTGCTGGGTGCATTTGTTATCATTTATATTCTGAACAAAGAGGAAAATCCGAGTTTTAAGCTGGCCTGGATGATCCCAATCGCAGCGATTCCTGTGTTTGGAACGTTTTTTTATTTGTTTGTAGAGCTGCAGATTGTGGGAAAACTGGCAAATAAACGGCTGCGGGTCAACATGGAAAATACGGAAACCTATCTGGCCCAGAGTCCAAAGGTCATGGAGGATTTGTCCAGAATCAGCAGGCGAAATGCCAATCTGGCTTACTATATCAAACATTCAGGCCATTACCCGGCATATAAAAATACAAATGTACAATATTTTTCGCTGGGTGAAACCATGTTTGAAGAGATGAAAAAGGAGCTGGAAGGTGCAAAGCGGTTTATTTTTATGGAATTTTTTATTGTAGAACGCGGAGAAATGTGGGATACCATATTGGAAATTCTGGAGAGAAAGGCAAAAGAAGGGGTGGAAGTCCGGTTCATGTATGATGGCATGTGTTCCCTGACCCTGCTTCCATTTAGCTATCCAAAGGAATTACAGGCAAGGGGAATTAATGCAAAGATGTTTTCTCCCATTAAGCCTGCCTTCACTACTTACCAGAACAACCGGGACCATAGAAAAATCCTGGTGGTGGACGGTCTTACCGCTTTTACCGGAGGAGTAAACCTGGCAGATGAATATATTAACCGGCGTGTGCGTTTCGGCCATTGGAAGGATACAGGAATCATGCTGAAGGGGGATGCCGTTACCAGCTTTACCATGATGTTTCTGCAGATGTGGAACATTTCTGAAAAAGGGTCTGAGGACTATGAGAAATATTTAAGAGATCCGGAATATTTTTATCCCTTGGAGCTTAGCATGGATGGATTTGTGATTCCTTACGGGGACAGCCCTTTGGATCAGGAATCAGTTGGGGAACAAGTTTATTTGGACATCATAAACTCTGCCAGACATTATGTCCACATTATGACGCCATATCTGATTTTGGATTATGAAATGATCCAGGCTCTTACGTTTGCCGCCAAGAGGGGCGTGGAGGTCGTTATCGTTATGCCAGGGATACCGGATAAGAAATACGCGTTCCTGCTTGCAAGGTCTCACTATAGAGAACTGATAAGGGCCGGGGTCCAGATTTACGAGTATATGCCAGGCTTTGTCCATGCAAAGGTATACGCAAGCGATGACATCAAGGCAGTAGTCGGAACTATTAATATGGATTTCAGAAGCCTTTACCTTCATTTTGAATGTGCAGTCTACCTGTATCGGAATGAAGTTATTCGGGATATACAGAGAGATTTTCATGATACTCTGGCCCAATGCCGCAGAATCACCATGGAAGATTGCAGGAATTATCCCTGGTATGAAGTTTTGGCAGGGCGGGCGCTCAGACTGTTTGCACCGCTTATGTAGAGCAACAGGAAATATACTGCTGTCTATGTAAAAATGCGTCGGAAGCATATACTTCCGACGCATTTTTTAAAATCATAGATTTTTAAAAATACTTTGCATCAGTAATTATTGGGAAACCTGGAAAATAGTCATGTGAGCCTGAACTGGGGTCGCACCGTAAGAAACGGTCTGCCCTGTTGTGTTAACGAGTGCAATGGTGGATGGGATAGCGCCTACAGTAATCAGGGTGATTCCGCTTAACTGTCCTGTTACGATTGGCGAGCATGATGCTATACCGCTGCTTCCATTGATCTCTAAAGAAAATTCCACAAAAGTAGCTGGGCCTGCGCCATTTGTAGCTACCCACCATGATACATAGTAATTTTGCTCTGCATTAAGTGTTGCAACGCCTGTTGTTGTGTTATAAGAAATATTAAGGCTCTGGTTGTTTAAAATGGTATTGAAAATTACACGGTTTCCATTTGCTACTGAGGTACCTCCAGTGAGCTGCAGGTCAAATCCCCGTAATTGCGTAAATGGTCCTGCAGGTCCAGTCGGTCCGGTCGGTCCAGTTGGCCCCTGAGGTCCTTGTAGTCCCTGAGGTCCTTGCGTTCCCTGAGGTCCTTGTATTCCTTGCGGTCCCTGAGGTCCTTCGGGTCCTTCCGGTCCTTCCGGTCCTTCCGGTCCTTCCGGTCCTTGTATTCCCTGAGGTCCTTGTATTCCCTGAGGTCCCTGAGGTCCTTCGGGTCCTTCGGGTCCTTCCGGTCCTTCGGGTCCTTCCGGTCCTTGTATTCCTTGTGGTCCCTGGGGTCCTTGTATTCCTTGCAATCCCTGTGGTCCCTGAGCACCAGTTGGTCCAGTTGGTCCCTGAGCGCCAGTAGCGCCAGTAGCGCCGGTAGCGCCGGTAGGTCCGGTCGGTCCAGTTGGTCCCTGAGCACCGGTTGGTCCAGTTGGTCCAGTTGGTCCTTGAGCGCCAGTTGCTCCGGTTGGTCCAGTTGGTCCAGTCGGTCCCTGAGCGCCGGTAGCACCGGTCGGTCCAGTCGGTCCCTGAGCGCCGGTAGCACCGGTCGGCCCAGTCGGTCCGGTTGGTCCCTGAGCACCGGTAGCACCGGTCGGTCCAGTCGGTCCAGTTGGCCCCTGAGCGCCGGTCGGTCCGGTCGGTCCAGTCGGTCCAGTAGCGCCGGTAGCACCGGTAGCACCAGTCGGTCCAGTCGGTCCAGTTGGCCCCTGAGCACCGGTAGCGCCAGTCGGCCCAGTCGGCCCAGTAGCGCCGGTAGCGCC
>Ga0213825_1000258_pt1 | contig 39665 bp, 33 predicted proteins | sample MC6MC0900MG_FD_179896 | JGI IMG/M metagenome (GOLD analysis project Ga0213825, IMG submission 179896) | Enriched soil aggregate microbial communities from Iowa State University, Ames, United States - MC6-MC0900-MG | ecosystem: Environmental > Terrestrial > Soil > Unclassified | place: USA: Iowa...
GCTGATCATGACCTGCGAACAAGGCAAGCCGCTGAACGAAGCCAAAGGTGAAATCCGCTACGGCGCGGGTTTCGTCAAATGGTTTGCCGAAGAGGCGCGGCGGATTTACGGCGAAACCATGCCGGCGCCCAGCGGCGACCGCCGACTGTTGACCCTCAAGCAACCGGTGGGTGTCTGCGCGGCGATCACGCCTTGGAACTTCCCCAACGCAATGATTACCCGCAAGTGTGCACCGGCCCTGGCGGCGGGGTGCCCGATCATCGTCAAACCGTCGGATCTGACGCCGCTGTCAGCGCTCGCATTGGCGGTGTTGGCTGAGCGCGTCGGCATTCCGGCCGGGGTGTTCAATGTGCTGACCGGCATGCCCGCCGGGATTGGCGAAGAGCTGACCGGCAACCCGACGGTGCGCAAGATTTCTTTCACCGGTTCCACAGCGGTGGGCCGTTTGCTGATGCGCCAGAGTGCCGAACACATCAAGCGATTGAGCCTGGAACTCGGCGGCAACGCACCGTTCATTGTGTTTGACGACGCTGATCTTGAGCAGGCGATTACCGGGATCATGCTGAGCAAGTTTCGCAACGCCGGGCAGACCTGCGTCTGCGCCAACCGGATTCTGGTACAGAACGGCATTTACCCACGGTTTGCCCAGCGTCTGGTCGAGGAAGTCGGCAAGCTCAAGGTCGGCAATGGCCTGCAGGACAACGTGACCATCGGCCCGCTGATCAACAAGGCGGCCGTGAGCAAGGTCGCCCGCCACATCGATGATGCCTTGAGTCAGGGCGCGCAGCTGCTTTGCGGCGGCGTTCCGCAGGGCGGCAGTCAATTTGTGCAACCGACGGTGCTTGGCGATGCCCACGCCGGCATGCTCCTGGCCAACGAAGAAACCTTCGGACCGGTCGCGCCGCTGATGCGGTTCACCGACGAAGCCGAAGCCTTGGCGCTGGCCAACGCCACGCCGTTTGGCCTCGGCGCCTATTACTTCACTCAAGACTTGCGTCGCTCATGGCGTTTCGGCGAAGCGCTGGAATTCGGCATGGTCGGCCTCAACACCGGAATCATCTCCATGGAAGTCGCACCGTTCGGCGGCATCAAGCAATCGGGGCTGGGCCGTGAAGGCAGCAAATACGGTCTTGACGAATACCTTGAAGTCAAAGCCTTCCACATCGGCGGCTTGTAACTTCACAACAACGGGGAGCCACAACTGATGAGCAAGGTCTTCAAGATCGCCGCGATTGCCGGCGACGGGATTGGCAAGGAAGTGCTGCCCGAGGGGCTGCGGGTTCTGGAGCAGGCCGCGAAAAAATGGCAGCTGGACTTGAGCATTGAAGTGCTCGACTGGGCGCATTGCGATTATTACCTGGAACACGGGCAGATGATGCCCGAGGACTGGTTCGAACAGCTCAAAGGCTTCGACGCGATTTACTTCGGCGCCGTGGGCTGGCCGGAGAAAGTGCCGGACCATATTTCCCTGTGGGGGTCGCTGCTGAAATTCCGTCGCGACTTCGACCAGTACGTGAATATCCGCCCGGTGCGCTTGTTCCCCGGAGTGCCATGCCCGTTGGCCGGGCGCGAACCGGGGGACATCGATTTCGTGGTGATTCGCGAGAACACCGAAGGTGAATATTCATCGGTCGGCGGCAAGATGTTCGAAGGCACCGAGCATGAGTTCGTGCTGCAGGAATCGGTCTTCACTCGCCGGGGTGTCGACCGGATTCTCAAGTTTGCCTTCGACCTGGCCCAGACCCGGCCACGCAAGCGGTTGACCGCAGCGACCAAGTCCAACGGCATTTCGATCAGCATGCCTTATTGGGACGAGCGCACCGCGCTGATGGCTGCGCAGTACCCACAGGTGACGTGGGACAAGCAGCACATCGATATCTTGTGCGCGCGGTTCGTTCTGCAACCGGATCGGTTCGATGTGGTGGTTGCGTCCAACCTGTTCGGCGACATCCTCTCCGACCTGGGGCCGGCGTGTGCCGGAACCATCGGCATTGCGCCGTCGGCCAACCTTGATCCGCAGCGACGTTTTCCCTCGCTGTTCGAGCCGGTGCATGGTTCGGCGCCGGACATCTATGGGCAGAACATCGCCAACCCGATTGCGATGATCTGGTCCGGAGCGCTGATGCTCGATTTCCTGGGCAACGGTGACGAGCGTTATCGCGCAGCACACGACGGGATCCTGCAGGCAATCGAGCGGGTGATCGCCGAGGGACCGATCACCCCGGACCTGGGCGGGAAGGGCTCGACCCAGGATGTCGGCAGGACCATCGCCGAGTTCCTCTGAAGCATCGTCATCCTCTGCATGAGTGAGCCTGCTCGCTCGTGCAGAGGGTCTGAATCAGTAACCTTTGTCGCGGTCGATCTGACCGCTCATGGACTCGCCGCGTTCGAAGCTGCGGATATTTTCCAGCAGGACAGCAAATGCACTATCCGGCTGGGTCATTGCCGCGATATGCGGCGTCAGCAGAATCTGCGGGTGGCCCCAGAAAGGATGATCCGCCGGCGCCGGTTCGTTCTGCACCACATCCAGCACCGCGCCGCTGAGTTGCCCGCTGTCCAGCGCTTCGAGCAAGTCTTCTTCCACCAGATGCCCACCGCGCCCCATGTTGATCAGTGTCGCGCCACGCGGTAATTGGCGAAAAAACTCACGATTGAGAATGCCACGGGTCTGCTCGGTCAGCGGCAATACGCACATCACAATGTCGCACTGGCTCAGAAACGCCGGCAGTTGCTCGCGACCGGCAAAGCACTCGACGCCGGCAATCCGATGCGCACTGCGCGCCCAGCCCTTAAGGGCAAAGCCCAGGGGCTGCAAGGTGGCGAGAATCTGCTGCGCCTGAGTTCCGAGGCCCATCACCCCCACCCGACGCTGATGCGCCGGCTGCAACAGGTGCGCCTGCCAGCACCGCGCCATCTGCTGCTGGCGATAGCGCAACATATCCCGGTGCAAAGCGAGCACGGCAAAACTGGCGTACTCGCACATGCCTTGAGTGATCCCGGGATCGAGCAGGCGCACCACCGGAAGACTCGGCGGGATGCGGCTCAGGTCCAGTTGATCGACGCCGGCCGACAATGCAAACAACACCTGCAGATTCGGCAGCACCGTCTGCAGATCTTCCGGCGCCTGCCACGCCGCCAGGTATTTGATGTCTGCGGGATCGCCGATGTCCGGCCAGGCGCGCCATTCGATGTCCGGGGCATGTTCGGCGAACAGTGCTTTCCACCGTTCGCCGCGCACGGGGTCAGCTTTGTAGAGCAGGGCCATGGTCAATTCCTGAGGAGGTTGAAGGTGCTCCCATGATCGCCCAACGCCAGAGCAGGATCTGTCGAAAGCAGCGCTGCGAACACTGCGCGTCACCTCATATACGCACGCGGCCGGCAGATTCGGCGGCCTGAAGGAATCTGCCGTTTGGCAGGGTGAAAACAGTCGATCCGGATTTCTCAGGGGGCAAGTTCGGCGTTGTTCGTTCCGCACAAGTCTTAATCTTAAGATCCTCTGTAACCACCTCCTGCATTCACTCCGGGCTGCCGGATTCACGAAGGGAAATGCCATGAACAGCCAAGTCGACCAAACGCCTCATTTACTCCGTCAGCGTGATCAGTTCGTGCCACGCGGACTGGTCACCGCTCATCCACTGGTGATTGATCGCGCCCAAGGGGCTGAATTGTGGGACGTGGACGGCCAGCGTTACCTGGATTTCGTCGGCGGCATCGGCGTGCTGAACATCGGCCATAACCATCCCAAAGTGGTTGCAGCGGTGCAGGCCCAATTGCAAAAAGTCTCGCACGCCTGCTTTCAGGTGGTGGCCTACAAGCCGTATCTGGATCTGGCCCAGCGTTTGTGCGAAATGATAGGTGGCGAGGAACATTACAAAGCAGCGTTCTTCACCTCCGGCGCCGAAGCCGTGGAGAACGCGGTGAAAATCGCCCGCGCTCACACCAACCGCTCTGCGGTGATCTCCTTCCGCGGCGGTTTCCATGGACGCACCTTGCTCGGCACCACGCTGACCGGCATGAGCCAGCCCTACAAACAGAACTTCGGGCCATTCGCGCCGGAGGTGTTTCACACGCCCTATCCAAATGCCTATCGCGGCGTTACCAGCGAAATGGCGCTCAAGGCGCTGGACGAGTTGCTCGCCACTCAGGTTGCGCCGGAGCGGGTTGCGGCGATCATCATTGAACCGGTGCAGGGGGACGGTGGTTTCCTTGCGGCGCCAGCTCAGTTCCTTCAGGCATTGCGCGAGTTGACGCACAAGCACGGCATCGTGCTGATCCTCGATGAAATCCAGACCGGATTCGGCCGCACCGGCAAGTGGTTCGGTTTCCAGCACGCCGGCATCCAGCCTGACCTGGTCACCGTCGCCAAGAGTCTGGCCGGGGGGCTGCCGTTATCGGGCGTGGTCGGCAGAGCTGAAATCATGGATTCGCCATTGCCCGGAGGCCTCGGCGGCACCTACGGCGGCAATGCACTGTCCTGCGCAGCGGCCCTGGCAGTGATCGACGCTTATGAAGAAGAGAAACTGCTCGAACGTGGCGATGCATTGGGCAAGCGCCTGCGTGAAGGTCTGCTGCAGTTGCAGCGCCGTCACCCGCAGATCGGTGACGTACGCGGCACCGGTTTCATGCTGGCCATCGAGCTGGTCAAGAATGATGAAGCGCGCTCCCCGGATGCGGATCTGAACCAGCGTGTGATCGATGAAGCGCGCAAAGGTGGCTTGCTGGTGATCAAGTGCGGCGTCTATCGCAACGTCTTGCGCTTCCTCGCGCCACTGGTGACGACCGAAGCGCAGATCGACGAAGCGTTGCAGATTCTGCAGGCCGCATTGGCACGGGTATTGAACTGATGTCCGCCGGGTTCAGCCGCGCGGTCGCTGGCCAGCGTCGCTGAACCTTTTTGGCGCACGGATTGATGAAACGCATCATCGGAGGCTGTGTACACCATGGGGCTGACTGATTATCGAGCACTGCTCATCGATTGCGACGAAGTCCTGGTTGACCGCGATTCGGGTGTCTGGGCAGCGCTGCAGCCGTTGCTCGACAGCCGGGGCGGGCGCCCGGACAAGGAACAGGTGCTGGGCGAGTTTCGCGAGGTGGTGCAGGGGCTTTATCCCCGCTTTGCCGAACTGGGCTTCAGTGGATTGCTGTGTTTTGCCCATCGCCAATTGGCCGAGCGCTGGAGCCTGAAAGCCAGTTGGGAGGAGGGCATGAGTTTCGCGCGCTCTGCTGCCAACTGGTCATTGTTCGAAGACGCACCGGGAGCGATGCTGTACTTGCGCAAGTTTTATCGCCTGTTGGTGGTGGGCGACCGGGATGCCGAGGATCGCGCCGTGTTGTGCGAGCATCTGGGGATTGTGGCCGATGACTTTATTTCGCTGGCCAGCGATCCGCTGCGGGACGAGGAATGGTTGAATGCCAACGAGCTGAAGCCGGTACACATACTGCGGGTAACCCGACCCGCCGCCCGCGGCCCGGCGCTGACCGATGTGTGTCTGATCGGTCGCGAACGGGGCAAACAACCGACCCCATGCGCTGCGGATTATTGCATCAACAGCATGGCTGACCTGGTCGCACAACATCAGCTGTCTTTACGGCGCTGATTTTGCTAGTAGATTGTCCTACAAATGGCAGTCAAGAGGTTCGCAATGGAAGGTTTAGTCAAACTGGACCGCATCGACATCAGTATCCTGGTTGAGTTGCAGAAGGACGGGCGCATGACCAATGTCAGCCTGGCCGACGCCGTGGGATTGTCGGCCAGCCCCTGTCTGCAACGGGTCAAGCGGCTGGAATCGGCCGGGTACATTTCCAGCTACAAGGCACACCTGAACCTGGCGAAGATCACCGAATCGGTAACGGTCTTCACCGAAATCACCCTGAGTGACCACAAGCGCGAAGACTTCGCCAAGTTCGAGTCGAACATTAGGTTGGTGGATGAGGTGCTCGAGTGCCATTTGATCAGTGGTGGCTACGATTATCTGGTGCGCTTCATGACGCGCAGTATTCAGCACTATCAGGAAGTGATTGAAAGCCTGCTGGATAAAAACATCGGCATTTCCAAGTACTTCAGCTACATCGTTATCAAGTCCCCAGTGCTCAAGGACGGTGTGCCGTTGCGCAAGTTGTTGCGGCACTGAAGCTCACTACATCCATCAGGCGCAAACAGGGGGGACAGCTGACTGTCCCCCATTGTGTGCTAGCCACCAAAGCCGACGATGGCTTTGGTTTCCAGATATTCCTCAAAGCCGTAGACACCAAATTCACGACCATTGCCCGATCGTTTGTAGCCACCGAACGGGGCCATGGGATTCCAGGCCGGGTGGTTGAGCAGCACTTGTCCTGCGCGGATGCGTGAGGCAACGGCACGTGCATGATCAAGGTCGCGGGATTGAACGTGGGCGCTCAGTCCATACACCGTGTCGTTGGCGATCGCGACAGCCTCATCGAGCGTTTCATAGGCAATGATGCACAGCACGGGCCCGAAGATTTCCTCCTGGGCAATGCGCATGTTCGAATCAACCTCGGAAAATACAGTCGGTCGGGCATAGAAGCCCGTTTCATGACCGGGCATCCGTCCTGGTCCGCCGCAGACGAGTTTGGCCCCTTCACTCAGGCCCGATTCGATCATGGCTTGCACACGCTTGAACTGAGCCTCATTGGCTATCGGACCGAGTACCGTCTCTTCCGATTGCGGATCCCCCACGATGATCGCGTTGGCGGTTGCGGCGGCCAGTGCCTCGACTTCCGCCAGCCGGTCCCTTGGTACGATCATTCTGGTCGGGGCGCTGCAGGATTGCCCGACATTGCGAAACGCCGTCATCACGCCCAGTGGCACGACGTTGGCGAAGTCGGCATCAGGCAGCAGCACGTTGGGTGATTTTCCGCCCAGTTCCTGAGTGACGCGTTTCACCGTAGGGGCGGCCGCCTGTGCGACCAGCGCGCCTGCACGGTTTGAACCGGTGATCGATATCATATCGATATCCGGGTGCGCAGCCATGGCGCCGCCGACCTCGGAGCCCGTGCCATTCACCAGATTGAAGACACCCGGTGGCAGGCCGGCGTCATGCACCAGTTGGGCGAAAAGAAGGGCGCTCAGCGGTGACAGTTCGCTCGGTTTCAGCACCACAGTGCATCCAGCGGCAATAGCTGGAGCCACTTTGGCGGTGATTTGATACAGCGGCCAGTTCCAGGGGGTAATGAGACCGCAGACGCCGATGGGTTCGCGTTCAATCGCGGTGCCGCCTTCAACCGTCTGGAAGCGATAGGTGGACAGCAGGTCGCGGGCAATCCGAACGTGTTCGGCCGCCAAGGGCACTTGCATCGCTCGGGCAAAACCGATGGCAGCGCCCATTTCCAGAGAAAGCGCCTGCGCAAGCGACTCTTTTCGCTCAAGGATCAGGTCGTAAATCTTCCCAAGAAAACCCGCGCGCGCTTCGGCGGAAGTCGCAGACCAGCGAGGAAACGCCGCACGCGCCGCAGCGACGGCCCGATCAACGTCTTCGGCCGATCCGCTGGCAACCTCTGCAACTACCCTTTCAGTCGCCGGATTGAACACGGGCAAACTGCCAGGCGTTGCCGGCGAACACCAGCCACCATTGATATAAAACTGTCGAGACGTATGCGAATCCACGGCGTAGGTATTCGAAGATTGTGTTGTCATCCAACTAGCTCCTTAAAGGACTGATGGGGGCTGTTAACAGCAGGAGGAGGGAGGGCAGAGCGGCGCCAGGGCACCGGTACATGCGGTGCCCTGTGGTTCGAATAAGCTAACAAAAGGGCTCAGTCGAAATATGCCGTTCTTGAAGTCGGCAAGGGATAATCTGCTGTATCTCAGGGGCTGACGTTGTCTCTGTTTTATCTTTCCAACCTGACAGGTCGCACGCACTCATGCTCACCAACCTCTGGTACGTCGTTCTTCCATCGTCGCAGCTGACTGACGGACTGATGCCGGTTCGTTTGCTCGGACAGCCTTTTGTTGCGTTCCGTGATGACGCTGGCGTCGCTCACGTGCTTTCGGATGTTTGCGTGCATCGCGGCGGATCGTTGTCGGGCGGCAGAAGGGTGGGCAACAGTGTGCAATGCCCCTATCACGGCTGGCGATTTGGGGCGGATGGGGTTTGCACGCATATACCTGCGCAGCCGGACCTGCGAATTCCGGCCAAGGCCCGCGTTGACGCTTATCCGACGCTGGAGCGTTACGGCTGGATCTGGGCATTTCTAGGGGACCTGCCTGAGCCTGAGCGTCCGCCGCTACCCGCACTCGACTGGATCGACGATCCTGCCGTGCGGGTGGTATCAGGCCATTTTGACTGGGAGGCCAGTTGGGACCGGATTATTGAAAACGGCCTCGATTTTGCGCATGCACCGTTTGTTCATGGCTCAACTTTTGGCGATCCGGATCATCCCGAGATTGAATCGTTTGAAGTCGAAAGCGATATGTGGAACGGCAAGGCACAAATGCTTATGCGCAGGCCTGCGCGCAAAGGGCTGTTACGGCGCAAATCATCCACTGAGTTTGTCAGTGTGGTCACCGTGCCGGGGTTTCATTGGTCTGGCCCGTGTACAACGCTGGAGCTTGAATTGCCGAATGGATGGAGGATCTACATCGTCTCGGCGCATGTTCCGATTGACGCCAATCGCACGCGAACCTGGTGGATGATGGGCAGAACATTCCTGCGCTCCCGACTGTTTGATCGCAGGTTCATTGCCAGCAATATTCGTATTTTCGAACAAGATCACGCGGTGCTGAAAAACGTGCGGCCCGAGCGCGTGCCGGACTCGTTTCAGCAAGAGGTTTCATTGAAATCCGATGCACTGCAGATTGCCTTTCGCAGAGGCGTGCTGGCACTGGAGCAGCGCGGCTGGCGTATCGATGAAGAGCGTCTTGCGCGCACGTTTACGGGGCGTATGGCGTGCGCGGTTCCCGGCCCCGAACGTCGTCATGTTCGCGCTTGGGCGATTGAGCCCATTCCCTTGGTGGACGTTACCCACGAACGAGAATAGAGAAGATCGAACACCTTGATTTTTTCTTCGCCTACTGGTGGCCAAGTTGACGGTGCCCGCGGCAAAGCGGGTACCGCCTCCTATATGGGAAAAGGCTTACACACCGGCTTACCAGTTGTAACTCACTTTGGCGGTAATCTCGCGGCCCGGGTTATAGAAGTTCGCCGTGCCGGAGCCGACCACGTGTTGCTCATCCAGCAGGTTGCTGACGTTCACCGCAAGGTCGGTGCCCTTGGCGATCTTGTAGTTGAAGGCGGCGTCGAACAGCGTGGTGCCATCGCTCTTGCCGGTGTTGGCTGCATCGAAGTAATACGCGCCGACGTAGCGCGCACCCAAGCCCAGGCTTACGTCAGTGCCGGGCACGTCGTAGTAGCTCCAAAGCGAAGCGGAATGCTTGGGTGCCGTGGTGAACTCATTACCCTTGAGGGAGCTGCCGTCGTACAACGAACCGCGCAGGACCTCGGACTCCATGTAGGAATAGCCGCCGATCAGGCTGAGGTTCTGTGTCACCTGCGCTTTGGCCTCAAGGTCGAGGCCACGCGCCCGCGATTCGCCCACTGTCTGCTGCTCAATGATGCCGCTCGGGAGCACCACGGCGATGGTGACGTTTTCCTGGGTCAGGTCATAAACGGCTGCGGAGAACAGGGCGTCCATCCCCATCGGCGCATACTTCACGCCCACTTCGTACTGTCGGCCCGTCTGCGGGGTTACGCCTACCTGCGGTGGCGAGACGGACTCCACCATGCTCACGTAGGTGGACACTTCATCGTTGACGATGTAAGTCAGCGCACCGCGATAGGAGGTTTCGGAGAAGTTGTCTTTCTCACTGGACTGTAAGCCTTTGCTGGTCAGATCCATGGAGTCGTTGCGCACACCCCCGGTGACGATGAAACGCTCGTAGAACGACAGGTTCTGCTGAAGAAATACGGCCTTGGTGGTCGCGTCCCGCTTGTTGACGGCATACGGCGCAATCGAGCGGGAAACGCCGGTAAATACGGGGTTTGCAATGTCAATCGAGGTGGTCGGGGCGTAGACCGAGCTTTCCTTGGTGGTCGAATCGAGGTACTCCACGCCCACCAGGCTGCTGCTGTCGATGTTCTCGAAGCGGGCATCGTATTGCAGCATCAGATTGCCGTTGAACTGGTCGGCTTCGGTGTCAGTTCCAAAGAGAAAGCGGTCAACCGTAGTCCCAACACGTGCGGCACTGTCGCTGAGGTACACGTAGCCAAAATCATCGGTCAACTTGCTGTAACGCAGGTTGCTGCGCAGTACAAAGCCGTTGTCGAAGTCATGGGTGATGTTGCCGCTGAGGCTGGTGCGCTCGACATTGTGAAAGTTGTAGCTGGGCTCACCATAAAACTTGCTGCGGTCGTATTCCTTGTCCAGCGGATATCCGCCACTGTTGGGCGAACTGTCGGTTTTCAGATAGTCCAGAATCATGGTGGCCGACGTGTAATCTGTCGGTGCCCAGGTGAGGCCACCCATCACCAAGCGGTTGTCGTCCTGCGAGTGGTCGTACTCGCGGTCGCTGTTTTGGCCTTTGGCAGTGAAGCGGCCAGCCAGGGTTTTTTCGTCGTTCAGAGCATCGCCCACATCGATGCCAGTCTCGACATGGTCAAAGGAGCCGTAGGTCACATAGCCCTGGCCGAACTGCTCGAAGCGCGGCTGTTTGGTCACGAAGTTCACCGAGCCACCCGGGTCGGCCGGGCCAAACAGTGTGGAGTTGGCGCCACGCAGAATCTCGATACGTTCATAGGCGAATGGATCTTCGCGTACACCGCGCATCGAACTCAGGGTCAAGCCATCACGGTAGGTGGTGGCCTGGAAGCCGCGGATCTGGAAATAGTCGTTGCGGTCATCCGTACCATAGAAATCACTGACTACGCCCGGTGTGTATTGCAGTGCCTCTTCCGTGGTACTGACGCTGCGTTGCTGCATTTCCTTGTTGGTAACAACCGACACCGATGCCGGTGTGTTGAGAATACTGGTTGCCACCTTGCCGCCAACCCAGAGCTCCTTGGCGACCACCGAGTTGGTGTCGTCGTCGGCACTGACCCTGACCTTGGCATTGATGATGAGGGGTGCAAGGCGGTAGTCCTCGACGGCCGTTGCGTCGAGTTCCAGCGGGCCGGCGGGCTTTGCTTGAGGAACCAGCAGGTAGGCATTCGGGCCTTGCTGTTCGATCTGCAATTCGCTCCCTTGCAACAACGATGACAGGGCTGCCGATGTATCGTGCGTGCCATTCACGCCAGCCGTGGTGCGGTTCACTACGCTTGATGCGTCGAAGGAAAGACTGATGCCAGCCTCTCGCGCAAATTGGTCAAGCGCCGGCGCCAGTGGGCCGCCAGCGATGTTCCACTGTTTGACTGGGTTGCTGTGGTCAACACTCGACGTTTGCGCCAGCGACGGCAATGCGTAGCTGCTCACGATCAAACTCAACATCGCACCCTGTAAGGCACGATTGAGTGGATGGCGCTGTGAAACCGGGGACGAACTCATTTTCTCGCTCCAAGAAGGGACATCGACAGACTGGCCTGTATTCCGGCCTTCCTAAGAGGTCGAACGAGAATGAGAAACCACCTCATTATTTTTCAGGTGACGCAAGGCTCTGATGGACTCAGGTGGCTGCGGTAACGGTCACCCAATAACGGGTTCGATAATCAACGTGCAATCGCAGTGACTGCGCGATCAATGCCAGGACTTGATCGTTGTCGGCGAGCTGGAATGTGCCCGAAACGCGACGATCAGCGACCTCTTCGGCGCAGCGCAGTACCCCTGGGCGATAACGCGACAACTCCACGATGAAATCACTGAGGCGCATATTGCGCGCACTGATCACCCCGTCACCCCAGCTCCATAGATCAAGGCCGTTGTCCGTGAACGCCCGGGCGCCGCTTGATGTGAACAGCAATTGATTGCCTGCCTGGACATTGCGGCTACCAGGCATTTGACTGGAGCCGGGGAACACCGTGACAGATCCTTCCTGCGCCGCGACCAGCGTGCCATCGTCACGTTCGCGTGCCAGAAAGCGACGACTCTGGGCGCGCATGACCCCGTCGCGTGTCTGCACCCAGAACGGTCGTGCCTGAGGCGAATGTTGATCCGCGCCGACATTCACGATGATTTCCCCCCGGCGCAAGATGAGCAGGCGCCGCTGCTCGTCAAAATCGCTGTCGACGGCGCTATCGCTATTGAGCTGGACAAGGCTGCCGTCATCGAGCTGGAAGCGTCGTTGCTCGTCGGTGCTACTGCGCTGCTGCGCAAGCATGGCCGGCACGGGCGTGTAGTCGCGGCCGAGCCAGGCTGCAGTGCCAACGGTAGCCAATATGCCCAGTAGCTTCAGGCTTTCCCGCCGTCGCATTCCATGTTGGGTGCCATTCAGGGTTTGCCGGGCTAATTGAGCTGGCACACCTGCGAATTCGTCCCCCAACGTTTCCACGCGCTGCCATGCCAACGCATGCTCTGGACGCTGCGCCAGCCAGTGCTCAAAAGTGTGCTGTGTTTGTTCATCGGCTTGATCGAAACGAAGGCGTACCAGCCATTGGATCGCCTGCTCGACAATGGCCGGATCCAGCGCCTGGGACTCACGCCTCGACATAACGCAAGCGATAGCAGTGTTGCAGGGCCGTGGCCAGGTCGCGCTCCACCGTCGCGCGGGAGACATCCAGCTTTTCGGCTATTTGCGCGCAGGTCAGACCGTCGAGCCGTGCCAATAAAAACGCCTGGCGAACTCTCGGTTTAAGCTTTTCGAGCATGCGGTCTATGCGCTCGAGCGCATCAAGAATCATCAGCCGGCTTTCTTCCGAGGGAACCTCGTGTTGAGGCAGCAACGCGACGCTTTCCAGATAGGCACGCTCAAGTTCGCGACGACGATACTGATCAATCATCAGTCCGCGGGCGATGCTGCTCAGATAGGCACGGGGTTCGCGCAAGGGGCTGGATTGACGGGATTTGAGCAGACGTACGAAAGTGTCTTGCGCCAGATCCGCTGCGTTATCGCGACATCCAATGCGTCGGATCAGCCAGCCTTGTAACCACGAGTGATGGGTGCGATAGAGCAGCCCTAGATCTGCAGTACCTAGTGTTTCGTCGCTGCGCATCGGCATCCCGCAAAATACATAATTGATAATGAATCGCATTCTGCCTGCGTGGCAGGTCTCAGTCAATTACGTGGCGCTCAGCGTCCAATTTTGGGCGAACGCTACAATTTCTGTAGAGGGGCGAGTGAAGAGTGCATTTAGCGAATTTAAGCTTTCAATGTTGGATTTTTACGTTTGTGAGCAATAGTTAGAACGATTCAACGGAGACGTGCATGGACAGCGCAGAAAGTTCGCTTTGTATCCAGAAAGAAAGCCACCTGCCCAACAACAGGTGGCTTCTATGGATTTCTCTGAATCCGATTGAATTAGTTGACCAGATTCATCGCTCCGACGATTGCAATGGCTGTAATGACCAGCATTGCAGCGATCCGAACGGTTAGCATCTCAGCCAGATGAGCAACCTCCAGCCGAGTTCGATCGTTATTTCGCAATGATATTTATTAGTAGTATCTAGCGACACGGGTTGTGATCCGCACAAAAGCTTGGTAAAAATTGTGGGTCGAAAGAGTGCAGGCCGGATGGTAGCCCGGTCATCGTTCCCCGGAACGCCAACTCCTCCCGAAAGGGTATCCGCGACACCTTGCCCGGCATGCCGGTTGCGAAGGTGTGCCTGCGGATTCTCTTCTATTGCAGCGCACCTTCTTATTAAAAGTAGGACAAGCGCTCATGAAACTTGATGGCAATACAATCCTGATCACTGGCGGTGCCACCGGCATCGGCTTCTCCCTCGCCAAACGCTTCGCCGGAAACAATACGGTGATCATTTGCGGCCGTAATGAGGCCATGTTGCAGCGGGCTAAAGATGATGTTTCAACGTTAATCACCTATGCATGCGATGTGGCCGACTTTGACAGTCGCCGTGCGATGGTTAAATGGCTTAAAGCCAACCATCCAGACCTCAACGTTGTTATCAACAATGCAGGTGTTCAGAGCCAACGTGACTTTAACAGCGACCCGCATATGGATTCGCTTGACGCAGAAGTCGCCGTTAACTTCACGGCGCCTATCCATCTGATTGCAGAGCTGCTGCCAGGTCTCAAACAGCAACACAAGGCTTACATTCTCAACATCAGCTCGGGTCTGGCGTACTCGCCTATGGCTGACGTACCGGTGTACTGCGCAACCAAGGCGGCTATTCACTCTTTTACGCTAAGCCTGAGGCACCAACTGAAGTCTTCTAACATCCGCGTCATTGAAATTGCTCCGCCATTGGTCGATACCGGGCTCGGTGGCGGTACTCGCAGTGCCGGCGCAGCCAGCCATATGATGATGTCAGCCGATGATTTCGTCAGTGAAACCTTTGCCCAGCTCACAGCAGGTAAAGATGAGGTTCTAGTGGGTGTTTCGGTAAAAACGCGTCAAATGGGAGACGCTATGTTCGAGCTTATGAATACGCGTGATTGAACCCAGCCTATGAACTGCCCTCCGGGGCAGTTCTTCTTCAATGCGGAGTTACTATCCAGTCAGGGAGGGTTTGATAATCAGCTTAGTCAAAGCGCCAAGTTCAGGTTCTTGAAACCCAGAATGCGCAAAGTAAACAACCTGCACCGCAGACTGCCAGTACAGTGCCCAGCGGTAGAGGCGTGCCATTGGCAAAAAACGCCACTGCTGCTGATCCGAGCATGGCACAGCCGTATTGCAATGCACCAATCAATGCAGATGCGGAACCACTGGCGTCTGGAAAGCAATTCAGGGCACCCGCTACCGAGTTGGCCAACACCATCCCTGTCGCTGCAACGAAGAGCAGGCAAGCGAAGATCATCAACGGCAGCCCACCCCAATTTGCCCAGGTATTAACCACCAGTATCAAGCCGGCGCAGGCTGACAATGATGCCCCTACCAGCATCATCGTTTCTGTGTCGTAGCGCTTCAGGAACCTCGCGTTTATTTGGGCGGTGACCATCATGCCGATAATCCCTGCTGCAAATAGCAGGCCGTAAAATTGCGGTGAAACGTGGTAATACGTGATGTACGCAAAGGGTGAGGCGGCGATGTAAGCGAATGTTCCCGCGTAAAAAAATGCGCCGGCTGCTGTGTAGCCCAAGAAGCGACTGTCACGAAAGAAACTGCCATACCGTTTGACAATTTGCTTGAGCGAGGCAGGGCTGCGTTGCTTATGTGGCAGGGTTTCCGGCAGCTTGTAGAGGCTGATCAACGTCACCACGGCGATGAACACCAGGCTCCAGAAAATGGCTTGCCATGAGCCGAACCGTAAAATTTGCCCACCCACTGTCGGCCCCGCGAGCGGGGCTATGGCCATGATGGTCATGAGCGTGGACATCTTTTGGGCCGCTTTACGGCCTTTATAAAGGTCTCGCACCATCGCACGCGCCAGCACGACATTCGCGCACGCCCCCAGCGCTTGCACGACGCGCCAGAAAATAATATGGCTGCCATCCGTGGCCAGTGCGCAACCTGCCGAGCCAATGATGAAAAGTATCAGCCCGATAGCAACGGGTAGTTTTCGGCCGAAGCGATCACTGATTGGCCCCCAGAATAGCTGTCCCGTGCTGAACCCGATGAGGTAGCCCGTGACGGTAAACTGCAGAGTACCGCCACTTACGTTTAGTGCCTTTGCCATTTCCGGCATGGCTGGGAGGTATAAGTCGGTGGAGATAGAGGCGAACGCCATCAACAGGCTCAGAATCAGCAAGATACTCAGACCGTGATCCTGGTGTGTATCCGACTTTTTTGATTCCAGTTGCTCGGGCTTTTGGGAAGTTAAGTCCAGTTGATTCATGGAGAAAAATTGGAGCTCTCACTCAGGTGCTTTAGTTGGACGTTCAGCCTAATGCAATGGCTGCCGGAGAAAAATATGGCCGATCAGGACGTACCACTGAGCTGTGCTCATGAATCGGCAACATGCTAACGGAGCAGAATTGTTGAGGTGGCACTGGGGTATTGCTGAGCTTTGCTCATCGGTTCATAAACCCAACAGCCGGTAGTTGCACGTAGAGACATCCATTAAGTTGGTCGCAACTCTACTCATTCAGCAAGGAGCTACCGATGCGCCTGAGAGCAGCCATGCCAACAGTCGCCCTATTGGCCACCATCGCATTTAATGCCTGTGCTGCTGAGGCCCTATCTGCACAATCCATGACTATCGTGAGAAATGGAGAGCGGGCATCAGTAATCAGAGCCCCCAAAAATTTCGTCGGTCATGCACGCATTGACCCTCTCTTCACCGTACCAGCGCCGTCGAATGTCTCGGCAGGGTATGTGACCTTTGAACCAGGGGCACGATCGATGTGGCACACCCACCCGTTGGGACAAATGCTGGTAGTCACGACGGGTACCGGATGGGTTCAACAAGAGGGCGTTGATAAACAGGTTATCAGGCCTGGAGACGTAATTTGGACTCCTCCAGGCGTCAAACATTGGCACGGTGCGACGAGCACGACCGGCGTAACTCACATGGCCATTCAAGAGGCGCTTGACGGCAAAAATGTTGAGTGGCTTGAGCCTGTCACCGAAGCCCAGTACGGCGCTTCATTATGATTATTCGCACATTTGCAGCAGCAACATTAGCGATGTGTTTGTCTGCATGCGCCACCCCTCAGGGGGTGCCGATCAAGGAAACTTCTAACATGCCTGCTTCAGCCGATATACGCGCCACATCTCCGATAATGGCTCACAACGCGGACAACCTTCTTCTTGGTGAGGTTTGGAAGCGCTCGGAGTTGTCTGCCCGCGACCGCAGCCTGGCGACGGTAGCCGTCCTGATTGCAAGAGGTCAGACAGCCGAGTTGGCCGCTCACTTGGATCTTGCATTGAAGAATGGAGTGACGCCTTTGGAGCTATCCGAAGCGATCAACCATCTCGCGTTTTATTCAGGTTGGGGTAACGCCGCTGGAGCAGCGCCGATCGCAAAAGAGGTGTTTAGCAAGCACGGCATAGCCTCCGACCAACTGGCGCCGGTGTCGCCCGTACTGCTGCCTATCGATCAGGCTGCCGAAGACGCACGCGTCGCGGCTGTCGACAAATCTGTTGGGCCAGTTTCGCCTGGGTTAGTGAAGTTCACCACCAGTGCGTTATTCAATGACCTGTGGCTGCGGCCGGGCCTTGCGCCCAGAGACCGTAGTTTGATTACTGTTACGACGTTAGTGGCAAACGGTCAAGTTGCGCAGATCAGTTACCACCTCAATCGTGCGATGGACAATGGCCTGACGCAGACCGAGGCTTCCGAGTTGCTTTCACATCTGGCGTTCTATGCTGGCTGGCCTAACGCCTTCTCAGCCGTGCCGGTATTTAGCGATGTCTTCACGAAGCGGCAGGCGAGCTGAAATCGCTAGGGGAGTGGCCCCATGGGTTCCAGCTCGCGGATAAGGTCAATCAGCAGGCGAATGCCTACGGGAACCTGTCTGAAGCTTGAGTAATAGATGTGAAAACCGGGGTCATGGTGAGTCCAGTCCTCAAGGACTCGCCGCAGGGAGCCTTCCGCGATCTGTCGTTCGACGACCTTCGCAGGCACATACATCAAGCCGGCGCCGCGCATTGCCATCGCTACACCGACCCGGGTCTCATCGATAGTAATGGCGCCCGGCGCGTCTATCTCCATCTGTTGATCCCCCTTCGAGAATTGCCAGTGGTAGATGCGTGCATTCCCCAGACGCACGCGTAAACACCGATGTTGGTACAGCTCTTCCGGATGTAGCGGGGTACCGAATCGCTCAAGGTAAGCAGGCGCTCCAACGACGGCCCATGCCACATCGGGAGAGAGTCTTTGAGCGATCATGTCTTCGGGTACCGTGCCACCGAAACGAATCCCTGCATCATGGCCATCGCCGATGACATCGACCATTCGGTTGGTCACGGTGAGGTCAACCTCGATGTCCGGATAGCGGTCTATGAAAACCGGGAGAACGGGGCCGAGCAGCAGTTTTGCCCCGTCGCTCAGGACGTTCAGGCGGATACGCCCGGCTGGTTCATCGCGTAGCCGGTTCAGTGTCTCCAGCGCCTGCCCGATATCATTTACGGGAGTGCTGATGAGGCTTTGCAGCTCCTCGCCGGCCGCCGTGAGTGTCACGCTTCGGGTGGTGCGATTGAGCAGTCGAACGCCAAGCCGTGTCTCCAGACCTTTAATGGCATGGCTCAGCGCAGACGCGCTAATGCCCACGTCCAGCCCCGCCTTTCTGAAGCTTTGATGCCGAGCGATGGCAAGAAAATAAACGATATCTGCCAGGTTCGTGCGGCTCAGTTGCATTGATGACTCCGAAGCAAAAAGCGGTAAGGTCAGCCCACAGCGGGCAAATGGTCAATCAACTTGTCGAGTGTAATGGGGTAATCACGAACCCTTATGCCGGTCGCGTTATAAACAGCGTTGGCAATCGCCGCTGCCGCTCCTGAAATACCGAGTTCGCCTACGCCTTTAGCCTTCAGCGGAGTCGCATAGGCGTCAACTTCATCCAGGAAAATTACCTCCTGGTGGGGGATGTCGGCATGCACCGGCACTTCGTAGCCAGCCAGATCGTGATTAACAAAATAGCCCAAGCGGTGATCCACAATCATTTCCTCCATAAGCGCTGCACCTGCGCCCATGGTCATCCCCCCGATGATCTGACTGCGTGCTGTTTTGGGGTTAAGTATTCTGCCTGCAGCGCACACTGCCAACTGGCGACGGATGCGAATTTCGCCGGTGGCCGCGTTTACACCAACCTCCACGAAGTGAGCGCCAAAGGTTTGTTGGGCATACTGCTTAGCCAAGTCGCCAAACTCCATGACGTCTTCGGCCTGCAAGTCGCCGTCTTTTGTCGCTTGTGCCAATGGTAGGTTTTTCGATCCTTCACGGACGTGACCATCGATAAATTCGGTTTTTTTCGGATCGAGGCCCAACTTGGTTGCGACGGCTTCTCTAAGTTGCATACAAGCAGCATAGACGCCCGCCGTGGATGAGGCTGCGCCCCATTGGCCGCCTGAACCCGATGATTCCGGGAACCGTGAGTCGCCCAGATAGACGTTCACTTTCTCCATGTCCACGCCCATCATTTCTGCCGCCGTTTGAGCAATGATTGTGTAAGAGCCGGTGCCAATATCGGTCATGTCGGTTTCGACGGTGACCAAGCCTTTGCGATCAAGCCGCACGCGAGCAGCTGACTTCGTCGTGGGTGCGCCCCGAATCGCGGACGCCATCCCCAATCCTGTCCACCAACCGTCATGCAGTTCTTTAGCTGGAAGGGGATTACGTCGAGCCCAGCCGAAATGATCGGCTCCCGTATTCAGGCATTCGACTAACTGGCGCTGAGAGAACCGGCGATCCGGCTGCTCCGGGTCTACCTGGGTATCGTTTATGACGCGAAACTTCAGCGGATCCATTCCTAGCTTCTCAGCCAGCTCATCCATGGCAATTTCCAGTGCCATCATGCCTGGTGCTTCACCAGGCGCGCGCATAGCGCTACCTTCGGCAAGGTCAAGTTCGGCAAGATACAAACGGGTCATACGGTTCGCGCCCGCATACAAGGTTCGGGTCGATGCAGTGGCGGCTTCAGTGCGACCACCGCGCAGATTGCCCGACCAGCTCTCGTGACCGATGGCAGTGAGTCTGCCGTCCGGGTTTGCACCGAGCCGGATTCTTTGAATCGTCGCGGGTCTATGGGTCAGGTTGTTGAACATGAGCGGGCGGGGGAGTGCGACTTTCACTGGCCGGCCGGCCGCCCTCGCGGCAAGAGACGCCAATACGGCGTCGCAGAGAATCGTGCCTTTACCCCCAAAACCACCGCCGATGTAGGGCGAGATCAGGTGAATGTTGTCTTTGGATATACCCAAGGTTTTTGCCAGGTCTCTGACTCCCCAGTTCATCTGCTGAATGGATGTCCATAGCGTCAGTTTGTCACCCTGCCACTGAGCGATGGTGGCGTGAGGCTCCATCATCGCGTGGGCGTGATCCGGGGTGGTGTAATGACCATCGAGTGTGACCGCTGCCTGCTTGAACGCGCCTTCGAAATCCCCGATTACCGTGTGCGGAGGAGGGCCGAACGCACCCGGCGCGGGTGTCTTGGCTGAAGCTTTCTGTGCGGCGAGGTCGTAGGTGCCAGGCTCTCTTACGTAGTAGACCCGAAGCAGAGTCGAAGCGGCTCTTGCTTGTTCAAACGTCTGTGCGACGACAATTGCTACGGCCTGGTGATAGTGGTCGATCTTTGGGCCGGCAAGTGCGCGATCAACGTAAAACTCACCCCTGTCCAGTTGGCCCGCATTCTCATGGGTGACGATTGCGATAACGCCGCTGGCTTGGCGTGCTTCGCTCGAATCAATAGAGGAGATCCGGCCCTTGGCGATTGCTGAACCTACGACATAGCCGTAAGCCGGGGGGCTGACAGCGGCTTGTTGTTCGTAGGCATAGGTCGCCGTGCCTGTTGTTTTCAATTTGCCTTCAAGGCGATCCTTGGGTTGACCAATCACCTTCATTTGATCAATAGGGTTGGTGCTCGCAGGCGTATCAAACTTCATGAGGCTTACTCCTGGTCAATCGACAGCAGCCGTGCAATACCGGTGATGTTGCTTAGGAAGATGCAGTGGAGAGAGCAAGGCCAATCGTCCGCTCCGCAAGTTTGATCTTGAAGGCGTTTTGCGCGGTAGGATTAGCGCCAGCCAGCAAATGAGTGGCAACGGCGTTCGCGCCGTCAGGCAGATAAGCTTCGGCCTCTTCACTTCGCCAAGGCTTGTACGCCACGCCTCCCAGAGCGAGTTGCCCGGTGCGGTCTGGCAGCACGATCGCCGCGACAGAAACCAGTGCAAACGCGTAAGAGGTGCGGTCACGAACCTTGTAATAGATATGCTCGCCCCCTAAAGGCTTAGGCAGCGTTACGGCAGTGATCAGTTCGCCGGCGTTCAGGATGTTCTCGATATGTGGGGTGGCACCCGGTGCGCTGTAAAGGTCGGCGAGATCAATCGTTCTGACCTGGCCACCCGAGTTAAGTGTTTCTACCCTTGCGCCCAATGCTCGCATCGCCACAGCCATGTCACTGGGGTGGCTGGCAATGCAGGCATCGCTGACCCCGATGATTGCTTGTTGCCGACTGGCTCCACCTAATGCAGGGCAACCGGCACCCGGACGCCGCTTGTTGCAAGGTTGATTGGTATCGTAAAAGTAGGCGCACCGGGTGCGTTGCAACAGATTGCCTGCCGTTGTGGCTTTGTTACGCAATTGCCCTGACGCTCCCGCGAGCAGTGCCTTGGATAGTACGGCGTAGTCTCGACGCACCTGAGGCGCAGCAGCCAAGTCAGTGTTACGCACCATGGCGCCGATCCTTAGCCCGCCGTCCTCGGTCGGGGTGATTTTATCGAGCGACAGCCCGTTTACATCTATCAGGTGCTGGGGAGTTTCTATCTCCAGTTTCATCAAATCGAGCAAATTAGTGCCGCCAGCGATGAACCGCGCACCTGGATTTTGGGCAGCGGCGTTCATCGCTTGCTGTAAAGAGGTGACACGCTCGTACGTAAAGGATTTCACGCCTCACCCCCGGCTATCTCTTGAATGGCATCGACGATGTTGGAGTACGCACCGCAACGGCAGATATTTCCACTCATGCGTTCGCGGATTTCAGCGGCTGTGACGGTGCTGCTGGCGATCAAGTCGCTACTGACATGGCTGGGTATGCCGGCCTTTATCTCGTCTAGCATCGCGACGGCCGAGCAAATTTGCCCGGGCGTGCAGTAACCGCATTGATAGCCGTCGTGCTTGATGAAAGCCGATTGAAGAGGGTGCAGGTTGTTCGGGGTACCTAGCCCTTCAATGGTGGTGATGCTTTCACCCTCGTGCATCACTGCAAGCGTGAGGCATGAGTTTATTCGTCGGCCTTCGACGATCACCGTACATGCGCCGCACTGGCCATGGTCACAGCCTTTTTTGCTGCCGGTTAAATGCAGCCTTTCTCGAAGTGCGTCCAGGAGTGTGGTGCGGTTGTCGACCTCTAGTGCAACTCGCCGCCCATTGAGGGTGAACGTCACATGATTTCCTGGCGGGCTCTGCGCTGCTGTTTTGGTGTTGGATGTCGCTCGGGCATTATCGACTTTCGCTAAAACGGCTGTGACTGCAGTACCTGCGGTACCAATCAGCATTTGTCGACGGGATAGTTCTATTCCAGCTCCGGGGGCGGTGGGGTTTCTAGAATTCATCAACGTCTCCATTTGCGCGGCTTGAAGAAGCAATTTTGCCGGACTGTGCATCATGGAAGCCTATGACACTGTGTTGCTGCTGATAACTGGCGTTTTGAGAATGAATCCATGAGCATTGCTCAGCAATCCATGGCAACACCCAGGTTGCGTGACGAAAGATATTGGAGGAGGGCTGGGAAGAAATACTCCAGGCAGCTGCGGAGAGATTTCGTCATCAGAGCAAGAGCGACTCTGACATTGGAGCTTTTTGGCCCAATGCACGGCACAGTTCTACTGGACTGGGCACTAGAGACGAAGGATGGAAGCGTGGCTACCAAAGCCAACTTTCGACGTAACGTAACGCTGAGCCAATCCCGCACACGGGTGTTAGTCTGAATACACCCGTTTCCGCGGTTTCACACGTATCAGACCTACTTGCGAGCGAGCATTATATAACTAAACTAAATGACCGTTTAGTCGAGTTATTACAGGATGTATTGAAAATCGTTGGAGAGCAGGTCATGAATCCACGCCTGATTACAGCGTCAAACCTGATCGCATCACTGGATCTTGAACCTCACGTCGAAGGCGGATTCTTTCGCAGAACCTATCAGGCCGATCACCGCGACATGCTCGAAACCACAAGCGGGCCGCGTTATCTGATGACGTCGATTTACTACCTGTTGACCGAAGATTCACCGGTTGGCCAGTTTCATTTCAACCAATCAGACATCCTGCATTATTTCCATCTGGGCGATGCCATCGAATACAGCCTGATTCACGCTGACGGTTCGCTGCAGACTTTGGTGATGGGCAGCGACGTTCTGGCCGGACACCAACTGCAATTGCACGTACCGGGCGGAATCTGGAAAGCCTCCAGATTGCTGAATGGTTCGAACGGATTTGGTTTGATTAGCGAAGCAGTTTCACCAGGCTTTGATTTCGCCGATATGGAAATGGGGAGTCGGCAGAAACTCACAGCGCGGTATCCGCAGCATCGAGCGCTGATTGAAAAGCTGACGCGTGACGAGGATTGAGAGCAGCACATTTCAAATAGAGCGATCTGCGGGCATCAAGGATCAGGCCATTTGAGAGCAGCGCTGGAGATTTGTCGAAATCAGTTAAAAAATGGAGTTCAATTAACTAGCTGATTTTTATTCGGAAATTAAAAAACATCAAGAAAAAACCGGAAAAAAAATCCTTCAGCTTGAAAATATCCACCGTTCAAATATTCTGGTTTCATCTACTGCTTCGCTTTTGCGGAGGTGTATCAGGTGAACGTTGTCAGATTGGATGCAGGGGTTGTCGTTTTGGTAGCTGGAGAGCCGGTGACGATCCTCAAGTGTTTGCCAAATTCAATGATTAAAGTTTTGAGATTAAAGGATAAGCTCGAACTTGACATACCTATCGACAACGTTGTCCCTATCCCCAAAACCGATGCAGAAGGTAAAGAGATTTATACACAAGATTTCGCCAGCTTGCAGAAGTCTGCCTCAGTTGAAGAGTTAAAGTTAGCGGAAGAACGGTTTATACTCGTGGGGCGCTACTTATCCGGCGAGGTGTCAATTGATGAGGCATTGGAGAGTCTCCGTCTAAAAAAATCAAGATTTTTTGAAATAGTTAAACTTTACAATGCTGAAATTGGCGCTATATCTCTCCTTCGTCGCAATCGAGGGAGAAAACAGGGGGAGAAGCGCCTGCCGGAGTACGTTGAAGATTTCTTGAATGAGGTGGTAAAAAGGAAGAGGTCAGGAAAGAAACTTACTTTTCATAAAGCTTGGCAAGAAATTAACTATAGCTGCCTAGAGAAGGGGGTCCGAGCTCCAAGTGTAGGGACTGTTACGGCAAGACTGAAAAGCATGAATGCCAAAAAGCTACATGCATTGAGGTTTGGCGTTGAAGCTGCAGATCAGCTATATGGTGCACGTCCAGGCCATCGATCGACCGAGTTTCCATTGGAGTTGGTTCAGATCGACCACACACTAGTAGATATTATTTTATGCGATCAGGTAACTCGAGAACCGATAGGTAGACCGTGGCTAACCGTCGCAATCGATATACATACTAGAGTTATTTTGGGTTATTACATCGGGTTTAATGCGCCGTCGGCTATCAGTGTCGCTTGCGCCATCACTCATGCAGCTTTTCCCAAAAGGGAGTATCTGAAAAATATTGGTGCCAACAGTGAGCTTTATCCATTTTACGGCGTTCCTAAAATTATCCACATGGATAACGCAAGAGAATTCAGATCGCCTAATCTTGAAAGAGCCTGCGCACTACACGGGATAAAAGTTGAGTTCAGGCCTCCTGGGAAGAAACACTACGGTGGTCATGTTGAGCGCGTAATCGGCACGCTGATGACAAGTCATGTTCATTTTTTGTCAGGAACGACGTTTTCTAATGTAAAGCAGCGAAAAGATTACGATAGCGAAAAAAAATCAGTGTTTTCACTGCGCGAATTTATAAAGTGGTTCGCTGGGCAGGTAGCTATTTATCATGCGTCTTATCATCGTGGTTTGGATGATACACCTGGAGACAAATGGATAAGTAGTTTCACTAGGACGGATAAGACACTCATTCAACCCCCACTTTTATGCGACTCGTTTAGTTTTAGATTGGACTTCATGCCAGAGGACGTTCGCGTTATATCCCCAAAGGGTATTCAATTTGCCGGAAAGCATTATTGGTCTCCGGCTCTTATAGATTTCATCGGAATAAAAAAAGCTGTAATTAAGTACGACCCGCTTTCTTTAAGTAAAATATGGGCAAAGTTACACGGTGATTATATTGAAGCGAGTTTTTCCGATCTAACTAATCCAGACGTGACCTTTGAAGAATACTCATTAATCAAAAAAAGAAATTTAGGAGTTAAGTGGGTTTCACCGGAAAAAGTTCTTGAGGTATATAAAGGAAACGAAGAGTTGGTCAGGGGGAGCGAGAAAGAAACAAGGAGGGCTAAGAGGAAAAAGCAGGTAGAGAAAGAGTATGCTCACCATCTGAAAGATGCAGGTTTTGTGAAAGTAAATAGTTCCTTGCCGGAAAGGTCTCCAGTTGATAGCCCAATAAATTATTCAATAAGACCAACTCCATTTAAAAGCGAGGATTTTTGAAATGAGTGAGAGTCACGTCAAGGAATCAAGGCGCTACATGCTAGAGCTTTCGGTAAAAGAGCGTATTAACATAGTGCAGCAAGATATATGGATAGATTGTCCGCAGTCATTATTGGCTCTTAGGATGGTGAAAAATATTATTCAATCCCCGCCGCAGATTCAAGCGCCATGCATGCTTGTATGCGGGGAGGGAGGGAGCGGCAAAACAAGCATTGTGAGACAGCTTAAATTCATCAGCCGAAAATGGGATCAACATATTGTTTTTATGGCGCTTAATGAAAATCCAGGTAATTTACATTTTAGAGAGTTGTTGCTAGAGGCTATGGGGGCAGCATCCTCTACTAGAATAAAAGTAAAGCCAACATTTCCCACCGAACTTTCGGAATTTATTGCTCTCAGGCGCCTGCGAGCGATTGTGATAGATGAGTTTCATGATGCTTTGCTTTCTAACAGAGCTGAGCAGGCAAAAACCTTATCCATGTTGAAAGGGCTGTCTGGAGAGCCGTACTGTTTATCCGTTATCGGATTTGGAACGTCTCTTGCTCGCAATGCATTGCGGCATGACGCGCAACTTCTTCGCAGATACTACATACATGATCTTCCTAAGTGGACAGAGTCCGAAAACTTCAGAGCTTTTTTAGCCGCACTTGAAGAAAATCTTCCTTTACGTAACCAATCTGCTCTTTACTCCGAGGAAACGCTAAAGTTTTTGTTGCTGAACTCTGATGGGGTGATGGATAACGTGGTGAAGCTAATAAAGCACGGCGCTATAATTGCGCTTTCTACTGGCGTGGAGCAAATAACTATGGATTGTCTGCGGGAGGCGTCGAGCAACCCTTGGGCGTTTAAAATTTAACTTAACTCTACCGTGAGGTGGGCGATAATGAAGGTAAAGGGGTGGCCGAGAGCAATAAATGATGAGACCTTTACTTCATGGTTGTTTAGGTCGGCTCAAAATATAAATGTCAGAACGTTCAGTTTAGAAATGGGAGAGGGCTATTATCTCGCTATTTTCAGTAAAAACCGTTTTGAATCAGATTTTGATTCGGACTTTGACTTTGAGAGTGGCGCGTTTGGTGAATTATGTGCGAATCGCTGTTTACCAGAGGCGATGCTATCTGCTTTTTTCAAACCCAGATCTGCCCACCTTTGCATGCCTGCATTCAGGTTTAGTTTTTGCGCTAAGTGTATAAGGGAGGATATTCGCGTTTATGGATTACCAGCATGGCGCAAGTCTTGGTGTTATGTAACCAATGTCATTTGTGTTCAACACAGATCTTTATTGGAAATTACGAGCGAGATTCCTTCTTTTTATAAGCCTTGGGATGCGTTTGCTACTGAAGCTCCCTACTGTGATCCGCAGCATATATATATGAAGCATTCTCGACGGTGGGGAGGAATATCAAGTAAATTGCTCGATCTAAACATTGTAATAAAGGTACAGAACTGGCTCTCCGAGTTAGAGAGGGAAAAATATTGTTTGCTTCCGGGCGATACAAGCGCCGTCCTCACTAAGGATCTAAATCGTGCAGTGGGTCTTCTCATAAAGATTTTCTTATCTTCCAGAACGCGTTTTAGAGGGCCGGGGGCCGCGAGGTGTTTATTCAACGAAGGCAACGAATCTATAGTGACAGAAAATCTGAGCTATCGAGAAAGCATGGAATTTGGATCTGGAAGTGCTTCGCCTTATCATAGAATGATTGCAATATTGATGGTGGGGTATGTTTTTCGGCTGTTTACTAAAGAGGAAATATTGAAAATACGTCGCGCCGCTAAATTTTCAGGTTATTCTTGGCCGAAAAGCGTTGAAGCTCTTGGCTTCTACTCACCTTTTTTTCATTCTGAGGATGAGTATCTGGACCTGATTTCAGATTTTTCGTTTGCTACAGATTGTGTACACGAACGATTGGCACCTTTTTTAATTGGTGTGGAATACGCTGCTTATAAAAGCAAGGTCTTGAGTGATGATAAAATGAAATATTGGAAGAGTCGATCACCAATAGTTAACTCTAGTTATCAAACGGGCCCTATATGATGCCTTCCTGGAATAAGCGTTGGATGTTATAGAAGTGCTTGGGTATGTTAATTTTTGAGATGGCTAATGGCTATCCCGTGTTGCACATTATGAATTATTTGAATGGAATCATGTTTTTTATAGCGTCTCTAAGATCTATTTCTTCATCGTTGCGAAAACCATCGTTGCATATTACAAGTTTATGCAAGCTGAACCAGCAAACGGCGCAATCATCCACCGCGATCCAATCCAGATGCTCCGGATGTTGATCAAGCCATAACAATGCTTCTGCTTCACGGCCTCCTGGTCTCGTAGAATCGGTAAAAACAGGCGTTGATCCTATAATCCGGTTCTGAAGATCGTCGGGAAATAACTTCTGCAGCTCAGACAAGGAGCGCTTGAGCCTCCAAGTACTGCTGATCACTACGGAGACGGTAGGGAAGTCACGGAGAACTGACGCTAGCCTTGGAAGGTATGCCAGCAGTACCGATTCCTCAGCAGGTCGATCCTTGCGAGGAAAAAGTGGATGGAGCACACCATCAATATCAAGAAAAATGACCAATTTCTACACTCCTCTGAAGCTGCTGTCGGCCGTCAGGCAGACCGATTCGCATGACGCTGCGGAGTCAGTACGCTTAGCGTACTGATCATGAGCCGGCCTACAGCTCGTTGGGGGGGGCAGTTGTGTCCTGCGTAAGCGTTATGGTTGTACTGGCTTTTCAATTAAAATCTATGAGTTATTATAAAGATAATAACATGCGTTTGCTGCTCGTTTGCCGGTGAGAAAATCATGTCAGGATTAGAAGCGGTATTGCTTTCTTCTTTGCAGGCCTCTGATGAGCAGGAGGAGCTTTTTGCTGTCATGAGTTTAGAGGTGGAACCGTTTTGCCGGTTCTTATACAGTGATTTTGAAGAAAATCTTAGCCGGTTGGACGCAGCTCATCCGCTAAGAGATCTAGAGAGATCTCATGTCAAAATGTTAGTAAGGGGGATAAAAAAAGACGATCCGCTACCTGCTACGGTAGCCACTACACTAGCGGTATTTCTTCATGGATGTAATCAAGCTAGGCCTTTATCGGCCAAGCATTATATCGTCAGCGAAATTAATTCTTCACAGCATTTTAAACATGTATCAAGTGTCATTGAAGAGCATCTGCTTAAGGCGGAGACTCTAAGGGGGGCGCTGAGCAGGGGAATATATTTGCTTAATGTGCTTCCTGATTTAATAGGCAACAATTCGATGGGGAGGATGGCGGGGTGCATATGTGCGGCTGCAGCGCTAATAAGGGGTGGCTATGCGCCACTACCTTTGATTTGTGACGCATTTATGTTTCGCTCAGCAAGCGCGCAGGCGGGTTGGAATACGTCCGAGTACTTAAGTAGTTATTTTATTGAGTGCTATCACCGTGCGGCGCGCTCAATGTTAGGAGTAGAGCTTGAAGTCGTTACTAAAATTAATGATGTTCTTTCAAAGCGCGCGCTGGAAGTATTTGGAGATAAAGCTAAAGTGCGCCGCTGGCTGAACAAGCCATTAGCTAGGTATCACAATGTCCCGCCTGGCACCTATGCTCGAACTGGGCATGCCAAAGAGGTAATGGAGTATTTAATACGTATAGAGCAAGGGTATTTTGGTTAATTGGCAGACCCGCTTCCGCTTTAAGTATTGTGTTGTTTTGCATCATCTAAATTTTGAGCATCTAATAAGGGTTCTTGAAATAAACGGGTAGCGCTGCTATTCAGTAGAGATCCTGCCTGGAAATACCCCATCACCGTACTGACGCTCCGGTGTTCTGTCATTGCCATAACTTCCCCTAATGGTGTCCCCTGGCGTCCTGCCTCGGTCACGAAACCCGACCTCAAGCTGTGCGCCGCCCAATCGCCCTCTAGGCCAGCCAACTTCGCCCGGCGCTGGACGATGCGCGCCACCTGGTCGGCCGACAATGCCGTATGTCCCACCCTGTTGCCTTTATACAGCCGGCGAAACAGTGGGCCCGACTCGGCCGGCGCCGCGATTAGCCAAGCGGTGAGCGCAGCGGCGGCCGGCCCGCGCAGCGGTTTCTCTCGGCGTACGCCACCTGTATCGGTCTTGGTCGCGCCCAAGGCATATAACCAGGTGTCGGCATCCAGTTGGCGCACATCGCCGACTTGCAGACCCACCACTTCCGAACGTCGCCGGCCGCCACCGCTCCAGGCCAGTAGGAGCAGGGCGCGGTCACGAATGCCGCGCAAGCCGTCGTCGCAGGTGGCGAGCAGCGCCTGCAACGGTTCGAGCACGATCGCGGTTTTCTTGCGCACGTTGACGCCTTGGCGCGATTGCGCCTTGCGTGCTTCGCGCAGCAGGGTTTTTAAAGCCGGCGCCTCGGTCGGGCTGTCCCACTCATTGATTCGATGCCATTTGCCGAGTACCGCCAGGCGGTGACTGACGGTGTTGAACGCCAGCGGCCCCAGCTTGCCCTTAACCCGGGCGGCGACCAAGGCGGCGTCGATGCCGGGCGGCAGCAGGTGTGCCCAGCCGCCGTCGGCCAACGGCCGAGCCAGATGATCGAGGACAAACTGCACCGCCACCGCCGCGGGGAGTGGGGCATCGCCCAGCGCCCGGCCGTAACGCAGTTGCAGCCAGGCCGACCAGTAGGCAAGAGCGCTGCGATAGCTGCGCACGGTGTTGGCGGCGGTGCCGGCGGCGATAAACGCCGCCGCGGCTTCCTGGGCGTGGAGCGCCAGAAATTGCGGGTCCAGCGGCGTCTCGTCGACCAGTCTAAACTGATCTGTAATATTCAATACGTTCAACGTATTATAATTCCAATATGTAGAAAATAACGTCGGATAACATTGTATTATCAGACCTAATATACGCCGAGGTGAGTCATGGCAGTAGGGGTACCGGAGCACGAGGTGTTTGCCGCCGCGGACACAGTGCTCGCCCGGGGGGAGCGTCCAACGGTTGAGCGGGTACGCCTGGAACTGGGCCGCGGCAGCCCGGCGCGCGTGGGGGGATTGCTCGATCAATGGTGGGCGCGTCTGGCCGAGCGGCTAAACGGTGAGACTCGCCTGCCGACGTTGCCGGGCGAGGTGTCACAGGCCTTTGTCGCGGTGTGGCAACAGGCGATTCAACTGGCGCAGGACGTAGTCGAACAGACTATGGCAGAGCGGCGCCAAGTGCTGGATGCCGAGCGCGAACGAATTGCGGCGGCGGAAGATCAAGCGCGCCAGGACTTGGCCAAGGCGCACCAGCAGGTGGCGGAGGCGACGGCAGGGCGTCAGGGTGCCGAGCTACGGTTGGCGGGCCTGGAGCTGCTACTGTCCCAACGCCAGACACAGATCGATGACTTGCAACAGCAACGGGATAGTTTGGTGCACGAGCGTCGCGAGGCCCAACAGCACAGCCAGGAATTACAGCAGGAACTGCAAGCGTTACGACTCAAGGCCGACCAGGAACGTGTCGCGCAAGAGACCTATGTGCGCGGCGTTGAGGATCGGGCTCACCGTGAAGTTGATCGAGCCCGCGAAGAGGGCAAAGCCGCCTCAAGCCAGTTAAAAATGGCCACTCGAAGATGCGATGAGTTGCAACGAAAACTGGAGTCGGCCCAGGGCGACCTCAGTGAAGCGCAGCAACGTGCAGTAGCACAGCTGGCCCGGGCTGAAACTTTGGAGCAGCAGTTGCTTCAGCTGCGTCAGTTATCCGAGACGAAACCCAAGTCCAGTGCCCGAAAAAAAACGGTGTCAACGAAAGCTAAAACCTAAAAGCAATTTCGCTCACAAATGGCAGCTAACGGCCAGTTGCGGGCGATGATTTTGCGTTTACGGTAATGCGACCGAGGCGCCGTTCACATACGTCGCTTCCTAGAGTTGAACCTGCAGAAATGAATTAGCCCCGTTCTAAACTCATCAGATTACAGCGCAGGCGATTGATTGTTCTGTTTCCAGGCCCTCGGAGTCACACCTTCGGTTCGCACGAATGTGCGACAGAAGTGAGACTGGTCAGAAAAGCCACACTCCAGTGCAATATCCGCAAGTAGCAATCTCGACGTCTGAAGCAGCTGCTTGCCCCTCAAAATCCGCTGCTCTCGCATCCATTCTTTGGGCGAGACGAGAGTGCTTTTTTTAAACTGTCGGGTGAAATGGCTGCGCGATAGCGCACACGCTTGTGCGATAGCTGCCACGGAGATATCTACGTCCAGGTTATCGAGCATCAACTGCTTGGCGCGCTGGATCTGCCAAGGTTTCAAGTGTTCGGTTTGTTTATCCAAATCCTTAAGTGAGGACGCGCATGTTTCCTTTTTCATCCTGATTCCTTTTTCCCAGTAGCCGGTTGATCAGCTCTATCCAGCGGTCAGTCGATGGGGAAAATTTAACGGAGGGCGCGTCGTGGTGGGGGCGCAATTTTGCGTTGCTGGAGGCGCAAAAATACGCAATTTCAATAGTACTTCGGGTGCTAGCCTTTGCTTCCCGACAACTCGAATCGACATCATCCGATCCGTCATCTGCAAGGATAAAGCAATGGCTGCTTCACAACCGCACGGCAAAAACACCGCTTACTGGGGAGTCTCATGGGAGGAGGGCTACGGCTATCCCCAGGCCAGAAAAGTCGGAAACGAGATCTATATCTCGGGTCAGTTCAACCACGATGAGGAGGGTAAGCTGGTTGCTCCCGCGCCTTTGAATATCGAGGGCAAACCCAGCAATTTCTCGTCGATAGAAGAGCAGATGCGTACCTCCTACGACAACATCGCCAAGTTGCTCGCGCTCTATGGAGCGACCCTTAATGATGTCGTCGAAGAAACGCTCTATGTATTGGATATGGACGCGGCATTCGCGGTGGTAGGTGATGTGCGCAAAGCCGCATATCGCACCGAGCGGCCCCAGTGCGCGAGCAATATCATCGGTGTATCCAGGTTGGCTCAACGTTCACAGCTGATTGAAATTGTCTGCAAGGCTGTCATCGGATCTAGCGGAAACTAAGAGACGCTCCCGGTTTCGCCCTGCGTAATCGGGAGATCCAGCTGCCCTTCGATCAAAGGCTTTTGGTGCGCTACGGCTGCTGCACAAAAAGTCATGAATGCTTTGACTCTCCATGACTTTCGAATGTCCTGATGCGTGAGCAGCCAGAGCTCATCCTGTAGTTCGCGCACAACTAGCCCGACGCGTGTTAACCCAGGCGTAATGTCTCCCAACATGCACGGCAGAAACCCATAACCAAGGCCTGCCGCAATGGCGACGCTCGCCGCCGCGACTGAGTCCGTACGATAAGAAATACAGTCGGCGCTGACTCTGTCCTCGAGGTAGCTTTTAGCCTTCAGCCCACATAATCCTGCGGAATACGACACCCACGGTTGGCCTTCTGCGAACGGGGTAGTAGTCGCTTGTTTTATGCTGCCATAAGGTGCCCACGCGATCGAAGCGAGCTTGCGCCCGACGAGACTTTCGGCAGGTTTTGTGGTCGCTCTCACCGCTACGTCAGATTCATCGCGAGCGAGACTTAACGTCTCGTTGCCAACCAGAACCTCGATGGCAATTCCTTCATTAAGCGCCTTGAAGTCGGCGATGATCGGCGTGAGGAAATACAGAAGCAGGGAGTCGCTGGTAGTGATCCGAAGCTTTCCAAGTAGCCCTTGACCTGCCCGAGAAACCCGACGTGTAACGCTGACGATATCAAGCTCGACGCGTTCGGCGAGCGCCCTTAACTCAATGCCCTCGGGCGTCAGCATGTACCCAGCACGGCGGTGATCAAATAGAGCGACCTCAAGGGTCTTTTCCACTTGAGCAACACGACGCGATACGGTGGATACATTGATCGCCAACCTCTTTGCAGTCGTGGCTCTATTGCCGCATTCGCTTAGCGTTTTGATGACTCGCAAGTCGTCCCAAGAAAGCTGACTAACAGCATCGCTTAAATTCTGGGTGACGCTGGTTGATACGGGCGGATTGGTTGAGGCTTTTTTTGGTGTTGGTTTCACGCCAAGCATCCCAAACTTAGGTTGCTCATCATACGAAATGGCTGGAGGCGAACCAAGGAGTCAAATGCACCAGCGGACTTGCCAAAGCGTAAGGATGCCCCGGTTGAGAAGGTCGTCAGTTGATGATGTGGCAAAAATCGGGCGTGGCCCTGGCCGGGGCCTGTCGATCGTCTCGTCGGCAGCGATGCAGGTTGGGTGTCTGCAGTCGCGGAGTGAGCGTGTACGGACTTGGGCGAGCCTGGCAGCGGTAGGACTTGCCGAGAAAAGGGGATTCGGAGATCCGGTTTGGAGCTCTACAGTTTGAGCTTTCCTTAGTGGTCATGTCGAATTCTTGCGATTGGCCGCTTTCGGCCAGAAGCGGACATCTACAAGCGACCACCGTCAGCCACTTGCAGTTGCTCACATCCTAAGAGTTACCACTTGGTAGCTACCACTTGGCACTGCCGGAGGTCGCCGCTCTTCTATTGCTTAAAATAGGTCAGACAATCTTCCTCTATGGTCATCCAACCAACACTTCCTGCGTAAAGACTGCGCTTCGCGGCAAGATCCCGCTTGCCAAGACATTTTCCAGGGTGGTCGCCGGATCGGCGACAAAAAACGTCAGCACCAATCCCCGCTGGGCGCGAGTGCAGCAGACGTAAAGCAGTCGCAACGTTCGGCTCCAAGTGTTTTCATCACCGCTCAGTGCTCGTGCACGATCTGCAGCACGGGCCTCAGCACTCGCGAAGACACGCTCGTAGTTGTACGTTCGATAGTCGCTTTCTTCCTCGTCCATCACCACCATGACGCGTTCGAACTGCGCTCCCTTCACACCGTGCTGCGTAGCATAAGGGGAACCTTCTGAGACATAGCGCTCATAAGGCCAAAGTTCTTGTGCAGCGCACTTGAAGAACTTGGCCATTGCCGCGTCCGAGGATAGTCCTTCGGCCGGAGCTGCGTCAGGAGCCTCGGGCTCCTGAGCAGCGTCAGCAACATCCCTAACAAATCCAAGAACACGCGCATAGCGATCGTCGAACTCGAAAAGACCCGTGTCACGGAGGTGGAGTGCTATGTCACCAATGGTCGTCCCTGCCTCATCCAGCATGGCGACAAGTCTCGACATAGCAGCGTGCAGTTCTCGCAATACAGCCGCGGCACGTCGGCCGGTGAGAGACCCTGGCGCCAGACGCGGGCTAAACTCCCGAAGCAGGTTCATCGCCGCGAAATCGTTGCCGGCCTTCACGGCGACAACGATCGGTAGCGCAAAACTTAGGAAAGGTCGAACGGGCCAGCCGGTGCCATCCTGCATCCCCTGCTTCATTCCCTCCGATGTTTTATCGTTCAGCGCCGAGTAGATGCCACCGAAGCCGAGCCGGTTTGCGGCCATGCGGTGCACGATGACAAGAATCTTGAGCGCGATATCCGGGGTCGTCCACCCCTCGTCATTGTTCGCAGCCGCACTCCACGCCCGGACTTTTGCCAGGGCCTCAATTCGGTTCAGCGTGTTCGGCAGGACGAACATCCGGGCCGAGCCCTCTATCGGCTTGAGATCTCCATCAACCCTTTCGTGCAGCCCGCGGACTTGCTCCATGCCGTCACCCTGCGCGCGCACGGCGTTGGCGACGTCAAGGATCTGCTTGGCACAGCGAAAATTCTCTGGTTTCGTGATGGCCCGCCAATGGTCCTCAAGCGGGATGTCTCCTGCCCCTCTCATGAAGATCGCCTGCATCGGGTCGCCAAAAAAACCGAGACAGAACTTGCGGCGCATCTGGGCTTCCACTTCCTTGAAGGACTTCACCACGCTCATGAACGTGTCCTGACTCTCGTCGATGAACACAAACGGGAAGTTCAGCGCTACGACCCGTCGGAAAAGCGGGCGATTTTGCAACAGGAAGTCGGCGAGCTGAAGGATGTCCTCATGGCCGAGGATGCCCTTCGCGTAGTCACTGCCCACGCCGTAGTTGAAAGTCTTGACGTCAGCTATAGCCTCCAGGTTTCGAATATAACGCTCCCGGTCAGCCTTGTTCCTGTCGCGTGTAGTCTGCCTAACACGCGAGCTGTAGTTCTTGAACTCTTCTTCCAGCTCGGAGATCCGCCTGCGGATGTCGTTCTGTAGCCAAACTTTAATATCCGCTTGAAACGTCTTGGTAATAGACCAGTAAAAGCTGTGGATGGTCGACACATGAACCAGCGGGTCTTCGTTAACATCCGCCAAGATTTCTTTGGCGGCGAGGTCGGTATACGTGATGCAGGCGACTTTTTGCTTTTTCACCCGCATGCTGGCGCCGTGCTCTGAGATCACCCAGTCCAGCGCCTTGATAAGGGAGGTGGTCTTGCCTGAACCCGCGCCGGCGCGGACCACGAACGGCTGCGGAGGGGACGCGGCAATACACGCGTGGATCTCGCGGTCGGCGTCGGTGTCTGGGCTATCAATTCGCCTGCTCATGTCGTCTGCCCCGCGTCCGCAATGACGGCGACAACACCGGCTGCAGTCGGCTCAATTGTCGCTACCTCGGTGGCAATAGCCGCGTCCGCCTCTATCTCATGGGCCACTTTGGCTTCGAGCCAGGCTAAGCCCTCGGCGATGTACGTGGGAACCCTCCAGCAGTTGAGCGGCCCGCTTGCGAGGACCTCAAGCGCGAAGCGAGTCTTGTCGAAGTTCTTTCCGATCACCCTGGCGTGCAACTTCTCAGCCAGTTCCTCTGGGCTGTTTGGTACGCGCTTCAACTTGAGTCCGACTGCCCGGTTAGCCTCAGCTTGACACCAGTCGGAGTTCTCAAGACCGAAGGCCTCCTCAAGCGTACGGCCGCAGAGCTGCGAGGTCGTGACCCCCACCGTCACCAAAACCTTGGTTTGATAGGCTACCCGAACCTCAGCGCTGGCCCCCTCGGCAAGCGACAGCGTCTTTTGCTCCGCCGTGACTTCCCAGAGCTCGGCCACCGACCGCTTCTTAGGGATCCAGCTGATAAGCGTTTGGTTGGACGTTACAGCACCCTCCACGTGAGCATGGCAGGTGCTGCCACGCTTCTTGGACTTCTTCTTGCCGCCCGGTGCTGCTTCGTCGTCGTCTTCGAGCTCGAAAGACTTCAGGTCATCGTCCTCGTTATCTCCGTCGGCGGTGCCGCCAGCTCCTGCGTCTTGTTCGGCGGCATCCTCGGCATCTGTCTTGACCGTTACGCTGTCCAGATCCGTGATGACCAGCGTAGTGAGTCCAACGAAGGCGATCAATTCTTGAAACCGATGTGCGAACGCGCCACCGACTTCAAGTATGGTCAGGGCAGAGGAACGCAGGCGCTTGGCCGCCGACTCGATCATGGCTGGCAAGAGCAGGCGCTCGACATTGCCCTCCACCAAGATGACCGCATCGGAAAAGAAGAGATCGCAGTGTGTCAATTTCAGATACCGCTGCAAGAATTCCCGCGTTTGAGTGTCGGCCACGCCCGTCTTGAAGAGCGAAAGATTCTTTACCTCAGTGTTATGATCCAACTGGTCGCTTACACGGCGGAAGTACCTGATGGGAGAGAACCCGCGCTCGTAGAGGATGTGTGGGGAGTGCGTGGTGACAACGAGCTGCGTGTGGAAAAACGTCGCGTGATCGTTGGCATCCTCAAGGAGGCGCAAAACGTTCCTGATGAAGACCTGCTGGATCTGCGCGTGCAGATGCGCCTCAGGCTCTTCAATGAAGACCAGATGTAGTGGCGCCCGTTTGTCTTCCTCGGCTTTCCACTGCTCGTGCAGGTCGAGTAGTTCAACCACCATATAAACTAAGTTCTTGAATCCCAGACCGTTGTAGCTGTCGGGCAGTTGCGCGGTGACCGCACCAGGAACCACGTAATGAACCTTAGCATCCTGCCCCAAGACGGTCGTCGGATCCAAGGCCGCCCGAATCACGATCTCGGGGTTGTTGACGCCTGGATAGCCGAGTTTGGCGAGGCGCTTGAGGGTGTCGCTGAAGACTTGCTCCAGGTGGAAGTTCAGTTCTTTCTCCGAGGTATCGAGCGCTTTGAGTGCGGCATGGTCGTCGCCACGCTTCTCCAGATTGCGGTGATAGAAACGGCTCAGACGCCGCGACAAGCTCTCGGCGCGGTCGGAGCTGCCAGCGTCCGGGTCATCGAGGTGCCGCTGCGCACGCAGGAAGTCCACCTTCACCAGTGACTTGAGAATGGCCGCGCCACCCGGCTCCTTTCCCAGGGGCAGCGGCTCATAATCGGCCTCCTTTGCCCGATAGCCGGCAAATGCGCGCTCATCGAGCACGTAGTAGCGGAATGTATATTCCTTGTTCAGCTCCTTGGTGAGGTACTTCGTGAGACTTTCCGGCCAAGGCTTGTAATCGCCGGGATCCACTACCACCGCAGCCGCATTTTCCGCGCCTACTTCCCCGGCGGCACTGCGCCTGGCCACCAGTGCGGTCGCCGCATTGTTGGCCTTTTCATGCAATTCATGGAACTTCCGGACTAGCGCTTGGGCGTCCCGAGGCTCGAACGCCACCCGGATCCCGACGCACTTTCCGTCCCACTCAGTGCTCGGAAGAAGCGACATTGCGGTGGCGAGGTCGTCTTCACCGACGCGGAACCAGAGATCCAAAAGAATGGACGGCAACTGCTTGGGCGAGTCCTCATCGCTTGGAGACGTACTGCCGATGAAGTCGATCTCGGCCCACAGCGCCGCGCTGAAGTCGAAGAGTTCGAACTTCTTCGCTTCGCCACGGAGCATCGAGTACAGGCCTTGTACGGCAGACGTCTTGCCGCTGTTGTTAGCGCCAACGAAGATGGAAATCTCGTCGTCAAGCTCAATTACGACGTCGCGCAGGCGGCGATAGTTCTGCAGCCGATATGCCTGTAGCTTCATGATCACCTCTTCCTAAGTGTTGCCGGGACAACATCGTGCTGAGCATGCAGGCCGGCTGCTTTTCCTTTGAGCGCTCGCGCTTTTTCCCACTCACTGAATCTAACAGCATTTATGTGCGTGTACCGAGATGAGACTTATATAGCGCACGCCATGCTGACCCGCCACGCTAGACTTCCAGTCAGCACATCCGCGCCGAAATAACGACGACCTCACCTATACACACATTTAACCTCACATATACATTCATGTATCAGAGGCTGTCTGCACAAATCACAGTCCTTGGAATCCGGGCCGAATGGCCGTTCTCTGCATTTCATGAAAGACAAGGCTCAAACAAAGAGAGCTGTTACTCCTATCTAACTCAGCAGTTGCGACTCACCCACCAAATTTAAATCGGCTGTAGCAAGGCTTGAAAATCGCTTTCGCCCAAGATTCGAATTTTTTGCCCTTTTGCAATGAGCTCTTCAGCTTTTCTATGCTTAGAACTCCGTTCCATGCCTGCCAATCTGTTTATATCTTGGTCCCCCACAACGAGCAGAGTGGTGTGCTTGGTCACGCCTACGCCTACATCGCATCCAGCGGCTGCTGCTAGATCTGCGGCATGCTGCCGAGGAATGGAGAGAGCGCCGGTAAACACAACAACATTCCCCGAGAGCACGCCCTCAAAGCTCGCGACGCGCGCTACAGAAGATATTGAATCAGGGCTCAATGGCTGGTTAACCAAAGAGCACCACTCAGCAATCGTTGAACCGGTGTCAGCAATTGCGCGGAGCAATATCTCCCCCGCTGCTCGAGCATCCTCAACAGCGTCGTGATGTTGAAAGGCAATCCCGAAATGGGATGCTAAGTTCTTGAGGCCGTAACCAGACTGGGAAAACTGACTCCAAGCCCTACGTGCAACACGAGAGGTGTCGAGCCAGGAACAATCAAAAATCGGAAGGCCAGCACTCTGATTTGCTCGGAAGGTGGCTGTTCGATCGAAGGGAGTATGGCTAACAACAATTTTTCCGGCGACGAATGGTAAAACTCGCTGGTAGACCTCAGCCCAATATGGCGCTGCCGAAATCATATTTTCGTCGATCCCATGCACAGCTATGTTCATGGGATGAAAATAATCATTTGGATTGACCAGTGAACCCCATAATTCATGGAGCTTTCCGCCCCGAAAAACTGCGACACCTATCTGACAAATGCTCGCCAGGTTCGGGTTTGACGTCTCCACATCAATGACTGTGAAATCCATTTATCCTCCGAAAATGTTTTACGGATTTATCGATTCAGAACCCCTAGCGTCTATTAGCTGGTTTAAAAGTTACGCTACAACACAGCTGACGTTACCCATTTGCCATTACAACGTCCAGCGTCTGCTATTGGCCCGAAGGCGCTGCTTTCAAAGGTCCGCTTTTGGCCGAAACCTGCCGTTTGTGATGTCCCGCTAACGACCGACATCAGGCGTTCAAATCAACCGCTAAGCACCGTGCGCTGCGATGAACATTGCGACGGCCGACCGGCAATAGGATTCGACTTCATTGTCGTCCTTTGCCTTAGCCTCATCGAAGCGGGCGATCATCAG
>Ga0213825_1000259_pt1 | contig 39640 bp, 44 predicted proteins | sample MC6MC0900MG_FD_179896 | JGI IMG/M metagenome (GOLD analysis project Ga0213825, IMG submission 179896) | Enriched soil aggregate microbial communities from Iowa State University, Ames, United States - MC6-MC0900-MG | ecosystem: Environmental > Terrestrial > Soil > Unclassified | place: USA: Iowa...
GATTTTTATCAACGGCTATTAGTAAACTAACAGCTTCTTGGCGCATTCTTTTCAGCGCTACTGTAGGTCCATCAAGGTCAACGTTCACATATACTGGTCGAACCATTACATTTTCAGCTGTTAAAACTTTTGAGCGATCGACATCTTCAACGAATGTTTTGACATAATCGTTTGCTGGATTCGTTAAAATTTCTTCACCAGTTCCGATTTGAATGATAGAACCATCTTTCATAATGGCAATACGATCACCAATACGAAGAGCCTCATTTAAATCATGCGTAATAAATAAAATGGTTTTTTTCAACGTACGCTGTAAATCTAGTAATTCATCTTGCATTTCTTTCCGAATTAAAGGATCGAGAGCGGAAAATGCTTCATCCATCAATAAAATCTCTGGATCATTTGCGAGTGCTCGTGCTAAACCTACACGTTGTTGCATCCCGCCTGATAGTTGGTTAGGGTATTGATCTTTATAGGCAAGTAAGCCTGCATTTGCAAGAGCTTGTTCGGCTTTTGCTTTGCGCTCTTCTTTTGAAACGCCTCGTATTTCAAGGCCATATTCGGTGTTTTGAAGAAGTGTACGGTGAGGGAATAAACCGAAGTTTTGGAAAACCATACTCATTTTACTTCGTCGTGCGGTTCGTAGGCTTTCTTTCCCCATCTTCGAAATATTTTCTCCATCGATATAAATATTGCCGCTAGTAGGTTCGATAAGTCGATTTAACAGTCGTATCAGTGTCGATTTACCACTACCTGATAGGCCCATGATGACGAAAATTTCCCCTTCATTGACTGTAAAGCTGGCATCATATACACCAACTGTTGCACCTGTTTCTTTTAAAATATCTGTTTTGCTTTTTTGTTGCTTAACGAGTTCTAAAGCTTGTGGAATATGTTTACCAAATACTTTAGACACATGTTCTACTTTTATTTTTTCCATAGAACCACTCCTTTCAAAGACTAATCCCCCTATAATCAAAGTGAGATTGGCATCTCAACTAGTAGGGTAGTAGTTACTTTTTAAAACGAACAAAGATGATTTATATGACAAATGTTTCGTTTTCATTACACTATTCGAGGATAATAAAACCAAAAATAAACAAGTAACAACTTAACACTAACAAAGGGTTGTTACTTTTGTCAAATCGTTAAATGAGAAAAAATCCGCATAAACGCTGTTATATCAGCGCTTATGCGGATTTTAATTTGGATATAAAAAACTTTGAACGCGGCCTAAACTTTCGTCATTGCCGATAAAATAAATAATATCTCCCTCTTCAAATGAAGCGTACGGTCCAGGTGAAAGTAATAATTCATTGCCACGCCGAATACCAACAATTGTGCTCGATGTATTTTGCCAAAAATTTAATGCTTGTAATGTTTGGTGAATACAAGGACTATCCGCTGTCATTTCAATTTGATATGGAATAAAAGGGTTAACAGAACGGAAATGCTCAGTGCGACTTATCAGTTGTTTCGCTTTTTCTTGTAAATGTAATAATTCTTGTTGTTGTTTTTGAATGCTTATTAATAGCTCATTTTGTAGTTCATGGACGGATTGAACATCTTGGAATTGTCGGACAAAGCGTGCTGCCATCTCATACGACTTAATAATGACACCACTCCCTTTAGATGCCTCCACAATTTCTAAATCTTGCAAAACGGCTATCGCTCTTCTTGCTGTTTCAGCCGATACATTGTATTGGCTAGCTAACGAAGATCGTGCGTAAATTTTATCACCTATTTGATATTTTTTTTCTACAATTTTTGAGGCGAGATCTACCGCAATCTGCTGATATTTCGGCTGCTTTACTTGAACATTTTTTTCTAAGTTCATGCTTTAACTTCCTTTCGTCATAACAAACCTACCTTCGCTTATTATAGACTAGCCTGCACAGAAAAAATAGCATCTCCATAAGCTATTAGTATATGTTTTAAGCATCATTTAACAGCTTTTTATGAAGATATGATATTTTAGTAAAAAAGAGCTGTTGTTTGACAGTTTAGGGTTATTATTATAAACTAAGTTACGTTAAGTAAGTAATATAAATAGAAGTGTTTAATTAGAAAAATCAACCAAATGTTTAGCATAGAAAGTTGGCGATAATGATGACAATTACTACTAAAGTAGTGGATATAGTGAAGGACAAAATGACCATTGTAAAGCAATCAGAAGCAGAAAATATTTGTCTAGTAGGACCGGTAAAATTGCCTATTAAACAAGATGACTTTTCAGCGACATTTCAATGGTACAACTGGTTAAAAGTTGATAGTAATCTATCAAAAGAAGAAATTATTGATGGCTTAGCAACGGCAAATTTAGCATTTGCTCAGCAATCATCCGTTCTTGTCTACGGGGATTTTGCCAATGAAGAAGATGTGTTAATCCGCATGCACAGCATCTGTCATACAGGCGATATTTTTGGTAGCCAACGTTGTGACTGTGGCTATCAATTACACGAATCGATGAAAATGATTGTAGAGCATGGCTGCGGTGCAATCTTCTATTTAGCAGACCATGAAGGACGTGGCATCGGCTTATTTTCTAAATCTCTTGCCTACCTATTACAGGAAGAAGGGTTAGATACAGTAGAAGCGAACCATGCACTTGGCTTCCAAGATGATACGCGCTCTTATGAAGAGGCGATAACTGTGTTAACAGCTCTTCGTTCAAAGCCTGTAACACTTATTACAAACAATCCAAAAAAACTAGCTGCCCTACAGATGCACGGTTTAACAGCTGATGGACATATCCCGCTATGGGGAGGAGTAACCGAGACAAATCGCTTTTATTTAGATACAAAAGTAGAAAAATCTGGTCATATCCGTGACATCAAGTAAGTGGAGGACATAAAGATGACGACAGATGAAAAATATATGCAATTAGCATTAGATTTAGCAGCCAGTGCAAGGGGCAATACGAACCCGAATCCTCTTGTAGGAGCTGTTATTGTAAAAGATGGTGTTATTGTCGGCACTGGCTTGCATCGTAAAGCAGGAGAACCTCATGCGGAAGTGCATGCCTTTCGTATGGCAGGCGAGCATGCAAAGGGTGCGACTTTGTATGTCACACTTGAGCCATGTTCACATTACGGTAAAACGCCACCTTGTGCTAATTTAGTCAAAGAATCAGAAGTGAGTCGAGTTGTCGTAGCGATGCAAGACCCGAACCCAGCTGTAGCGGGCAAAGGTATCCAGTTACTTCGTGATGCAGGTATTGAGGTGGAAGTAGGTGTTCTCGAAGAACAGTCGCGACGTTTAAACGAACGCTTTATTCACAATATGCTAACAAAGCGACCATTTGTTATTTCCAAATATGCCATGACGTTGGATGGCAAAATCGCTGCACATACGGGGCATTCCAAATGGGTAACTGGTGCAGCAGCGCGGGAAGATGTACACCATATTCGTCATGAAGTTGATGCAATATTAGTTGGTGTTGGCACTGTGCTTGCTGATAATCCATCATTAACGACGAGACTAAACGATCGCAACGGCAAAAATCCTATCCGTATTATTATGGATAGCTCCCTCCGTACGCCGTTACAGGCCAATGTTTTAAATGTGAAAGAAGCGCAAACTATTATTGTTTGTAGCGAGGAAGTCACACAAGAGCAAATCGACGTTTTTGAGGCGCAAGGTGTCACTGTCCTACCTGTCCGCAGAAATAGTGAAGGTTTGCATATAGATGAGATGTTAGAAAAGCTGTATTTGTTAGGCATTACAGATATTTTAGTTGAGGGTGGTAGTGCTATTAATGCATCTTTTTTACAAAGTGCTGCCATCGATAAGTATGTTATATATGTAGCGCCTAAGATTTTAGGTGGTCGTCTATCGTTAACACCAATTGCCGGCTACAATGCGGATTCAATGGATGAAGCTTGGGATGTCGAATTTGATTCATTTGATCAGATAGGGCAAGATTTACGCATTATCGCTTATCCGAAAAAAGGTGAAAGTAAGTGAATTATCAAGCGGATGTGTGTATCGTAGGAGCTGGACCAAGTGGTGCGCTACTTGCCCATTTACTAGTGAAAAAAGGGCTGTCCGTCATACTGCTGGAACAAAGCGCATCACTTGGGCAGTCTTTTCGCGGGGAGCATTTAAATGAAGAGGGCGAGGCCGTTCTCAAAAAGCATCATCTTTTTGAAGCGGTAGAAGCGCTTGGTTTATTACGAATGGAAAAACTAGAGTATTATGCACATGGTGAGGCTTTCAAAACGATTATCCCCGACGCTACTGTAGGCCATTTAGGTATTCACGTGCCACAAGCCCATTTACTTAAGGGCATTCTCCAACAAACAACAAACTTTGCTCATTTTAAATGCTTTCTTCATACAAAAGTGACAACCCTTATGACAGATAGTACAGGACGATATATTGGCGTTATCGCGACAAAAGACGAACAGACTATTGAAATTAAGAGCCAGCTTATAATAGGAGCTGATGGCCGATATTCGACAATTCGTAAACGGGCAAATATTACTATTCACAAGCACAAGCATGGCTTTGATTTGTTATGGGCTAAAATTCCTGCACCTCAAGGTTGGGAGCCGTCTATTAAAATGGCGTTAATAGATAATAAGCAATTGTCGTTATTCTCTCAAACTGGGGGCTATATTCAAATCGGTTGGAATATTGAACAAGGAAAATTTCCAGAGCTTAGAAAGCAAGCATTTACACCATTTATTAAGCAGCTCATTGAAGCCTTTCCTGAATTAGAGGATACTGTTACGAATCATATTCGTTCATGGCAAGATTTTGTTTTACTTGATGTCTTTAGTAGCCATTGTGATTGTTGGGGCACAGAAGGACTTGTATTGTTAGGAGATGCGGTGCACACTATGACTCCTACAGGCGCATTCGGCTTAAATAGCGCGTTAAAAGATGCAGATTGTCTCGCATCCTTACTAAATACTGATGCTATTACACAATTTAATGTGCAAGAGTTTCAACAAATGCGCGCGCAAGCGATTGAAGAAGTATTGACGCAGCAAATTGAAAAAGAACAAACTTTTGCCTCTCACTTCATCGATAGGGCATCTTGAAAGGAAGTAACAACAGATGAAATTTGGCTTTGATATAGATGACACGCTTATTAATTTACGTGCACATGCCTTTTCACTTTATAATAAAAAACTAGGTAAAAATATTACGATCGAAACGTTTCATGCATTGGATAGAGTAGAGATTCACGAACCATTTGGCTTAACGGACGTTGAAGGCTCCGCGATGTGGAATAGTTCTTTAGATGAAATCTATTTTACGGATTGCCCGATTTTTGAAGCAGCCCTTGATACATTGCAAGCTTTACATCAGCAAGGACATGAAATTTTTTATATTACGTCTCGTCCAAAACAATATTGTCAACAAACACAACAATGGATGAAAGCGCAAGGTTTTCCTGTAGAAGAGGGACATTTCTTCTGCGGTATGCAAGATGCCGAGAAAGTAGCCATTATTAAGGAACTTGCATTAGATGTTTATGTAGATGATAAACCGGCAGTGTTAGAAACGCTACAAGGTATTAACACGAAAGTAATACTAAAACATCAATCGTATAATCAGCATGTAGTATTGCCACGTTTGCATCATTGGCATGAATTTTTAAGTATAATCAATGACTAAAGAGATTGGTATAACGATTTTCGTTGTACCAATTTTTTTTAGATTGTTTTCGTTAAATGTTGAGGGGAGGAATGGCGGTTACTTGCTTTTCCAGTACATAAAAAAAACCGCACAAAAACATGCATTGTGCGGGAGAGTTGAATGATTAAGCATTAAATAAAACGTGCAATATCTTTTAATGGTAAGCGTGAAGAGCCATAAGCAGGTGCTGCCCCTTTACCGATAGCAATAAGGACTACAGGGAAAATATGTGCTGGTAATTCGAATCGTTCAGCAAATTTTTCTTTATCAAACCCGCCCATTGTCACTGTATCATAGCCTTTTTCTTTTGCAATCAGCATTAATTGCATGGAAATTAATCCTGCGTCAAATGTTGCAATATTTTTTCGTACTTCTAATGGTGCAGAAGGATACATACGTAAGGTATTTGATATCATTAAATCTTTCTGTGCTTCACCCATATGACCTTCTGCAACATTTTGCGTATAAATTTGTTCAACTTGTTGATACATTTCGGCATTTCCTAAAACTGCAATTACTGCTGATGATGTTTCAACTTGTTCTTGATTATTGGCAATCGCACGCAGTTCTGTTTTTACTGCTTGATCTTGAATGACAAGAAATCTCCATGCTTGTAGATTGCTAGATGACGGTGCACTTGTTGCTTCTTGAATGATTTCTTCTAGCTCAGCTTGAGAAATTTTAAAAGTGGGATCATATACACGAACTGATTTTCGATCCTGCATAATTGTATATAAATCGGCTTTGTTTTTAGTTGTTGTCATAATGTCCTCCTTGAAAACTTACTAATGGTAAGTTGATAATAGAATCTTACCATTAGTAAGTTTATACGTCAAATAAAAAATATTTTGTGTTACAATAGAAATACGGCATTAAAGAGGGAGGTTATTATATGACTAACTCAAATTGTTCACATATATGTAGTAGCTACCATCAGGCAATTGAATTTATCGGGAAGCGTTGGATGGGTATGATCATCTATACGTTATTGCCTGGTCCAAAAAGGTATCATGAAATCCATGCCACGATTCCTGGCATTTCTGATCGTTTATTAACAGAACGTCTAAATGAACTTGTGCAAGCAGGACTAATCGAGAAAAAATATATTGATTCGTCCATAAAAAAAGTAGAATACGAGTTAACACCGAACGGCTTAGCATTTCAGGAAGTCATAGCGTCTATTCAAAAATGGATTGATTTATGTGAATTCGAGAAAACGACGAAACCGTCAACATAAAAAAGACAAAATACCCGGGAGCTAGCTCTTGAGGTATTTTGTTTTTTTTATGGGGTATAGATAATCTGTAAAACCATCTATAGTTCCCCAATAATGGCATTTAACGCAAGAAATAAAATAGCTAATACAACACAAATGTTAATCATGACTTTTGTTATTTTGCTTACACCTTCATCTTCTTTCTGCTGCTGCTTAATCTTTTTATATAATAATTGAATCTTTTTTTGCTGCTGTTTTCTATCATTTATTTTTGGACTCAATTAATTTCCTCCTTTTCGTTAGGATTATAGGAAATCAATATATTATTTATTAACTCATTAAGTAAATGTTAGGATAAATATCCAGTTATGAAAATAGGGTCATTCTTGAACGTGTGTTATGACTACAGATTCCTTATTGTAAAAGAATCGTCGAATGGTGCTACTACACAGCCTGAATCAATATCAATGGTTTTATTACGATAATAATAAAAAAGACTGTAGGCAAACTCCTATAATGAGTTTATCTACAGTCCCACATATTATAAATCTATTTAATGTTCGGTAATATTTTATTTAACAAAATGGCAACGATGGCAGCTGTTGCTACTGGAGAGCCGAATAAATATTGAACCGTTGTTGGTAATGAATATAAGAAATCTTTAGGTAGCAGTGTTAATGCTAAAGTTAAAATCACTGGTACAGCGATAACGTACATTTCTTTTTCGCCAATGCGTTCATTTTTCATTACTTGTAATCCACTAATCGCAATAATGCCACAAACGATGACGAAGACACCACCGATAACTGCCGATGGAATAGCAGAAATTAATGCAGCTAATTTACCAGAGAATCCGAATAAAATAAACCAAGCACCTGCAGCGATAAAGACACGACGGCTTGCAATACCTGTAATGGAAATCACACCTGCATTTGTTGAATAGCCTGTTACTGGAGTAGAACCTAATAATGAGGCGACGAAACAGCCAATTCCTTCACCGATTACTCCACGATTAATTTGTTTATCAGTTAATGGTTTGTCGATTACATTACTAACAGCAAACCATGTACCAGTTGTTTCAGCCATTAACACAATATAAATAATAATCATCGTCAAAACTGCCGAAAAGTTAAAAGAGAAACCGAAATCTGCAAAAGGAATTTGCGGTAAGCTAAACCACTTTGCTTTAGCTACACCTGATAAATCTAAAATCCCCATCATATTCGCTGCGATACAGCCTGCTAGTAGCGCGATAATAACAGAAGCAATACGGAAAACGCGACCTTTTTGACGGAACACAGAGCCTAGCATGACGCAAACAATTAATACAGTAGCTGAAATAAGCGCTAAATAAATGTTTTGGTTAATCGTAGCACCTGCGCCTTCAAAAATATTACTACTTAAACCAACAGGCATTAGCGATAAACCAACGACAAAGATAATTGTCCCACCTACAATTGGAGGAATAAAAGTTTTAACAATTTTATTGAAAATACCTGTATAGCCTAAAATAATAACAAAAATGGCACCAATCAAGCTTGCACCTAATACAGAGCTCCAACCAAGTTCGCCACTGCCGCTAGCCGCATAAATACCAACGATTGCTCCTAGTGGAACATAAGATGGTCCTTGTGCGATAGGAAGCTTCATACAAAAATGCGTTTGCACAATCGTTGCAATCCCTGCTGCTATAAAAGTCGATTGTATCAATGCGCTTGATTGACCAGATTGTAAGCCGATTAACATTGCAATAAGGAAGGGAACTACATAAACGTCCATTGCCATAACATGTTGTAAACCTAGAAATACGGATTGGCCAAATGGCAGTTTTTCATCGGGTAAAACGGTTAAATGCGTAGTATTACTTTTATCGTTTGCTAGATTGTTTTTTTGCGTTTCCACTAAGATGTACACCTCAAAATTTTAATTTTTAATAGTATGATGAATCTTATTTTGGTTCGTGACCTCTGACTGCTTCAGTGAAGAAGGCAGTACATTGATTAGTTAGCTCTTTCGTGAACTTTCGTACCTTGCACCCACACTTCACGAATGTTTTCGGGACGTACTAGATACATAATTTTTTGGAAGATATCGATTAATGCTTCATTGTTATCATAGATTGGCAGTTTGGCAGTTGCTATTTTCGTATCGATTACTTGAACATCCCAAGTATAGTTTTCTTGTAAGCGCCCGACTGGAAGGCTTAAGCTTTCGCCACCACCTGCTGTAGCTAAGTAAAATGCTTCATTAATCGTAATGCGTGAATTTGGAACGCCACGTTTATCAGCGGAAAGTGCTGTATCAACACCATCTTCCAACATTCTAGATGACATAACGGCTTGTCTTGCATTATCAAATAGACTTGGTGAAAAGCCTCCTGAAATATCTGATCCTAAACCAATATCCACACCTTTTGCATGGAAACGGGCAATTGGAATAACACTGTTCGCAAAATAAGCATTTGAAATTGGACAATGGCCAATTGCTGTACCTGTTTCAGCAAATAATGCTGCATCGTCATCGTTTAAAAAATTGCAGTGCGCCATCACAGATTTATCACCTAATAGACCAAAGTCATGTAAAGCAAAGGCATCATTTTTGTTGAAGCGGTCTTTAACGTAACCATGTTCCCAATCGCTTTCGCTACAGTGAGACTGGATATGTGTATCATATTTAGCAGCTAATTCTCCTAAACCTTTCAAAGCCCCATCCGTACAGCTTGGGATAAAACGAGGTGTGACAACGGGATAGACACCTTGTTTTGTTGTTTTTGCTAATTCTTTCACAGCTACAATAAATTCTTCTGTGTCTGCTAACGCTGTAGCCGTATTGGCATCACGATAAAAATCAGGGTTTTGCTCAGGGTCATCCATGACAACTTTTCCAACTAGACCACGTTGTCCTTTTTTAGCACAAATTTCAGCTAATAATAAGCTCGCTTCTTTATGGACAGTAGCGAAGTATAGTGATGTTGTTGTGCCATTTGCAAGAAGTGTGCTCACTAAATCTTCATAGACTTCTTTGGCAAATGTTAAATCAGAAAACTTCGATTCTATTGGGAAGGTATATGTGTTTAGCCAATCGTTTAGGGGGATGTCTAAAGCAGTTCCAGCTTGAGCCCATTGCGGAGCGTGTACATGCAAATCGACAAAACCTGGGAAGAAATATTGTCCATCTGCTAATTGGTGGAAGTTGTCTTTCCCTTGGTATGTAGTTAGTAATGTTTGATAATCAGGATGTTCTGGTGCAACAGCCTTTTCAATCATACCGTCAGTGTTAATACAAAATAGATAATCTTTTAAAACTTGTACTTCTTTTGAAGACTTACTTGTAAAAGCAGTCCCTTTGAAAATTTGCGTATATTCAACCACGTTTTGCACCTCAATGTTCGTATTTTAATATCGGTAGGGAATATTATAGGACAAAAAAACTGTGAAGTCTATAAAAAAACGAATAAATTGCATGAGGAAATACATGCGTTCTATTGATTTTTACAGCAATTTAATGACATGGAAATTTATAGTTGAGGAACTAAAAGGAAAATAGCAATTGGTAAAATAGTAGTTTTTAAATAAAATATAAATAAGAATGATTATCGATAAATAGGTGTTTTAATTGCACTTTTAATAGAAATGTAAAAGTAGGGTTTGGAAAAGATAGTTGTTAAAGATGCTGATTTTCTGAGAAATTTAATAGTGGAGATATGGATACTACTTTCTTACGTTTAAATTCTATATAGAAGAAAGGTGAATGAGTATGCTTAGTTGGAAGACTGTCGTCATAATAGGAATATGTTTGATTGTATTTTTGCTCATTGTATTAATTATTATGAATGTAAAAGCTACTTAAAATTATAGAAGACTCAAGTGTAAATGCTTGAGTCTTTTTTTATAGCTTACAAGCACTTTTTTTAGAATATTGGTAAAATTATATATATATAATTGCTTTCTTAATGTGTATTAAGTATCCTTTTATTAACAAAAGGGGGAGCGGATGCGATGAATCGTCAACACATGGGGGTCTTATTTGGTGGAGTATTATTACTTGTCGTAGCGATGGGGATTAGCCGTTTTGCTTTTACGCCCATTTTACCGTATATGCGGGAGGATGTCGGCTTTTCCTTTAAGGTTGCTGGCTTTTTAGCATCGAGTAATTATATTGGGTATTTTATAGGAGCATTATGGGCTGGATTTATTTATAGACAAAAGAAAAATTTTTTATTGTTGAGCGTTGTGTTAAATGTTATTTCTGTTGTCCTGATGGGAATCATTGAGATTTATAGTGTATGGCTTGTCTTACGCTTAGTTGCAGGGATTACAGGAGGACTTATTTTTGTTTTAACATCTAGTGTTATTATGGATTACTTAGCTAAACAGTTACTGACAAAGTGGTCAGGTTATTTATTTAGTGGCATAGGGCTTGGTATCGCCATATCCGGCTTGTTCGTACCATTTATAGAAGTACGTTTTGCTTGGCAAGGTACTTGGATTGGTTTAGGTATTTTATCAGCATTATTTTTCGTGATTACGTTTATATTGTGGAGAAATTTACAAGTTCAAGATAGCGAGAAAGTTGCTAAAACGTCTGATGCAAAATTGTCGCGTGGTTTTATGCCTTGGCTTATTGCGGCATATGGTCTTGAGGGGCTTGGCTATATTATTACAGGAACATTTTTAGTAGATATTATTCATAACATTCCTTCGCTTCAGGCTTATTCATCTTATAGCTGGGTTATTGTTGGGGTAGCGGCAATTCCATCTGCTCCAGTGTGGACAATAATATTAGAAAAGTTTTCAGCAATAAAAATTTTGGTTGTCGCTTACATATTACAAGTGCTAGGAATTCTGTTACCGGTATTTTCACAAACAGTATGGAGTGTGTTATTATCTTCATTTTTATTTGGTTTAACGTTCGTTGGCATTGTGACTTTAACAACAGCCTATGCCAGACAGCTCTTTCCTACACAGAGCGGCCCAGTGGTGTCATTGCTGACAACATTTTATGCTTTTGGACAAATTATCGGACCAATGATTGCTGGACAACTTGTAGTCATTTACAGCAGTTATAAAGCAGCGCTTATCTTTGCAGGCGGTATTGTGTTGCTAGGATTACTCGTAATGCTATCTGGTAAATGGATTGTGATGAAACAGCAGGAAAAAGTAGCTAAGTTAAATATGCAGTCCGGTGCCAGGCACTCGTAATATTCTGAATTGTTTGCGTGCCTGACACTAAAAAGGGAGGGAAAGACGATAATTAAAGCAGTGTTATTTGACTTAGATGGTACATTGTTAGACAGAGAGAAATCTTTGATTGCATTTGTTTCAAATCAATATGATCGATTAGCTCCTAAACTCTCTAGTATTTCAAAAGCACACTACGTAAGTCGATTTATTGATTTGGATAAAAATGGTTATATGTGGAAAGATGTTGTTTATGAACAATTGATCAATGAATTCAATTTAACAGACTGTACAGTAAAAGAGTTGCTTGATGATTATATTACAAAATTCAAATATTGTTGTGTTCCTTTCCAGCATCTGCATTCTATGCTTGATGAATTAATGCAACGGAATATTAAACTCGGTATGATAACAAATGGATATGGACAGTTCCAGTTAGATAATATACAAGCGCTAGGCATTGAGCATTATTTTGAGGTAATTTTGATTTCTGAATGGGAGGGCGTGAAGAAGCCAAACTCAGACATTTTTAACCGTGCTTTAGCTAAACTACAAGTAAGTGCAGCACATAGTATGTTTGTTGGTGATCATGCCATCAATGATATAGAAGCAGCTCAAAACATAGGAATGAAAGCAATTTGGAAAAGAAACGATGCAAGTCCAACGTATAAAGCAGATTATATCATCGATGAATTAAACGAAATTCCAATGCTGGTGCAACAATTGGTAATTAGCCAAAAGTAAAGGTGCCAGGCACTCGAAATATTCAGAATTGTTCGAGTGCCTGGCACTCTTTTTATTTTTTCCTAATTCGACAAAATGTTATAATTGAGATAAATCAATCAATTGGAGTGATGCGAATGAGTGTAAAGACTTTACGTAAAATCCCACTTGAAAAATTTGTAGATTTAAAAGTAGATTATGCTTTTAAACAATTATTTGGCACTGAACAGAATAAAAACATTACGAAAATCTTCTTGAATGCCTTATTAAATCGTACAGGCCACAATACTATCAATGAGATATCTTTTATGAGTCAAGAGTTTGGCAGTGAGCATGTAGATGATAAGCAATCAAGACTGGATATTTTAGTTAAAACACAAGATGAGCTTTTTATTAATGTAGAAATTCAACTAACAAATCAATACGATATGATGAAGCGAACATTGTATTATTGGTCAAGAATTTATACCTCTCAGCTTCGGAGGGGAATGGGATACCATAAACTAAGACCGACAATCACTGTAAATATTTGTAATTTTAGTTTGTTTGAACAAACAGATAAATATCATTCAATTTTCCAACTATACGACAATTATGAGAAGTTTAAAATGGATGATGTACTTGAAATTCATTTTATTGATATGAATAAATTTATTCAGCAATGGTATGCCAAGCAATTAAATTCTTGGGAAGATGTACTTGCTAGATGGTTAATGCTACTGGGAATGGTTGATGGACGTAAGGATAAAGTCTATGAAGAAATCTATTTGGAATTGGAGGAACTCGCCATGAAAGATGAGGAGTTATTCAATGCTTTTAATGTTTGGCAAGATTTAAGTCAATCCCCTGAAGATTACTATGCCTATCAATCCAGGTTGAAATATATACTAGATGAGGCAGCGAAGCTAGAAGATACTAAATATATAGCTGAAAAAGAAGGACTAATTAAAGGGTTAGAACAAGGGTTAGAACAAGGACTAGAACAAGGGTTAGAACAAGGACTAGAACAAGGGTTAGAACAAGGGTTAGAACAAGGGTTAGAACAAGGACTAGAACAAGGGTTAAAACAAGGAATAGAACAAGGAATAGAACAAGGATTAGAACAAGGTATAAAACAAGGGGAAAAAAAGATGCAGACAGAAATTGCATTGAAATTATTAAAAAGAAACATCGATATTGAAACAATCGTAGAATTAACAGAGCTAACAGTTTCTGAAATACATGAATTAAAAGAATTACTTGATGAATAATGAAGGTGCCAGGCACTCGCAATTTTCAGAATTGTTTGCGTGCCTGGCACTTCGCTTATATTTTCTTTTTGCGGTTTAATAGAAAGAAGAATAAACATATTAGTAGCATGCTGTAAAGAAATATCCAAGTAAAATGCCAATAGAAAACGGCTGGAATTGTTTCAATGCTATCATCGGAGGACATTATTTTTAAAGAAAGATGTACAGGAGGGAACAGCCAGATCAGTCCCTTTATATTATTTTTCAAAGAGATTATAGCTATCGAAATGATTAGCGTACTAAGAACACCCCACCAAGAAGTTTGTTTGTTTTTGACCAATTCCCTTGAGAACAGGGAAGAGAGGGCAATAGCAAGTATCGATAGGGTAAAGTGAGCTAGAAAGCCCAGTATAATATGTAAAGTTCTTGGTTGCTCGACAAATGCACCTATCAGAATGGGGTAAATGACTGACACCCAACTGAGACAAAATCCAAGTATTATACAAATCAAATAAAGCGCCCCAAAATACGCTTTTTGTCCCTTAGCATGTAGAATAGTAATTACTTTCTGACCTTCATCCTCTGCATGAAATATGGTGATTGTAAACCAGCCCATTAGCAAGAACAGAAGCGTCGATGTAAATGAGTAACTATCCAATATTGGGTTTGGCACAAAAGCATAATTGACTACCGTACATAAAATAAAAATGAAAAAAGGCGGAATATATTTATATGATCTTAAGTAGTTAATTAATTGATAGTGCAATAAACTAATCATTTTTTGAGTTACCTCCTAAAAATGGGTATAGAATTGTTCCTTCTTTGGATTTACAGGTATAAGCTGCTTAATAGAAGCTTCTGACTGAAGTAATGCCAAAAGGATTTTGTCAGTATTCGCCTTGCTAACCGTTACTGTTAGCTCTTGATTATCTTTACTTAATGTGCGTATTTGTTTAATTTGGATAAGGGGAAGGAATTCATCAAATGACTTTTGATTAGGTAATTCAAAAACTAATTGATTGCTTTGAATAATTGGTTCAGACGCCATATGTATCACATGACCAGCTTGTATTAATAAAACCCGATCTACAAGATTTTCTAATAATTTCGTTTCGTGACAAGTTAAAATAATACTGTAGCCATTTTCTTTTAAAGACAAAAGGGTATTTTCTAAATCCTGTTGGGCACGCGGATCAAGTCCGGATAAAGGTTCGTCCAAAATAAGAAGTTGTGTATCTGCAAGCATGGCCTGCATGATCATGATTTTTTGCTTCATGCCTTTTGAAAAATGGTTCATTCTTATCGCACGGGCTTCTTGCATATTAAACAATATGAGCAAGTCATTTATTTTTTGATGTAAGGTCTTTTTCGGTATGCCACTAATTTTACCCATATGAAAAAGATATTCTTCGGGCGTAAAGAATACATGAGAAGGAGCAACTTCGGGTACATACCCAATTTTTAAAGATGGAACATTTTTGTTCACTTGTCCGAAATCACAATCCACTATGCCTCCTATAATTTTTAGTAGTGTGCTCTTGCCTGAGCCATTCTTTCCTACAAGTGCTACAATTTCCTCTGAATAAATGGCGAATGAAATATTGTCTAAAACTTTCTTAGCTTTATATTGTTTAGATATGTTTTGTACTTCCATTATCGTATGCATAGGGACACACCTTTTTGTCATATTATGGACTCTATTATAAAGGAATCAGTCATAAATTACTCCTTTTAAATGGTTTTATTTCCTATTTTTGTTTCCTTGCTGAACAAAAAACTCTGCCTATAATCGAGGGCAGAGAATGTTTTGTGGGTGCCTGGCACTCAAACAATTCAGAATTGTTTGAGTGTCAGGCACCGTAATACGTATTGAGTGCTGCTTCTAAGCGCTCTTCTAAATGCTGTGAAATATAACCAAAAACAAATTGCTCTTTTTCCATTTCAATTTGCGAGGCTCTAAAAATTTTGGCGAAAATCCCCGACTTATTCTCTAATGCAAATTGCTGAAGTGCTTCTGTGCGCAATGTTGAAACGATTTCATTTTCAATATGGCGCTCTCGAATTTTTTTGACGATATCTTTTACACTTCCTTCTTGTAATTCTTGCATTTGCTTTTGGAGATTTTCGTTTATATGTTTGAGTTCAGCTGTTTCATTTTGAATGTGTTCAATTTGTCGGGTCGATTCAGAAGAAAGCATCTGTTGAGCTAAGAAATCCTGGTTGATTGTAATGTGGAATGTGCCTTGTGTTTCATTTGGTTCCATATGAAATAAACCAGTTTGAATCATTTGCTGTAGAACACTGCCGAGTACATCGACTTTGTTAGTTAAATTATCTGTTGAATCAAGAGTTGTGGCAGTAATTTGATGCTTAATCTGTTGACCGTTGTCATCAATACCTAGAAGAAGTTTTAAGCCCTTTACACGATATTCATCCTTCAAAAGCAGTATCATCCGAAGTCGTAAAATGGCAGGGAGGTCCAATCGTATAGTTGGAATTTGATTGGAGGCATTATCAAATATATATTGTTCAAAAGGTTTGATGTAATAACGAAGCATTGCATCCGTTATTTCGAACCAACCTGCAACCTCTGAAATACTATAATATTTTTTTTCATGGATGTGTGTTAAATAGTTATCACCATAAAGTGTTTCGACGAATGGTGTATGTTGTAGAACGACAAACAATGGATCATGTTGCACAATTCCTAGTACCAACGTTTTTGCATCACTTATTTCAAGCATTCCTTTTACACCCCACTTTATTTTTCAAAAGATCCTTATTAGGTTTCTATTCTTTTAAAGTCGAATGTATGCCTATTTATGGTAGGGAATTTTTTTGATGCTAAAAAAATTCGTAGATACGAAAGATTTTAAGCTGTGATGTCAATCTATTGAAAAAGGGATTTGTAAAAGATTATCGAAAGAGAATATAAAGTGAAATTTTGAACATAAAGGGAGCGAGGGAGAAGCATGCAAACAATTTTTGTTGATTGGGATGGTGGGAATGTAAAGCTTACTTGGATGCCTCAAATGAAACTAACGAAATCATTAATTGTGACAAGTGTCCATGCGGTATGTATAAAAGATGGCTATGTGCTATTAAGTCATATAAAACAGCGAGGTTTTAATTACCCTGGAGGACACGTAGAATCTGGGGAGAACTTGGTAGATGCGATATTACGAGAAACATATGAAGAGGCATATGTAAAGGGAACACTTCAATACATCGGTTCAATTGAAGTAAGTCATCAAGACAATCAGTCATTTAATCCACAAGGTAAATACCCTGTAATTGGTTATCAGGCTTTTTATAAAATGGATGTTCATGAATGCTTACCTTTTCTTAGAGAACATGAAGCATTATCTAGAATTTGGGTTGAGCCAGCTGAAGTACCGTTTGTAATAAATGACCATGAACTAACAAAAGTAATTTTAGAAGAAGCATTAGCTTTCAATGACGGTCTACTTTAATAATAATGGGTGTATGGAAATCATATGATTGCGTTTTAGCTGCTCAGTGAGCATGTCTTGCATTTTAGTAAAGATCATTTTATCCTTTATTAAAATTTGCATTTCAGTAAACTTATACTGACTTTGGTATTCGTGAATATACTGCGTAATAATTGGTAAATTGTCACTATTTTTAATTTCTACTTCTACAAAAAAAGGCAATGTTACTTGTGGTGGTGAAATACAGCCACGTCGAATCCAAATAGCTTCATTTACATAATACCGAATGGGTAATTGGCGGTCACTTGCTATATATAAGTCCATTGAATGCTCCTTATGCTAAAGTAAGAATATTTTATACTAAGTATAGCTTTTTCAGTGCTAATTGTCGTTTATAAGCCTTGACTTCCTAATAATCAAAAAAAGTAAGCAAGGAAAGACACTTGCTTACTTTTAGTATTAGTGAATATCGCGTTTTTTGAAATTACCACCGCGCACTTCTGAAACATCAGAAATAACGACGAAAGCACTGCTATCAATATCTTTAATAATTGACACAAGCTTATTTTCTTCCATACGGTTAATAACACAGTTTAAAATTTCAGTTGGTTCATTAGAAAAGCCACCACGACCTTGTGTATAAGTAACACCGCGTCCTAGACGAGCTTGAATGGCGTCTCCAATCTCCTCCGATTTTGCACTGACGACACGGACATCTTTAGATTTTTCTAAACCTACTTGAATAATATCAATGACATTTTTCGCAATATAGTACGTTAAAGCTGAGTATAATGCGCTTTCTAAACCGAATATAAAACTTGCCCCTAAGAAAATAAAGGCATTAATAAATAAGATAATATCTCCGACTGAAAATGGAATTTTACGTGATAATAGGACGGCTAAAACTTCAGAGCCATCTAATGCGCCACCATTACGTAAAACAATTCCTATACCAATGCCGAGTAACATACCACCCGATAAGACAATTAATAAAGGATCTTCTGGACCTAAAATGGTTTTTACATTATGTAAAAGCACTGTGGAAATCGATAATGCTGCAATCCCGGCGCTACTCATTAATGCAAATGTTTTCCCGACTTGTTTATAGCCGATATAAATAAATGGAATATTAAGTACAAAAAGCAGTACCCCTAATGGTAATTCAAATAAATGGGCACCCATAATACTAAGACCTGTTACGCCACCATCAATAACATTGTTTGGTATTAATACAGCCTCAAGCCCATAGGCTGCAACAATGGCGCCGATTATAATCATAATAAATTTTCGTATATTTTCAATTGACTTGCTTTTTTTCATAAATCTTCTCCATTTCCTCACAATTTAAATCCATTTAGTGTATCTTAAGATTTTGGAATAATATTTACTGCGATTGTTTTTGTTTCAGTCGTATTGCTTGAATCGGACATATTATAGTATCTCGTTAATAAATTATTTAAATCATTTTGAAAGTTATTAAATTGTTCCTTTGTTAAGGATAAGTCAAGTAATGAAAAGGTTGCTGAATCATCGACATAATCTTCTTCAAATAAGTTTAAATAATTTTGATATTGAGATAGTAATGCTAATTGATAGTAGGAAATATAGTTTAATTTTTGCTTTTTCGTTAGTTTGGACCACTCCTCTGCATCTATTTTTGCTGCTCCTTCATTTAATGCATAAAATTTTTCAGTAACAGAACGAACTTTTCGCTCTTTCACAATTTTAATAACGTTTTCATCCACTAATATTTGGATATGGCGATATAAAGTAGCTTGCGGTACATCTTTTATAACAGAAATCATCTCTAACGTACTCAAACCATCTTCTGTATTATGCATCAGTGCTTGTAAAATTTTCATTCGAACAGGATGCATTAAAACCTCCACTTTATTGCGCATCAACAAGCCTCCTATCTGATGAATTGATATAGTATCAATGTTATCAAAGTGAGAACATTATCAAAAAATATATTATATTTTTTAAAAGATGTACAGTAAAAAGCATATGGAAAGTTAGGTTTCGTAACATATTCCATATAATTAACTTCGCCTATATAGTCTAGAAATGCCCCATAACGAGTTTGAATTGCTGGTGCTGTTATCATATTTAGAACTTCATCTTTTGCAATCCACTGACTTTCTGTTGTTTCATCAGAAATTGCTAACTCGCCACCATTTGTAGTTTGTAACCTTGTAAACGCTTAAAACTAATAACATTCGTTACTCAACAATCTGGGCGCGATTCAATCGAATGTACTTAATTCTTCAAATTTACTTCTCCCCACTCATGCATGGCTTCTATAATGGGTGAAAATTTTAATCCTAAATCTGTTAAGGAATATTCTACTTTTGGTGGAACTACCTTGAATACTTCACGATGGATCAATTTATCTTGCTCTAGTTCCCGCAACTGTTTTGTCAGCATAGACTCCGTAATGTCCGGAAAAGTTCGACGAATTTCGCCAAAACGTTTAGGCTCCTCTGAAAGATACCAAAGTAGTAAAAGCTTCCATTTCCCGCCTAACATTTGTTGGACTTTGGTTAAACCACAGTCAGGTATATAAAATTTCGTATTTTTAGTCATATTTCTCCTCCTAAATAGCCTGTTAAAATCATATTACTACCAAAAAACATAGTACCTATTAAAAATAACAGTACTTGAATAAATATCTTATAAGAAATAAGGTTATATTATCACATTTACTGTGGTTTTAAAATAATTCGTTTCATACTGAAAAATAGAAATGTAAGGACTCCTAAAATATGACTCTACGCACAAAATATGATGCATGACGTTACGTGAATACAATCACTAGAAAGGATGTAGAAAAACATGCTCCAACGTTTATCGATCTTAGATATGGCGCCAGTCGATCTAAACACATCACCGAAACAAGCTTTACTCAATTCGGTTACACTCGCGCGTAAAGCGGATGAATTAGGGTACGAACGCTTTTGGGTGACAGAGCATCATAATATGTCCTCTGTCGCCAGCACTTCGCCCGAAATTTTAATCGGTCAAATCGCTGCGCATACAGAGCGTATACGTGTTGGTTCAGGTGGTGTGATGCTTCCCAATCATTCCCCATTAAAAGTAGTGGAGAATTTCAAACTACTGGAGACGTTTTATCCAGACCGCATTGATTTAGGGGTGGGTCGTGCACCTGGAACGGACCATCAAACGGCGCTAGCTTTACGTCGTTCTATGAATGCATTAAACGCAGATGACTTACAAGCATTGCTCCATGAATTAAGAGGATATGACGATGTTTCAGAGGTGACGTCTAATGGTTCATTTGCCAAGATTATTGCGGTGCCACAAGACGTATCACTTCCGCCTATTTGGATTTTAGGATCAAGCCCTTATAGTGCGCAACTTGCTGCAGTTGAAGCAACCAACTACTCTTTTGCTTATCATTTTAATTCTGTAGGGGCGAAAGAAAACATCGCCTTATATCGTAAGCTTTATCAAGCCCATCACGGCGTGTCAGCTCCAGATGTCATCGTCGGTGTTTCTGTTATCGGCGGCGAGACGGAAGATGAAGTAGCCTATCAAAAGAACATGATAAGCTTTAAATTTTTACAAAGTATCGGCTACTTTAAGGGCTTGGTTCCACTGAAGGCACATGACATACAGCTATCTGATACGCATCAGCAAGCGGCACAATCATTTTTATCGACACAAGTGATTGGTACATGGGGCGAATTGAAGCAAAAGTTGGATGTACTAGCAGATACACTGGATGTTCAAGAGTTTCTCATTTCAACTGGTCAAGAAGGTTTTGATACACGCTTACAATTGTATGAGAAACTTGCGGAGTTCTATCATTTACAACAAAAATAATCCACGAAAGGTGAGATAACTATGAACAATCAAAAATTAATTTTAGTGACAGGTGCTACAGGCTTACAAGGGGGCGCTGTTGCAAACGAAGCATTAAAACAAGGCTTTAACGTGCGTATTTTAGTGAGAGATGAAAACTCTACTAAAGCTCAGGAACTTATTCAAAAAGGGGCAGAAGCGGTTGTAGGAAACTTCGATGACCCTATTTCTTTGGAAAATGCGATGAAAGATGTTGAGGCTGTCTTTTCTGTGCCGATTTCTGGTATCGATACGGTTGAAACAGACCGTGAAAGAAAACAGGCTTATACATTAATTCAAAGTGCACGTAAAGCTGGCGTGAAACAATTTGTGCATACGTCTGTGGCAGCGACAAGCCGCTACACTGAATTCCCAGACTGGGGTACAGGGAAATGGTTTGAAAAATATTGGACGGACAAGTGGGATATTGAGGAAGCAGTTCGTGCAGCCGGTTTTCCTGCATGGACAATTTTAAAACCTGCAGCGATTATGAACAATTTCATTGATGAAAAGAAAATGTCGATGATGTATCCTCTATTAAAGCAAGGGAAAATCCAATCTGTGACGTTTGCGGATACGCGTATTGACCACATTGCGATGGAAGATATCGCTACTTTTGCTTGTGCAGCGTTCGCAAACCCTGAAAAATTCAATCAGCATAACATTGAGTTAGCGGCAGAGTCATTAACATTCCAAAAGATTGCCGAAACGATCTTTGACGTAACAGGTAAAAAGATTGAGGTTACAACATTAACGGAAGAAGTAGCACTTACTCAAGGAGAACATCCGATTTCTGTAAAGTCTCAGCAATGGGATAACGTAGCTGGTTATAACGTAGATATTGATGCATTAAAAACGTATAATATCAAATTAACTTCATTTAAAGAATTTGTAGAAAAACATAAAGAACAGTTTTAGATTAGCCGCTAGCAGCCGATTATTATGATTGGCTGCTTTTATAATTTGTATCGCGTTAAAGTTTTTCTGCTTTTTCACTCATTCTGAAAAAGTTTTATTTTTACATTATCGAGCATTTCGTGTCTAATACTTCGCTGATTTGTCATGTTGTAACTGAGCCAATATAGTTTACAGTTAATTGATGAAATTTAACCTATGAATAACATAAAAAAATTCCCAAAGAGATGTTTTGCAATATTGTAGTTTATAACTTTTTGAACGCATAAAACTAATGACATTCGTTACTCAACAATCGGGCGCGATTCTGTAATCAGGATTAGCGCTAGTTTTCATTAAAGGGCCATATTGTTGAATAAAGGACTTTATGATGAAATGTTACATAACGATGCATTGCAAGAATTTTTCCTCTAACTAATTCAATGTTCAGTTCTATAAATTTACCAGATTTGGACATAAAACGAGGGAATTGTAATTTTGTGTCGAAAGAAAATTACAATGGCGAATAGATTTTATAGCCGCAACTTACGGAAGGGGTGACTTATTGAAAATGAAAGAATTTCAAAATAGGATGCTAATGAGAGGAATTACTTCTTAATTAAGATTTAATCCTCTTATTAGCAACGGGAGGAAAATTAAAGATGATGGATTTAGGGAATATGTTAAGAGGTGTTGCAAACAATGCATTTGCTCAAAGTCTTCTTCAATTTTGGGAATATGACGAGGGAACTTTGGGACTTTGGCGTGCAAGTTCAAACTTTGTTTATGCTTTTCAATGTAATCAAGTTCAATATTTTTTAAGAATTAGTTTTGAACAGGATAATTCGATTGAACAAATAAGGGCAGAATTAGAGTTTATGCAATATTTACAATCAAATGGATTTCCAACAGTAACACCAATTCAATCAAAAAATAAAAAATTAATTGAAACACTAAAAACTCCAGAAGGTACGTACTTTGCCGTTGTCTTTAATGTTGCTAACGGAATCAATTTAGATGACGATACAATTAATGAAAAACAGATGGAGGAATGGGGGAAATCACTTGCCTCACTTCATTGTTTATCAAAAATGTATGAGCCAGTATGTAATAAAAGAAAGAGTTGGCTAGATACAGTACAGTTTATGGAAAGTGTATTAAAAAAATATCCAGGAGAAGAGTTAGCGCTACAAGAGCTTAGTGAGATAACGTATTGGCTTAAATCATTATCGACTGACAAGGATGTATTCGGATTGATACATTATGATTTTCAATTAGATAATCTGTTTTTTGAAGAGGATAATTACCCACATTTCAATGTTATTGACTTTGATGATGCCGTCTATCACTGGTATGCGCTTGATATTGTAACAGCACTTGATGATTTTATTGGCAATGATGATCCTCAACTAAAATTATTGACTCATTCATTTTTGAATGGCTATCGTACCAAAATGATTTTAGAAAATGATGTAGTGGCGCAATTTCCGCAGTTTCAAAGATATGCAAACTTATATAAGTATGCCCGATTATTGGAAACCTTGGATTACGGAGAAATTAATGAAACTCCACTTTGGTTTGATGAGTTAAAGGAAAAGTTGGTTAGCGTTGCAGACAAATTAAGAAATAAATTTCAAAAATCATAGTAACAAGAACTTTAAATTTTCCTGAATGAAGTTTAGGAAGTTACAAATGCCCAAGAAATGCTATGACATTTATTGGGTTTTCTTTTGAATAATATATTCAACAATCGGGCGCGATTCTGTAATAAGGATCAGTGCTCGTTTGCATTAAAGGGCCATTATTCGTAATGAGTAATTGTACTATTATGAATTGAAACAAAGCTAGAAATAAATAAATTAATTAGGATGGTTACATAAAAAAAGAATCCAACTAAGGATTCTCTATTTAAGGAAAATTTGCAATTGATTATTTTGGTCGAGTGTTGCGAGTAAAACCTCATTAATTTCAACGTTATAAGTTGTCTTTATTTTGTTTTTAAGGGTTTCTTCGTTGTAGGGTGAATTATTTAACATTTCATAATTAATCTTCCCCTCTTTTATAATTGCATTTGGATATGAAAATGGTTGAGATGTAATATTGAGATCTGATTTCGTTACAGGCTGATGTTCTGGAGATAAAAAAATGAAATCTCTCCATCTGGTTCCCATAAAGCTAAGGCAACCTTTTTTAAATCTACAATACTTTGTTTTCTCATTTCAGATAAAACATCATCAACTGAAATTCTTGCTTTTTTTAAATTCTTCAAATTAATTTCACCATTCTTCACAAGAGAGATTGGCGGAGGTGCAACAAATTCTCTAAATGGGATAAACTTACTCATTAAATATAAACAAATTAAATAAAGTCCGACTAGAATAGACATTGAAACTAATGAACCTTTTAATCCTAACCCTTCATCTGATAATGGGTGGGCAATGATATTCCCAATTAATATTGCCATTGCAAAATCAAGCAATCGTAGTTGAGAAATAGAACGTAACCCCATTATTTTGACTATAAAAAATAAGAAGAAAAAGGCGACAATTGCCCTTAATGTCCATTGAATTGTAGATAGAGATTCTTGACCATAAAAAAAGTCCACAGTGTCACATCCTTCGAAACTAATCCTTTTACTATTTTCACCTAAATTTCAATAATTATTCGAAGGTAGTTTTCCTCTGTCTTAACATATCTGCATTCAGGCTTTAACTTAGGATGCAGTAATCACTATCTTGGTATTCAATAATCGGGCACGATTCTGTAATAAGAATCAGCGCTCGTTTTCATTAAAGGTCCATTTAATTGAATAATACTTCTAAATAAAAAATGGTATTTTATGTTAATCTTGATGTGAGTTTGTGAAACAATGTACTTAAGCTAACGAGGCAGGAGAATAAGTTACTTTAAACAGAAATACCAAAGTGAAACTATAAATTTCATTACTATATTGAATGAATATCTGAAAGATATTGTTCAGTAGTGGGCTGACATCAAATCAACGAAAAAAACCCCAGTTTTTATACTGGGGAAGTCGGTTTGTCAGGTAAATAAATATTATTTTTCTGGATAATCTACGTGTAATGGTGGTGGAACTAACCAACCTTTATTTTTATTAAGACGCAGTAGTTTAGCGCCGATTAGAGCCTTTGCTGTATGAAATTGACCATACATTAAAGCAATATCTTCTCTAGTTGATGTACCCATTGCCTGACTGCATGCAACTAATCCAGCAGCTAGGTCTACTGACAGCGCAGCACTAATTTCTGGATCACTAAATTTTGCTCCTGGAGGGATATCCTCCATTCTTGCTACAGGTCTTTCAGGTGCAGCAGGAGGTAAACCAATACCATTAGTTTTTAGTATTTTTTCTAATTGTTTTACTTCATTCCTACAAAGTTCGATTATATCATCAATAATTTTTTTTAGATCTTCGTCACCTGCGTGATTATAGAACGTTTGATAGCCAGCAATCATGCCGTAGTCTGTCATTAAACCTGTCCAAACACTAAAAACTTCACCGTAATTCAATGGTTCATCTTTTGGATTTCCACCAAGAATACCCATACTTACACATCCTTTTCTTATTTTATCTATAGCAAGGATAGTATGGTTAAAATTTTAAAAATAATTCATTATTATTGAATAATTTGAGGAAAAGGAATCCTTTTTTATAAGAAGGTAGGGATAGCATTATCAAAACATCTGGGGCGATGTTTGCTATCCCAAAACTAATATATGTATTGAAGTAAATAATATTACTACTATGAATATGTGAGTTAAAAAAGGGGTAAAAGGGCCACCTGACCAGAGTGACCCCACACCAACAAATCTAGAGGTGTCAAACTAAGAAACTAGCGTAACACTACTATTTATATGATTGGATTACTATGTTTATATAGTTCATAGCCTTTAAAAGAAATAAAAAAAGCTATAACGGTGAGGTCGTTATAGCCCGAAAAAAAAGTGTACGGGTTAGTGACACATTTATTTTTATCAATTTGTAATCAGCAGTACATTGGTAGTTACCGTAGCAGTTATACAACCAATATTTACAAACTGAAATGTTTTTATACACGTATTTGAAAAAATAGTCAGTAATCGAGGTGAAGAAAATGAGCGAATACAACAAATTAAAAATTTGCAAAATGTGCGAGCAAGCAGAGATAGTAAACGTTGATGACGTATGTGCAAGTTGTAATCACGAAGCAAGAGACAGCGAAGAATAATAATCTTACTGCATAATTTGAGGAAAATAATTAATAAGGTGTAATCCATTTTTCATTACGAATATCCCAGCCTTTGTGAAGAAGCACACTTAAACTAACGGGTGCTTTGGTTCAATAACGATCTTCAACAATCGAGCGCGATTGTTGGATACGCTGCATTTTTCCTCTTTACCCTATGGAGGTTTTAATACAACAAGCATTTATAACGTATACAAATTAAACCTAATAAACGTTTCCAAATAAAAGTTTGAATATACACCTAAAACCACAAAACGTTGTTAAGTCAACGTTTTGTGGTTTTTCTAACGTCAACAATACTATTCACGATTTCAAATAATCATACTACTTATTTTAAATTTTTTTATATGTCTTAAAAATCTCATTAGAAACATTCAACAACATTCGAAGATCTTCTTCGTTTTTATCTTCCAACATATTTAAAATTAATTCCATCAATTCCCCTCTAATATCAGTTGTGCCTACTTCTCCAATATTATCAGGTATTAATACTTTTCCCGGTTCCACATTCAATGCATCTAAAATCTTATTTAAAGTCTGTAACGTAATATTTCGTTCTCCACGCTCTACATCTGATAAATATGGAGATTGAAAATCACATTTCTCAGCCAACTCATCAATCGTTAAATTTTGAGATTTTCTTATTGCTCGGATATTCATTCCTACTCGTTTTGTTAAATCCATATTAATCACCTCACTTTAAGACTAGGTGAGGTCAAATAAACATCACATACCACTAAAATATAATAAAAATAACTTTAAAGTTAATTTTGATTGATTTGTATTATCTTTTAGTATTAAAATGATGTTAAATTTATAAAAGGAGCAAAAAAAATGAGTAATAATTTACCTTCAAATATAGCAATTGAAAATATCATACAATCAAAAATGCGTGGGAGAGTTGCATATCAAGGCTTTGTATCTTCACAGGTAGCTATCACTTTTTCATATTCAAAGTTATATAACGATTCCTCTGGAAAAGGATATCAGCGTCCAATTAATAAGAAGCGGTGCCATGATTTTGCTAATTACTTATCACAAGGGGAGGAATCACTCTACACACCAATCTTGTTAAATGCAGCTGGAAATTGGGAGTTTCATGCATATGATAAAAATAGACCTAATTTAGGTAGGCTTATTTGTAAGAAGAAAGCTACATTGATGGATGGGCAACATCGTCTAGGGGGAATTAAAGAATATATTGACGAAACAGATAGCACACTAAATGTTCCGTTTATTGCGTTTCATTATTTAGATGATGATGAAGAAATCAAATTATTTGATGTAATTAATACGAAAGCGAAGGGGATTGGGACATCTTTAAGCCGCTATTTAAATCGCGATAGTGATGATATTAGTTGGGTTGCAACAAATTTGATTTTACAACCCGAAAGTCCTTTTTTTAAGAAAGGGACACTTACAGGAAAACGTACTAAAGAGAAGAACATCACACTACAAAACTTGTATAACATGGTGAAACTTCTAACTAAAAAATCTACATTGGATAAACTTTCTAAAGAAAAAAAACTAAATCTTTGTCTTTTCTATTTCAATACAATTAAAGAATTATTCCCTGATGAATGGGATGATAACGTACTTTATCGGATGACACATATAACATGCTTAAATGCACTGGCAATTGCAGGGAATAATATTATTAATGAAAATTATTTAGAGAAATCGCAACAACCCGATTCTGTAAAAATTGCTCGGATTCTCATGAATCTAAAAGAAATTGATTGGTTATCGACAGGGGATTTAAAATATTTAAAAGGAGCAGCAGGATCAAAAATTTTGGCGGGTGATATTTTAAATTGTTTGAAACTAGAATAGGAAAAAAAGCTGAGATAAAGGCCTCTGTAGCCTTTTAATTATGATATTTGAAATAAAGATGGATTAAAATCATCTCCCTTCTAGAGCTTTTTAGTTGAGAGATGATTTTTGTTTTTTCAAAATGCATGCTTCTAAATAAAGTAAGATTTTACAAGATGTTTTTGGAAAAATTGTATTTTAAATATACATTACAAATTAAAAGTTTGATTATAAAGTTTGATTATATATAATCAAACTCAATACCACTAAATATAAGGTCTCTTTTCATTTTATTATACTATTTACCCTATATTACGTTCCTGTTCATCGTTTTTTTACTATTAGGTTGTCATTAAATTAAAAATAACGCGACTATGGTCGTTACAAAAAGTCCAATTGCTACAGGCAATAAATTACGCCGCGCAAGCTCAAATGGACTGACGTTACAAATAGCAGCTGCGGGAATAAGTGCCCACGGTATTAGCGTACCGCCACCAATAAAAGACATATTATTTAGCTGTAACAATGGTTATTTCTCTAGCTTGTTTACTGCTCGTATAATCATCCTTTGTATCAACGACTAGTTGTTCGAAGATGGTGGTCATTAACTGCTTGCGTTCGCTATCATCGGCATTCATCCATAGGGTATCGATATTACGTATAATCGCTCGAATTTCCTCATGATGGCGATTGTCCTGCTGCTGTATTTTGTTGAGCTTTGCAAGAATTTCTTTTTCTGTACTACGCAATTTTTCGCTTTCACGAATTAACTCATCAATGCCAATAATATCATGTTCAAACATCGTTTTCTTCTTGTGTAAAAGCTTTTGCACAACAGTTAATTCCTGTTGTAATGCAGTCAGTTGTGCCGCTGGAAAAGTAGTATCGCCTTCATTGCTTGAGAAATGGCCACCGACCAAGTCATCCCATTGTGTAAAAATGGCTTGCACTAAATTACTTTCTAAAATCATATGACTAGTACAAGCTTTGCCAGCTTTTTTGCCAGAACACCGGTACGTTTTTTTCTTGCCGGCTTTATGACCAGCCATCGAATGCCCGCAACGCGCACATTTTAAAAGCGAGGAAAAATAGTAATTGCTTGTTTCCCGTTTTCCACCTAAAGTTCTTCGTTTATCGAGCAAATCTTGTAGTGCCCAAAATTCATCGCGATCGATAATACGCTTATGGTTACCTTCAAAAAGCACACGTTCACGCGGCGGTTTTTTAATGTCTTTTGGATTCAAGCTAAACATTAAATATCCTGCGTACGTTGGATTATTCGCAATATCTCGCACACTATCGACATGCCATTGTCCGCCTTTTCGAGTAGGGAAACCTTTACTCGTTAATTGCTTGGCAATTGTGTAAAACCCCAATGTTTTTGCTAATGTAAATATATCCCTAACAATTTGGGCCTCTTTTTCTTCCATCATTAATGCACCATTTACTACTTGATAGCCATAGGGAGGGGTGCCACCTTTCCAGTAGCCCAACTTCACTTTCTTTTCCATGCCTAAACGCACCCGTTCAGCGGTATTTTCCCGCTCCCATTGCGCAATCGCCGCTACCAACGTAATAAACAAACGTCCCATTGCATTAGTCGTGTCGTACACTTCGGTAGCAGATTTGAACTTACAATCGTATTGCTCCAATTCAGCTAAAATCGAATGCAAATCAGGCACAGAGCGGGTTAAACGATCCAGCTTATAGACGAGTAAAACATCGATGCCGCCTTGCTGAATGCGCTCTAACATCGCTTGAAAATGGGGGCGATTTAAATCTTTAGCAGAATAGCCATCATCGACGTAAGGCGCTTCAACAATGTCCCATCCTTGTGACACACAATAAGCCTCTAACTTTTCCATTTGTGCAGCGATTGAAAACCCATGCTTCGCCTGTTCGTCGGTACTGACGCGAACATAGATGACGCATTTCATCGGTTATTCCTCCTTATTAGGTTTCCTTACTTTTATATATTTTTCAAATGAATAAATCATTCTTTAATATTCGGACGTATGTTCTTTTTTAGTTAAAAATTATTCATCTATAGGAGTATTGTTAATTTATATATGTAACTGCTGAATCTATAGCGTATGTAATAATGGGAAGAGCCTGTTATATGCCCAGGCTCTAGCCTTTAAGGTCATTAATCTAATATCTAGGGTTCATATTCTAGTGTGGTGATGGAAGTTGGATTTTGGAGCACTACATTAGAGATTTTAGCTTCTCCAAATATTTTCAAATGTTTGTGCTTCGAGTTGAAGTGCTTGAAGGATTTTAGGGTTTGCTTGCGTGGCTACATGTAATTTAGCTGTTTTCACATTTAACACAGCAAATACTATGTTTGGTGGATAAGGATCTTTCGATTGTGCTTCTAACATTAAAGTTAGGATTGGTTGAATATTGCGTTCATTAATTTTTTCCGTATTCCCTTTAAAAAACAATTTTATTAAGTGGGGTACGCCGTCAATTACTAAACCAAGTTCAGGAGAGGAACGCACAACTAAGCCATTAGTAGATGTCCACATAGATTTTGGTGGATCAAACCATTCAATTTTCTTGTTCCGTGTAAATTTTTTTAATGCTTTTATGGCTTCGGTATAGGAATTGATTTTTCGTTCATGAACTTCAGTTAGTAATGAATCTAATTGCTCAAGAGACTGATGTTGCTCATAGCATAATTTAATACGTTCTCGTAACTGCTTCCAATGATCTTTTACTGGATGATAATCGCCTTGATTTTTAATGTCATTAACCTTGTTCATCTTTGCCAGCATCGTTTGCCTAACAGTGAAATCAATAAATTGTGTTAAACCGACAGAAAATTTCACATTTTCTAATGTCGAAATTTTCAATCACCTTCCTTTCTACAATTATTTTAACAGAAAAGGCATCTAATGGGGACGCTAAATTGGAATTAGTAGGGAAACATTATTATGGCCATGGCGAGAGCTTGACGAAAGTGACAAGCCCATTCGACATATTGTGATAAAAAGGAGTGAGAGGGATGACGGCAGTCAAAATGACAGAAGAAAAGGTTCGTAAATTATTGCCGATTATTGAAAGTATTCTGTCTAGGGAATACGGAGGGAAGGTAACACTAAAGGACTTAACAGTGGGGGGGATTACGGTTTATAAAGACGATTGCGCGAAATAGCGCAGTCACAAGATTTTTGGCAAGTTAAGATGGGAAAAATTAAAAGGAAAATTACTTCATTAAAAAACTACACCTAAATTAGATGTAGTTTCAGTGTTTATTATATTTTTATTTCATTTAAATAGTATTCATATAATTGATCAATGGAACCATTTGATAAAAAGGGTATAGCTTTTTCTATTTTATCTCGTTCCCAATCAAACCAACGCATTTCTAATAATTTATCTATTTCTAAATCTGAAAAACGTTTTCTTATTTCTTTGGCAGGATTTCCACCGACAATCGTGTAAGGTGGAACATCTTTTAATACAACAGACCCAGCTGCAATAATCGCACCTTCACCGATAGTAACCCCAGGCATGATCATTGCATTCATACCAATCCAAGCATCACTTTTAATAACGGTATCTCCTTTTGGCTCATAAGAACGTTCGATTTGTTCAGTAAAAGGATACACGGTTATCCATTCTGAATGGTGATTATGATTACCACCCATTAAAATAATGACACCACTTGCAATACAAACGTAGTTTCCAATAATCAATTTATCTAAATGCCAACCAAAATCATTAATAGGATTAAATAGCTCACGAGATTTATTGTCGCCCCAAAGGTATCTGACACACCCATCTTCAAAATTTTGATTTCCATAATAACCGGAGTAATATGAATAGTCTCCAACTTCAATAAGCGGATTTGTCACTAAATCTTTAATATATTTAATTTCTGACCAATGATTAAAATGTTGATTGTTCATTTTGTTTTCCTCGCTTCTAAGTAATTAGTTTATATATATCTACTTAGAAGCTTAATCGCACAGCGACATTTTTAAGTTTTTTTAAACGACGTATCATCGTCCTCAACCTCTCTCATTTAATGTGGAAATAGTAACTTAAAAAAATAATTATGTCAATTTAGTTTATAAGGTGATGTTAAGTGAACCATTGTTTAGAAACTTAACTGAAGGGGTATTTGAGGAAAAGTATATAGTGGTAAATCACGTTATTTTTGTTATATTTTTGACATCCGGCATTTCTATTGATAAAATATTACGATATTAGTAGATAAAGTAATTAATATAAAAATGAATAGGAGGAGCATAATGAAGAAATTATTTATTGTACTATTAGCAGCATTTGTATTGGCGATAGTGAATCCAACAAAATCAGAGGCAATTAGGTTTGATGGAGCCGAGGTGCATAAAGACCAAACGGGGAAAATGACGTTTACAAAAGATATTAAAATTTATAAGAAAAATGAAGATGGTACATTTGATTCGTTAGTGGTGAAGCGCAATAATTATTTTAAAACGTATGAAATTGAAAAATATGATGGCAAAACATTTTATCAAATGGGGCCATATCGTGTACAAGCAACAAATCTAGTAGTTTTTAAAGAGATACCGATGAAAATTCGCGCATCTTTCTATGCAAATGTAACGTATATCAATATCAATCGTAACAGTGGTGAATATGGTAAAATGTTTACGGAATGGCGTGATACTTCCATCTCAGATATGAATGGTGATCAAATGTTACGCTATTGTGAAGACACTGGAAATGGCTTAAAGTGCGAAAAGCATTATCCTGGTTCAGATATGAAAGTTCTTGATACAAAATTTAAAAAAGCCGGTGTTCGTTATGAAGTAACGGAAGACTCTGAAGCGAAAACCTATCCATTAGAAGGGTCCAAAACGGAAAAAGCGATGCCAAAAGGTAGCATAGTTTATTCAGTGAGTGATTCCATTAATGCATTTCTATGTGTAAAAGAAGACCTAGCAGCAAAAGACGAACAATGCAAATGGCTTCCAATAGGTATTTTAAAACCGATTTATTAACGTGCTGAATTAGTAGGAAAAACATGCATATATTGTGTAAAGCCCAGGTACTCAAAGATTTTGAGCCTGGGCTTTGTTGTGTTGCATCCGATGAGTTGTAATTATAAAGGTTAGATTAAATGAAATTATCGATTTCATATATCAATCATCTACTGCATAAAATTTTATCTATACGTAGAAAATACGTATTAATCACTTTACTCCTTTTATTTTGATACGTATAATATACGTATAGTCGAAAGGGGTAAAATAATGAAAAAGAGAGAGTTAGAGAAACGCTTCTCGGCTAAAGGGTGGTAATTCTTAACCCATGGTGGCAAACATGACATATGGGTATCACCAACCGGCAAGAAAGAATAAATCCCAAGGCATAGAGAAGTTAATGAAGATTTAGCAAAAGGGTTAATCAAGAAGCACAAGCTGTAAAAGGGATGGTTTCAAGCCCATTAAAATAGAGTCGAAAGAAGGGTAAAAATGAAAAATGTTGTCGTTTATCCTGTGGTTATTTCACCATTATCAGCAGACGGCTTTCACTTAGTGACAATTCCTGATATTGACGGGATTACTCAAGGGGAAACTATTGCTGAAGCAATTGAATATGCAAGGGACTATATAGGTAATGCCATTGTGTTTGCCGATGAAGCAATAAATAAACCGTATACTGTATCTTTCACGCCAAAAGAAGAAGATATTGTAACACTTGTAGATGTTGATATAGAAGCACATAAGAAAGCTTTAGATTTAACACCAGTTAAAAAAACGTTAACTATTCCTAGCTATTTAAATGATTTAGGTATAAAACAAGGTATAAACTTCTCCCAAACTTTAACGGATGCTTTAAAAGATAAATTAGTATAATAAATATACAAAGTAGCATAATAAATTAACTAATAATTTAACCTCTCTCTTTTTATTTTCGGCTTGATCATTTCAAGCCGTTTTTTCTTGTCATTTTATTCGAGTTGCTCCTTTATCATATGTCTTACATCGGTGACGGTGTACCACCACCAACCCAAATGCCAGTGATTTGGCCGAGAGCGGTCAATGTTGCTGTTCCTCCTCCAATTGCATTACCGAATAAACTACCAACAGAGCCGGCTAACGAAATACCAGAGAAGCCGGAGCCATCTAATCCTGTAATGGCACCTACGACGGCGAGGGTTACGACCGCAATTTCTTTTGTTAAAGGTACAACGGCTGCTAAGCCAACGCCAAGATCGTTGACAATGCCATGCGAAGCGGCAGGGAGGTAGTCACCGATAATATGAGTGAATCCTGAATCCCCGAGATAGAAGAAAGCGGCAATCGGGATAACGGGGCCAAATACTTTAAAGCCAAATTGGAAACCTTGAATTAAGTAACTGGTCGATTTCTCAAATCCTTGTTTTTTATGAGCGACAAGACAGAGCACTAATAAAATAAAGACAGCTGTTCCGCCAATAAGTGCAGTGGCATCACCGCCCTGTAACTTCAAAGCTGACATGGCAATAACATCAAGTAGGAACGTGATTGGAATAAGTATTGCAAAAAAACGTTTTTGTGCACGTGTTAGTAAATACTCATCTTTCACTTGTTCAATACCATCAGTTGTTTCATGTGCACTCTTTAAATCAAGTGTCCCTCGTTTCATATCCCTTTTTAATAAGAAAAATGCGGCAATCGTTGTCACAAGACCCATTGTAATGACAAGTGGGATACTGGCAGCTACAACATCTCCAACGGGAATTCCTGCTGCATCTGCTGTTAACTTCGGAGCCCCTTGAATAACAAAATCGCTAGATAAAGCAATTCCGTGTCCAAATAAATTCATCGCCATGGCTACACCTAATGCAGGTAAACCTGCTCGAATAGCTACAGGTAAGAGTACTGCCCCTAATAAAGCAACAGCAGGAGACGGCCAGAAAAACCAAGAAATAATCATCATTAAAATACCAATCGTCCAATAGGCGAGTGTCGGTGTTTTAGTAATTTTTGTAAATGGCGCAACCATGACCTCGTTTATACCGGAAGCCATTAATACGCGGCTCATCGCAACAATAATGGAAATAATTAGAATGGTAGATAACAGCTCAGTAATCGCATAAATAAAGCTGTTAAAGACACCACTTATAGATGAAGTAAGATCACCAGTAGCAACAATTGCTAGTAGGAATATGCCAATGATGCAGATGAGGGTGGTATCCCGACGTTTCACCATAAAGCCAATAATTAGGACAATAAATACAACATAAATCCAATGGAGAGCAGTCAGTTCAATCCCCATAATTTTTCCCCCTCAAAATAGGTCTAGTTATAGAATATGAGGGGAATTTTAGATGGTGATTTGTTTCGAAAATAAAAGGTGGGAGTCGATGTGATAAAAATACACAGTAGGTTCATTTCGGAGAATTATGTTTAAAATAGAACCTGTCGCCATTCCTATTGGTGCTCGTACAGCATTGTATTTTCTTAAGAAAGCGGGTATAAAGAGCGGTCAATCGGCTTTAGTGTATGTACTTCAGGAAGTGTAGGGAGTTATGCCAATAAACCCGAGTAGAAATGTTAGGCAAAATAAAAAATGTACATTATTAAAATTGTATTTAATAATGTACATTTTTATTTAAACTAGTTGAGTTATTATCAACTATTGTGAAGGGATTTAGTTTTTTACTGCATACTTTTCTAAATCTGCACTTGCCCGGTTGATCATTGCTGCCATTTGACCTCTCGTGACATGATCAAATGGATAAAATCCTCCGTCTTCTTTTCCCTTAATAATACCTTTACTACTTAATTTTAAAATATCTGCATATGCCCAGAAATCTTTTGGAACATCATAAAAACCGGACTCACCTTGAGGTAAAGGATAGTTTAATACTCTCGATAATATACTTGCTAATTGTGCTCTTGTGATATTGGCATTTGGATCGAAAATGTTTTCATTTGTTCCATTCACAATATGATACTTATAGGCAATTTCAATAGCACGTTTTGCCCAATGATTTGCTGGCACATCCTTGAAATGATTAGGTACAGTTTCGTTTGTTTTGTTTAAACCGATGGCATTAATTAGGATAGTCGTAGCCTGAGCTCTTGTTAAATTCCCATTTGGATCGTAAGTGTATTCGTTTTTGCCTTTAATCCAGCCTTTTCGGTAAAGGGTCATTATATCCTGTTCTGCCCAATGATTTTCCGTATCGATAAAGTTATGTTCCCCATTCGCCCAAGAAGAATAAAATTTCCAAATACCATTATCCGCTTGCGTTAACTCCCAGCTACCTGTTCCTCTTAAATGATATTTCTCTACAAGCCTTAACTTATATTTTAAAGATAAATCATTTTCGTACCATATCGTGTAATTTCCTGGTACTAGCTTTTTGCCACCGATATAAGTAGGAGAGTCACTGCTTTTTACTGTAAATTTGGCAAATGCTGATTTTGAAGTATTATCAAAATAAAATTTTCCATTATGGCTATTCACAATAGATTTTACTGCATTATTAGCAATGCCGTCGCCTCCTATTTCTACATCATCCTTCCAAATTCGCCCATAAAAAGGGAGGCCTAATACAATTTTATTTGAATTAATCCCTTTATCTAATAAATATTTAATCGAATTTTCAACAAATGATAAACTAGCGACAGGACCAACTGGACCACCATTATAGCTTTCATCATACGCCATCACCATTAAATAATCGCTATACTCACTTAGTTTCGTGTAATCATAAGAACCATGCCACCCAGTTGTCCATCCATATGGATTTGCAGCGACTGCTATAGATATTGTTTTATTAGTAGGCATTTTTTCTCGTAATAAACGGATGAAATCTGTAAACTCTTCTTTATTTGTATAGTTTAAATTTTCTATATCAATATCGACGCCATCTAAATTATTTTTCAAAACAGAATTGGCGATTTGAGTAGACAACGTTTCTCGATTTGTCATTGCGATTTGTGCCAATTTACGGTCCCAATGATTAGAAATGAATGGCACAACCTTTAATCCTCTATTATGTAATGCATCGACTAAACTTTTATCAATCGTAGCACTCAAACTTCCATCTGCATGTAAATTAAAAAAATTGGGTGTCGCCGTATTTAACGCACCTTGAGTCATATCTATATTTTTTATGAAAGAGCTAGTATTGCCACTATATAAATATGACATATGTATATCATTCGCTGAGGCGTTAGCACTAAATGGAGTAGCTAATAATGTAGTGAGTATAGCTGGTATTATCAAATATTTTTTTAATGGATTCTTCATTACTTTCTTCCTTTGTAATAGATTTTATCCACTTTATTATCTATTACTTTAGTAAACGTTATCAATTATTAAAATATGGTTTCATTGAGTTGTTTTGTAAATTTATGATAGTAAGAGTTTGGCTACATTGTGCAGTTTTTTGTTGAATGAAAATGTTAGAGGTGTATTATCCGGTTATTTAGCAAAATAACACAATTTGTGTAAGCCCATAAAAATCATAATATATTAAAGAAAATGCGTAAGATATTTAAGTTGAAAACTACATATTTCATGTTTTAATATAGGCAAATTAATAATAGGGGGAATACTATGAAAAATATTGCAAAGTTATTGTTTGCGTCTTTTTTATGTTTAAGCATTTCTTTATTATTACTTACCTATGTTTCTGCGAGTGAAAATGTAAATCCAGAGAAGTTTATTAGTCCATATCAGGAAGTGATGGATAAACTGACTAATGAATATGAAGTAGAATTTTATATTAATCCTGAAAAAATGGATCATTTTTATAACAATGTAAGAGATATGAGTCCAGAGGAATTAGAAAAAATATTAAGAGAACAGTATAAAGATTTTTTAGGGAATTTTAATAATGATATGGATTCTAAGAGCAACTATCTAATTTCACCATTATCTATAAGTGAAGATATTACACAACAAGTAGCCTTACGATACAATTCTTCAATGTACTTGAACTCAAAAATTTTTAGTGCAACTGGTAATCCAGGCACTTACATATACCAAAGTATAAAATCATATGGAACAACTTGGCCATCTAGTTATACAGGCTATCATTGGCAAGTTGATCATGCTTCACATAAACTAAGCAGTGATTCAAAAAGTTGTACAGTTTACCTAAGAGGACATCCTGAAAATGCTTATGGAGTGGCACTTGCACTTTCTTTAACTGCATCACATACATTTTATGCAAATTAATTGAAGTATTTAGTTGGAACGAACATACCATTATATTTTTAAGCTACAAAAGTTTGACAGATAAATGAAGGAGAGGAAACGAATGAAAAAAGGTATAAATATTACATTGATTTGTATAATGGTTACTATTTTTTGTTCAACCACTCATTTTAATGCTGAGCCAACATCTGACAACGATATAGAGATTTTACTCATACCGTACAAAAAAATATTGGCTAACCTAAGTAATGAATATGGGATTGAAATGTATGTACCAGAAGAAAACAAAGAACTGTTTTTTAATAGCATTCAAGATATGACACCACAAGTTTTTGAAAAACGATTAAGACAACAATATAAAGAAGCAAAAATATATATAAATCAATCTACTGGAGAAAGCGACGTTTTTTATCCTCAACCTATTCCTAATGCAAACCAAGATATATTAGCAATTCCGTTGAGGTAATACTGCTTATAATAGAAATAATAATATAAACGGTGGTCTGTGGAAAAATTCCTTGGCTACCGTTTATTTTTTTATTGCCAATAATCTGAGGTTAAGTAAGGTGCTTAACAATAGAACATATACTCCTTCCAAAAAATTACGACACAATACTTGTAGTAAATGCCAATATATGTATTATAATTAGTATAATAACAAAAGGAGTAAAAAACATGATACATAAGGAAGTCAAAGAAGTAATGATGCGCTATAGTAGTCGGTTGAATGAAATGTTTCCTAATCAAGTTGTTGGTGTGTATATATATGGTTCAACTATTTTAAATGCCTTTCATCCGGCAAGTAGCGATATTGATTTTGTGACAGTTATGGATAGAGAATTGACAGAGGAAGAGGTAAGGAAAGTAACGTCACTTCATAAAGAACTGAGTGCTGATTATCCATTGGTCAAGAAGTTTGAATGCGAGTATTTATTTTTAGATGATCAGAAGCAATTACCTTTACATAGCGCTTTCCTATATTTTGAGGGTACGAAGTGTAAAGGGAAAAGAAGGCTTATGAAAGTGGCAATTTATCAGCTCGTTCATGATTCATATGTAGTACAAGGTCCAGATTTTTCTACGTATTACACACGCATCGATTGGCAGGATATCATTCAAGAAATGGATTACAATCTTAATCAATATATTGCCAGTAAGGTTTCAAAAAGCTATTTGTTTTTATTTGATTCGTGGATTGAATTTATTGTTCTAACCGAAT
>Ga0213825_1000263_pt1 | contig 39502 bp, 33 predicted proteins | sample MC6MC0900MG_FD_179896 | JGI IMG/M metagenome (GOLD analysis project Ga0213825, IMG submission 179896) | Enriched soil aggregate microbial communities from Iowa State University, Ames, United States - MC6-MC0900-MG | ecosystem: Environmental > Terrestrial > Soil > Unclassified | place: USA: Iowa...
CCAAGCCTTTGCATGTTTTGGCATCGTGGGACGTGTGAGCGCGACTTGATGCGGTAAGTTATTGTGTTAAAAGTGAGTTCTAGGAACTTCTAAGCCGTAGGTCACAGGTTCGAATCCTGTAGGGCGTGCCAAATTCATATCAAGAGACGTCAACTGGCGTCTTTTTTTATGTCTAAAATTCAGTAAGTTAGCCCAGCATCAGGCATTCAAATTCAACCTGAGTCTATCGACATAAACCCACATCAAGTAATCTTTGTTGGTATATGTGTTGGTACAACCCCGTTCAATGTTTTTTTGTACCAACATCCAGTGATGGAGAGCAGCCAATGGCGCTTACAGATGTAAAAGTCCGCAGTGCGAAACCCACCGATAAAGCCTTCAAACTTACCGATGGAGAAGGGATGCATTTGATGGTGCACCCGAACGGTTCTAAGTATTGGCGGCTGCAGTATCGCTTTGATGGCAAGCAGAAAACGTTGGCGCTAGGTGTTTATCCTGAGATCTCGCTTTCTGAAGCCAGACAACGTCGTGATGAAGCTAAACGGAAGATTGCCAATGGCATCGATCCGGGTGAGCAGAAGAAGGTTGATAAGCAAACCCGTAAAATTGCCATTGAGAACAACTTCAAAGCGCTTGCTCTGGAATGGCATGAGTACAAACGTCCAGGATGGTCGAAGGGATATGCCGATGATCTGATGGAAGCGTTTGAGAATGACATTTTTCCGGATCTTGGTAAGCGTCCTATAGCTGAAATCAAACCGCTAGAGATGCTGACGACGCTGCGCAAGTTAGAAAAGCGCGGAGTATTGGATAAGCTGCGTAAAATTCGGCAAGCCTGTAAGCAGGTGTTCACTTATGCCATCGTGACGGGCAGGGCGGAGATCAATCCGGTGGCGGATCTTGCGAGTGCATTGGCGACGCCAAAACCTCAGCATTTCCCTCACTTACTCGCTGATGAGCTGCCAGCATTCTTACAGGCACTGGAGAATTACAGCGGCAGTCCGATAACTCGACTTGCTACTCGTATTCTGATGCTAACTGGAGTTCGAACCATTGAGCTGAGGTTGGCTGAATGGCGTGAGTTTGATCTGGACAAAGGGATTTGGGAAGTGCCGAAGGAACGCATGAAGATGCGACGGCCACACATAGTTCCTTTGTCTACTCAGGTCGTTGAGGCGTTGCGAGAGATTCAGGCTGTTACTGGGCGCTATACTTTAGTGTTTCCGGGAAGGAACGATGCTACAAAGCCAATGAGCGAGGCGAGCATAAATCAGGTGTTAAAACGGATTGGGTATCACGGAAAGGCAACTGGGCATGGATTCCGACACACGATGAGTACCATTTTGCATGAGCAGGGATATAACACGGCATGGATTGAGTTGCAGTTGGCGCACGTGGATAAGAACACTATACGCGGAACGTACAACCATGCGCAGTATCTGGAGCAGAGAAGGGATATGTTGCAGTGGTATGGGGATTATGTGGATGGGTTAGGAAAGATAAATGCTATTGAGTTTCGTAAGATCGTTTGAATAGAAAGTATCAATACGCATCCGTCTTTCGGCACCAACAGTATGTAAATGGACCTCAACTGAGGTCTTTTTTTATTTAAAATCCTGCATTTAACTACCATCTAGATGAGCACATGGCGGGCTGCTTTTCTGGATGCTAACCGGGAGAAAGGGATTACGCCTTTTGACTATGCAAATTTATATATTTAATTAATAAAAATTAATCAACCAGCTTCACTTTGGAAGCTGCTAGATGGATGGATTTGATCCGCCATCTCTGGATGTGTTTTGTTGACGGATAGTAAAATATGCAATGTTGAAATTGCACGTAATGAATGTGTTAAAGAACTTATAGATATCAGCAAGTAGCTTTTATAGAATAGGTATATTCCTACTTTAGAGAACATGAAGTTATGAGCGCAATCACATTACGTAAAGCGTTGGGTGTACTTGCGAAGTCATCTTCGTTTTCCGTCACCACCGTGACACACCGCCAGAAGGATGAGTTAGATAAGTTGAAGGAACAACTCTTTGTTAAACAAGAGATTGAAACTGAATTGCAACGCTATCTGGATGCTGCTAAACCCGGCGAAATCATTTTTTTGTGCGGTAGTAGCGGGGACGGAAAATCCGAAATTTTAACCCGCTGTCAGTCAGATCCGCGTTATCAGCGGCGATTTAGTTTCCATCTGGATGCCACTCATAGCTTTGCCCCTCGACAATCAGCCATTGACGCTTTGAATGAGCTATTTGCTAATCATCATCAGCAGTCATCTCCATTGCTCATTGGCATCAACACCGGAATGCTCGCTAACTTTGCTCGAGAAGGCGCTGAATGCCACAAGATGATCCGGTCTGCAATTGACTCATTTTTATCCGGGCAGCAGGATGCAAGCCGTCCTTACCGTAACGAGAGCTGTTCTTTTTTTGATTTTGAACATTACCCTAAATTCCAGTTTGACGAAAACAAACAATATTCATCATTCATTAAGGCCTTATTAGATAATTTAACTCGTGATGATGATAATAATTTCTTTCAGTTTATTTTTCGGCGCGAGGAATCTGTTAACCCAGATCTAAAAGAGGTTGCAAACTTTAAATTGCTTTGCATGCCAGGTGTGCAGAATGTGTTAATTACTCAGCTCTTTAAAGCGCGATTAATTAAAGACCAGTTTGTAACGACCCGTACGCTGCTGGATTTTCTGCATCATCTACTGATGGGGCCTGGCTACTTATTTGATAATCTCTTCACCGGTGCAGAAAATGATCTGATTAAAAAAGTTTCGGATTTTGATCCCGCCAGATTGCACACCTATGAACTCGATCAGTTTGTTTTGCGCTATGAACTGGGGCTGGTTGACGCTGATCTCGATGATTTTTTAGCCGCACTTGAGCCGTTGCACATTAAGTTTGATCGCCAGAGTGTTAAGTCTGGTGACGCAACCTCCTTGATCCGGCTTTTCTGGCTGTTGCAGCACGAGTCATTGGGTAATGATTATCATCGGAAATTTTCCGCGTTCTTTAACGAATCGCTGTTTGAACGTTACTCAGAAATCTGGCACTTGCATAGTAATTACATAGCAGCTCCGGAGCAAAAAAGGTCACTGAATCGCTTCTATGCTTTTGAGCTTATTGCTGGTATCCAGCGCTATGCTAACCGCAAAGCGCCTGAATTAAGTATGCAAAAAGAAGAGTTCTTTTTGGGGGAGTTTGGTGGGGTTAAAATAACCGCGCCGGTAGAGGTAAAGCCTGACTGGGACTCTATTCGTAATAAACACACGGCTCATTCTACTGGCTTTGATATATATTTAAAGGTTGGGTGTAACGCACTTCCTCCTGTTCACATTGGACTCAATCTCTTTGAACTTTTGCACAAATTGAACAATGGCTATCGTCCGAATAAATACGATAAAAATGCCATAGTTCTGCTGGATGAGCTTGTTGAATTAATTTCCGAACAAGCTAAATCTAGCCGCGATATAAAATTTTATGATGGCAGATTCCGAGTCTATCGCGCAAAAGCAGATGACGACATAATATCAATTAGCTGCATGGAGGGATAACATGATGTATCCCATTACCCTAAAAAAACTGAAAGTTGGAAACAATATAGTCGATAGCTACTTACCAGTGCGTAACAGCAATAATAATATTGACTGGAAAATAGTTACTGGTCTGGTACTTAGTTATGCACTTAAACATAAGATTGATGATTACGATTTCTCTCAGTTTCGTGATGACTGCAGATCTGATTTGCAGGGAGTACTTGAAGATCCAGAATTTTGGTCAACATTGGAAAGAATGTACTTTGCAAACTATGATGTTTTCCGTGTATCTCCGCTTTTTTTACTTTTCCATGCGCAATTTTCTAATGATAAAATAAATGTAGGTTCAACAGCAGATAAGCGACTTGCTATCCTATTTTCTAATCTGATCGGGGATTTTTCATTAAATTATCCAATACAAGATAATTTGAATTTCATCGAACAAAGAATGTTAGATAAACTTGTTAAAAATATAACTCCTTTTTTAGGAAGGGGACCCTTTACAGAAGAACAACCATATTTACCCTATATGGTAGAGTGTTTCAAGTCAGATCTTTCATTTTTAGCAGAGCATCCAAAATATCTATTGCAAGAGCTTACCAATACTCTTCGATTGTATGCCTTTAGCTGGTGTGCTCAATTAGCACTCAATATTGATAACTGGAAAGATGGAGTTCCAAAAAGCAAATCGTTGTTTTTTATTCTTGATAGTGAGAAGGCTAGCTCCGAACGTGATATGTTGAACCGATATGGTTATAAACTATTCTCAAGTCAAAGTGAAAAACTTTTTCCCATGCTTTCTGCATTAGAGGTATTACAGTGGGAAAAAAGCGAAAAAAAACGTCCATTATGGCAGGTTTATCAGGATGTAATAAATTATCCAGACACCTCTTTTCAGATATTAAACGCGCTTAATAAATATTTGAGTGAATTTATTGAGAATCGGAAGCTCGAAGCTAGGGAACAAGCATCAACTCTAGAAAGTGCCTTCAATCAATTTTTTTCTGTTTCTCTTGAACAATTTCAAGATAAAAAAGATAGGGCAGCAGTAAACCGTAATTACATAAATGAGTTGGAAAGAGAAATCTGTACAGGTTTCATTCAGGTCCGCGGTCGGGCAGGGAAAGTGCTGGTGCTGAATCAGGATCGTCTTCTGTTACTGACCAATCTCACTGTGGGCAAAAATGACAAACTCCGCCTACATGAACTGCTGCGTGGTTTTGAACAACGCGGTTTTTATCTGGACAACCAGTCGGCGCAAACGCTGGTGGCGTTTTATGAACGCATGGGAAATGTAGAGCGAATGAGTGATAGTGGAGACGCCGTTTATGTCCGTAAAACAGTATGAAACCTATCTGGCAGAAACTTTTATTGAATGGGTAGGGGGGATCATTCAGCCCGGCGAGCGCTACCAGTTCAAATCTCCCGATCCCGATAATGCCCTAAAACTGTGGGAAGCATTCGTTTCTCTGGCGGACGGTAATCAGTTGGAAATTGCGCCAGGGCAATATATTGATTGTCTCCCCTGCAATGGTGTTCAGCTTATTCCTGTATTGCACGGAGCCGAGGCTCCAGCATTCACAGAAAACTACATTTCTCATTTGCGCGATGAAGTTGCAGGGCGCAGCGGCGTTTTTACCCAAACAGCGCTGTTGATTATTCACAACAGCATGCTCGATACTCTGATTAACAGCACAAAAGACGTGGCGGCACCGGATGCTATCTGGTATCCACAAACTTTCAGTCATCAACTTGAAAAGCTCATTACCATAGGCAGTAAACGTTCGGAATTGTCACACTGTTTGCTGGAGGATCAACTTGCGACGGTACTGGATGAAGGCGCGACCGTATTTGGTTTCTCGTCGCTGTATCGCTTGCTGGATGATGGCAATCTGGATTTCTCAGAGCTTCATCTGTTCAAAGATGATGAACTTCTGAACTATAGCCAGAAGCAGCTACGCACCCGACTGAATGAAAACCGGAAATTATATCGCCAGATAGAAGATAGTGTTGAACGCTACAGTGGACAGCTGGAGAATGTGCTGCCTGAGTTTAGTACAAAATTCATTCAGGAGCATTTTTACGATAACGATGACTGGCGTGAGCTCGATTTCTCCGACTATAGGAAAGAGAAAGAACAAAATAGTGAACAAAAACTGGTGCTGGAGAACGTCTCCGTCGAAAACGGCGAGGTTTGGCAACGGGCGAAAAGCCCCAGTAAGGCAGGCAAACGTGACATCAGTCTGCTGGTGCAGTTGCAGCCAGGGCAATCCAAGGCTGAGTTGGAGTTCAGTTTTCAGGGTAATGATCTTCAGGATAACCAGATAAAGATTGCCCATAATCGCCAGTTAAAGAAAGCATCTTTCTGGCGCACCAGCCGGGCGGGAGGCAAGACTTCACGCATTATGGCATCGGTGCCTTTTGACGGGCATCCTTGCTTCTTTAGTCTCGAACTGACCAACCGCAATAATTCAGCTGAAGAGTATAAATTTCGCCTGTTGTTGATCGAGCAGGAACAATTCTGGCTGAACGATATTCAGCACTGTTACCGCATTGAGCCAGGTAAAGAACAAATAACCCTGCAACTGGAAGATAACACGCTGCGTATTGCCGATTCTGGCAACCTGACTTGTACGTTGAATGACGAGAGTGAAGACATAGACTGCCAGCATTATGCTCAGGTGAATTTTGAGACGTTGGCAAATCAAAGTGACTTGGTTCAGTTTGCGATCGTTTCTGGCGATTCCCGTCTGTCGTTCAACATAGAGGGGCCGGGAGCAGAAGAAGGGCTAACGCTACCACTGCTTTTTGACCAAAGTCGTTTCAACAAATTGTTTAAGGAAGAGGGCAATGCAACCTGGAACCGATTAAAAGGGCGCATCATACTCGATAATACTGAACACAAGGTCGTCGGTGTACGCCAGCAGTTGTTGATATTGGAAGCCTCATTAATTGAGCAACGTCTGCTGGGTACGGGAAGTGACGATAGTGAGTTTGCGCTGGATGAACTTCTTGCCAGCTACCCCGATCTCCATAACGCCTATGAGCAGTTATTTGCATACTATGATTGTCGTAACACACTACCGAGTCTGGTGTCGTGGTCAGCGGAATATCGCACACTGATCAGGTACATTGTTACTGCGTTTGAGCAGTCACTCCAACAAATCGGCCAGAGCAGAGCGCTGACAGCGCACGAGAAACGTCTTCTGCATCTGGGGATCTGCCGCAATGATAGCCATGAGCGTCTCTCACCATTGCACCCATTAGTGCTGGCCTACCATCTACAACTGGCAGAAACTATCGTTGCAGAGTCGGAACAGCATGATTCAGCTTCATTTTCCACACTACCGCCGATCACTCTTGATCGCTTGATGGTTTCCGGGTTAATGCCGTTTGTTTACCACAGTGAGCATGAATACGCACAACTACAGCCGGTGGAGGAAAACCGCTTCTGGATTGATGCGGTTCCTCAACGGAAGGTCAGCCATGATTACGTTAAACGTCTGGTAAAAGACAAACTCAATGAGTTCACAGACGCTTACACCCGGTTGTTCCAGAGCGCTGAAAACAGTGCGTTGATTATCAATGCGATTAATCAAGGGAATGCCAAAGAGCTGTTTCTGGGATTAGTAGAATATTTTAAGCAAGAAAAAGAGCACGCTATTTCGGTTCATGTGAACTGCTACGATGAACGTTTGCTACCCAATATGTTTGATCACTTTGCTGAAAGTGGTAGCTATGAGCAGCTTAAAAACGAACTCGATCTGAACAGCGGCGTATGGCGGGCGGAAGCCGATATGCTGATTGACCTGCTGCGTAGCCGGTTAACGTTCAGCAAGTTTGTCCTGCCGTCAGAAAGCGACCAGCTGGCCTATGCACATCTGGCATTTTTCACCAATACAGCACCTGTGGATTGCCGCCAGATTCGCATTGAAGATGCATCCAGCGGGGTATTGTGCCATGGATTGATAGCTGGAGAAGGTGCCGAAACGCAGGGGGATGCTTACTTTACCGCGTTTGGACTGCGTGATGTGGATACTGAGTCTTATTGCGCCCTGCGTCTTGCCCGACTAATCGGCTGCCTGTGGCAACCTGCACGTCAAAGCAACAGCCAGTATCATGGACAAGGGATCGGGCTGGCCGTGAGTGGCAATTTTAAACAGCTGCTCAATTACTCCTACAATAGCGCGCTCTGGACCACCATTATTGATCCAAAAGTCACCCTCGACTTTTTCACCAGTCAGAAAGATGTGGTGCTTATCCACTATTCTGACCAGTACACCAGTTGCGCAGGCTACGATGCCGTCACCGTCACGAAGCAGGTTGATTTGTTCCTGCGGTTGCTCCAGACCGAAAATCAGACAGGGCAAACTGCTTTTGACAGTCAGAATTTGCTGGCTGAATTTAACGCCTTTAATGGCGAATGGCTGCTGAAAATGCTGCGCTCTAGTGAAAGAGAGCGTAAAGAGAAACACGGCATTATAGGCGCGTACAAATTTGTGCAATCCATGCTTCACCAGTCCGATATTTGCTGGATTCCTCTATCGGTGGCCGAAATGATCCGCGTGTCCGGCAATGTCGGGCTGAAAATGAAAGAGACTGATTTATCGAGAAATTTACAGGGTTATCGTAAAGGTGCGATCTCCGATGATGTGCTCTTTGTGGGATTCAAAGAAGACCGCCTCTATCTGTTGCCGCTGGAAGTTAAAACCGGGGCGCGACCAGACTACAGCTATGCAGGCCAACAGGCTCGTGAGTTGAAACGCTACTTACAGCAGGACATTCTGGAACCACAAACGCTGGCATCACAATTGTACCGGGCGCTCTTTATTCGTCAGGTACTGATGCAGGTAGAGAAACTGCGACTTTACGGTGTGCTGGACAGCAACAAACTGGCCCCCTTGCTGGATCGACGTGAATGGTGGTTAACAGGCGACTATCAATTAGGTGAGTTGGCCGACTATGTGGACGGCTTCGTCGTGGCACATGTGGACAGCGCAACCTGTTTCGATCTCTCTTATAAAGAGACAGCGGAGAATATCTTACAGATCGAAATCCCTTATTCACTGCTGCCTTCGTTGATTGCTGCGCAAGGGGATGAACCACCGTTGGCGGAACGTTACAAGGTGCCGGAAAAATACCGGCTTAAGCCAGAGTATGATGCCAGTCCGTTACAATCCGAAGTCGTGGCAGAAGTCACAACGCTGACTGCTGAACAGTTCATTTCGGAACCTGAGTCGGAGTCGTTACAACCTGCTGTACCGGTGGTGGCACCTGATATTAGCGATACTCCATTACAGATCCTGTTTGGTCATGATGCTGCGCGTCAGAGCCCGTTACATTGGGAGCCAACCAACACCGCGAAGTTCATGAATACCAATACCGGCATTATTGGAACGATGGGCACCGGTAAAACCCAGTTTACTAAATCGCTGGTCACACAGTTGATGCGTAATCAGTCCTGTAACGTTGAAGGTAAACCTATTGGTTTGCTGATCTTCGACTACAAATCAGACTATGTTGACGAGGCTTTTCTTGATGCCACGGGTGCAAAAAAGTACAAGTTATTTAAGCTGCCTTACAATCCCTTATCTCTGTTTGGCGACACGCCAATGCTACCAATCCATACTGCTGGGGGACTATCAGAAACGATGGCGAAAGCCTATGGACTGGGCCATAAACAGCAGCTCAAATTAGAAAATCTGATTTTAGAATGCTACGAAGCGGCAGGTATTTCGGCGGAAGATCCGACAACATGGTCAAGGCCTGCGCCGACAATTGAAGATGTATGGCAGCGCTTCCTCGATCAGGAGAAGGTTGAAGAGGATTCACTTTACGCTGCGCTTTCTAAACTGGCGCGTTACAAGATATTCGAGACCATCCCGGAGAAGATGACCAGTCTGTACGAATTGGTTGATGGCGTCACTGTGATTGAACTGGCAAGCTATCCCCCAGAAGTGCAAAACCTAGTGGTCGCGCTCACGCTGGATCTATTTTATGCTCAGATGCAAAAGCGTGGCAAACCTGTGGTGAGAGGGGATTATCGTCAGCTTACCAAAATGATTCTGGTCGACGAAGCCGATAACTTTATGCGCCAAGATTTTTCCAGTCTGCGTAAAATCCTTAAGGAAGGCCGTGAGTATGGAGTAGGAGCGATCCTGTCAACACAGGATATTACCCACTTTAAGACGGGGGATAACAACTACGCTTCCTATATTCTAACTTGGGTTATTCATCGCGTCTCAGAGATTAGGAATGCAGATATCAAGGCGGTGTTTAACGTTGACGATAAAGGTGAGCAGGAGTCTTTGATGGGACAGATTCGGCAGCTTGAGAAGCATTTTAGCCTGTATGTTGATGGGGATAAAAGGGTTAAGAAAATGCGTGATCGGGCATTTTGGGAGTTATAGATGACTATTATTGAAGCAATAAAGATAGCATTAATTACGCTTGATAGGCCTGCCACCTATGAAGAAGTCTATCAGGAAATTATGGATCAAAAATTATATAATTTTGGTGCAAAAGATCCTAAGTCTGTTATCCGCGTAAAGCTACGGATCCATACTTTTGGACTGAATTTTCCGAGTTCAAGCCCTAAAAAATATTTCAAAATTATATCTGGAGAGGGTAAGGATTCTCTTTATACAAACTTAGATGTTGATGTAATTGAAGAGGAGGTTATTGAAAAAGAAACTGATGAAACTATCGAGAAGGGTATAAAGTATTATAAAGATAAGTTTCTTAGTTATTGTGTTGATAAAATCAAAAAAATAAATAAAGATGCTCATAAATCAACTTTGCATGAGTGTTTTTGGATGTTGGTAGGCTCATTTCTACCCATTATCGTTGATTCTTTTTTTAGATGGAAACTAATGAAGATCACTTTTGGGGAGGCAATTTATGCCAATGTGAAATCGGGTGAGGTCTTTCTATTAACCTCTGCATTGATTACTCCTTTTTTCTTTTTTTTAATTATGGAAAATAAGAACAGGAAAAGTGAGAAAGACACGCTGCCATATTTTGGCATTATTGTTATAATAACATTGACATCATTTATATCCGGTCTGTTGGCTTTCGTATTTTATAGGACAGGTGTTATTTTAATAGAGAAGAATATTTCTGTATTGAATGATGTTTTTGCTAATGGTCTAGGTGTTTGGGCATGGGTCATATACGGTTTTTCTTTGACTGTATGGTATTATTCAGCTTTTATGAATCATAAAACAGCAGTCAGTTTTAAGAGTATTAGAGACTCACAATTTAATGGCTTGAAAGAACAATTCAATGGGGCGAAGGGATAAGAATATGTCTAATATTACTATAAAGGCACTAAAAGTATCTCAACCTATTGGCGAGTTTTATTTCGGAAAAATAAAGGCAAAGGATTTAGTTAATATCACGTATTCTGATGTGCGACGAATGGCTGATTCCGAAAGTCGACAGCTCGATGACTATATAGGTATCCAAAGACCATTAATTGAGTCCAGAGTTAGACAAATAAATAACTATATCTCTGGTATTGATTCCTCTTTCCCAAATTCAATAATAATTGCTATGAATTCGGATAATGTCAGCTGGAATGAAAGTAATGGGGATTTTATTATTTCCCCAAATGGAGATGATGACCTCAGTAAATTAGCTAAGATACTCGATGGGCAGCATAGAATTGCAGGGTTTGACGATAGCAATACAATATTCATTAATGATATTGGAGATGTATCCGACTTTGAGTTGCTAATAACAATATTCGTTGATGCTGATATATCAACCCAAGCTAATGTCTTCTCAACCGTAAACTTAGCTCAAACAAAAGTTAACAAAAGTTTAGTTTATGATTTGGAGTCTTTGGCCTACTCTAGAAGTCCAGAAAAGACATGTCATGATATTGCTGTGCTCTTGAATAAAGAAAAAGATGGTCCATTTGAGAAAAGAATAAAAAGATTAGGAGTGGCAACACCAAACGTATCAAATGAAACGCTGACTCAGGCAGCATTTGTTGAAAACCTAATGAAACTGATAACTTTCGATGCGAAGTCAGATAGGAACTATTTCCTGGCTAAACAAAAAGGTGGAAAAATAGCTAAGGAATATAGTCTCGAAAAAACAGATGATAACAGTCTTATTAAATATCCCTTACGACAGAGTTTTCTTTCTGATAAGGATTTTATAATAGCGACAAATGTTTCTAACTTCTTTAATTCGGTAAGGTCTCTCTGGCCTAATGCATGGGATAAATCAAATAAGCAGTCATCCTTAAATAAGACAATTGGATTAATAGCGTTGTTTCGAGTTCTAAGGGATATCCTTTCCTATATGAACGAACGATATGAAATTGATTCAACTAGGATATTATCTGCAGATGATTACTACCAGATTTTAGATGGAGGAGATCTTGATGAATCAAAATTCATGCAGTTAGATGCTGTATCAAAAAGTGCTAAGATAATATATGATATGATCTTTGATAATTTAGCACTTTATGATGATGAAAATGAATAAATTTATAAGATAATTTTATTTCAAACATTGGTTGTTTTTATGGACAACCAATGTTTGTTTCTTAAATATTACTTAATAGCTGAATTAAGTTTCGATAGTTTCTCAATGCAGCAATCCCATCCTCAACATGCGCCGCCCAAGCCTTAATCATATCCTTCTGCGTCATCTGCGGATAAAGCATCTTCAACACCAATTCCGTAGTCTGCAATGTCTCCCCCAGCCACGTAATTTTATCCAACACCAGCGAGCCATCAAGCTTATTGGTATCACGCTCAGGGGAATAACGAAACTCACTCTCCACCGAGCGGAAAAAAGCCAGCCGGGCGGCAATATTCGGAGTGATCCCGGTATAACCTTTCAACTTTTTAAGCTGGTCTTCAGTCTGACGGCTAAGCACCATTCGATTCGGGAGCATCAGATAGCCTCCTTAGTTAATTCCCAGAAATAACCAGGTTTAAGCATTGATGATTTAGTATGTGCATTAAACACAATCTCATAAGCATGAGAGATATCATCACGCAGCTGATCGACAAAATAACGTTCATCTACTTCAGTATCGGTAGAAAGCAACACTACCTGGTGACTGGCAAATGGGAAGTAGTGATTAATCAGTTTATCTCTATGTTGAGAGTCTAAACGGCCCAGCGGAGTATCAATGATTACCGGCAAATCACGACCAGAAGTTTTTGCTAAGGCCTCAAGAATCGCAATTGCATAGATCTGTTTCTCTCCGGCAGAGAGTAGCTTGCGATTGATCACTGAGCCGTTTTCATCCACTAATTCTACATCAAACGTTTCAGGATTGATGTGTGCATTGAGCTGCAAATCTTCTTTACGAGCTAATTTACGGTAAGCACCTTCAAAATTCGCTGATAGCGTTTTCACCCTTGCTTGAGTTAAAAGTTCACTATAGCGGCCAAGCAGGTTGATTGTTTCTTGGGCATTATTAAATGCACTATCGGAGTTATGTTGATTACGTGCCAGATCGTGTGTTTTTTGTACCTGACGGGCACAGTCCAGTTGCAGCTGCTTAGTTTGTTTTGCTTCTTCCAACAGCGAGCGATACTCCTCCCGTTTACTCTCGCGTTTACGGTCAAGTTCCCGAAGTTTTTCAAATATATCGATAAGTTGATCATCTTCTGGTGCACGAGCAATGTTTGCCGCGGCTTGTTCAAGCTGCTCTTCAACTTCACTCAATTGGTTACGATAAAGATCAAAACGCTGCCATGCTTTCTTGCTGTCCTTTTCGATCGATTGTTGGATCATCCCAGCTTCGCGTTCGGAAATGTCAAATAACAGTTCACCTTTGGGTTTTCCAGCTAGGTAATCTTTCAGATTATCTTCAATTGATTCGGCAGCAATTTTGCCAGTAGTTCCTGAGCGGAATGAAATATCATTTTTCAGCTGTGTAAGAAATTGAGTTAATTCCTTTTCAAAACTGTTTGCCTGCTTAATTTGTATCTCTGCACTAATTTGCTCAAGTAAAAGCCCTAGAGTCTTAGGTGCCAGAGCGTAAGGTAGTGAGCTATCGCAGTCATGGCGCAAAGCTTTTTCAAGGCGATCTTTTTCTTTTAACAGAGTGTCGACTTTCTGTTTTTCCTGTGCTTTTGTCTGAGCAAAAGCACCACCTTGCGCATTCAGAAGTGCTTCATACCGGTTGATTTCTTTTGAGAGCAAATCAAATCGTATTTTGGCAAAATCAGCTTTTTCTAAAATATGCTCTGTCTGGAAAGCAAACTGCTTAACCTGTTCTTCGAGTTCAGCAAGTTTTTGTTGTTGGGAGTCTGCTAGTTGACTGGATTGCTGACGCTTAACAAAGATCATCAAATCATTACGAAGTTTCGCGATTAGATCTAAACCTAACAAGCGACGTACGGCTGTACGCAGAACATTGCCAGAGTCATCTTCAGCGAGCTCTGCAATTTTTTCACCATCAAAGAAGAACAAATCGGCAATTCCATGCGGAATTAATTCATTCAAGAAACCTTGGCATTGATCATAATCCAGCTCTTCAAGGAATTGGTCATCTTGCTGGAGGGATAGTTGGTCCTTTTTACCTTTTTTCCATGTACGCGTGACGGTAAACTCAGCTTCATGCCCGCCTTTGTTATACGTGAAAACGAGTTCAATCGACGCTTCATTTGGCCGTTCATCAGTCGTTGATCCGTTGTGAATTAATGCGCTAAGTTCTTCAACATACTCTTGTTGTTGAGTTGCTGGGCCAAACGCTAACCGACCATACAGTGCCAGGCGTATTGCAGACAGAATTGATGTTTTTCCTGCTCCGTTAAGCCCACCGAAAAGAACTATCGGACGCGGGTTATCATTGTTCCGGCGCTTTCTCGGAGCCAAATCAATGACATGAGTACCATTGAATACACGGAAATTACGCAATACCAGCTGTTTAATTAACACGTTCTTTTTCCTCACTGGTAAGCAGAGTTGGCTCGCTCACTTCGGCAATTCTGCGCTGCAAGATCTGTAGTTCGGCTTCCAATTTTGCTACTTCATCCTGATGAATATCTCGGTCGTTCCGTTTCTGTAAGGCTTGTTGCTGCTGTTTAATTTCTTCGAGACTGCCCCAGTCTTGTTTCAAGATGGTGCCAAGTTTGTCGAAGATACCCTGACGGCGGCTGAGTCCTTCCATAGAAACCTCAAGCTCAATCAGTTTCATAACCATCTCAGGAACCACCTCAAATCCTTGGGCGATTTGCTCAAGCAGTTCCGCATCGCTAGCATTGAAACGTGACTGGTCGTCAATAACCCAGTCAAGGTCTTTCCCATAAACGTCGCGATAAATACCTGGCAAGGTGTCGTACCAGTCCGGCTCATTAGGATCTTTCAGCCATTCCTGGCGAATAGCGTGTAGCTCCGGCTGCGTAATTAACGTGATGGTATGGCCCTGATCGTTCAAGTCGCGCTCAATTTCCAGCAAATCTTTAAGCCACTTCTGACGATATTTGAGCCAGTAAGGGCCGGGAACATGCTTACGTTCCGCACTGATTTCTTCGCCGTCCTTGGCATATTGATAACTCACTTTACCGGTACGGCGCTTGTAGTTGCGGAACGTATCTTTATTCACGGGGTCCGTAGTAAATGCCAGCAGATCACGATATTTCAGCAAAGGGGACATCCACTCTTCGCCATTCTTGATCAGACTTTCCATCGCTTTATCTTTGGTGACTACGGTACAGGTCCAGCAGCCAAAGCGGGAGTTACCACAGGAAGGGGTACTTTCATCGATCACCAGTGGACACTCGCCCTGTGCGGAAGAGTCCATATACAACGTCCATAGCGGGCGGTTGTTTCCGCCCCACGGACTTTCCCATTCTTCGATATCCCCAGGAGCATAGCGGAAAGCACCGCGCAGCAGCTTCCAGACATCTTCTACATCCCAAGTATCAATAGGGGTATAGATAAACGCATTTGCCAGTGTGGTATGCCGGGCCAAGCGTGAGCCATCAATTCTGTGCTTTGCTATTACCTGTGCACGGGAAGAACTTTCGCTGCTACGCGAGCCGAGGACAACAATCACTTCATCAAACTGGCTGACCTTATCTTTAATAAAGTCGCTGACCGGATTGATCTTCATCCGCTCAGTGCACCAGCGAAAACTCCGAGTTGGGGCCGGATAACCTTTCCCCAGCAGATTAACCCAGAAGGTTTCATGGGTTTTTGGCATCACAGCATGTTGGGTGATTGGCAGGCCATAGCGCTTTGCTCCTGCCTCAATCTGCAACATCGTTTTCTTTATGAGGTCTACAACGACAGGTGTTTCCACCAGGGTATCGGATGACACTAAAAAAACATCTTTACTGCGCATTTCCGGGGGGAGGCCAAGCAATGCCAGGTACACTAACGTGATCACGGCGGAAGAATCTTTGCCACCGCTGTAGCCAATAACCCACGGGCGCTTATCTGCACAATAAATTCTTTGTACTTCGGCAACATATTCGGCCAGAGGACGTTCGGCGAACTGCTCCTGATTAATAAAATCTTCGTATTCGGCCAGATCGAAGGCCTGAACTAATTTACTCATGAGGCAACCATTTGAGCTTCAAGCTCCTGTTCTTCAGGAGTGAGGGGAATTGAGATCGCAGTTTTTAGCGCATTGCAGGTGAGTTGAATCGCGGTACTGGTCTTACTTAACTTACCGTGCTGCATCGCGCGTTTGATCAGTTCCGGATTATTTCTACGCCAGTTAAAGGTTTTTAGTGCAATAATTTTATCCGGCCATTGCTCCGGGTAGTCGATCAGCAAGGCATGACCCAGTTGTCCGAGTGCTTGCAAACCAATGCCGTGAGCGTGAACATAGTCCTGCCGTAGCTGAACCGGTGAAACCTCTTTTTTAGCTGCTAATTGCCAGTCCGGCATTACATTAAAGATAGCCAGCCAGTAGCGGGTGGCTATCTGCGTACACTCTTCAAAATTACTCTCTTTAGGATCTTTGCCTAACAGTGCACGAGTGGCTTGTTTGATGCTGCTTAACGTAAATAATTTATTTGACCGCTGACTAATACCGGATTTTTCCAGCTCAGTCATCCCGACGAACGGCTCTATAGACATTGCTAAATAACGTGCCAGATTTGAACTGGCATCACGATGATCGTACAGCGATGCCAGCGACGGGCTGGGACGAATGGCGTATTTATTGAGATCGGCGAACATCTGCTGGCTGCGTTTCAAACCTTCATCCACAAAAAACAGCACCGGAATATTATCCTGCCCCAATTCAGGGCGAGCATCTAAAGCGTCTTCAATAGCTTTGCGGCGATGCTGACCGTCATTGATCAAAATTTGTGCATCCATCGGTACGCATAACGTTCCAAGATTGTTCGTGCCGGGGAACTCATCAAACTGGACATCAACGGCAATGGAGGCCGTCAGCGCCGAAAACACATAATCCTTCGGATTTTCTAAAAGATAACGCACCATTTCGGGGATACGCGTTTTATTTAGTGTACGTTGTGCGCGTAGCTCCGGGGGAACATCATTTTCATCAAAGCTGAAAATTTTGGGGATGATACGCATTGGACATGTGGCGATATAGAAGGGACGACCAGCTTGGATGCCACGTATAGCGGGAAAAGAGTAACAGTAATTTGCATCAACACTAGCCATACTTGAATTCCGTAAAAACGAGAGAAATCTGTTACGTGATATTTTACGTAACGAGCAGCAGATTTTACAGTCTTTTTACGTGATATTTTGCGTACGAAAATTTGTTTTGATATCCACTTTTTGCAGAACGAGCACGAGTGCAGGTTTTGCCTGCTTAACTTACTTCCGATGCTTATTTGGCATCATAGCAGGATGCGTTGCAGTGATAAGAGAGTTTAGAGACGTGAGTCATTTTCAATGATGAGGTAGGATTATTAACCGATACAGGGTAATAACGCACATACGCATTAGAACAGCTTACGCGCAGTTTGATAAAGGAAAATATCTACTAAGTTGCTGACATGTATAAACAAAAGTGGGGTGACGGTTTTAGCTTTTAAGCCGGTTTTATGTCAGAGTTATCCTGAACGCGATTGCGGTACAACCCAAAAAAGTGGCGAGCATCTGCCAGCGCATGTCTGCACAAAAACACCTTTATTTTTTTGTTTTGTTCCTGTTTCGCTAGCCGGATGATATCCGCGAACACTTAGTGTCATGACACACTATCTCCCTTCACTGTTTTCCGGAACAGGGAACCCATAGCGTTACTACAGTGGGGCAGCCAGCCAAACATGGTTTTCCTGCTGTGATGCACTGTTAAGCACGATTTTATCGAGCCAGCCGCACTAGGCATAGAGCAGATGGTGAGTAAACTCATCACCCGACTGCTGGGATTCCAACAGCTCTTTCAGCGTTTCAACGAGTTTGCAGCCGCGACGATAGAACGTTTCATCACGCTTTAATGATGGATTGTGAAGGACATCCATCTCGAACAGGATGGTGTCCTGCAGCAGGGTATTAATGTAAATGATGGAACTAGAGTTTGCATCGCGAGTGATGGAAGGCAATGTTCTTATCACTGAAGATGAAAACCATGCTCCGTCAATGGAATTAATGTGTCGATGCTGCTTAAATATTGAGCGCTATCATCTGAAGAGCAAGCCTTCACGGCGGAATTAAGTAGTGGGCACCAATAGATTTTTTGAGCACGTCAGTTGGCTAAAGCTGAATCGTCAAACAGGCACAAGTTTAAGGGGCTATCCTCAGGCATTAAACAGCAATTGAATAGCCAATGAGAAAGACAAGCCTAAGAGTGCCTTTAAGGAGCGACCACCGTACGATGTGCGAATAAGGCATACTCATCCATCGCGTTGGTCAGTGCGACATTCTCTGCCTGCCGGTCGCACACCCATTGAGTTACCTCCGCATCTGATTTGTATTTTAGGTTCTCAATCCAGTCGGTTAGATCATTACCTAACATCAAATCGTACCAGCAAAGCCAAACAAATTTGATGCGTATTTCGGTGCCACTAAATTGTTGAAACAGGCTGATTAACTTGTTGGCTAATGAACATTGTTTCAAGCGAACACATTCAGAGAGTAAGACACCTTCAAGCATAGGATGATGAACCAACAGATGTTCCTGCGTGCTCAAGCTAACATTTTGATCATCCAGTGGAGGTTGAGATTTTTCCACCTGAGGGCCAAAAATTATCTTGTGCAAACACTGAGGAACAACCGCATGAGCAGGTTCTTTGTTGGGAAAGTTTAAGCAACCTATCATCAGGTGATGAGAGTAATAAATGTTCTGGTGACACATCCCTTGTCGAACAGCGAGCTTTGAAAATTCCATCAGCCAGGTTTGGTAATATTTAAGAATCTCTTCGTAACGCGTTTTATATTCTTTCATGTTTTTTCTCATTAGTATCTAGGTGACAAATGCTTTCGATGTCACCTAAATACATTTCCAACGGGTAAGTCGATGGGCTGGATACGTTACTGCCGCGAATGACTGATGCGCTCATTTAGCCAGCCTTCCACTTCGCTTTTTAACCATCGAGAGCTTCGACCAAATTTGATTGGCTTAGGGAAGTGATTCTCCTGGATCAGCTTGTAGAACCATTTGTCTGTCAGGCCAGTTAAATGGGTAATGAATTCCATAGTTACGAATTGATCGTCAATTATGTTTGGATTTGTGGTCATGGTGAGTGGCTCCAGTTGATAGTGAGCCGGAGAGCGATTTATGCATAATTCCGGCATATCACTGGCTCTTCCTGTAAAAATGTTGAGCTCACTAATCGTTAGTTCTGGCTAGTTCCGAAATTTCTAAATCCATCCTCGTTATGTTTACTGCGCACTTTTGCCAGATAAAGCGCTCTGTGGCGTAGTTTCTGATAGGACTCATTAAAATCAGGTTTATTAATGTCCAACCACACAAGTGGATCCTTTGGGAAATGAGCCAAAGTATGAGCTCGCAGTACGTTGGTTTCTCCCAATCCTAAGGCTCGGCACCATGCTTCTTTAATCATGAAGGCTAAATTATGAATTTCGGAGTCATATTTACCTGGTGCGCAGTAAGTATCCTTATTTAGAAGAAGTAGGATATGATAATGATGCTTGATCCCTCGTTGTTCAAATTCTCGTACCCATGCATAGCGAACGCCAGTTGGATGACTACGCTTGTTATTTTTTTTCTTTCTTAATAAATCGGCTTGAATCTGCTCCTTCAATGATTGAAAGAAACGAGTGATAGCTTTGCTGTCCGTACCTCCAAAATTTTCATGATCTATATCGGGTAGTCTTAAATCGAACCTCAACGCTAATGTTCTGAAGTGCGATTCCAATGCTTTACCGATTGTCTCTTCGATTCTTATAACGTAGTGCTCCCACAGTTCACCATAAACCGGGTCATTGATAATTCTATTATTCATTTTCAACCACTCATGTTGTTTACACATAGTGGTTGGGTGTCATGTGATTTTGTAGACCACAGTGGTAATACAGAGACCTCAGTACACCACTAGCGTTCTAAACCATCATAAATAATACCAATCCGACACTTTTCACTTTGGGAATGACCGCGGCTTTTGTAGCACAGCCTAGAGGCATAGGGGGTGGCACAAGTACAGGCATCATCGATACAGCACATTTTCTACTCTTAAGTTAGGGTGAGCACGTTCATTTTGAGCACTAAAGGCCGTTTAGCATGGGTAAGACAATCCTTTTTCGTAAAAACTACTACGTAGAGTTACATGTAGAGTGCTACGATGATTTCTACGCGAAAACTTACACATGAAGCTACACTTAAAGCTACGTAGAATTGTGATTATTTAATATAAATTAAGGTGCGAGCATGGTTAAGGAATTAGTGACAACTCAAGAATCAAGAATGAATTTTCAACTGCTCATTAAGCTTTTTGAAAAGGGCTTCATTTCAAAAGAAAAAGTAAAATACCTCTTTTCTATAATTAGATTTAGCCATTTTAAAACATCCGTGTCTGATGAAATAACATCCTCTTTTGGTTTTTTAAATAGTTCAGGTGATAATCATTTTGAAAGAGAAAAGAGAGAGCTTCAGAACAGTTTGGTTGATCTCGAATGTCTGGATTGGTTGAAAAGTGAAAGATCTAGAAACTATATTCTTATTAGTCTCTGGGAAGAATACGCTGTCATATCTCAATCCGATGTTTTCTACAACTTTGCATTTATAAAAATCATTGAAAACAGATGCTGGGGTAATGTTGATATCAACCTTATTGTAAACTTTATAGATTATTGTGCGTTAAGGCATGGTCGAGAAAGTTTAACCAAATTTATAAATTTGAAATGTTCACAATGGCATCAAAGCGTTTGTCGAGTATTGAATTCTCTTTGGATAGATAGTGATAAAGTTATCAAATCTAAAAATAGTGAGTATGATTGGGTTTTAAAAAGACTTCATGATGAAAGAATATTTTCTACTACACCGTCATTTGAAACCAATGAGTTAAAAAGTGCATTTATTTTTTGTCGTTTGGATTTATGGGTTTCAAATCATAGAAGTGCTGAAGTGGATTTGTTTTTTATAAAACTAAAGAAATCGTGGTCACAGAAGAAATTTAGAGATGGAGTCAAAGATAAGAAAGTATTGAACACTTACATCAGCGGTGAATCCAAGTCCAAACTTGAGAAAATGGCGAAGTTTAAGGGGGTGAAGTTGAATGAAGTGTTAGAAGAAATTATTGATTATTCATACGGAAATTGGATCTCATCAAAGAATGGATTGGAATAATTAATAAATATATATTATCTCTTTGAAGTGATGGTTATTACTAGCAAATTAAACATGATTGCCAAGAGATATAGATGACAAAACTCAATGGATATAAAGTTATAGAGAGTAGATTGCAATACATACCACTGCCTACTGCCCATGCCATAATGGGTAAAATCAGTGAAATAGTAAACTCAGAACCTGTCATTGGCATTATGGGTAAAACCGGGGCGGGCAAGAGCAGCCTATGCAATGCTCTCTTTCAGGGTGAAGTATCGCCAGTAAATGATGTTAGCTCATGTACCCGTAATGCTTTACGTGTTCGCATAAATACTGGAGACCGTTATTTAACGCTAATTGATCTTCCTGGCGTGGGCGAAAGCCAGCAACGCGACCGGGAATATACTTCGCTTTATCGGCGTTTGTTGCCAGAAGTTGATTTGATCATCTGGGTGATAAAAGCCGATGATCGGGTGCTAGCGGTAGATGAACATTTTTACAGAGATGTATTAAACGATCCTTATCAGAGCAAAGTGTTATTTGTCATTAACCAGGCTGACAAAATTGAACCGTGTCACGAATGGGACTTCAGAAGGAACCAACCTTCACCTCTTCAAATCGCTAATATTGATCTCAAAGTTCAGGACATCACACGGCTATTACAGCCAGTCAATCCGGTCTGCTCCATTTCAGTTAAGACCAACTGGAATCTGAAAGAGATGGTAGAGGTCATGGTCGAATGTCTGCCGGAAAAATCCAGTAGCCCTGTAACAGCGCAACTACATCGTCATCTTCGAACTGAGCGCGTCAAAGAGACGGCAAGAAACGATTTTGGCAGCGCCGTTGGTGGAATTCTGGATGTAGTGGCTTCGCTTCCTGTTGTTCCCAAGCCAGTAAAATCGCTGATTCATCAAATTCGTGATGCAGTCGTTTCGATCGCCCGTACTGTATGGGATTTTTTCTTCTAAGCAGTAATCGCCAGTAATTCATACGGAAAGGCCCCGACGCGTGCGCGTCGGGGCCTTTCTTTCGTTATGTAATCAGGAGTTAATCATGGTTCGTCTCGCTTCACGTTTTGGTGCAGCCAACGTCATTCGCAAAGATCGCCCACTCACGCACGATGAGCTGTTTCGCACCGTGCCCAGTATTTTGAGTGAAACCAAACACGATTCCCGTAGCGATCGTTACACCTATATTCCCACGATCACTCTGCTGGACAATCTAAAGCGAGAAGGTTTCCAGCCTTTCTTCGCCTGCCAGACGCATGTCAGAGACCTCAGTAAGCGTGACCATACCAAGCACATGCTGCGACTGCGTCGGGAAGGACAGATAACGGGCAATCAGGTGCCAGAGATCATTTTGCTTAACTCCCACGATGGTTCCAGTTCCTATCAGATGCTGCCGGGCCTGTTCCGCGCAGTTTGCCAGAACGGACTCATTTGCGGTGAAACATTTGGGGAGGTTCGCGTACCTCACAAAGGTGATGTGGTCGAGCGGGTGATTGAAGGCGCTTATGAAGTGCTAGGCATCTTCGGGCGTGTCGACGAAAAGCGGGAGGAGATGCAACAAATGATACTTCCTCCACCTGCTCAGCAGGCGCTGGCAAAAGCAGCGCTTACCTATCGCTTTGGTGATGAGCATCATCCTGTCACTGAGTCGCAAATATTATCGCCACGACGCTGGCAGGACGATAACCCAGATCTCTGGACGACATACCAGCGCATCCAGGAAAACCTGATTAAAGGCGGGCTCAGAGGCAGAAATACACAGGGCAGAAACCAGCAGACCCGCGCGGTCCGGGGCATTGATGGTGATGTGAAACTTAATCGCGCACTCTGGGTGATGGCTGAAACCATGCTTGAACATGCTCAGGGACGCACGTATGTGTAACTCAGCAGAAAAATTAACAAATTACGGACACACCCTGTCCGCATTGTGCCTGGCCTGATTTGGTCAACTCCGGCAAGTTCCACTGTATCCCGCCTGCAACCCCGCTTCAGCAAATCTCAAAATATTTTCTCGGGCGGTCATAACCTGTCCTACCCCGCCTTTAAAATAACCTCAATATTTCAGCATGTTAATTACGGAGATGACCTATGTGTCAGCCCGAACGTCGCTATGACAAACTTGCCATAAGGTTGTCACTAATCATCAGCCGCCTGGTGGCCGGGGAGACGCTGAACCTGAGCAAACTGGCGGTTGAGTTCGGCGTTTCAGTACGAACTCTGCGACGCGATTTCCGGGAACGGCTCATCTATCTGGATCTGGAATATCACAACGGAAACTGTCGGTTGCTTACCGGGGGCAATGTGGTCCGGCGTGAGCACATCGCACTGGCTTTTGCCCGGCAGAGTGGTGTGGCTGGATTATTTCCGGGACTCGATCACCACCTGGTCAATACCCTGCTTGAAAGCGGCATCGAAGCGCCGTGTATTGTCTGGCAGCCCGCATCATCAATGGGTGAAGCACATCAGGGTATTTTTCAGCGGATTACTTCCGCTATCACCGGGCGGCGTCGCATCACGGTGCTGGCTGAAGGACACCGTTGTGAGCAACTTGCGCCATATCGTCTGATCTCGCTTGAAGGTCGCTGGTATCTCACGGGCGAGCTCAGAGGCCATATATCGGTATTTACCCTGACCGATATTCAGACCATCGCCGTCAGTAATGAAAACTTCACCATGAATGAGCCTCTGCTGGCGCTGATCTCAGATTCTGAATTCATCAGAGCGCTTCCCCATTTTCGTTTCTTTCAGTCGCTACTCGCCGGACCTGATATCCGGCTAATACCTCAAAAGGACAACCAACAATGAAATACTCCCCTGTTAAGGCATTTATTGCCTCATTATTGCTTACAGCAACATTTCAAAGCAGTGCGGCAATAACCGGAACGGTTAAGGCCTGGCCCTACATGCAGTCTGCTGGCTGGACGTCAGCCGACGGGTACGATTTCGATAAGATGCACAACGCGCTGTATCAGGCCGAAATCATCGATAACTATCCGTGGACGAAACAATTTTTGTTACGTGTTCGCGGCGGCGGTTCTTTCTATCTGGCGGATAAAAAGTCCAAAACGGTGCGCCATCTGAAGATTAAGTCGGTGAGTGGTTATAGCTCTGATTTGACTTCAATTTATCAGGGTGATGATAACGGTAAAGGATGCTTCTTTGCTGTTATCGATGGAAAAGCGCTGGCGCTGAACAAAGCTGAGGATGACATCACCGCTAGTTTTCCTCCCCGGCCAAATGCGGCTCAGGAACTGGCTCAGATCAGAGAGCAGTTTAAACCAGAAGTTGTCGCTGTTTTTCCGGACAACTGCGTGAACAAGCAGCAGGAAGCGGCTATGAATGCCAAGCGTTCTTCGGATGAACGAGCCCTGCAGCAGTGGGTCGCTAAAGAAAGCCTAAAAGAATTGTGCCGCAGGACGGGCAATTGTTGATCAGGGAGAGATCCGATGATTCATTTTCCAAAACTGCTGGTTGCAGTGGCCTTAACGACTTCAGTGCTGCTGACGGGGTGTGATAACAGTGATGATGGTGGCATTAACACTATTTCAAAATATCACGATTTAACACCGCCTCCTTTCAGCGACATCGTGTCGTCGAAAAGTGATATCGCCTACCAGTGGATCAAAAAAGATGCATTTGGTCAGGAACAGTATCGGGTGATTAAAACGGTTAAATCACCAGATGGCTGTAAATCAGGTAATTATTACTACATCGCCGATATTCGGGAAAAGACAGTCCAGCCGCTTATGTCTGCGCTTTGCCTGTCCGATAACATTACGCTGAGCTTTAAAGAAGAAACCGATAACTATACCGGTGAAAAATCCGTCATTTATTCCCATGACGGAAAAGAGATGGGTAAAATCTACATGCCTAAAAATCAGGAGGATAATCAATGATAAAAGGAAGTCGAGCCATTCTGACTGTAATAGCAATGTCCGTCCCATGCATTTCATCAGCTTATGCAGAAGAGCAGCGCTATATCAGTATACGCAATACTGACAGTGTCTGGTTACCAGGTGGGATATGTTCTATTCAGTTCAGGCTGGACAATGGTGGTAGTGGTCGGGGCTTTAACAAACTAGCCGTAACTATGCGGGTTAAAGATAACAAGGGAGACATCCTTGAGGAGGGGGTTATGGATGTCGAACCCTTTGGCGACAGTGATGCCACGCGCTCGAAAAACGCTTATCTTGAAACCACTTGCAATGATGACGCTGACTCAATTGAGGTTGTTAAGGCAACTGAAATGAAAAATGGCAAAGAGGTCAGCTTGCCATTGTCAGTATTCGATACGCAGTATTATAAGCCCCTGACAGTCACTGTTAATAAGTAACCCTCCCTTAATACAAAACATAAATCTCACAGCCCCCTCTGCTTCTGCAGTAGGGGCTTTTTATTTATCGACTCCCTGATAGAAAACCAATTTTATTTAAACCAAAATTTAATAAGGCAATATTTCAATGAAAGAGTCTTTAATTACCGCCGATTTAGTTTCAGACGAAATGCGGCTGCAATTCTGGCCTGAACACTTCGGAAAAATCCCTCAATGGATGCTGCTGGAGCCTCGCGCATTCGCCTGGATGGATCGCCTGTGCGGCGCCTACAACGGCGGATACTGGAATTACTACACACTCAGCAACGGCGGAGCCTTCATCGCACCTGACAGCGAAGATAACTGGGCCATGTTCAACAAGCTGAATGGCAACAGCGCGGAGATGAGCAGTGAAGCCGCTGGCATTACCGTTTGCCTGCTGAACTGGAGCCACCATGCCTGCAGAACCGGAAGCCCCGCCATGAGTGAGCACTACTATCGCCTTCGTGAATTTGCGCTGAGCCATCCTGAGAGCAGCGCCATCATGCACATCATCGACTGATAGCGGAGAGCACTATGGAAAATACCTTATTGCAGCATCCGCTCACTTCACACCGCACTGTAAAACGCGCCCTGACGCTGCTGGAAAATCACCTGCGCGAACCGGGCGTGGCGTTTACCTCAGCAAACGCCACCCGCGACTGGCTGCGACTGAACCTTGCCGGGCTGGAGCGGGAAGTGTTTATCGTGGTATTTCTGGATAATCAGAACCGGTTGCTGGCACACGAAACGCTGTTTTGCGGCTCAGTCGCCAGCACGGAAATTCATCCCCGCGAGGTGGTGAAAGCCGCATTACGCAATAACGCCGCCGCAGCCATCTTTGCCCACAATCATCCCTCCGGTCATGCCGAACCCAGCGATGCCGACCGGCGCATTACCGAACGCCTGAAAAAAGCACTGGCACTGGTTGAGGTGCGCGTGCTGGACCATCTGATTGTCGGCAGCAAAGAGATTGTTTCATTCGCCGAACGCGGCTGGTCATAAAGGAGGCCATATGCATTCTGAACAATGGGGACTGACGTGCGGTAAAACGCCGTGCTTTGGTGCCAGACTGGTGCAGGAAGGCAACCGACTGCATTTCTTGGCTGACAGGGCAGGTTTTACCGGCGACTTCAGCGATGATGAGGCACTGCGCCTTGACCAGGCTTTCCCGCTGATAATGAAGCAGCTGGAACAGAGGCTTTCAGCCGGTGAGCTGAATCCCCGCCATCAGCAACACATCACTCTGTATCACAACGGGCTGACCTGCAAAGCCGACACCCTCGGTTCACACGGTTACGTTTACATCGCGATTTATCCCACTCAGGCAGTCACCGGCTGACCAGCCGCCTCTGACAACAGGATCACACCACATGCAAAATTTACCGTTACCCGAACCCCGGGCGGCTGAGTCATGCCCGTCGCCCGTGCAGGTCTGGCAGTTGCTGCTTACACATCTGCTGGATAAACACTATGGCCTCACGCTCAACGATACGCCGCTTGGAGACGACAGCGTGATTCAGGCACACATTAACGCCGGTATTTCTCTGTGCGACGCCGTCAATTTCATTGTGGAAAGGTATGAGCTGGTGCGCATCGACCACAGCCAGTCCAGTCTCACCGGGCGCTCATCGCTGATTGCTGCCATCGACATCCTGCGTGCACGACGTGCAACCGGGCTGATAGTGAACAGCGGTTACAGCACCATCACCCGCATCACAACGGGTCGGTATCGGGAGGATAAAAAAAGTGAAAATCGGTCTGAACCTCAGCGCTGACAGCATCAGCGTGCTGGCGCTGAACATGGGCAAAATCGCAGTGGAGGTTGACGGTATCGACATCGCTGAGTTGATGGATGCCGTTAATACGCAGGGACTGTCGCTGCGTATTGCGGAAAAGCCCGGGAAGGTGGTGGTTGAAAACCCGCTGCCTGCTGGCTCTCACCTGACAGGCGTCTGCTGCAGCACCGCTCATATCACCAGCGGAGATAATGCACTGCTTTACACGCTTTCTCACGAGGTGCAGAAATACGGCGATGCTGAGTGGATACACTTCACCGGCTCGGGTTACCTCATCCGGCTGGATGCCCGGTCATTTCCGCTGCTGCGCCTGAAGCGGCTGGGGCTGTCGAAGACCTGCCGACGCTTGGTTGCCACACTGATAAGCCGTTACGGCATCGGCTTAATTAATCTCGATGCGTTTGGCGAACTGCTGACGGGGTTTGACACCTTTGAGTGGTAGCGGTGCTGACTCAATCTTCTTACCTTCATTTCTCATTTCAAATCATGCACCCGCCCTTCAAACAGGCGGGTGTTTTCATTTATGGAGACAACATGCAACCGGAATCTGACGTTCTTACCGACCATACTGATATCATCTGCTCCACCAGCATCGAACGCATCGTCACCGGACGTGATTCAGCGCTGGTGCAGATTGAACAGTTGATTCAGCAGCTTAACGTCATTTCTCAGCTCACTGCCGGAATGGGTGGTGGCAATGCTGCCGACTGGGCGATGAAACAAGGGCATCGATATGACTGCTGGCTGATGGAAAAGCCGGAGAAAGCGATGCCACTAATTACCCGCAATATTGACCGCAGCCTTTGGCGCGACCTGATGCGGAAGTCAGGCATGCTCTCGCTGATGGACGCGCAGGCGCGTGACCAGTGGCATCAGAACTTAGAAGATGGCGATCTACCGGCCATCAGTGAAGCCAATATTCTCAGCACGTTTGAACAATTGCACCAGAGCAAAGCGGAGGTGTTTGAGCGCGGCATCATCAACGTGTTTAAAGGGCTGTCATGGGATTACAAAACCAACAGCCCGTGTTTCTTCGGTAAGAAGATCATCATTAACAATCTGGTGACGCACAACCGCTGGGGATTTAGCCTGACGTGGGGATATAAGCGGGACCAACTGGCAGATCTTGAACGAATGCTGTATTTGCTCGATTACATGGCAATACCGGATAATCGTGCTGACATCGCTATCAACCTGATGAACCACATTCGCGATAATCCTGGCAAGGATGTTTATGACGATTCATACTTCTCAATCCGCTACTTTCAGAAGGGCACAGCGCATATCACATTCAAAAAGCCTGAGTTAGTCGAGAAGATGAACGACATCATCGCTAAGCACTATCCCGGAATGTTGGCGGAAAGATAGCGAAGGATTAGAATACGTTGGCCTCAAACATAGGTGACCTTTGTCAGCAATTGCCTGAAAAATAGCCGAAGTGTTTAAAGAGGCCAATTTATCATACAAGGGACTGAATAATGGAAAAGAACGATGAGTGGCAAGATATACGAGAGTTGCTGCGTAGCACTGTGTTAATGCAGGAAGGCTATCATCAAGCAAAGAAACGTTATGCCAGTAAGATAGCTCCTGATTTTCGTTTGTTACGTTTTTTCAATATTAATGAAAATACCCTTTCTAAATGTTTGGCATTCCTTCTCAGGCCTGATGAAAGCCATGCTCAGGGGGATCTGTTTCTCAGTAGTTTTTATCATTTAATAGAGAAATCAGAAACGCTCAAAACTGATATGAAGGCTCAGATTTCAACTGAATACACTATTTCTAATAGCCGTAGAATTGACATATTGGTCTCGGATAAAAACGAGTTAACAGGTATTGAAAACAAACCTTGGGCAGCCGACCAAAAAGATCAACTTTATGATTATGCTCACTGGTTAGCAGCGGAAGCAAAACGGCGAGGCGGCGGATGGTCCTTAGTATACCTCTGTAATAACGAGATAAGTGAGTTTACTTTTCGCTCAAAGTCATCTGACGATATAAACAAGCATGTTAAACCCATCACTTTCTTCCAATTGGAAAACTGGCTTTCACAGTGTGCATTGCATATTGAGGCACCAGCAGTACGATGTTTTGTAGACGCTCTAATAAAATTCATTCACGAAGATATTAATGGAGAAACAGCTATGGAATTGCAAAATGAACTCACAGAAAAACTGGTAGCTTCACCGCAAAATCTCAGCGCAGCATTTTTAATTGCTCAGAATATGCGCCAAGTTAAAGAACGCCTGTGGAAAGATTTTATCGTATATCTGCGTCAGCAACTATCACCATTGGGATTCAAGGTTGATATGAATGATGAGCTGCGGACGGGCAGCAAATACGCAACGTTCTCGGTGTTATTTAAAGAAGGTGATGATTTCAAATTATGCTGGGAGTTTGAAACCAGCGATTACCGCAATCTGGCTTACGGGATCTGCTCAACTGTCGAGCCAGAGGATAAGTTGCATAATGATTATTTTCCCGCAATCGCTCAAGCGATGAGGTATGTTTTTCCTGAAATCGATGCAAAAATCGAAAGCGAAGGATGGTGGCCTTGGTGGTGCTATGTTGATGCGGGTATGAATGTGCCACGCAATTGGAATATGGAATCAGATGCCTGGGCATTGCTGCTTGGACGTGGCGAAGGTAGTTTTGCGCAATCAATAACCAGCATTGCAAAACGTATCCATGACGAAATGGACTTATCGTTGTTGAGGACGTCTTCCTAAAACCTGAGTGAAGAATAGATCGCTCAGCGTTTGTAGCGACCGTTAACCCTCTGAACTCTTCAGTTTCTGACCGAACTGAAGAGTTAGCTACTCCGGCTTGTTGGTTGTGTTGAAGTTAACAGTTAAAAATCATCTGCCCTGTGCTAAAGGCTACTATGCAGAACCAACCAGCAAACCACGCAAAACAATGTGTTGGTATAATCGTTGGTATAAATTTTTTCGAACACGATTTTGTGGTTCTTAGTCAATATGTTACAGTGTTAATTTGAATCCTGTAGGGGTGCCAAAAATTCAAAGAAAGAGACGTCGAATGACGTCTTTTTTTATGCCTGAACAACAGCAAATTAGTGCCACGTAGGGATACCATTATCAATTTTGTTAAATTTCACTACTTTCCATTAATTCCTAACTCTCTGCAGACTTAATTGTTATATCTAAAATTAACAATCAAATTAAAGTGTTGTTTTTTTCAAATAAACACAAAGAAATAAACTGCATTGACTGAATTATTGAAATGATTAGTTTAATAAAAATTAATTAATTAACGCTACATTTAATAACTCATATAAAGATGAGGTTGTAGAATAAATATATACAACCTCTTTTTATAATAAAGTATTATTGTGAGTTGCGACGTAGCCACTCAACTTCATCAGTGCCTGTTCTATTTAGATTAGACACTAAACTTCCTACTCGTGATATAGTATTTAAATCATGTAGATCACCAATCCAAATGTAATCATTGCAGTGTTCGTCCCAATATTCGATAATGCTTGGGTCCGCATTGTGAGATAGTACTCTTTTGCGGCTATCAGTTTCGAAAGTTATATGCTCAAGTTTATGAAATTTCTGACTTGTATGAAGGAAAAGATAATTTTTTCTTTCGTAAGGCTTAAGTTCATTAAGTTGCTTGCGTATTCTTACATTTTCCTTACCATTACCTGTTAGATGGTTATCAATGATCTGATACAGTATTTTATTTTTCTGAAGATAAAATATTCTATCTTTGTTTTCGTTAATAATTTTATTTTCTGGAATAACGATGTCAAACTTTCCATCAGTAACTTCATTTAATATAACAAATGAAAAGTTTAGTTCTCTATTTATTCTTACTGTGTCGCATTTTGGTGTTATGCAAAGCAGAAATTGATCTTTTTGCATAGAGTAAATAAGAGATCCTTGAGTTAAATATGGTGACTCATTAATTCCAACAATGTCTTTAAATGTTCGTCTAAATGATGAAAGGATGGATAACTCAACTGATGATTCTAATACTTTAATTTTATTGCTGTTAAAAATTGATATTGCTCCAAGTGCTGGCTTCTTACTGATATCAGTAAATTGTTTTGATAGTTCTTTGTCACTCTTTCCAACGATCTGTGACAATTTTCCTGAGAAACCCTCTCGGGATAACTTTATTAATTCCTCAAGGTTTACTTGGCAGGTGTGATTATCAACCTCTATTTTCTTTTCTAAGTCTAAATAGTTTTGTTTAATCCACTTTTCAATTGCGGAAGAGCCCAGTGTAGAGTTGTCAACTTTTGAAATTGCTAAAATATTTCTCATGTAAGATACAAAGTTCTCTAACATGAATACTTCAGAGTCTTCTGGTTTAGGCAAAAGTACTCTATGGGCTAAATAACCTGAATCGAGGTTTTTACCAAATCTTGAAATTATTCTCCCGGTGTTTTTTCTAATTGATGCGGCAGATTTTATTGCAAATGCAGGTATTAAACCATTTACTAAATTTGAAAATGATTTCAAAGCTTCTTTAGGAATATCTGATTCTTTGACTGCTCTGTCTGGAGAGAAGGTATAAGTTTGGTGATCTTTATTATAGAAAGCAATCACTAGATTTTCAGAGTGAATTTCGAGGTCTATGGATTTACTTAGCGCAATGTCATCTAAATAATCCCAAAGTTCATCTCTGAGGAAATTCAAATTGGACTCTCCTGTGTAAATCATTACGGCTCTTATTCTTCCGCCATTTTTACAATCAGTTCGAAGTATTTCCTTAACAATAGCTTTACTATAATCGGAATTTCGGTCTTTTAGTATCCAATCTAAAATAATGATATCTGCTTTTTCACATGCTGATCTGGCTACTAAGGCAAATTCAGATGGCGATTGTCCATCACTTATTTTAGGTTGATAAATTCCAGCAACAATACCTTCTTCAAAGAAAGCATTCGTAAGTGATAACGTATCAAGAGGGTGAATGTTTTCACTTTTTGACTGTGTTGTTTCTGTAACACTGTGCTGTGTGTCATTTGATATAAACGGATTTGAACTTAAGGGTACAGTCAAATCTTCTACAGAAATCGAAGGGCTGTCTAATTGTGCACCATCATCGATAATCATTACATTATGTACATATTCCTTAACTACTTCATGGCAATGTGAAGAAAATGAAGTCATTGTGAAGCTCCAGAGTCCAAATTATCGATTACAAAGCATGTAGAATGGCTAGCATCTTCACTAGCTAATAAAATATCAAAGCCTTCCCTATTTAATGTTTCTTTCGAAATATAAAGCCCCATCCCTCTGCCTGAGTCTTTACGTGAAAAGGTAAATTCAAAAATTCTATCTTTATCTGTAGTTGCTATATTAGGCCCATTATTAGAAATGGTAAAAGCCTCGTTTGAGATACCAAGTTCAATCTTTTTATTAATGTTTTCAGTTTCGCTTTGGGTATTTAACCAAAAAATAGCATTGTCAATTACATTTATGAATACTGGAAGAAAGGTTGAAGGAAAAACTTCTTTCGTTTTACTTAAAAAACTAGGTGTTGATTCCAAAGTGATTTTATGTCTTTTCATTCGTTCTTCAAAAATATCCAGCAAATATCTTTCGATTTCTTTTCCGCTTAAAATTACTTTTGAGCGATAAAGTCTTCTGTTTAAAGGCGTGAACATTTTTAAATAACCATCTAAATGTGAGAAGCTATGACTAAGGTTGAAAAAAATATTATTTAGGCTTGGGTTTTTATCTGCCCATGGCTTCAACATTTTTATGCTATTTCGAACATTCTTAATAGTACTACTAAATTCATGTTGGATTATACCAATAGACATTCCTAATTGAGCAAAGTCGAAATATTGATTTAGTGAGTCTTTTATTTGCTCGTTTTCGGTTTCTAAAGCAACGAGCGTATCAATTGAAGTAAGTTCATCGCCTTTTAAGTCGTTTATAATAATCTCAATGGTTTCTTTAAGTTTATTAAAGTAATCATCAGTTTTATTTGAAACGTTATCAAGTTGTTTTTCCCAGAGGTCAATCATATTATTGGCTTCATTATCGGAAATCGTATCCAATGAAACAGTATTGATCTCACTCATAACTAAGTTCATTGTGTTAGTGAATTCTAAAGTTTTATCTCTAACCTTTTCTTTAATGGAATTATCTAAAATGATAACGCTATCTTTCATTTTTCTCTTGAATGAGTTTACGTTATCATTCAGGTTTTTTCTTTCATCATTAACTGTTTCTGTTATTTTTTCTCTCTTACTAAATGTAAGAGAATTAATGTTCATATATTCAAGTACAGAATTATCTAAATGTGCCTTTGCAGGCTCAACTATTTCAGTGGTTATTTTTTCTTTTAGAATGAGATAACTTTCCCATTGTCTAAGCGTGTCTTTGCTTAATCCAATGTTTGGTTTTGAGATTTTTATTTCCTTATTAAAGTTATTAATATTTTGTTTTATTTCTTTCATTAGAGAGTAAATGAAATTGTATTTTTGAGATGTCGTCCAATTTTTATCACTAGTAAGTAAAGTGTGTTCTATTTTGTTAAGAATGTTTTCAATCTTAAAAACGTGAACATTTTTATCGTAGTCAATGAAGAAGCTTTCAAGCTCAGACTGAAATGATGATTTTTTAAAGTTTATGCTTTTTTTTCTTTTAATTAATGTGTCTTTTTGTTTTTTTGCTTCAGTTTTAAATGCTTCTTTAATTTCCCAGAATCGATCGTTAACAGAACTCTCGCGGAAGAAATCAGCAGCTAACTGATCAAAGAAATTATTTAATATGCTTTTAAACTCTCTGTATGCAATGTTTTCAATTAGTCCCTCACGACCTGCTTTTTCAATTAGCATCATGTTGTTGTCATGTCCGATTTCAATGGCACCGAACATCCACCTATATGAGAAAAAAGCAGTCGCAGCTCTTTTAGTTCTTCTCTCTTCAATTCTTAAAAAATCAAATTCAGGTTTACCATAAGGTAAAACTCGAATTCCGTCTTTATAGACATACAACCCTCCATACATATTCAGTTTTGATTTTATATCAGTATAAATTTGTGTGGGGACTGTGCTTTCACTTGCTTCACCTTGCAGATAAGAAAACTTAATTTTAAATTTTCCACAGTTCGTTTTTGAACCATAGTTATCATTCCAATTAATAATATGACTTAAGGGTTTTCCTCTATAAACAGTTACTGTGCCTTTAAACTGACCAAACTCGTCAAATTCACCTTCTACATAATGGTCCGCGCTTAACGCGTCATCTGGAGTAAAAAAACCTTCTTCGATCAGTTCTTCTGGTTCTGCTTCACCTTTGTGGATGCGAAACTTTGTTGCCATGACTTGTTCTGATTTTTCATTCAAAGAGTTTGCAAATCCTACAAGTATTTTTTGGAGTTCTGTGGTGTTATTTTCATCTTCTTTAATATCTAGCTTTAGAGCCGGATCACATGGCATAATGACAAAGTGAGTACCGTGGAAGTAACCATCAAGATATGGTTGAGAGGTCTCTTTATCAATTTTATTTTTATCTGACTCAAATTTTGATTTTTCCCAGCTTTTAGTAGTGATGTTTTGTAAGTTACTAAATAATATTTCTGGAGAGAAGATAAATGAATCTAAATCTCTTTTAATGGAGTTGTAAATAGTGATTGGGATTTTATCACCTAAACTATTTAAATTATCCATTATCTCTTTCGACATAGAGTGAATGTCATCTTGATTTGGCATTTTCCCAAGAGAAAAAGTAAGTACGGGAATTGTTATATCTGAAATGCTTATTTCGGGTATTTCGAATTGTGTCCAATGCACAAGGGCTGCTACCATATCGTGCATACCGTCATCACGAATGGCCCTACTAAGTATTAGTACCAATTGACCAATTGAGGCTATTGCTAATCTGCCAATTCCTTTTTCACCCATCAATGGTCGTTCATTCATACCTTCAGGTATAAATATAGGTCTTCTGTTAACACCTAATTTGCTGGAAGTTCCAATTGTTAACCATTTTCCAATAAAATCATCTTTAGTCATCCCTATGCCATCATCCCTTAAAGTCAGAAGGTTTTGAGCATCAAAGAAGTCTATTTCTACATTTGTAGCATAAGCATCATGAGCATTTTTGAAAAGCTCATGAATAGCTGTGGGAATACCAGCAATTTGCTGCCTTCCCAACATCTCAACAGTTCTGGCACTAACTTTCATCTGGGCCATACGGCTATCCTCCCTTTTACTCAGATGCATCTAGCATGCTGATACTCAGCAGTTAATATTAATGTCTGTTCTGTATGAATGTAAATGTTGTGTGTTCAAAAAGTCAACAAACATAACCAACTTCTTAAAATTTAAAAAAGGATTTAGAGAAATATATTTTTATTATTGTAATGCTATATTTGTAATGTATTTATATTCGTATTTGATTGATTTATTAATAAGTGTTTTTAAAGAAGTTGCCAATTTTTAAACTATGGGATGAGTGATTTTTAAATATATTTTCCCCTGTTTATGTTACGGAAAGTCTTATGATTAAATCGACTTTCCGATAATGTTTTATTTATTGCATTCGAAACGAATACGAAACTTATTTTTCTTTCAAAAATTCACACATTGACTCAAGAAGAATTTTTCCAAGCAATGGTGGCACTGCATTGCCAATTTGCTTTGCTTGATGGGTTGAACTTCCGGTAAACTCGAACCAATCGGGAAAGGATTGAAGACGAGCAGCATGCCGAAGAGTTATACCGTGGTTTTTCCATGGATGAACGAACCTTCCTTTCGAGGGATTATTACAGCCAGTTGTAATAGTGTTACTTGGCCTGTGAATAATTATCCTCCCATAAACATCTTTATGTCCTTCATAACCATTTGAGTGGCATTGCAATCGATGTTTTTCACCCGCATCAACTCTACTCCCATTCAAGGGGGTATCCATAAATCTTTCAGCTAGTTTTTGTGTTGGACGCATGTATATTTCTTTTTCTGATACAGGCTCTCCAATAGGTAAAGCATTTAAAATGTTATAAGCTTCTTGTTCAGAGATTCCATTTTTGGTGATGAAGTACTCTTCAACAAAACGTTTTTTGATTTCAATAGGGATCTCTTCAAAAACTGATGATGCAGGTATCCAGAAAGGTAACTTGTTTGAGGATGATGAAAAATGAGTTGCTTCAGGAGGGAATGCAATTGCAGTATCGTTTAAATTATTATGTACTCCAAAAATAAATACACGTTTGCGATTCTGCGGTACACCATAATTGACAGCATTTATTACATTGCAAAATTTTATTGTGTAATTATTTTTTTGAGCTAACTCAATAAATTTATTCAAATATTTCTCGTGGCGTTTCCACAGTAAACCTGTGACATTTTCAACCAAAAATACCTTTGGTTCAAATTCATGCACAAACTCAAAATATTTAAATAACAAAGCATTGCGAGGATCGTTCACACCAGCATCTTTTAATCGATGTGTTGAAAATCCTTGGCACGGAGGTCCTCCTAAAATGATATCTAGCTCTCCACGCTTAAGTCCTAAGTATTCTCTAAATTCTAAAGGATCAATTAGATTAATATCACCATCTTTAGGTCCTGCCCTAAGTTCGATTTCTCTGCCCATGCCTTCGATAAAATTTTTTCGATAGGTGTTAGCCGCTGACTGATCAAACTCTACTGCAGCAATAACCTCAACCGCAGCGTCAACGGCTGAAAGTGTGAATCCTCCAGCACCAGCAAACAAATCTATAGCTTTAACAGTCATTTACAATACCTAAAGAATTAGAGCCGAACATTCTACAGTGTTGTACTTGAAAAGGCATTATCTACTATGTTTCTACTAATCAAGAATGGTGCATATAGGCTGTAATGTTGCATTTTGACTATAATGATGCGTATTCGATTTAGTGTAGTGTACAAATAATGTACGTATCAATAAGTCACCGTAGTTTGAATTCTCTATGCCATGCGAGATAAGCATAGGATTGATAAGGGAACGGCTTAATTTTTTTTCCAACTAATGATAGTTGATTAACAATCGAATCATCTAGTTCATTGCTGATCAGAATATCGCCTTCATTACTAAAGGAAATCCAACCTTGATCGAAAAGCAAATCGATATGTGCTACGAGCATAAGACCGTTGTATGGGTCGAGGCGTTCTATTGCGTTTTCACATACTGACCAAGGTTTAATGTGGCTTGCTCGAAGGATAGGTAAAAATGTGTATCCTGTTACTGCACAAGCTGGATATAATTTTAAACATCCCTTTCGAAATTCTCCTTGCCCAAGCCTAGCCGCAATCAGACGTTTTTTTGTTGTTTCATCAATATTGGTATCTTTGAATATTAGAGCGATATCATATTTCTCTCGATCTTTGGAATTTTCTACCAACTTAGATAGAATTTTTTTCTCATGCTGTATCTCAGTTAATGCATTCATTCTCAACATAATTCGTTGCGATGATAAAGGGAGGCTACGAGGTGATCCATCAGTGTTTCGCCATCCAATACGGACAGAACTTAGCCATCCATCGTAATGATCTCGATGATTTTTTAAACTATTATAAAATTCAAGAGATGATTTTCCTAATCCATAGCGTGGGTAAAATAGAGCAATAGCATCTTTCCATTTTTCAACCCCCAAAGCAATTGGAGGTTTTTTATCCCCATATTTTGATAAAAACCACGCCACTTCCAATAAGTCATCTTCAATTATGTTCATCTTTTTCTGCCATTTTAAATTGATATTTAATTTTAGCTGCTTACTAAAGTATGAGAGTGAGGTTTAAAATTCTCATTAATTCTTTTTTTAAGTTAAGTGGAGTGAATAAGTTTTAAATTTTAAATTTTAAATTTTTTATGTAATCAGTTGTTGCTATGATTCCAATTCCAATTCCAATTCCAATTCCAATTCCAATTCCAATTCCAATTGTTCTTTTGTTATTTTTTCAAAGAAACATCATCGATTCATTTTTAACCGCGCAATCAACTCATCCAACCCGCTCTCAACCAGCATCTCCACCGCATCACTCCTTGTCGTTTCACTCAATCGCACAACCTGGTCGATTTTCCTTAAAACCGACATACGCAACGACAGTGACACCGCTTTCTTTTTCTCTTTATCCAGAAATACCCGGCTGACGGTTTCGCTCTGTTGTAGTTCGGCATTGAGCTTAAGCGCTTCATTAATATGGCGCAGGCTTTTCTTATCGAGTTTGCCGGGTTCAGTGAGTTGGTAGCAATGGGTGAGGCGGCTGTATTTGATCTCCGCAAACCAGGATTCACGCAGCTCTTTTAGCGCGCGCGTCAGCGTGGGTTCGGAGCAGTCGAGCGAAGCGAGAATGCGGCTGGATGCGACCGGTTTGCCGCTGCTGAGCAGTGAGGCGAGCATAAATACGCGTGTCTGTCGGGTACTGAGTTGCATGGTCGATTGAGGCCTGCGTTAGTGGTCAATGGTCGGTATCGCCCTCCTGGCAAACGGTTTTCGACAGTATCAGAGGGTATTTAAATATCAGGTAAATAGGGTGCGAAAATTCCTACGTCCGGTTTGTGGTTCAGTGGTAACGCGGTGGGCATGAATGCCCACCCTAAGGGGTTTGTCAGGTTACCAGCATCAACGCGCCGTCTGAGCGGGTATCGGGTGCGATGCCGTATTCCTGCGCGCGCGCCAGGATGGCGGCGGCCCAGCGGCGATGCGTCGCCGGTTCGCACATCGCGCCCTGCGATTTGAATACCGCCTGGCTTGAATTGAGGATGCGGAAGGCATCCGCCTGATCGCTGGCGGAAACCATTAGCATGTCCTGAATCTTGCCGATCTGGCTCGGGTGAATGGCGGTTTTGCCCACCAAACCGTGCGCGATATCCAGCGCCAGTTCCTGATCCATAATCTGCTGATCGTCGATGTGCTCGCACACCGGCGCGGTCAGCGCAAAATCCCGCGATGCGAATACCGCCACCAGCATTTTGATGGTGTAACCCATCGGGCTGTCATACAGCGTGAAGTGACGTGAACGGCGCAGCGACAGCACATTCATCAAATCGTTACCGCCGATGCGCAGGGCGATCACGCGCTCGCGGCAGGCATGGTTTTGCAGCGTGAGGGCCAGCTCGCGCATCGCCACCACGTCGAACACCT
>Ga0213825_1000265_pt1 | contig 39193 bp, 32 predicted proteins | sample MC6MC0900MG_FD_179896 | JGI IMG/M metagenome (GOLD analysis project Ga0213825, IMG submission 179896) | Enriched soil aggregate microbial communities from Iowa State University, Ames, United States - MC6-MC0900-MG | ecosystem: Environmental > Terrestrial > Soil > Unclassified | place: USA: Iowa...
TGGAAAAGCTGGTATCCAATGCAATTAGTAGGAAAAGATGTGTCTGCCGCTACTATTGGAATTATTGGAATGGGGCGTATTGGTCAGGCGGTGGCGAGACGTGCAAAAGGCTTTGATATGAAGATTTTATATAATAATCGAAGACGTCGTCATGAGGCAGAGGAAATGTATGGATTTAAGTATGCTTCATTAGAGGAGCTTTTAAAGCTATCAGATTTTGTTGTCATTATGACGCCATATAATAGTGATACTGTGGGTCTTATCGGGGCAGAGGAGCTTGCCTTAATGAAGGATGACGCAGTGTTAATCAATGCATCACGTGGGGGCATTATTGATGAAAATGCTCTCTATCATACACTGAAAAATGGTAAGCTGTGGGCAGCAGGGTTAGATGTTTTTGAGCAAGAGCCTATTGCACTAGATCATCCGTTATTAACGCTACCAAATGTTGTGGCACTTCCACATATCGGGAGTGCATCGCTCGAGACAAGAACGGCTATGTTTATGCTGAACGTGAGGGCACTTACCGCTTATGGACAGGGCAAGGCTGTTTCGAATAGAATCGATTAATGATACCTAAGTAAAATAAAAAGGAGCACATCGTAGTTAGATGTGTTCCTTTTACTTGAAAATAGGTATTATTTATTAAATAAATCAAATAAACCGCCAATGCCGCCTTCACCTTTAGATTGACCGCCACCGCCTTGTGAAATTGGGGCTGCTGCGAAGACCCGACTTGCTAATCGGCTGAATGGCAATGATTGAATCCATACTTTACCGGGCCCCTTTAAAGTTGCGAAGAAGATACCTTCACCACCAAATAATGCCGTTTTTACGCCACCAACCATTTCGATATTGTAGTCCACATTAGATGTCATAGCGACTAAACATCCTGTATCTACGCGTAATACTTCACCAGGTTGTAGAGTCTTTTCATGAATAGCTCCACCTGCATGAACGAAAGCCATACCATCACCTTCGAGCTTTTGCATAATAAAGCCTTCACCACCGAAGAATCCTACACCAATTTTTTTCTGGAATTCGACACCAACTGAAACGCCTTTGGCAGCAGCTAAAAATGCATCCTTTTGACAAATAATTTTTCCGTTTAATTGACTTAAATCCATTGGGATGATTTTTCCTGGATACGGAGAAGCGAAATAGACATGACGTTTGCCTGAACCAGCATTCGTAAATGTTGTCATAAATAAGCTTTCACCAGTAATAAGTCGTTTACCTGCACCGAGTAGTTTTCCCATAATGCCGCTATTTTGGCTTCCTTTTGAGCCATCACCGAAAATTGTTTCCATATGGATTGCATCATCCATCATCATTAATGCTCCTGCTTCAGCTACTACTGTTTCTTGAGGGTCAAGCTCAACTTCTACGTATTGCATGTCGTCGCCAAAAATTTGGTAGTCAATTTCATGATTATTCATAATAGGATTCCTCCAAAAGTAATTTGTTGTTACTGTATACGATTATAAGGGACATTAGTTTCATTGCAAAATTAATTATTTTAGAAAAAAAGGGAATAACATAGAAAATGTCGAATATAAAAAACTAGAATGTGTATTATTTATTTTCATTTAGTCAAGTGCCTAAGTGATTGTTAATATAATGATTACAAAAGGTACCTTCTGTGAAAGGTTTAACAATGTCTTTTCTACGGAAGTAAGCTAAAGGAAAATAAGGCCTCTGGCGGTTGTCACCGATGTTGCTAAGTAGGAGAGATGTTTGTTGAAAATTCGGAATTTTGACATATTTAGTATTGAATAAATAGAATGATAGATAATACCTGCATGCGATGTAACGATTTAGCAACATAGCCGAGGCATCTAGATTACTTCAGGGGGTGTGAGTATTGGAAATCAAAAACTTTATCGGTGGTGAATGGGTAACACATTCCCATTTACAAAGTATAGCAGTGACTAACCCTGCGAATGGAGAGGAGCTAGCAACTATTCCGCGTTCCACAGTAAATGAGGTAAATGAAGCGGTAGCGTTTGCTAAGCAGGCACAAAAAAGTTGGGCATTAGTACCCGCGCCTAAACGTGCTGATTATTTATATGCAATCGGTCAAAAAATGAAAGAGAAGAAGGAATATTTGGCGACCGTTTTAACGAAAGAGATGGGAAAGGTAATTGAAGAGGCTAGAGGTGAGGTACAAGAAGGGATAGATATGGCTTATTATATGGCTGGTGAGGGTCGAAGATTGTTTGGGGAAACAACACCGTCTGAACTTGCTAATAAATTTGCAATGAGTATCCGGGCACCTATAGGGGTAGTCGGCTTAATTACTCCTTGGAATTTCCCGGTGGCAATAGCAACATGGAAATCATTCCCTGCCATTGTTGCGGGCAATACATTTATTTGGAAGCCCTCCAATGAGACACCGATGATGGCCTATGAAATGGGTAAAATTTTTGAAGAAATCGGTCTACCAAACGGGGTAGCAAATATTGTATTTGGCAGTGGCCCAACAGTAGGAACAGCCCTAATTGAGCATCCAGATGTTAAGGTCATTTCATTTACTGGCTCAACAACTACAGGAAGTAAAGTAGCGGAGCTGGGAGGAAGGCATCTGAAAAAGATTTCACTAGAGATGGGTGGCAAAAATGCAGTAATTGTTATGGACGATGCTGATTTACAGCTAGCTACAGAAGGGATTTTATGGAGTGCATTTGGCACAGCTGGTCAAAGATGTACAGCATGTAGTCGAGTGATTGTGCATAAAGATGTAAGAGAAGAACTAGAAAAACGTCTATTGGACGAAATGCAAAAGTTAACAATCGGGAACGGTCTAGATGAGCAGGTGAAAATAGGACCAGTAATTAATAAAGCAGCATTAGAAAAAATCAATCACTATGTGCAAATCGGTAAACAAGAAGGAGCGACATTGTTAGCAGGTGGCAGAATATTAAACGAAACACCCTATGATAAAGGATTTTATTATGAGCCAACACTGTTTACTAATGTTAAGCCAGACATGATTATTGCACAGGAGGAAATCTTTGGTCCTGTCGTTTCAATAATCGAAGTAGCAAGTTTAGAGGAAGCGATTGAAGTAAACAATAGCGTGAAATTTGGCTTATCCAGCTCAATTTTCTCACAGAATGTGAATACAATTTTCCGCGCCCAGCGAGATTTAGACACAGGGATTGTTTATGTGAATGCAGGCACAACAGGGGCAGAAATCCATTTACCATTTGGAGGCACGAAAGGTACGGGGAATGGTCACCGTGACTCAGGAGTAGCTGCCTTAGATGTTTATACTGAATGGAAAAGTATTTATGTAGACTATAGCGGTAAATTACAAAGAGCACAAATCGATACAGAGTAACAGATCAACGAAAGGGGATGTTCTTGATGAAGGTTGTTGTATTAGGTGCAGGTTTAATGGGAAAAGAGGTAGCTCGTGATTTAATTAAAAATAATAAAGTAGAACGTGTAATCTTAGGGGACATTGATGTAGGGGTGGCACAGGATTTTGTGAACACGTTAAATACAGATAAGGTTGAGGTAGTGGAGCTTCATGCAGAGAGCGATGAATCTTTAATGGATGTCATATCTAAAGGCGATGTGGTCGTAAATGCTCTTTTCTATTCCTTTAATGAACGTGTAGCAAGAGCAGCAATTGAGGCTGGCGTACATTCCGTGGATTTAGGTGGACATATCGGTGGGGTAACGGAAAAAATTCTAGATCTTCATGAAGACGCAAAAGCTAAAGGCGTAACAATTATTCCTGATCTAGGCGTTGCTCCTGGAATGGTCAATATCTTAGCGGGCTATGGTGCATCAAAATTAGATGAAGTCGAATCTATTAAGCTATTTGTGGGAGGTATTCCAACAGAGCCGAAGCCACCTCTTCATTACACGCGAGTATTTTCTTTAGATGGGGTTTTTGATCATTATACAGAGCCTTCAAAAGCCATTCAAAAAGGAAAACTTAAGGAAGTTCCATCTCTATCAGGTGTCGAACCTATTTATTTTGACGATTTTGGTGTGCTAGAGGCATTTTATACATCGGGTGGAATTTCCACGCTGTATAAGACATTCCCTAATGTCCGCACATTAGAGTACAAAACAATTCGTTATAAGGGGCACGCAGAGAAATTTAAGCTGTTAGCTGATTTAGGATTCCTTGATTCTACAAATAAGGTAGAGGTAGATGATCAAGAAGTGCCTGTTCGAGCAGTTGTGCGAGAAGCACTTAAAAAGAAGCTTGAGCTTGGTACAAAACCGGATGCTGTACTGTTGCGCGTCATTGTTGCTGGGGAAAAGGAACAGCAGCAAGTAACATATGAGTACGAGATGGTCGTTAGAAAAGATATGACAATAAATGAAACAGCTATGGCTCGTGCAACGGCTAATACAATTTCTGTAGTTGCGCAAATGATTGGTGAAGGGAATATCACAGAGCGCGGTGTATTTGCGCCTGAATCAATTGTTCCAGGAGATACGTATATAGAAGAGATGGCAAAACGCGGTGTTGTCATAAAAGAGACATCCCATAAATCTGCAATGATTGTGAAATGGTAGGTGTCGACCATGAATTTTGACTTTACCACTGAGCAGGAGCTACTACGAAAAACCGTTCGACAATTTGTAGATGATGAGATCATACCTAATATTGCAAAGTGGGATGCGACAGGAGGCTTTGATGCAAAGATTTGGTCAAGACTTGCTGAGCTTGGCTTAATGGGTGTTTGCGTTCCTGAAAAATACGGTGGTAGTGGTATGGATTATAATGCACTTGCTATTGTTTGTGAGGAACTCGAACGAGGAGATACTGCATTTCGAACAGCAGTTTCTGTTCATACGGGCTTGAATAGTATGACCTTAATGCAGTGGGGGACAGAGGAGCAGAAGCAACAATACCTTGTTCCACAGGCAAAGGGTGTTCGAATTGGGGCATTTGGTCTAACAGAGCCTGGAGCTGGATCAGATGTAGCGGCAATGTCAACGACTGCTGTACGTGATGGAGATTTTTATGTTATAAATGGGCAAAAAACATGGATCTCCTTATGTGATATAGCTGATCATTTTATTGTTTTTGCCTATACAGACAAATCAAAGAAACATCACGGTATTAGTGCATTTATTATAGAGCGATCAACGGCTGGCTTTACCTCGAAGGCTATTAAGGGGAAATATGGTATTCGTGCTGGTAATACTGGTGAGCTCTTTTTTGAAGATTTACGTGTACCAGTAGAGAATCGACTAGGAGAAGAGGGCGAGGGCTTTAAAATTGCCATGTCTGCTCTTGATAATGGTCGCTTCACGGTAGCTGCTGGTGCTGTGGGACTCATTCAAGCATGCCTTGAAGCAAGTGTGAAATATTGTCATGAACGTGAAACATTTGGTAAGCCTATTGGTGAACATCAGCTAGTAGGGCAAATGATTGCCAAAATGGAGGCAGGCTATCAAATGAGTCGTCTACTTGTCTATCGTGTTGGTGAACTAAAAAACAAAGGTGTTCGAAATACGAGAGAGACATCTCTTGCAAAATGGCAGGCCTGTGATTTTGCTAATAAAGCAGCAGATGATGCGGTGCAAATTCATGGTGCCTATGGTTATTCAGACGAATATCCAGTTGCGCGTTATTTACGTAACTCCAAAGCACCTGTTATTTATGAAGGCACACGTGAAATTCATACTATTATGCAGGCTGATTATGTATTAGGGAGACGTCAGGATAAACCCTTAGGTAAAATGCTACCACCATGGCCTTTTCATGAATAAACGAGAGGAGAGTCTTCCTCTCGTTTTTCTTATGGAGTAATAATAGAATAAAAAAAATTTCTGAAAAATGTAACTTTCCAACTTTCCAACAGTCTAATTGATAAACATATGAAAGAGAGGAAAAAAGATGAAAAATAAATGGATAGCAATTATGGTTATTGCCGTACTCGCCATTTTACCAGGGATTATTACGTTGACGATGACCCCAACGGTTGTAGCAAAAGCAGCTAGTGTTAGTATGGCCACTAAAAGCTGGCAAGCAACTTTTACGAAAGCCTTGAAAGAAAGCAAGATAACAGAAGAAACTGTTTACGTTACAAATAGCAAGGATCAAAAGGTAGAAGCAGCTATTACACTAGGAGAAGATAAAAAGACATTAATTGTTAGTGATTTAGCACCTGGTAATTATAAACTACATGTTCAGAAGGACGCTTTTGTACTTGGTGGACCGAAAGCAGCCTCACAAGTAATTTCTTTTACCATTATTGAAAAACTGGAAGCAGTAAAATCTGAGAGAGAGTTACAGCAGTATTTTGACACTCTTTTAGCTAACCCAGATAAGGAAGTAAAATATGATTCAAGTAGAGAAATGGAAAACAAGGCAGATAGCCCAAGTGTAAGCAGTAATTCTTCTATGACAAACAATCAAGTAGAGGGGGTTGAAGAAGGTGATTTAGTCGTTGTAAAGGATGGTTTTATTTATTCTGTAAAAGAACATAGTATTACAGTGGTAGATGCAACCAATCCAAAAAATTTAGCATTAGCAGCGACTCTAAAAATAGAAGATTCAAAATATATTTCAAAGCTTGCTTTATACGATCATTTGTTAATTGCAATTGGGGATAAATATTTAGAAAAAGCAGGCACGAGCATGTCAACAGCTACTTTGTATGATATCTCAAATCCTAAGAGCCCCAAATTTTTACGTGAAGTAGGGCAAGAGGGATATTTACAGGATATTCGTATTACCAATGACACATTATATTTAATTGGGAACATGTTTCCAAATTATTGGGCGCTTCGAGATAACAAAACCATTGATTTAAAGCCAAAAACATATGATAGTAGAGGAACGAAGGAATTCCAAAGCCTACCTCTTGAGAAAATATCTATTTTACCAAATACCCTGGATGGAACATATAGCTTAATAACGGCTCTAGATTTAAAGAATGGTGCAAAGGCAACTGCCAATACAAAAGGTTATTTGGGCGGTAGTAGCGGTCTGTATATGTCAGAGGATGCACTTTATCTTACAACACCAGTCTATGATGGCAGTGCAGTCGTTCCTGCTGAAAACCGCATTATGGATATGAGGATTTGGATGCCAAGAGCAACAAATACACAAATCTTTAAATGGAATGTTGATGGCACTACCATGAATTTTGTAGGTAACACGGAAGTAAAGGGAACTGTGTTAAATCAATATTCAATGGATGAGTACAAGGGTAATTTCCGTATTGTAACAACTGAAGGAAATACGTGGGATGAAAAAAATATTTCACGTAATCATCTCTTTATTTTAGATAAAAATTTAAAAGAGCTTGGCACAGTTAAAGACTTGGCCCCAGGAGAAAAAGTGTATTCAGCACGCTTCATGGGTGAAAAAGCGTATGTGGTGACATTTAAACAAGTCGATCCGTTATTTGTGATTGATGTAGCAAATCCTCAAAAGCCAACTGTTCTCGGAGAATTGAAAATCCCAGGCTTTAGTAATTACTTGCATCCATTAGATGAAACCCATTTAATCGGAATTGGCTATGATACAGAGCAACGCTATGATACTTTTTCAAAAAGAAATTTTACAGTAACAACTAATATGAAAATGTCATTGTTTGATGTTTCAGATTTCAAGAATCCAAAAGAACAATCATCAGTAAAAATCGGTGGTAAAGGTTCTTATTCGGATGTTCAATATAATCCTAAGGCATTGTTCCGCAATAAGGAATACAATTATTTTGGCTTCCCAGTTGTCCTTTATGAGGCAGGAAAGGGCGATGAAATTGTTTACAAAGGTCAGGGAGCTCAAATCTATGAAATTACAGCAGATAAAGGAATCGTGCTAAAAGGCAATATCATTGAAGAAAGCACAGATGAGCCATATGAAAATTGGGATCAGCTTGTACAGCGTGTTGTATATATAGGAGATGCACTCTATACAGTAGCTCCTAAAGAGGTGAAGAGCTATCAATTAAAAGACTTCCAACCGTTAGATAAACTAATAATAAAATAAAAAAAAGTCCAATAAACTTAATTTTAGTTTATTGGACTTTTACCTTTTTTGGATACAAACAGTACTTGAAGGGTTATTTATTGACGATAGGGAAGAATCTCTGAGACTGTTACAAATTCATAGCCTTGCCCCTGTAAATAGGCAAGTACGGCATCCAGTCCATCCGCAGTGGATTGATGAATATCATGCATTAAAACAATGGCATTATTGTGTAGATTATTTTTTACATACGGTAATAGTTGCTGTGCATTACGATGCTTCCAGTCTAATGTGTCAATCGTCCATAGTACGACAGGAATTGGTATTTGCCCGTTAATAGCATCGTTTGTTGCCCCGTATGGAGGTCGAAATACAGTAGCATCTTGATTAATTGCTTTCTTTAGTTCTGCAGAAGTTGATGTGTACTGCTTCAATACCTGCTCTTGTGAAAGCTTTGTTAATACAGGATGGTTCCATGTATGGTTACCTATTTCATGACCACGAGCAAGTACATCCTTAGCAATATCAGGGTAATACTGTACACGACCACCAAGCATAAAGAAAGTAGCTTTTGCATGGTATTTATCAAGTGTATCTAATATTTGTTCAGTGACCTTTGGATGTGGACCATCGTCAAAAGTTAAGGCGATACGTTTCGTATTGGAATTACCTGTGTTAGTTGGTTTCGTAGGTTTTATAGTCTCCATAGCAATTTGAAAATCAGAGGCTAACAATGGGTTAATTAGCGAAAGAGGAAGCTTCACTATTGGTGCACCTGCTGCTCCACTAGCAATCTCGTACTCATCGAAATAGAATTGTAACGAATCCTCTACAATGGAGAAGCGATTGAAGTTAGACCATTTAGGCTCTGTTGCTTTTTCTAGCTCATCTGTAAAGAGATCATCCTTTAATTGAAGATTTTGCTGTAAATCTTTACGTACTTGAGCTGCCAATGAAGCTAAGTTGTTTTCATCGCCTTGCAGTAATGTTTTAATGGTAATTTGTTCGCCTGTTTCGTTATTGATGAAAAATGTCTTAGTTGATACCTCATGATTTGCCCCACCTAAGTACACCATTTTTGTTAGTACAAAGGAGTAATAGTGCTCACGATACGGGAATGTTTCTAAACTAATGTTAAGCTCGCCCATAGCCTCTTTGTTTTTATTTTTTTTCATTGATGACAAATAGGTTTCTTTTGAATCCGATATGTACTGTAAAACGGCTTCATTAAATGCTTTATTGTCAGTCTGTGGATAATGAATAGCAAAAGGTGTTTGTTTATCATTAGAAACGTCTGTTACAATACGTATACCTGGAAACGCAGAGCTTTCTGTGGATAAATTACTAGGTACTGATTCTGTCTCTTTTGAGGCACTAATTTTTTGAAACTTAAAGTCATCCTTCGATAGGATAATAACTAAAATAATAGTTGTTAATGTAATAATGAGGCCGATTAATAGAAAATCAATCATCGGGCCGCGTCTTCTTCTGCGTTCCGGCATTTTTATGGATACGCTCCTTTCCTAAATTATTTTTCTATACAATCAGACGTGTTAGCCATTGAAAAAGTTATACGAATCTACAAAGTTTTGCTATCAATTTATGGGAAATTTATTTTCATATAAAATCAATTTGCTTTAATCAGCATATTACAGCCAAAGTATAGAATTAATAATTGAAATTTCAGTTGAGTTTTTTTGGGCAGTTCGATACTATTGGCAAGGAACCTTTTGAAGGAGGCAGATAGCTGTAATGGTTTTACATGAAGCGGATAATGAATTTACGATTGACTGCTTATTGCTTGCAGGGCGTATTATGATTGAAAGTGGTGCAGAAACATACCGTGTGGAGGATACGATGCTACGCATGGCACATTCTCAAAATATGCTTGATGCGCAGTGTTATGCCACACCAACTGGGATCATTTTTTCGTTAGGCAAGACACAGCCAACGAGAATCACATCAATTTCCAATAGAATTACAGATTTACAAAAAATAGCCTTGGTAAATTCAGTATCTCGGAGACTCACATCTCACATGATAACATTAGAAGAGGCTTATGACGAGCTAAAGTCGATACAAAAAACAAATTATTTTTTACCAACCTATTTACAAGTCATAGCAGCGGCTCTTGCAAGTGGGTGTTTTCTTATTATGTTTAAGGGTGGATGGGCTGATTTTCCGATTGCTTGTTTAGCGGGGGGACTAGGCTTTTTAGTGCTTGTCATGATAAATAATTTAACCAAAGTAAAGTTTTTCTCAGAATTTACAGCATCACTCGTAATCGGCTTTGTTGCCTTCTTTGCAGTCAAGTATAGCTTCGGAACAGAGCTTGATAAAATTATCATTAGCTCTGTCATGCCACTTGTACCAGGTATATTGATTACAAATGCAGTTCGTGATTTAATGGCAGGTCATTTTATGTCAGGGATGGCAAAGGGGGCAGAGGCCTTTCTAACAGCCTTTGCCATTGGTGCAGCAATTGCTGTCACTCTAGCATTTTAGGAGGCGCACAATAGCATATGATGGATATTATCATTCAATTAGTTGTTAGTTTCTTTGCCACTGCTGGGATTGCTGTTATTTTTAATGTACCTAGAAAAACACTACTTCATTGCGGCCTTGTTGGAGTTATTGGCTGGATCATCTATTATCTTTTAACAGAAAAAGGAATGGATATCGTCAACGCTTCTTTCTTCGGATCATTTGTCATTGCGATAGTTGCTCATTTATATGCGCGGCGTTTTAAAATGCCGATGATTATTTTTATAGTAGGTGGGATCATCCCATTAGTGCCAGGTGGTATGGCCTATAATGCCATGAGGAACGTTGTAGAGGATGATTACTTACAAGGTCTACAGTATGGGTTAAAAGCATTTTTAATTACAGGAGCTATCGTTATGGGTCTTGTTTTTGCAGAGGTATTTATGCAATTAATATTCAGGTCGATTCGTTCAAGTAAAGCAAAATTACAAAAAGTCTATAAAAAATAAAATAAAAGGAGGCTGCGTTTGAAAATTTCTCTAACGGAGCCCCTTTTATTTTTCTATTTTACAAGCAATGCTTCAATTTCCTCTGGAGTAGCAGGCTTACTAATATAATAGCCTTGGATAGCGTCACAGCCATAAGTAATTAATAGGTCTGCTTGCTCTGCTGTTTCAACACCCTCTGCTACAACCTTAAGTTCCATTGATTTTCCAAGCTGCACCATGCCGTGCATTAGCTTTTGTGTCTTTTCAGATTTTAGTAACGAGCTTGTAAATGTTTTATCAATTTTTAATGTATCTATCGGTAAAATTTGCATGTATCTGAATGAGCCGTAACCAGTACCAAAGTCATCTAGAATAAAGGAAATTCCCTCGTTCTCTAACTTACGCATTTGCTGAGTAATGAAGCTAGCAGCCTCTGCCTCTAGGGCAAACTTTTCTGTAATTTCAATTTGGATGAGACTGGCAGGGCAGCCCGTTTTAGTTAGCTTTTCCAGAATTGATTTTGCCATATTTTTATCACGGAATTCGCGAACGGAAGAGTTTATAGATACTTTCATGTCTAGGCCAGCTTTTTTCCAAATTAATGCCTGCTCGCAAGCTTTTTCTAGCATAAAGGAACCAATATTGTTAATGAGACCAGTTTCCTCAGCAATTGGAATAAGCTCATCAGGTGCTACAACACCGATTACCTCATCCTCCCAACGGACTAATGCCTCTACAGCTGTGATTTTACCAGAATAAACATCGATTTGGGGCTGATATAATACTTTCAAATTCTTTTGATCTAGAGCCTGAAGTAAACGTTTTTCAATTAAAGCTTTTCGATTTAATGCCTTATGAGTAGCTTTAGATAATGAGACAATTTTATCGCCGCCTGCCTCACGAACATTAGAAATAGTTGCTATAGATGCTTTCATTAGTTGAGAGAATGTTGTTTGATCTTCCGGGAATCTTGTAATACCACCGCTAATAGAAATCGGTACAGCAATATTGCTGCTATAAATTGGATGCTGCTGTAGATAGGACAGGAAACCTTGGATAAACCATTCACTTAAAGGTGTGATGACAACAAAATCATTTTCATTAATGCGTGCCATTGTACTATCTTGGAAATACATTTTTATACGGTTTGTAAATTCTACAATAAGGCTTTGATCGATTTGCTGATCATGTAGCTCTTTTAATGTATAAAATTTATCGATACTTAAATAGACAAAAGAAAAGTGTCTCTCATCCTCAATCATATTGGAAATTACTTTTTCAAGTCGATGTGCATTCATAAGACCTGTTTCAGTATCAATATAAGCAATTTTTTCCAATTGGTGTTGGATAGTCTTTGATTTCGTGATATCCTTCTCGATTAACATAAATTGTTGTTCATTTGTTTCTAGGCTAAACGTTGGGATAGCTGTTAGAAGTACCCAATAAGATTGACCTGTTTTCGTAATTTTTTCAACCTCACCTTGCCACGTATGACCATTGTTTAAATTACGCCAAATAGTGTTTGTAATCTTTTCACTCGCCTCATTGTCAGGGAATAGTTGCCAAAATGTTTTGCCGATGACGCGCTTTGGAGTCCACTGACTTGTCTTTAGAAATTCAGCATTACATTCTAAAATAAAACCATCATGATCAAGTGTAACGGTCATAAATGATGCGTCTAACCCTTGCTTTAAATTAATGAGAGTACCGCTATTTGACACAGAATTAATCATTAATTCCGGCAACATAAATAACAGAAGAATATAAGGCTCTCCTTGCTCTATAAATGGTTTAGCAAGCAATGCTGTAGTGATCTTTTCATTTGTAAATGTGACTACTTGAACTTTATCAATATACGTACTTTCATCATTGTGTAAGATAGCCTGAAACGTCTCGTATGATAACTCACGTAGTAGATTTTCGTGTATGAATGGAGTAGTATTTCCTTTAATATCAGTCGCTGAAATACCAAATAGTTGTTCAGCAGGTTTTCCAAAAATAATTGCTTGTCCATCTTGATTCACGACAATTGCAGGAAAAGGAAGTGAATTTAAATAATGTTCATCAATCGTAAATGATTTATGCATATGACTCATGATTATTCGATCTCCTTGGGTAATCAATATATACTAATATTATAGTTAATTATCGGGAATTAGTCATTATGAATATATTTGTAAATATTTGATGATGAAAAATATTAGGACTTTTCTAGTGAAATGCAAGAAAAGTTTTGAAGAAAAATAACATTTTTTAGTACGTATATAGGAAGCAGGAATTGTATGGAACGTTTAAAAGGAATAATATTTATCGTTACTGGCTCGATGTTATGGGGTGCAACCGGGCCTTTAATGGAATGGTTACTTAGCCATACACCACTAACAGTGTCTTTTATGTTAACAATTCGTTTAACAGTTGCAGGTATACTTTTGCTTACATATTTATTGTTAACAGGAAAAGATATTTTCGGTATTTGGCAGCAAAAACTGTGGAGTAGACAGCTTATTATATTTGGTATCGCCGGAATGTTGGGTGTGCAGTTTGCCTTTGTGGCAGCAATTAATGCGAGTAATGCAGTATTAGCAACCCTATTACAGTTTTTAGCACCGATTTTTGTTGTTGCTTATGTCTCCCTTAGTTTAAAGAAATGGCCCCCTAAATATCAAGTGTTAGGGATTATTGGTACACTTATAGGTCTTTTTCTCCTACTAACGAACGCTTCATTTGATGCTTTGTTAGTTAGTAATAAAGCCTTATTGTGGGGAGTAGCTGTTGGTCTAACGTTTGCCTTCTACACTTTGTATCCAGCCCGTCTGATGAAAGAGTGGAACGTTCTACTCGTTGTTGGCTGGGGGATGCTAATAGGAGGAGGAACATTGGGGGTAATTGGCCGTGTATGGCAGTCCAATTTATGGCTTGTCTTCACTGATATGAAGATAGTTGGGTTAATGCTAGCACTCATATTCTTTGGAACAGTAGCTTTTGTGCTGTTTTTAAGTAGTATGAGATATATTACAGCGGTTGAAACTAGCGTACTATCTAGTATAGAGCCCTTAACAGCTATGGCTATTTCAGTCATTGTGTTTGGTACAACTTTAGGCTTTTGGCAATTAGTTGGTGTGTTTGTTATGCTTGTTTGTGTAACATGGCTTTCCGTAGCCGGAGAAAAAGCATAAAAGTATTATCTAGCCAGGTGTTTATTACTATTTTTAAAATTCGCAAAATTCCTATAAGTAACAAGGGGGAAGAATATGAAAGAAATTTTTTCCTATGTAAAGCCTTATAAATGGACAGCATTTATAGCGTTATGTTTAATGCTGTTAGAGTTATTTGTTGAGCTGGTACAGCCGCTTATTATGGCTAAAATCATAGATGAAGGAGTACGAGCTCAGGACCAGGGGATGATTTTACAATGGGGTGCTATATTATTAGCACTTTCCTTTGTAGCCTTTTTTGCTGGTGTCATTAACTCATATTTTTCATCACATACCGCACAAAGCTTTTCCTATGATTTACGAAATGCGATGTTTGAAAAAATTCAAGCATTTACATTAGCCACCTATCAAAAATTTTCAACAGCCTCACTAATTACAAGACTAACGAATGATGTAACACAGGTTCAAACCGTGCTTTTTATGAGCCTGCGAATTATGCTTCGGGCTCCGTTAGCTGTTATTGGTAGTATTGTAATGGCTTTTGTTGTCAATGCAAAACTTGCTTTATGTTTAGTAATTGGTGCACCCATAATCTTTATTTTTCTTATTTTTATGGTGACAAAGGGCGTGTCTTATTTTGGGCTTGTTCAAAAGAGGATAGATCGATTAAATCGTGTATTGCAAGAAAATCTACAGGCTATTCGGCTGGTTAAGGCTTATTTACGAGGTACCTATGAAGCCTCTCGTTTCGATAAGGTAGCTTCACGCTTAAAATTAGATACAGTTAAGGCTTTGCGTACTATGGAGTATATTATGCCTGTACTATTATTCATCATGAATATGAGCTTACTTGCCGTTTTGTGGTTTGGGACAAAGCAAATTGCTTCAGGTACAGCACCACTTGGTGATATTGTGGCGATTGTCAATTATACAATGCGTATGACAGGTTCATTTTCAATGTTTGCCTTTATTATTATTTTTTATGCCCGTGCCAAGGCTTCAGCAGAGCGTATGGCAGAAGTTCTGTCTACTGAAAATGACACTGAGCAGTCATCATCTGTAGAAAGTCCTTCTAGCAGAAGGCATTTTGGCGAATTGGCCTTTGAAAATGTTAGCTTTATATATCCAGGTGGAGACTCTCCCGTATTAGCGAATGTAAGCTTTCATGTTAAATCAGGTGAAAAATTAGCCATAATGGGTGCTACAGGTGCAGGTAAATCAACATTATTACAGCTCATTCCTCGCTTTTATGATGTCACTGAGGGGAGAATCTTAGTAGAAGGCAAGGATATTCAGCATTGGGACTTACAAGAGCTAAGAGAAATTATTGGTTATGTCCCACAGCAATCCTTATTATTTACAGGTAACATTGCAGATAATGTTCGGTGGGGTGACACTGATGCTGAAATGGCTGCTGTGCGACAGGCAACAATGCAAGCACAAATACATGCTTCTGTAGAAGATTTTCCACAGGGATACGAAACAAGAGTTGGACAGAAGGGCGTTAATCTTTCAGGTGGCCAAAAACAAAGGCTATCTATTGCAAGAGCGTTATTACGAAAAGGTCATCTATTAATGCTGGATGATAGTACAAGTGCGCTTGATGTAAAAACAGAGCAGGCATTATGGGAGGCACTGAGCGAAGAACCAGCAACTATGCTCGTTGTTACTCAGAAAATACGTACGGCTAAAGGAGCGGATCGAATATTATTAATCGATGCAGGGAAAGTAGTGGCGTATGGTACGCATAATGAGCTACTACGAACTTCTGAGCTCTATAAAAAAATCGCAGTCTCCCAGCAGGAGGTAGAGAAATAATGGCCTTTTTCCAGAAACCTTTTGGCTATGAGCCGATTTTGACAAAAGAGGATGTACAGCAGGTTGTCAAGAAAAAGAAGGGACCCCGTGCCACAGATTGGCGAAGTACATTGTTGCGATTATGGAAAATTGTCGATGAACAACGTGTGCTCTTAATAATTGTGCTTTTACTTGTTATGGTAAGTTCTATTTTAGCTCTTCTTGGACCATATATAATCGGAAAAATGATAGATATGTATGTAACGCATGGTGAGCTGGCAGGTCTAGGTAAGGGCATTATGCTGTTAATCGGCATTTATGCTCTCTTAGCTGTAGCGTTATTTTTACAAAATTACTGGATGATTGGTATTGCTCAGCAAACCATTTATAGACTGCGTACAAGTGTCTTTGCACATTTTCAAAGATTGCCCATTTCATTTTTTGATCGTCGACAACATGGAGAGTTAATGAGTCGGATGACAAATGATATAGAAGCGGTAAGTTCAACATTAAATAGTTCCTTTATACAGGTGTTTTCCAGTGTTTTAACGCTAACAGGTACTGTAATTATCATGCTAAGCTTAAGCCCTTTGCTAACTGTATTAACGATGACCATTATACCAATTATGTTTTGGTCAATGCGCTGGATTACACGAAGAACCGCTCCACTATTCAAACAACAGCAGGTGGCTATTGGTACGCTTAACGGTATGATTGAAGAGACAATTTCAGGTCAACGAATTGTGAAGGCATTCTCACAAGAGGACAGAATGATGAAGGAGTTTCGTGAGAAAAGCTTGCGATTAAAAACAACAGGCTTTTGGGCTCAGACATATTCGGGCTATATCCCAAAGGTCATGAATTTCTTAAACAATATGAGCTTTACAATTGTAGCTGGGATTGGGGGCGTACTTGCTCTTTATGGACACGTGTCAATTGGGGTCATTGTTATTTTTACTGAATACGCACGTCAGTTTACTCGTCCATTAAATGATCTAGCCAATCAATTTAATACAGTTCTATCAGCAATTGCTGGTGCTGAACGTGTATTTGCATTACTGGATGAAAATCCTGAAGTAGAAACTGCTTCAGCACAAAAGCATAAGTTATTAGGACAGGTGAGCTTCGAACATGTCTATTTTAAATATGAACTAGAAGAAGAAGCTTACACGTTAAAGGATGTTAATTTTAAAGTAGAGTCAGGCCAAACAGTAGCCCTTGTTGGAGCAACGGGTGCAGGAAAGACAACTATCTTACAGCTTATTGCTAGATTTTATGAGGTAATAAAGGGTGAGGTTTTATTTGATGGTGTAAACGTTCAACAAATAGAACGACAAGCATTGCGTTCTCAAATGGCCTTTGTGCTACAGGACCCATTTTTGTTTGAAGCGTCTGTACGAGAGAATATTCGCTATGGTCGATTAGATGCAAGCGATGAAGAAATAGTAGAGGCGGCAAAACGCGCAAATGCTCACGACTTTATCATTAAGCTAAAAAATGGCTACGACACTATTCTTGCCGCAGATGGTCGAGAAATTTCACAGGGACAAAAGCAGCTGCTGTCAATAGCTCGAGCATTAATTGCTAATCCTAAGATATTATTGCTGGATGAGGCTACAAGCAGTATTGATACTGTTACTGAGCTTGCCATTCAAGAGGCCCTAGACACGCTAATGCTAGGGCGCACAAGCTTTGTGATTGCTCATCGCTTAAATACTGTACACAATGCCGATATTGTACTCGTAATGCACAGGGGCGAATTAGTGGAAGCAGGTCCTCAACAACAGTTAATTGACTCTGGTGGCATTTATGCGCAAATGTTACAATCTTCTTCATATCATCTTGAAGAATAGCGCTATTTTATCTTGCTTCTTCAGATTTTTACTATGCGAAAGAAAAAATGTTTTTAAACCGTCCGCTGAATAAAGATAAAGCCCCTCCTGGGCAGATGCCACAGATTTTGGAGAAGAGCTTTTCGAGCGTACTTGAAAAAATTCAGACGCATTATACTTGCCGTGATTGATTCATAGGAAGGAGTGATCTCTCTTTGGGATTGCTCCTTTCTTAGGTTAAACATTAAGTTAGAAAAATAGAAAAAGAATCGTTTATAAGGCGAAAAAATCAAATTGAAGTAAAGAAATTTTCTAATTCAGAAATGTAATTTATTTGTATAAATGGTATAATTATAAGGAGGGTTGAAATGTTGAATAAGAGCGCTTAGTATGAATATATATCTATAAATTATAGTAGTTTTCAGTTATTATAGTCATTAATGATTGTATAAATCCATTTATTTTCTTTATATTAATAGAAAAATAGTTGATTATTAGAAGTTACTATTATATTTTGTTGCAAGCTGATTTTCTTTCTTGCTACAATAGGGCAATAGTCTGATTCAAGAACGGAGTAAACGATGAATATTTCAGTGATGACGGTGTCTTTTCCGTTAGATGGGGAAACATTAAAAGAAGTAACTTTATTATGTGAAGAAGCAACCGTACATGATTATCGTGTATATGAAACTGCGCTGGGAGTTCCGATGGCGGGATCTTTTGAAACAAAGGGCTTTATGGTTCTTGCTTATGAAGATGATAAGGATGTGTTAGTAGGAGTAGCAAGTGCTGTAGACTTAATGGGACTACATACATATGAATGGTCCCTGGTAGTAACGCCTACGTATCGTCAAAAAGGAATCGGAACCACTTTAGTAGAAGCTTTACAGGCTGGTCTTCAAGAGCGTGGAGCAGAGGGGCAATTGGCTGTAGTAATAGATGGATCACCCTTTGGTCATACGTTTATTGAGAATAAAGGCTTTACATATAGCTTTTCAGAGGCAACTTTAGAAACAAGGGCAGAATCAGTAAAGTTAAGCAAGGATGTCGAAATTACTCCATATGCAGGTGAGCAGGCAGAGTTAATTGCCATTTATAGTGAAGCATTTGGAGATTTACCAGAAGAGTCTGAAGAACTAATAGCCTTTAATACATCTACAAATGGCAGAAAGCTATGGCTAGCCCGCAAGGACGGTGAAGTTGTTGGAACAGTGACAACCGCTCAGGAAAATGAAATTCAATGGGTCACAGCATTGGCAGTTCATCCAAATTGTGAAGGGCAGGGCATTGGTACAGCAATGCTATCCTTTTCCAAGGACTATGCAAGTAAAATAGGAGCAAAATTTGTGATGCTTGATGTGGAAATTGATAATGGAAAAGCCCTTTCTGTTTATGAAAAGGCTGGCTTTATGAAGGCACAGCAAATCGATTATTATGTAAAGCATTAGAAAGAATGGTAAGGAGCAAAAGTAAAAAACTCCTTACTTTTTTATATGAAAGAATTTAACACTGCTTTTTTATCATAAATACCTACTATCCTCATATAGTATTAATAACCCTATGAAAGGAGTCGTTACACGTGCGCATGCCAGCATTGCCTAAAAAGAAGTCTCCTCCAAAGGAAGCACCTAGCTCATGGTGGAAAGTTGTTAAAGCGTATTTAGCCCGAGGGAAGTTTTACCGTTTACCTCCTCGGAATTAATAAAAGAGCATTTTAAAAAGTCGCCCAAATAGCGACTTTTTATTACGAATGGGAATTTTAGCTTTCTAAAAGAAACGCTTCTTTTGCTGGACCGATTAAATAGAGTTCATGCATTGCTCGTGTAAGTGCCACATATAATAGCTTTCTGTCAAGTTTTGTATCATAGAAAGGTGTATCGAATGCTGCGACGATGACTGCATCAAATTCAAGACCCTTTGCTAAATGGCTTGGCACTACAAGTAGTAATTCCTGATCAATGGAATCGTTTTCTGTTAGCAGTTGGGCATTTATCTCGTGGTCAGTTAAAGCTTTCTGCATTTTGAGTGCCTCTATTGACGTTTTACAAATTAACGCAATGGATCGATGTCCTTTCGTACGTATTGATTCAAAAATTGATTTAATTTTCAGAGCATCGAATGCATTTGCTTGTATGAAGGTTGGCGCATTGCCATGACGAACTACAGGCTCCACAAGGGGTAGCTGTTCTTCCATTTGTGCTAAAACCTTATTTGCGACCTCCATGATTTCAATGGTTGTACGGTAACTTTTTTGAAGTGTCCTAAAGCTTGCACGAGGAAATAACTGTTGGACAGGCTCCCAGGCAGTTAGTGAACGATAACTATGAATACCCTGGGCTAAATCACCTACCATTGTAAACATATCTGTCTCAAGTCCAGATTTTAAAGCAGCAAGCTGGAATAAACTATAGTCCTGCACTTCATCAATAAAAACCACCCGCATTTTCCATTCATCTGAAATACCCTTTAGGCGAGCCTGTAAATAATACAATGCGGCTAAATCTTCAAGAACCCAATGTTCCTTTAGATGAGCCTGTAAAAACTGCTGTTGTTCAAGGTAATGCCACTCCGGTGCAAGCTCTGCTAAAAGCTCAGGTTTTGTAAGTAGAGTACGATATAGTGTTTTTATATTATGTTTATTGAAACGACGCATATAAACAGTTGCTGTGGATTTAGCCTCTTTTTCGATGGCGGGTATTCGTTCATCACGCTCATCAATAAACTTTGTTACGACACGACGACGTTTGTCATCATCTCGAATCCCATTCAAAGCTTTGCCAAGTGCTTCATCATATTTCTTATGCAGCATATTTAAGACGGCTTGCTTCTTTTGGCGTACATGGCTAGCTAAAATCTTTTTAATATGATCAAGCCGTTTTTCAATAGGCATATAAGAAAATTCATATAAGAATAGCTTCTTTAGATGGGAGGCGCGCATAATACAATATTTTTCGATGAATACATCCTCAAATTGCTCAGCAATTTCCTGCTCAAGCTTTTGAACATAACGCTCTATAACATCACGATAATAGAGTGAGCCCTTCATCTCAGGTATCCAAGCAGTGGACTGCTGTGATTCACCCGCGACAAGCCCTTCTAACTGCTCATTAGGGTTTTGAAGTTTTAGCTTAAGCTTAGTGGCAGCAAGGACATAATCCGAAAAGGTTGTTTGGCAAATTTTATCAACGCCAAGTTCTGGCAATACGTCACCAATATAATCGATAAATAGCTTATTTGGTGCTAATATCATGAGCTGTTCAGGGTTAAAATGCTCGCCCATAGTATAGAGGAAGTAAGAGATTCGATGGAGAGCTATCGTTGTTTTTCCGCTACCAGCAGCACCCTGTACGATAATAGGCTGACGAAGATGTGCTCGAATAATGTCATTCTGTTCTTTTTGAATGGTTGAGACGATTTCCGTTAAACGGACATCTGCCTTACCAGCTAATGCTTCTTGGAGTAATTCATCATTGGTCGTTAAATCAATATCCCGAATATCAAGCAATTCACCATTTTCGATTTTATATTGACGCTTGGCAAATAGGTGACCTTTATGGATTTCCCCTCGAACATCATACTCCATATCACCAAGTCGCCCATCGTAATAGACGTTAGCAACTGGTGAACGCCAATCTACAATAATTGGCTCGTGTGTCTCTCGATGGAATAATGAGGTTTTGCCGATATAAAGAAACTCCTCTGGATCACCAGTCTTTTGAAAATGGATTCTAGCAAAATATGGTTTCTTTTGAACAGCCTCTAAGCCTTCTTTCTGGTTTCGAGCCATTTCAAAAAATCGGGCGTTGGCAAGGATATTTAAATAACTCAAACTAGAGTCTAAGTAATCAAGATCTGCCATTGATTTCCGAATATTTTCCTGAGCAGATTGCAAATCTCTTCTCGATTCACTTAAAATTTGTTGCATATAATTTTTAGTGAAGGTCAGCCATTCCACCTCAGCCTGAAAATCTGGATGTTGTGCAGTCATTTTTAGCACCTCCTAAGTACTAACAATTTCAAAGTAGATTATCATACTACTATATATAATATTTACCATCAAGTGAAAGCGAAATAGGCTAATTATGTTACTATTAGATTTAGAAGCAAGAAAAATTGTTCGAATATACAATTGGAAATTTTATCACATTAAAAGGTATCAAAGGGGGTTATAGGTTTGGATATTTTCGCACATAGAGGCGTTTCTGCACATTACCCTGAAAATACGGCTGCTGCATTTCGCGCAGCATCGAGGCTTCCTATTGCAGGTATCGAATTAGATGTACATGTAACAGCTGATGGCGAGCTAGTAGTCATTCATGATGAAACAATTGATCGGACATCCAATGGCTGTGGCTATGTAAAAGATTATACCTTACAGCAGTTGCGCGGATTTGATTTTGGTTCATGGTTTTCTGTGGAATTTGAAGGTGAAAGTATTCCAACTTTGAGTGAAATACTTGAACTATTTGCAGGTACAAATCATCGTATTAATATTGAGCTTAAGACAGATGTGATACCATATAACGGGATTGAAGCTCTTGTAATGAAGGTAGTCGCTGCACACCAAATGACAGAAAGAGTGATCATTTCCTCCTTTAATCATGAATCGATACAAATTATCTCACTGATGGCACCCTATATTGAAACCGCAGCTTTATTTGCTGAAGTTTTAGTTGATTTTAACGGCTATGCTGCTAAAATTCCAGCAAACGCAATCCATGTTAGCTTACCAGCAGCATATTGTAAATCTGTTGATAAGGCTTTGCAGGAAGGAGCACTTGTACGGGTGTATACAGTGAATGATGTCGTGCAAGCTGAGCATTTACAGGGACTTGGTATAGGAGCAATATTTACAGATGATCCAGAGAAGATTATGGCTGGGTTAAGTGGGCAGAAAAAGGCATGAATTGGGGAGAGGGCGCTGATATATGAATATCAGCGCTCTAAATCCTAGCATATTACCATTTCGCACGATGCTCTTCGATACAGCCAAGCATCTGCCGAATGACAAGTGTTTCTCCATTTTCTAGTAAGACCGAACCGTCGTAATAGCCGAACATTTGATGTACCTCAGATTTTACAAGTCCCGCATTTGTTGTAGAAACTCGCTCGAAAAATGGGGAGAACGTTAGTGAAACTTGATTGGAAAATTTAGTTTTGACTTTCCAACGTTGCATATAATCCTCTTGATCATAATGGAACAATAAATCTTCATGAATTTTAGTCATTTTACCATCGACGAAAACAGCATTCTCTGTCATGCCAGTTCCATCGGTCCATTTTCCGCCTAAATTTAGACCAATACGTCTACCTCGAACACGTTGCGAAGCCATTCCCCAATTCCAAGTAGCCTCACGAGGCCAAATTCCTCGACCATAATCTAAAACCGCAAAGTTTTCCTCTGGAGAAAATGTATAGCGGCGAGTACCGATTGTCACAACACCTGAAGTAGGAAGTGTATGATGCTTTCCTGTAAATTGAAAGGTTTTACGGTTCCAAGGGATGACTACATTTAAGGTTTCATCTGTAGGTGGATGCTGAATGATAAGCTTTGCACGTAAAAGATCTCCATCAAAGTTTGGGATTGAAACAGATAGATGCGTTTCATTTTGGATATAGGTCATATCAATCATCATTTCACTATTTTTGAATGTTACTGATTCTAGCACTTGAGTAGGCATTTTTAGCTTTCCGCCCAATGGTATCGTTATCGTTTTTTCAAAGTAGCGCTGAGTTTCATATTCAAGGAAATAGACGAAGCAGACCGCTGCGTAGTCTAGATGACTGATAGTCGCAGAGAATAATATTTCATCACCGTAGACACACCAATAGTTCCATTTCTTTTTGCGCATGATATGGCCACTTAAATTGCTGTTTATAAGAGGCTTTCGTGCAAATCCAATGGCAGCTGGATTTAAATTACCCTTTTTATCGCATAAAAGAGTGGTTTGTAAAATCTCCTTTTCAGCATGCTGCTTCACATTCAACATCCCTTCTGGTCATAAAATAAAAGTCTAAACTTCGTTACCCTTATTGTAGCAAAAACTATCTTAAAATTGGAAAAGATAGTGTTAAATCAGACCTCTTTCATCAATTATGCGAATAAGGACCTAATTAATAGAAATCCCACTGTTTACATATCATGAACATAAGGAGGGAAGGCGTGGCGAACATGTATAACAGGCAGGCTGCTGTACAGTACGCAAATTTATGGTGGAACAGACGAAATCCGGCATTTCCAAACTTTACGGTTGATTGTACGAATTATATATCCCAATGCTTACTTGCTGGTGGAGCGCCAATGCGAGGAGCACCGAGTAGGGATAGAGGCTGGTGGATTCAACAGGGCAATTGGAGCTTTAGCTGGTCTGTTGCACATTCCTTGAGATGGTATTTGGAAGGTTCAAAAACCGGACTGAAGGGAAGGAGGGTTCAATCCGCTGAAGAATTGGATCTTGGTGATGTGATTTTTTATGATTTCCAGGGGGATGGGAGAATTGACCACTCTGTTATTGTGACAAGTATTCAGAATGGTGTTCCTTATGTGAATGCTCATACTTCAGATAGTATTAATCGACCATATTTTTATGAGGATTCTACAGCCTATACACCAAGCATGGCTTATTATTTCTACCATATTGATGATAGTTTTGCTTAAAAAGATAGCTGTTTTAAAGCTCATCATTTTGTGATAATGTGGAAGATAGAAGAGATCCATTATAATACGATGTAATGTTATAGAAGGAGATAGTATACTATGAGCGAACAATTTTTGTCTGTTAGGGATGCCATTATTCAGCGTCGTTCCATTAAAAAATTTAATGGGCAGCCAGTAGATCGTGAAGACCTATTGGAAATTATTGATGATGCAGTATGGGCACCCAATCATGGGAATCGAGAGCCATGGCGTTTAGTTGTTGCATGTGGTAAGGAGTTATTTATGCTTCACGATTTATTGCGTGATGTAACAGTACCCAAATGGCAAGAGCTTTCTAATGAGGACTTAGCAAAGCAAATGACAAAATTCACATTAGCAGGTGGCTATGCTTTTATCATCGTTCCAGAGGATGCTCGTCAAAAAGAGCGTTTAGAAGATTACGCTGCAGCGAGTATCTTTATTCAAAACATTCAATTGCTAGCATGGGATAGAGGGATTGGTTCTTGCTGGAAAACACCTGCTTTCTTAGATCAACCAAAATTCCGAGAGGCTTTAAAAGTGCAGCCTGGTGAACGTGTCATTGCAATGCTGCAAGTTGGCTATTTTGATGAAGTTCCAAAAGGAAAAGAACGAAAAAAATCACAAGATATTGTGACGATTTTTGGCCAATAAAATCATAAAATCCCCTCGCTTATAGTGATGAGGGGATTTTGATTTTCTTAAAGTTATTTTTGTAATGCAGCCACTTCAAATAAATAATCGCTTAAAACGCGCAGTCCTTTATCGAAGTTTTCTAAATGGAAATGTTCATTTGGTGCATGGAAGTTTTCACTAGACAAACCAAAGCCCATTAATACGACTGGTAATTCTAAAATTTCATCAAAGGCAGCCACGATAGGGATTGATCCACCGCCACGTGTATAGGCAGTTGGGACTTTATAAACTTTTTCATATGATCGACCAGCAGCTTGGATGAATGGGTGGTCAAATGGTGTTAAGAATGGACGCCCTTTATCGAATTCAGAGATTGCCACTTCAACACCAGTTGGCTTATGTTTTTCAACATGCGCCTTTAACAGTGCTACAATTTCTTCGGGTTCTTGATTTGGCACAAGGCGGCAAGTGATTTTAGCGCCAGCCTCAGCAGGAAGGACTGTTTTTATGCCCTCACCTGAGAACCCACCAAATACACCATTTACCTCTAATGTCGGACGTGCCCAAGTGCGCTCTAAATAAGAATAACCAGCCTCACCGAATAATTCCTTGACGCCAACCTCATCCTTCACTGACTCTTCATCGAAACCAAGCGCACGATATGCTTCACGTTCTTCTTCAGTTAATGGTAATACTTTATCATAGAAGCCTTCAACTTGAATTGTGCCATGCTCATCACGGAAGGATGCCAAAATTTCTGCTAATGCATGGATAGCATTTTGTACGCCCCCACCGTAAAGACCAGAATGCAAATCACCTTTAGCTCCACGAACATCAATTTGAATACCTGTTAAACCACGTAAACCATAGCATACTGCAGGCTTACCAGGACCATAAAGTCCAGTATCAGAAATTAAAATTAAGTCTGCCGCTAATTTTTCTTTATGCTCTTCTACAAAGGCAGGTAGATTAGGGCTTCCGATTTCTTCTTCGCCCTCATAAATAAATTTAACATTGACCGGTAAAGTCCCTGTAGTTGCAAATAATGCTTCAATCATTTTTAAGTGCATAAAGACTTGCCCTTTATCATCACTGGCACCACGAGCAAATAACTTATTATCACGAATTGTAGGATCAAACGGCTTACTATCCCATAAATTTAATGGGTCAACAGGCTGTACATCATAATGACCATAAAACAGAATAGTCGGTTTGCCTTCAGCATGAAGCCAATCAGCATAAACAACAGGGTGTCCAGCAGTTTGAGTGATAGAGATATTTTCAAGATTTAGCTTATCAAACGCATTAGCCAGCCATTGTGCGGCATTTTGAATATCTCCTTTATGCTCTGATAAAGAGCTAATACTAGGTATACGTAAAAATTCCTTTAATTCATTCAAATGCTCCTCACGATGTTCTGCGAAGTAGGCATCTAATTGCTGTAAATTTGTCATCTAACATCCCTCTTTCTAATTATTTCGATAATAGAAATAGTATAGCATAATTTTTTTACAGGAATGATAATATTGGATTAGTAAAACGTGATAAAGTGGGAGGTACATCAGGTTTTTGCAATATCATTTACAGTATAGCGAACGTTCTCAAGAAAGCACACAGTCGGACCGGAGATTAATCCCTCGTTGTGCAGAAGAGCTCAACATATTAAAATTTGAATGTTTAAGAAGTACTAGTTTTTATAGGTTATTTTTGATCAAGCTTTATTTATAAGCTGAAGTGGGATATTTTATACTAAAGTAGTATGGAGTAAGCTGTTTAATAAGATGGTAAATATTGATTTCATTAACAATTAAATTTCAGAAAGGGGTCACTTTTTATGTCTAAAATGGTTAATATGCTTTCTATATTATGGCTCCTCAAAACAAGGAAACAATTGACTGCTAAGGAGCTAGCAGAGGAATTAGAAATCAGTATTCGTACGGTGTATCGCTATATTGATGCATTGTGCGCAAGTGGAGTACCAATCATTGCAGATGCAGGACATAATGGTGGGTACAGTTTATTGAATGAGTTTACAAAGGTACCTTTATTTTTTAACCTAGATGAGCAGAAGGCGCTTGTTCATGCTGCAAAATTTGCAATAGATGCAGGGTATCCCTTTAGTGAAACGTTAGATGAAGCCATTTCTAAGTTAAAAATGTATACAAACGAGGAACAATTAAATCATATCAATCGCCATTTAAGGGGATTTGAAGTCATCCATCCTACTATTGAATCGTCTTTAAAATCAATTCTTCAAGAATTAGAAATTGCTGTTGCAGAAAGTTATCGATTAGTTATTGTTTATCACAAAGAAAGGGGAATTGAACCACAATCACGCCACATTGATCCTTATGGTCTTGTTTATTGGAAAGGGAAGTGGTATACGGTTGCTTACTGCCATCTACGTGAAGAAATTCGAAGTTTTCGAATCGACCGTATTCAATCATTATCCAGAACAGATAAAAAATTTGACCGGCCTTTGGAATTTTCAGCACGTTCTTTCTTTTTAAAAGGCCTTTTACCTGATTCAGACCAACACGAAAAACTTATTCCAGTCCGTATCAAAGGCAATGCACATGCACTTGATGATTTATGCCAGCATTGGTTATTTAATCATGCTTTGATAGAACGGAAAAACGACCAAGCTCTGTTTAAGGTTGATAAAGAGTCTATTCATAGCTTTGTACCTCACTACCTTCTCTCCTATGGTAAATCTATTACCATATTAGAGCCAACTTTATTACAAGAAAAATTGGCAACGATCAGCTTTGAATTATTCAATCATTATCAAAATACTTCACTTCACTGACCGTACTTGTCAGTGAAGTTTTATTATCATGTACATGTTCAGAATTAATTTTTTAGGAGGCATATAAATTTATGAAGGATTTGAAATATCAATTTTATATTGCAGGTACGCCAGAGGAAGTTTGGAAGGCACTTATCTCTCCTGAGGGTACAAAACAAATTTATTATGGGTCCATCATTAAATCTACGTTTCAAGTGGGTGATCTCTTGGAGTATGTTGGTCCTGGAGTAGATGGGGATGAGACGGTGCATGTCTACGGAAAAGTATTAGAATATGAACCAAATCAGTTACTCCGATTTACTCATTATCCTGGAAAGTCTTATGTAAAAGATAATGATACATTTGAATCAAGAATTTCTTATATTTTAGAACCAAGTGGCTCATGCACGAAATTGACACTTATTCATGACCAATGGAAAGAAGGCGATTCCACTTATAAGAACAGTGACAAGGCTTGGTGGATGATTTTAAGTAATACAAAGACTTTGGTAGAAACAGGAGGCACTCTAGACTTTGGTGAAGGTTCATAGTTGTCACAAATAAGTTAACAGAAAGGGAGTAGTAGAGCATACCCCTTCATTAATTTCCTTGGTGCACAATTTTAGAAAATTAGGTATGTAAAACTATAACTTAAAGCTACTAGAGAATAATCCACTTTGATTTTCAAAATGGATTATTCTTAAATCTTGTACTTTGCTTTGCAACCTAAGCATTTATTTATGAAGGATATACTGGATCCGTAACACATATTGATGTTTTAAAGTAAACTTCACACTTAAAATTTTACATATTAGGCTCTTTCTCAGAAAGCTCTTGAAGAAGCATTTTAATATTTTTAATTAAAGATGCTGGGGCTTTTTTTATTGATCCTGTATCAAATGGTGGCTGGGGATCATATTCCAAAATTAATTGAACCCCTTTACTAAGATCCTCTCCAAATTCCCAGGCAACTAATTGAAGAGCCATATCAATACCTGAAGAGATTCCTGCTGCAGTTACTATTTTGCCCTGACGAACAACTCTTTCTTCTGTTGGAATTGCACCAAGCGATTGAAGGATGTCAAAAGAGCCCCAATGACTAGTTGCCTCAACATCATTTAGTAACCCAGCTGCACCTAAAATCAGAGAACCATTACATACAGATGTTGTCCATTTAGAAGTCTCGTGCATTTTACGAATCCAGTTTAATGTTTCTTCGTCATTCATTGGATTTTTGTAGTTAGGTGGGCTACAGCCAGGAACGACAAGAATATCAGTAGATGTAATTTCCGAAAAACTATAATCTGCATGTAAATAACCCATTTTAGAGTCAAGCTTTATAATTCCTTTTTCTTTAGCAACAAATTTCACATTACATTGCTGTGTACCCGCAAATACCTCATAAGGTCCAATGGCATCTAATGCTGTAATTCCATCGTATAGCATAATTGTAACTTCCATCATTTATCTCTCCTCAAAGATTAATTCAGACCGGACCGTCCGGTCTGAATTAATCTTATATGTTCTTACTAATATTATCAATCTTATAATTGTTACATTTCCGTGAAGAATAAAAAAGAACCAAAAGGAATTGAGTTTTAGACCTCTTGATTCTTAATTGAGTAGGTTTGTAGGAGTATTTTTATATGTCGGATACTATGAAGCATATGTTCATTATTTAAAGATAAACGACTTGCCATTATAGCACCCTCTAAAGTAGAAAATAAAAAAGAGGCTAAAGAATATGAATCTATATCTTGGCAAAATTCCTGTGAGCTAATTCCTTCCTCAATAATAGATTGTATAAAAAGTAATGTTTGGTTATGGGCTTTTGCAGCCAACTCATGAAGTTCTTGGAAGCCATCATCACTTTCAATAGCCGTATTAAGAAGGGGGCATCCACCATCTACCGGGGGATTATAAACAGCGTCTTGATATATTTCAAACATAGCTATTAATTTATCTGTCGCCGAAGCTTTAAATTGCGTTGCTTTAAAATAATGCTCCCATATAATTTCCATAGAATGATTAAAAGAAGCAATAGCAATTTCATTTTTGTTTTCAAAACGTCTATATATGGCTCCCTTTGGTAATCCAGTCGCATTCATAATATCTTGTATAGAGGTCAGATTGTAGCCTTGTTTATTAAACAATTTAAGTGAGGTTTGGATAATCAAATCGCGAGTTATGTCTTCCTTCATTATTCATTGTCCCTCCGTTACACATTAATAATAAAACAGTATATCATAATGTAATCGGAGAAACTGATACTTCATAAGAACCGTACACAGGTTGTAGCCTCATTTTTTTCGCTTAGAGGTTCATAAAATGGAGTTCTTTTAGGCTTGTCTACTTAACCCATCAGACTGTTAGAAGGGAAGGAACTTATATTAAAGGTAACAAAAACAAGACAAAGCATAAAAAGAGTTCCTCTTTTTTTAAAGAGGCACCAAACATAAATGAAACTACTCACGGGCTAACCCAATAAAATAACAGAGAAATAAAAATACGGATTTACATGAATACTATTGAAACTAAAGTAAAAAATAGGGAGGAATGGCGTGATAAAACGGTTATTTAGGGATAAGAAATATAGTAGTAAAACAATTTTTACGAATATTACAAGTGATCGTATCTAAGCTTACATGATTGTAATGAAATTGAAAGCCAATACGATAGAGTGTAATACATTATTTTGCGAGAATGTGTATAGAAGCAAGAACAAGAAGCGGAGGAATACACAATGAATGAAAAATTAGAAGGCGTATATGAGGAATTTAATCGTTACATATACCATTTATGTTTAAAACTTACTCGCAATAATGTAGAAGCTGAAGATTTAATGCAAGAAGTTTGGGTAAAGGTTGTTCGCTATGAAGATAGCGTGGCCGAGGTGGAACATATTAAAGCTTGGCTGACAACAATCACGATGAATACATTTAGAGATCGCTACCGCAAAAAAGTACGACGTAGTAAATACATGATGAACCAACCTGAAACATTAGACGTTCCGATTTTAGATTTGGTTCCCAACAATGATATTTCAACTGAAGAAAAAATTGAAAAAGATATCGTTACAAAATTAGTACAGGATAAAATGGAGCAATTAGATGCAATCTATCGAAAAACATTATGGTATTTCTACATAGACCAATATTCACTTGCTGAAATCTCTACGATTATGAAAGTTTCCATTGGAACTGTAAAATCTCGTTTATTCCGTGCTAAAGCTCGTTTAAAAGAAATGCTAATGTCTGATGTATCAATTGTAGAAGCTGTGCTGCCAGCATAATAGTATGAATTGGCCGCAAAGCGCAATTACTTAGACGGAAGTATTCGAACGGCTAAATTAAAAAGGGATGCATTGCAAAAATGATTTTGCGATGCATCCTTTTTATATTTTATAAATTTGATAAAGGTCATTCCTGTCGATTTGGATCAAACTCAAGTAAGCATTTAGCAAAAATATCACGTAGCGTTTGAACCTCCTCAGCTGAGAGCATACCGAACATATTGTTGATAATTTCACTTACTTGTTGGCGGGATTCCTTTAAAATATTTTCGCCTTCCGTAGTAATCACTAATTGTGAGGCTCGTCTATCTGTAGCGTGCTGTGTTTTTTCAATAAAGCCAGCATTAATTAGCTTACTTGTTAAAACAGTGACACCACCTGTCGTCACTTTTAAGCGATCAGCAATGGCAGAAGGGCGTTTTGGACCCTCCTGCGATAAATAGTCTAAAATTAAAATATGGGATTTTGAAAAGCCGAGTACATTATGATTATTCCACTCGTTCGCCCACTTACGCTCAATGGAAAATACAACTTCAAACAACGAGGTAATGGCTTTCTGTTTTTCTTGATCCATATAGGTCATCTCCAAAACTGTTTTAACTTTCTTGTGCCAATCTTGTCATCGCATTTAATTCGTAAGCACGTACTTTACGTGGAATAAAACGACGGATGTCCATTTCATTGTACCCAACTTGAATACGTTTTTCATCAATTATGATTGGGCTACGTAGCATTCTTGGATGAGCTTGGATAATAGCAAATAGCTCTTGAATTGAAAGTTGATCAATATCAATATTTAAATTTTTAAAATCATTTGAGTTTGTTGCAATAATTTCGTCTGTTCCATCTTCTGTCATACTTAAAATTTCTTTGAACTCTGCAAGTGTTAGTGGATGTGAAGTAATACGTTTTTCTTTATATTCAATATTGTGATCTTTTAACCATTTAAGTGCTTTTCTGGATGAAGAACAGCTCGCTTGTGAGTAAATTGTAACTGTCATTCTTCATTCCTCGCTTTCTTTTTTAGATTATATTTTATAAATATCTTATTAGTAAGTTAAATGGGTTATACATATATCTTACTAGTAAGCTATATATAAATCAATAGTTAATTAAAAAAACTTCATAGAAAAATGCTATTTTTTTCAACTATATTAAAGTATACGCAGAAAAGAACGAAAAGTTTCGTAAATTCAGCTTACAATGATGTAAGTTTATCCAATACACATATATGAAGATTATAGAATGTAGAAAGTAAATCTAATAGATAGCACGATAGTCTGATTTAAAGGAAGTGCTATAGTTGCTATTCCACTGATTATATTTATGATGAAATATTGGCGTTTATGCATAAAAAATATATCAATTTGGATTTTGGGGATATTGAGACGTTGTGGTAACAGGGAAGTGCTCAGGTAGGCAGAGTAACCGCTCGGGTAGCCGAAAAAACTGCTCAGGTAAGCGGAAGATTAGCTCAGGTGGGGGAGAAAGTCGCTCAGGTGAATAGGGGAACCGCTCGGGTAGCTGAAGAAATTGCTCAGGTAAGCGTAAGATTAGCTCAGGTGGGGGAGAAAGTCGCTCAGGTAGGTAGGGGAACCGCTCGGGTAGCCGAAGAAAGCGCTCAGGTAAGCGTAAGATTAGCTCAGGTATGGGAGAAAGTCGCTCAGGTGAATAGGGGAACCGCTCGGGTAGCCGAAGAAACTGCTCAGGTAAGCGGAAGATTAGCTCGGGTGAGAGAGTAAGTCGCTCAGGTAGGCAGAGTAACCGCTCGGGTAGCCGAAGAAAGCGCTCAGGTAAGCAGAAGATTAGCTCAGGTGGGTGAGAAAGTCGCTCAGGTAGGCAGAGTAACCGCTCGGGTAGCCGAAGAAACTGCTCAGGTAAGCGTAAGATTAGCTCAGGTGAGGGAGGAAGTCGCTCAGGTAGCCAAAGAAAACGCTCAAATCAGCCGCTCAACAACTTCTCAATCAAATAAAAGAGGCAGTCCCAAGTGATAGGCACATCACACTGGAATTGCCCCAATTTAAATTAGCTTTGTTGTCCTGAAGTAAACCAATCTTGGACGTTCCATACTTTAGTTGCGAGACCTTCATAAAAATCAGGCTCATGGCTCACGAGTACGATTGTCCCTTTAAAGTCTTTCATGGCACGTTTTAATTCGTCTTTTGCATCAACATCTAAGTGGTTTGTTGGTTCGTCAAATACTAGCCAGTTTGCTTCTTCCATCATTAGCTTACATAAGCGTACTTTGGCTTGCTCACCACCAGATAAAGAGTTCAGTGGGCGTGTAATATGCTCCGTTTTTAGTCCAGCGCGTGCTAATGCTGCTCGCACCTGGGCTTGCTCCATTGAAGGGAAGGCATTCCAAACATCATCGATTGGCGTAATTTTATCAGCCTTTACCTCCTGTTCAAAGTAAGAAGGATAAAGGTAATCCCCACGAACTACCTTTCCATCAAGTGGATTGATTTTACCAAGCATTGTTTTTAACAATGTAGATTTCCCTACACCATTCATCCCGACAAGCGCGATTTTTTCACCGCGCTCAATATTGAAAGTTAGTGGGGGAAGTAATGGCTTTTCCTTGTCATAGCCAATCACTAGGTTTTCAGCCTCCACCACATAGCGACTTGAGGAACGTGCCTCTTTAAAGCCGAATTCAGGTTTTACTGCAGTTTCAGGACGATCAATACGTTCTAAACGATCGAGCTGTTTTGCACGAGATTTTGCACGACCTGTCGTTGAATAGCGTGCTTTATTTTTTGCAATGAAATCCTCTTGTTTTTTAATGAACTCTTGCTGCTTTTCATAAGCCTCAATATGCTGACGTTTATTAATTTCAGCAAGCTCTAGAAATTTTTCGTAGGTTGCTGTATAGCGAGTTAATTTTGAAAATTCTAACTGGAAAATTACATCAACTGTTTCATTCATAAACTCAGTATCGTGCGAAATTAATAAGAATGCATGTGGATAATTCTTTAAATAGATTTTCAACCATGAAATATGCTCTTCATCCAAATAGTTCGTCGGCTCGTCTAATAATAAAACTTTGGGTTTTTCTAATAAAAGCTTTGCTAGTAAAACCTTTGTACGTTGTCCACCAGAAAGAGCCGCCACATCACGCTCTAATCCGATGGCGTCAAGACCTAGGCCTCGTGCAACCTCTTCAATTTTCATATCAAGCGTATAAAAATCACCTGCGTCAAGAGCATCCTGTACCTCAGCCATTTGCTCTAATAACACTTCTAATTCTTCCGGTGTTGCATCAGCCATTTTTCCTGTAATGTCATTTAGTTCTTCTTCTTTTTTATATAAAGGAAGAAAGGCATCACGTAATACATCGCGCATAGTACGTCCAGCCTTCAGAACAGTATGCTGATCTAAATAACCATAATGGGTTCCTGGTAGCCATTCTACCTTGCCAGTATCGTGAATTGTTTGGCCCGTAATGATACCCATTAATGTAGACTTACCAACACCGTTTGCTCCAACAAGTCCAATATGATCCCCTTCTACTAAGCGAAAGGATACATCCTTAAAGAGAGTACGGTCACCGAATGAATGACCTAAATTTTCAACTGTTAATATTGCCATATATGTTCCTCCAACTATTTAGCCTGTTTATTTCTTAAAGTTCTGCTAATTGTTTATTTAACTCTGCTAGTTTTGTTTCCATATTCGCAAGGCGTTGCTCTGCTTTTGCCACCTGATCATTATGACCAGTGGATTCAAGCTTTTCAATGTCACCCTGTAAATTTATATAGTCCATTTTTAGTTCTTTAATTTGGTATTCAATATCGCTTTTTGTTGGCATGATGATTGCTCCTTTTACATATTTGTATTGCGAATGCGTATAAAAGCGATGGAGGCTTTTCCCATCCCCCACCGCTTATTCGTTAAAATCAATTGGGTACGTATCATGTTTGACATCACAAATGCTATACCAGCACATAAGTGAAAAATTCTAATATATTGTATCATATTCACCTTCAAAGTAGCACTAAGTTGAAGCGATATTATGTCGATCGTAGGCGAAGTCTAATAGCATGGAATGCAATGTTTCATTGTTACTGACTAGATTGAGCTGTCGTTGCTTTTTGACAGCTCTTTCACTTCGGGCTTCATGTAATAGGAACTCCATGACAGCATTTTGAATTTGTGATTGCTTCATTTTGCGGCCAAGACCAAGATGAATAAAGCCGTTCTGTTCGCGAGGAAATGCATGCAGAAGTTCGGCCTCTGTCTGTGCAAGGGTAATACAAGGAACGCCATACGAGGCGATTTTATAAGGTGTGTAATTGGCATTACAAATAATAACGTCAGCCTTTGGTAGTAGTTTTAGGAGTGCATTTTTATCACGAAGGATAGCTGTGTTGCGACGACTGAGCACCATCATTTGCAAATCCTCGATTGCATGTCGATAGCTATCATCAATCATCACGGTAATTTGTAGTGGAATTTGTAGCTGTGTTAAGTGTCGAAGAGTGCGGTAGGTAAGGTTATGCTCGTCCCCATCCTCAAAGGCAACAACGATATGAGGTGGGTCTTCAGGCGTTTTACTTTCTGGAATATCGTTGAAATTCTGATATGCTTCAGGTACTGCATAAACAAAGCTGCCACCTATATAATGTGATGGTAAGTAATCTCTTACTTCTTGATAGAGTGCTAGTAAAACACAGTCGCAGGCTTGACCACCATCACCAAAATCATCAAAGTGAATTATAGTTTTGCAGTATGGACGTAAATTCTCTACTTGCCAGCTTTCGGAGTTACGGCCATCCCTTACAATTAAATCTGGTTGTAGCTCCTTTATTTGCTTAGATAGTTCATCGAAATGGTCGAATAGCATTGGAGAAAGGTTTTCATGCATTAAAATTTGAATCCCATCATTTGAAGGGGTTTTTACAAATATGAGAACTTTTTCATTTGTAAATAACTTGGCTAACGTTGCAACCCGTTCAAAAGGATACAGCCCTTTATCAATACAGCTTTCAATAATGAAAACAATCGTCTTTTTCAGTTCTGTTGCTTGAGTTTCGTTTTGCAAATGTATCCCATCCTTTCATCTGTCTATTTAAATTATGGCGAGTGAAGGGCAAGTATGTGTAAAAATTAGGATTAGATTATGTGGAATATGAATTCGTTCAATCTAATAGTCTTAGTTAGAGCTTTCTCATCTAAAAAAGTTTGTGATAAAAAGCGCTTCATTTACCGATAAATAAAGTAGGAAGCTTAATAGAACTGTTTTGTTAGATATACTAATGTGAAGGGGGTACATCCAATGGGAATGCGTGCTGCAATTGTCGTAGGGGCTACAGGTTTAACTGGTACCTCTCTTGTGGAACAATTATGTGAAAATGATGAGTATGTTTCAGTTTTAGTAATTGCACGAAGAAAGCCCGAGTTTAAACATCCAAAGCTTGAAGTGAAAATCCGTGATTTCGATACTTTAGAGGAAAAGGATATAGAATTTGCACATGAATTGTATTGTTGTCTTGGGACAACGATAAAAAAAGCAGGTTCTCGTGAAATGTTCGAAAAAGTTGATTTTGAATACCCGCTGGCTATCGCCTCATTAGCAAAAAAACGGGGTATCCCTCATATGCTTGTAATTACAGCGATGGGGGCAAATGAGGGCTCTCCATTTTACTATAATCGTGTAAAAGGGAAGTTAGAGCATGATTTGATAGAGCTAGGCTTACAGAGACTTTCAATTATACGCCCGTCATTATTAGTGGGTGAGCGAGAGGAATTTCGCTTGGGTGAAAAGGCCGGTGAGAAAGTGTTAAAGGTGGCCAAACCTCTATTAGTGGGACCGCTTAAACGTTCCAGGGCAATTGATGCCTCACAAGTTGCAAAGGCGATGATTGTTATTGCACTGCATGGTAAGAAACAGCCTGTAGCTATTTATCAATCTCAAGAGTTAGCGACGCTAGATTTCCCAGAAATAAAGGAAGAGGATGTTTCGCGAGAGAATTTATTTAATTGGGAAAAACACAAACTATCTTCTGAAATTGATGAAGGCAATAAAGTAAACCGAGAAGTCATCATAAATCGGGATAAATATAAAATTGAGGAAACTGTTATAGATAGGGAAGTAAATTTTCATCATAGAGAAGATGAATAAAAATGCCACCTCAAACAAATCGAGGGTAATTGCGTTCCGCCTAAAGACTGAATTTGCAGGTTTCGCTATTGCACTGCTTTTCGTGCCTTTATTCATTTGTTACAATATTATTGTAGAAGATGACTGTGGAGGCAAAGTGAACATGAAAATTTTACTCGTTGATGGCACAATGTTTGGTCGTAAAACAGGTGCTATTTTAGAGCAGGTGGAGCAGTATATTAAGGAATTAAATGCTAATTTCGATTTAGAAATTATGCATTTTAGTCAATATAAGCATCAAATTGTTGACGGTTCACCGTTAAATGATGATATGAAAGAAATGATTCAAAAGTTTGAGGAAGCGGATGCATATATTATCGCCACACCCATTTTCCAAGCATCGATTCCAGGTGTTTTGAAGAATGCCTTTGATTTCTTACATCCGAAAACAATGCGCTATAAGCCAGTGTCAATCGTAGCAAATGGTGGTACTTATCAACATCATTTAGTAGTAGAAAATCAATTAAAGCCAATTTTAGACTACTTCCGTGCACTTGTTACACCTAACTATGTATACACACATACATCTCATTTTGATGCAGACAATCATATTATAGATGAGGATGTTCATAATCGTTTACGTGAGCTAGCTCGTGTGTTTGTTCAGTATTGTGAAATGAGCAAAACATTGCCAAAGGAAACAATTGACCAACATTAAGAGAAGCTTTATCTTCATCCAGCAAATGTTTTTTGTATCGAAAGCATAGCGGCAGATACAGAAGACTCCTACCTCTACAGGTGGTGAGATGAATGCGGTTTTCAGTGGGTGTCCAAACACCTACTGAATGAAGATAAGGCCCCCGGCGGATGTCACGGATTTTAAAAGGAATGAATTGTGCGGGCACAATTCAAAATCCGGACGCAATTACGCCAAGGCGAAATTGATCCCTTGCATGGTGGAAGAAAATCACTATGCAGGGGATTTTTCTTTTTAAGTATCCTTTTTCATTGTGATAAAATAGGATTTTAGCAATCGGAAAGGAGGGCTGCTCATGCAGGACATCGCTTTACTAGAAAAGCAACGCTGCAATCTTATTTTGACGAATAAGGCCAAGGAAGCGGTAGAGGAATGCTCGGCAAATGAGCATGCCTTTTTTGCGTTACAAAAATCTTTTACCGTGTACATAGAAAAGCGTAAAGCTAAAACGATAGGCGAAACGTTTTTATCCGTTTATTTTAATGCTGAGCATAATGAAAAACTAAACGAAGTTCTAGCAAAAAAAACAGCCATTATGGATTGTGTGTTAAAGGTGGAGGGCCTGTTAGCTACAAATATTCGTTTTGTCCATATGCATGGCCCGATTAATACCAATCGACGTTTGCCAGCAGCATTACAATTTATCACAAAGCCCAATAATGGTGCAGGCATTCCACTTGAGCTTCATACAAAGATTAGAGAGCTACCAATCGCTGAGGAACGCACAGAATATGTGAAAAAACGTATTTCGAGCTGGGAAGGCTATTTAAAGATTCAAGAACGAGATGCAACGATTGATGATATTCATACAGAATTTAAACAAAGCTATTTTAATGAAGATTTTACAAGGCTTACGATTGTATGCCCTTATATAAAGTCTAAGGAATGGAAGCAGCTTGAAGGTTTAAGTGTTAGCATTCAAGGAGTTCGTGGTGAAATTGGCCAAGTATTAAAAACAAATGCAGGAAAACAAACAGTAGAAATTGACCTAAAACCTTTTGTACAGGATTTAGCTCGTAAAAATCAGCTTCATTTACGTTCTAAGCAGGCAAGCTTTAGTAATTTTGCTACATTGAGTCAAATAAGACGATTACGCAATGGGTTTACAAAGCTTGAAAAGGGCGAGGCGGTTAATCCTCATCTAGAAACAATCCTATTTGAAAGACGTCCAACTGTACGAGCAGCAAAGCTACCCGAGGATATCTCTTTTCATAACCATTTAAATGAATAT
>Ga0213825_1000271_pt1 | contig 38909 bp, 38 predicted proteins | sample MC6MC0900MG_FD_179896 | JGI IMG/M metagenome (GOLD analysis project Ga0213825, IMG submission 179896) | Enriched soil aggregate microbial communities from Iowa State University, Ames, United States - MC6-MC0900-MG | ecosystem: Environmental > Terrestrial > Soil > Unclassified | place: USA: Iowa...
GGAGTCGAGACGAATGCCGGAAGTAATTCCAGGCTGCCGTCTTTGTCTGCTTGTGGCTGGAAGCGGATATGGCGTAACCAGGCCAGTCCAGGTTCGCCGAAAGGCGCGGGAAGAGAGTGACCCGCGCGGAACTGTTCCAAATCAGGAGACCCTGATCACCCGCTTCCCGAAAGCGCCCAAGGAAACCAATCTGGGCGATCTTGCCCCCAGCCTTCGTGGCGAGCACGGACCGGTTGATGCCGTCACCGCCAGCCACGTCCAGCGTGATGTCGACGCCTTGGTCCCTGTGAGCTTGAGGAGTTCGTCTTCCCAGTTGGGATGGGTGCGGTAGTTCACACGGGCCGCCGCTCTCAGCTTTTTCAAAAGCGGACACCACGGGCGACGACTCAGCGCCATTTCGTCGGCGATCCGGGTGATTCATCGGCGGCCTCTGTGGCTTGGTCGCAAACCGGTTGCCACGCCCCCGCGCGGACGGCACCTTGCAGCCGCGATCACGTCGACCTGGTGCCCTGCATGACCCCCGTTGCGCTGTATTCGCCCGATCCGGCCCGCGGCTGGCTGCCCTGGGCCTGGCTGACGCCGATCCTGATGATCCTGTTCAACGCGGTACCGGTGATCGCCCTGGACGGGTGGATGCAGTCGCAGCATTGGTCGACGCCGCGCGGCGATCCAATCGGCCTCGCTGGCTTGCATGCGCTGCTGTGGATCGGCTTCGCGCCGACGCTGGCGGCCGTGCTCGCCTGGGTACGCTTCGTCGAAGGGCGCTCGCTGGCGAGTATCGGGCTGACCGGTCCGGCGCCGCTGAAAACCTTCCTGCACGGGCTAGCCGTTGGATTCGGCACGATCGCGCTGGTCGTAGTCGCGATCTGGATGGCTGGCGGCATGCAGGCGGCAGACCTGGGGCCGGCCTGGCGGTCGCCCGTCAGTCTGCTGCACATCGGTCTGCTGCTATTGGGGTTCATGTTCCAGGCGAGCGTGGAGGAAGTCATCTTTCGCGGCTGGATGCTGTCGGTGGTGGCGCGCAAGACCAATGTCATGGTGGCAGTGCTGCTGGTATCGCTCGTTTTCTGCTTCCTGCATTTCAGTCCGCACCAGCCGCCCCGGGTCATGCTTGGCACGTTCCTGTTCTCGCTGTTCGCCTGCGCCTGGGCGCTGCGGACCGGCAATATCTGGGGCGTGATGGGCTGGCACGCCGGGTGGAACTGGTTGCTCGCGACCGGCTTCGAACTGCCCGTCACCGGCATGGATGCGCACTTGCCGGCGCTGCTGGTGGCGCTGCGCCCGTATGGTCCCGACGCCCTGACCGGTGGCGCGGAAGGACCGGAAGGCAGTTACCTGTGCAGTGTCTTCCTCGTCGCCGCGATCGCGTGGATCCAGTGGCGAAAGACGCGCGGAGCTCAGAGCTTCTCCGCGACCAGCAGGTAACGCCTGCCGGGGGGCACCGCCCCGCCCGGGCCCTTGATGGTCCGTCACGACCAACGGTCGTGACCTACCGGATGCGGGGTCAGCGGCTACGCCCATTCGGCGGCGTGCCAGTCCCGTGCGTTAGATCACCTCGATCTTGGCCTTGGCCAGCGCCTCGCGCACCATCCCGTCGTTGGCCTCGGTCACCGGGCGCGTCAGCTCCCAGTGGAACTTCACCCGGAACCCCGCCTTCACTGCATCCTGCGCGCTCCACAACACGCAGTAGTCCCGCGCCAGCCCGCACACATGCACCTCGCGGATCCCGCGCTCGTGCAGCCAGCCGGCCAGCCCGGTGGCCGGGCGGGTGCCGTCAGGTCCATGGTTCTCGCGGAACGCACTATAGGAGTCCACCTCGCGGCGGGTGCCCTTGCGCAGGATCAGGTCGGCCACGGTCCAGTCCACGCCCGGGTGCAGCACGGCGCCCTCGCTGCCCTGTACACAGTGGTTCGGCCACAAGGTCTGCGGCTGCGCGTGCAGCAGGATGGTCTCGAACGGGAGCTTGCCCGGATGTTGGCTGGCGAACGACGCGTGGTCGGCCGGGTGCCAGTCCTGGGTCGCCACAACCGTACGGTAGCGGCGCTCGGCCAGCAGGGCGGCAATCGGCGCCACCAGCGCATCCCCTTCTTCGCAGGCCAGCGCACCGCCGGGCATGAAGTCCGGCTGCAGGTCGATTACCAGCAGGGCGACATCGGCGGGCAGGGCGGTCATGGCAGGTCCAGCGCAACGAAAGAGGGGCAACCAGCGTGGCGGCCCCCCGCGCGTACGTCAATCGCCCTTGGGCGTATCGTTGTCCTGGCCGTAATACAACAGCCCGATCTTGATCCGCTCACGGTTGTTCTCGCGCCGGTGGCGGTTGGCATCCCGCAGCGAGTACACGCAGCCGCAGTACTCCTGCTGGTAGAACTGCTCGCGCTTGCTGATCTCCACCATGCGCGCGGCACCACCGCCCTTGCGCCAGTTGTAGTCCCAGTACTGGATGCCTGGGTAGTGGGCAGCAGCACGGTGGCCGCAGTCGTTGATCTGGTTCATGTTCTTCCAGCGCGAGATGCCCAGCGAACTGCTGATCACCGGAAAGCCATGCTCATGCGCGTACAGCGCGGTGCGCACGAAGCGCATGTCGAAGCACATGGTGCAGCGGATGCCGCGCTCGGGCTCGTTCTCCATGCCACGGGCGCGGGCGAACCAGTTGTCGGTGTCGTAGTCCGCGTCGATGAAGGGCACGCCATGCTGTTCGGCGAAGCGGATGTTCTCCTGCTTGCGCAGCTCGTACTCGCGTGCCGGGTGGATGTTGGGGTTGTAGAAGAAGATCGTGTAGTCGATACCCGAGGCGGTGATGGCTTCCATGACCTCACCGGAGCAGGGCGCACAGCAGGAATGCAGCAGCAGCTTGTCGTGGCCGCCGGGCAGGGTGAGGGTGGGGCGGATGAAATCGGTCATGCGGAAATCCATTGACCCCGCGACCGGCAACGGCGGCAGCGGGGTCCTTGTGCAACAGTGGAAAGGTCAGGCGGCGTTGGCGTCGGCGGTCTCGGCGCGCAGCTGGTGCGCCGCCGCTACCAGCGCTTCCAGCGCAGCCCGCGTCTCCGGCCAGCCGCGGGTCTTGAGGCCGCAGTCCGGGTTGACCCAGATCTGCTCGGGCCGCAGCACCTCGGCGGCCTTGCGCAGCAGCGAGAGCATCTCTTCCTTGTCCGGCACGCGCGGCGAGTGGATGTCGTACACGCCCGGACCGATCTCGTTGGGGTACTGGAAGCGCACGAAGGCATCCAGCAGCTCCATGCGCGAGCGCGAGGTCTCGATGGAAATCACGTCCGCGTCCATCGCCGCCACCGAGTGGATGATGTCGTTGAACTCGGAGTAGCACATGTGGGTGTGGATCTGGGTAGCATCGCGCACGCCACTGGCGCTGATCCGGAACGCTTCCACCGCCCAGTCCAGGTACTCGCGCCACTGTGCCCGGCGCAGCGGCAGGCCCTCGCGAATGGCCGGTTCGTCGATCTGGATCACGCCGATGCCGGCCGCCTCCAGGTCCAGCACTTCATCGCGCAGCGCGAGCGCGATCTGCCGGCACGTATCGGCGCGGGCCTGGTCATCGCGCACGAACGACCATTGCAGCACCGTCACCGGGCCGGTCAGCATGCCCTTCATGGGGCGGTCGGTGAGCGATTGTGCGTACTGCGACCAGCGCACCGTCATCGGCTGTGGGCGGGTCACGTCGCCGTAGATCACCGGCGGCTTCACGCAGCGCGAGCCGTAACTCTGCACCCAGCCGTTCTTGGTGAAGGCGAAGCCGTCCAGCTGCTCGCCGAAGTACTCCACCATGTCGTTGCGCTCGAACTCCCCGTGCACCAGCACGTCCAGCCCGATCTGCTCCTGGATGCGCACGCAGTGCTCGGTCTGGCTGGCCAGGAACGCATCGTAGTCGGCGTCGGGCAGGGTGCCGGACTTGTTGCGGGCGCGCGCTTCGCGCACCTCCAGCGTCTGCGGGAACGAACCGATGGTGGTGGTCGGGAAGCGCGGCAGCTTCAGTGCCGCGGCCTGCGCCAGGTGGCGCTGCGGATAGCGGCTGTGGCGCTGCGCATCGGCCGGGGTCAGGGCGGCCAGTCGCGCCGCGACGGCGGGGTTGTGCACGCGTGCCGAGCGTCGGCGCGATTCAATGCGCTCGCGCGACAGGGCCAGCGGCGCCTCGGCGCGGACCGGGTCGTCGATGGCATCGGCCAGTACGCGCAGTTCCTCCAGCTTCTGCTTCGAGAAGGCCAGCCAGCCCTTCAGTTCGTCGTCCAGCTTCCTTTCGTGGGCGAGGTCCACCGGGCTGTGCAGCAGCGAACAGGAAGGCGACAGCCACAGGCAGTCGCTGCCGAGCTGGCCATGTGCGTAGCGGGCCAGCACCAGTGCGTTGTCCAGGTGGGTGCGCCAGATGTTGCGGCCGTTGACCAGCCCAGCCGAGAGCACGCGGCCCGCCGGCAGGGCCTTGATCACTGCATCCAGCTGCTCGGGGGCGCGCACCAGGTCCACGTGCAGGCCATCGACCGGCAGCGAGGCAGCCAACGTCAGGTTGTCGTCCAGGGCGCCGAAGTAGGTGGCCACCAGAACCTTAGGGCGCTTGGCGTCGGCCAGCACGGCGTATGCGTGTTCAAACGCGGCGCGGGCTTCCGGGCTGAGGTCCTGCACCAGTGCCGGCTCATCCAGCTGCACCCACTGCGCGCCGGCGGCCTGCAGTTCGCCCAGCAGCTGCACGTACACCGGCAGCAGGGCGTCCAGCAGGTCCAGCGCCGGGCTGCCGTCGGTGGTCTTGGACAGCAGCAGGAAGGTCACCGGGCCGATCAGCACCGGGCGGGTCTCGATGCCCAGTGCCTTGGCCTGGCGGTATTCGGCCAGCGGCTTGTCGCCGCGCAGCGCGAATCCCTGGCCGGCCTGCAGCTCGGGCACCAGGTAGTGGTAGTTGGTATCGAACCACTTGGTCATTTCCAGCGCGTGCAGGTCAAAACCATCGCGCTGCAGTCCGCGTGCCATCGCGAAGTAGCCCGCCAGCGGATCGGCATCGGCCAGCGCGCGGTAGCGGGCGGGAATGGCATCGAACAGGAAGGCGGCATCCAGCACCTGGTCGTACAGGCTGAAGTCGTTGCTGGGTGGCACATCTACCCCGGCATCGCGCTGCAGCTGCCAATGCGTGGTGCGCAGGGCGGTGGCGGTGTCCTGCAGCGCTTCGGCGCTGCTCTGGCCGGACCAGTACGCTTCCAGCGCGCGCTTGAGCCCGCGTTTGGCGCCGATGCGGGGGAAACCCAGGTTGGTAACAGTGGTCATGGAACGTGTCCTCATTGCAGTAGCGGCATTGAGGAACGAAGGAACTGCGCGGCACCCACGCCATTGCTGCCGTGTCCGCCCCGCCAGCGACCTTCGCCCCCGCGGGCGAACCGGATGCCGTGAAGCGGACGCACGGGGGCAGCGCCACGCAGAACGCGTGGCGGCAGGCCCCGGCAACCTCCCCGCGGACGTTCCAGGTCGAATCAGAGGACGGTCGTGTCCTCCGGCCGGGGCCGGTATTCGGGCTGATGGACACGGGCACGGAGCCCACCTACTTCCTGCCGCTTCCCAGGCGCCAAGCCCAGTGCTGTTGGCAGGTTTCGTTTCCACTCACCGCTGCGGGGCAGCTCCGGAATGGGTGCGCAAGGCACCGTCACAGGATTCCCGTTTAAACCCATCCCTTCATCTGCATGAAGAGATGGATACCTTCGGCCTGCACAAGGTAGACCTCGCCATGACTAAGGTCAAGAACAAGGTTGCAGGCTGAGCGGGTGGGGCGGGCGTACGCCCGTGAATCTTTCCCGGCAAGAAGCACGAGAACCTCCGGTTGTGGGCAGGCGCGTATTTGTGCGTTTGGGACTGCACCGGTGTTGAGGCTGCCCAACGACTGGACCACGGGAAGAACTATGGAAGCAGAAGAGGCTAATCTCTATGATGAGAACCTTCATGAGGCCGTCAGTCCTTCCCGCTGTGTGACGCAAGGGAATAGATGGGGGCCGCTCAAATCAAGCAAGCCGTCGGGTAGACCTCATGCTCATCTCTTTCTCGCAAGCCATGGCGCAATGCAGTGAAGCAGACAAACCTTCACTGCTGCTAGGCAACGGATTTTCGCGCGCGTGGAGAGATGACATATTCAGCTACTCAAGTTTGCTGGATAGAGCGGAGTTTGGTGAGGGAGGCGACAAGATTCGGACGCTGTTTGCGAGCCTCGGAACTTACGACTTCGAAGCTGTGATGCGTGCTATGGAATCAGCGATCGCGGTACTGGATGCCTACGGCGACCAGGCCGAGCTAAGAGCTAAGGTGGCGACAGATATCGAGGCGCTTAAGGAAGCGCTGATAACGGCTATTTCAACCACGCATCCAAGCGCAATTAATGAGGTGCGGGCTGAGCAGTTTAGGTCGGCAAGGTCTTTTCTGCATAAGTTCGGCAGCATATTCACCCTAAATTACGACCTGCTGTTCTACTGGGCTAGAAACGCGGCAGAGTTGGAGCCTGTTGGAGTCAGAACCGATGACGGGTTTCGTGGGAAAAGGTGGATGGGATACGGGACAGAGCAGGAGGCACATTTTCTGCATGGTGGTCTACATCTGTATGACGTAGGGTCGGGTGTGTTCAAACACACCTTCTCAAGTGGCGGGATACGAATAATTGATCTTGTTAGGAGAAATCTGGATGCTGGAAGATTTCCTTTGTTTGTATCTGAGCCGACATCGAAGAAGAAGCTCGAGCGAATCGCGCACAACTCATACTTGAATTTTTGCTATAGGAAGCTCTTGGATCTGAATGGTTGCGTCTTCGTGCTCGGCCACTCTATGGATGAAAATGATAAGCATATCTTCGATCAGATAAAGAAGGCGCCCGTCCGACAGATCTATGTCAGCATCCATGGGGATCCAGACACAGAAGGGAATGCTCGAGTTATGGCAAACGCTAATGCTTTTCTGGGTGGGTCTGGCAGACGGATAACTTTCTTCGACGCAGAAACGGCAAATGTTTGGGGGTGAGGGTTCGATAGGTTTGCTTCATCCGGTGCGCGCTGTGCTTTGCCCCTGATCATGTAAGTGTGATCGCTACTCGTCGACCAGGGCCTCGTCTCCAGCTTTGCTAGCATTGAGCTAAGCTGTAGTTGCTGTACTTCTAGGGAGGGGAAGAAGAGTGGGCGAGAAGCGAACGACATTCACGGCTGCGGAAGAGCTGGCGTTCACTACGGAGGTGGGCGGTAGGTGTCCAAAATGCGGGGATCACCTGTTCTTTGAGAAGAACGGCAGAAAGCTGAAGCGATACGAGATCGCGCACATCTATCCACTGAATCCGAGGCCTGAAGAACTGCTGGAACTTCAAGGCGAAGAGCGACTGAGCGATGATCTGAACTCCCCCAGGAATTTGATCGCGCTATGTGTCAAGTGTCACACAGAGTTTGACAAGCTACGAACTCGTGAAGAGTATCGGGAAGTTGTTGCTGCGAAACGGTCGCTGCTACAGCGAGCGGAGCAGGAAAGAATTCAGATGCAGTATCACCTGCAGGAAGACATTAGGCACGTAATTGATCGCCTCGATTCCATGGAGGAAGACGTCTGTGAAGTTCTGCTTTCCTACGACCCGAAGCGGGTAGAGGAGAAGCTCGACGAAACGATGCCACGTGCCACAAAGAACAAGATCAGGCACAACGTCTCGGACTACTTCCAGATTGTGCAACAGCATTTCGCAGAATTGGAGCGGAAGAGTCCGAATGTCTCAGAGCTCGTCTCTGTCCAGGTTAAGGCTTTCTATACCCAGCAAAAGACGCTGGCGCTTACCCAGCACGCTATATTTCAGAACGTTGTTGAATGGTTTGTCGTCAGGACCCATCCCCGAACAGTCGAAGCGGCCGAAATCGTGGCGTCGTATTTCATCCAGAGATGTGAGGTGTTCGAATGATCACCCCTAACAAAACGATTCCCTTGGAAGACTCCGCGCTTGGACACGCTCGGTTGGTCTTGGAGGAGCTGTCCAGTCCCTTGTCAGTTCGTGTTCTGCAGGAGAAAACATCCGGGCGCTTTGAAAGCATTGATCAATTCATTTTGACGATGGATCTGCTATTCGTGCTGGGCCGAATTTGCGTTGATTTTCAGACAGGGAGAGTCGCCAGTGTTACTTGAGATTCGATCGGACGTGTTTCGAAAAGGCGCAATCAAGTTTCACGGTGGACTCAATGTTGTCCTCGGGGATGAGAATGCAACGAACTCAATCGGAAAGTCCACGCTCCTTATGATTGTGGATTTCGCCTTTGGCGGGAAGTCGCTCCTAGAATACAACAGGGATCTCGTCAAGGAATTGGGTCATCATTACTACTTCATCAAGTTTGAGTTTGATGGGGAGTTACATTTCTTCCGGCGAGGAACGCACGATCCGGAGTTGGTGTATAGGTGCACAGAGCATCTTGAGCCGGAAGTCGCAATCAACCTGGATGAGTACAGGGCTTTTCTCAAGGCCTGCTATGGGATCGAGATAGAGGACCTCACGTTTCGGTCGCTGGTCGGCCTCTACATGCGAATCTGGGGCAAAGAGAATCTGAACGTGCATCGCCCCCTTCACGCGTTTCCAACCCAATCCGGCGCGGACTGCGTGAATAATCTTATAAAGACGTTCAACAGGTATAGTGGTATCAGCGCTCTCATGAAGGAGTTGGCGCGAAGGGACGAGGAGCGGTCGACTCTCAACCGAGCCTTCCGAACGCAGCTTGTTCCAAAGATCGGCAAACGAGCACACAGGGAGAACGAAGAGAGAATTGCGAGCATTGAGCTTGAGATCGGCGAAATAAAGGCAAATCTTGCAAAATTTGCCATTAATATCGCGGAGATTGTCGATAGGGATGTTCTTGAACTCAAGCGCCAGAAGGACCAGGTTCTTGCCACTAAGCTGCTTGTAGAGAGCAAGCTCGCCCGTGTCCAGTCAAACTTGCAAAGCAATCGACGAGTAGCTGGAAAGCACTTCGAGGGAGTGGTTGCTTTCTTTCCGGATGTCGACATTGAACGGCTTGCGGAGGTAGAGGGATTCCACAGCAAGCTTGTGGGGTTGCTCCGATCAGAACTTAAGGAGTCGGAGCGTGAGCTGTTGGAGCAGTTGGAGCGTTTGAGGTCTGAAATCGCGGTGATCGACGCGAGGCTCGGTGAGCTGCTCAGTTCAATCGACCAGCCTTCTTTCATAGTGGATCGGGTGTACAGTTTGGCAAATAACTTGCATTCCGCTCGAACCGAGAATGGTCTATTTGAGTTGTCTGAGCGTTTCAATGATGACGTGAAGAATCTCAAGAGTAGCTTGGCTTCTGCAAAGCTATCCATCCTGGATACCATTCAGAGGCAGATTAATGACGAGCTCCACAGAATTACATCTTTGGCCTATGGCGCCAATCGAAAGAGCCCTGAGCTTACGTTGCGTGAGAATAGCTACTCGTATGAGGTAAATGAGGATACAGGGACGGGGACTGCATATGCTGCGTTGATTGCGTTTGACCTAGCTGTCTTCTTGCTCACGCCCCTTCCAGCTCTTGCACACGATTCTTTCTTGTACAAGAACATTGAGAACGACTCGGTATCTCGATTGTTTAGCCTTTATTCGACAACTTCAAAGCAATCGTTTGTTGCCATTGACGAGATCGAGAAGTACGGACGATCAACTATCGAGCTACTTACCACAAGCTGTGTGCTAAAGCTCAGCAATGATGATGTCTTGTTTATAAAGGACTGGCGGACTAGTTAGTCCATTGGGGGAGGCGAGGATCGGACCGTGTCTGTATGGGGGCGTCGAAGCTTGGGCAATGTGATTAGGTGACACCATCGGACGGGCGGATTAGGACTTAGGGCTGTAGGGCTTAATTCGGGCGAGGACATCTGCAAGTTCGTCGCGGGCGCTGGCCGCGTCGTGGGACATTTGCAGATTCATCCAGAAGCCCTCGCTGGTGCCGAAGAAGCGCGCCAGCCGCAACGCGGTATCGGCGGTGATGCTGCGGCGCCCAGCGAGGATCTCGCTGATCCGCGTTTGATTGACCTCGATCGATTTGGCCAACCGGTACTGGGTCAATCCGAACGGCGTCAGGAATTCTTCCTGCAGGATCTCGCCGGGGTGCGGGTAAGGGATGGAGCGCATGGCAGCGGTCCCAAGGATCGTTGAACAGAATACTACCGTCTGGCGGTAGTACGTCAAATCGAAAGAACCTATCGGTGCATCCGTCGAGGCACTTACTGCGTATCTCCTGAGCAACCTCCCATGGAAACCGGCATGCGACGCCTCCTCACCAGCTCGGCTGGACTGCTTCTGCTGCTGTTCCCGTTGCTGGCGCCTGCCCAGGCCGTGCAGCGGCAGGAAGGGCGCGCGTTCGCTGCGGATGGTGGCGCGTTGCTCTATCGCGAGACGCACTGGCTGCAGGGCCCGCCCGAGGCGTTGTCACGCTTGGTGCTGTACCGCTGCGCGGACGGTCGCCCCTTCGCGCGCAAGTGGATGACGCCGCAGGGCAGCCCGCAGACGCCGGATTTCGCGCTGGAGGACGGCCGCGACGGATACCAGGAAGGCGTGCGTGGGAATGGTGCGGCGCGCACGGTGTATGTGCGTGCCACTTCGGACGCCAAGCCGGTCAGCCGCGCCTTGGAGGTGCCCGCGGGCGCGGTGGTTGATGCCGGCTTCGATGCGGCCGTGCGGCGGCATTGGTCAGACCTGCTCGAAGGGCAGCCGGTAGCGTTCCAGTTCCTGCTGCCCAGTCGCCAGAGGCTGGTGCCGTTGAAGCTGCAGCGCACTGGCGCGCTCACCTGGAAAGGCCAGCCGGCGCAGCAGCTGCAGATGAAACTGGATGCCTGGTTCGGCTTCGCGGTGCCGGCGGTGACGCTGGTCTACGCCAGCAACGACCAGCGCCTGTTGGAGTTCCGCGGCACCGGCAACGTGCGTGACCGGGACGGGCGCTACCCGCAGGTGCGCGTTGAATATTCTTCGGCCCCGGTGGCCGCCCCGGCGGCAGAGCTTGCCACGGCGCGGGAGCAGGCCCTGGTGAAGACATGCGACAGCTGATCACCCTCTTGCAGCCAATCGCCAGAGCAACGACCATGCAGGTTCGCTCCCTGCCGACGTTGAGCCTGCGATGCCCGAGCTGGATGCTTCAGATACCGCCGCGTCAGCACGCCTTGACCGGCTCCTGGTCCAGGTGGCCGGCGGCGACCGCCAGGCGTTCGAGTCCGTTTACCAGCTCGCCTCGGGCCGGCTGTTCGCGATCTGCCTGCACACCCTGCGCGATCGCGGCGATGCCGAAGAGGTGCTGCAGGATGTCTTCACCACGGTCTGGCGGAAAGCGACCCAGTTCGATGCCACGCGGGCGTCGGCCATGACCTGGCTGTCGATGATGGCGCGCAACCGCGCGATCGACCGGCTGCGGGCTGCGCCGCCGCGGGCGCTGGACGACCTGTCGGTGGCCGAGGAGATTCCCGATTTCGCGCCGCAACCGGGGCAGGTGGCCGAGCACGCCTCCGACCGCGCGCGCCTGGACACATGCCTGGATACCTTGGAGCCGCGTCGCCGCTCGCTGATCCGCAGCGCGTTCCTGCACGGCGCCAGTTATGAAGAACTGGCACGCCGCATCGGTTCGCCGTTGGGGTCGGTGAAGAGCTGGATCCGCCGCGGGCTGGGCCAACTACGGGTGTGCCTGGAACGATGAACATCCGCGACCTTCACGACATCGAAGACGGGCAGCCGCCCAGTGCCGACATCCTGGCCGGCGAATACGTGCTGGGCGTGCACGACGCCGCCGAGCGGCGCCAGATTGAACAGCGCATCGCTACCGATCCCGGCTTCGCCCGGCTGGTCGAGCAGTGGCAGGTCCGGCTTGCGCCGCTGCTGGAGGAACTGGGCAGCGAAGCGGTGCCGGCGCACCTGTGGCCGCGTATCCGCAGCGATCTGGGCTGGCCGGCGGTCACGGCTGCGCCGAAACTGTGGCAGCGCACCGGGTTCTGGCAGGGCATGACCGCCTTGGCCGCCGCCATTGCGCTGGTGGCGGTGTTCAACCGCCAGGTGCTGCCGCCGACCGCGCCCACCACGCCGGTCGCGGTGACCCCGACGCCGACGCCGACCCCGGCCGAGCCGGAACAGGCCACCAAGCCGGTCACGCCGCTGTTGCACGACGACGGCACGCCCGGCTGGCTGGCGTCGGTGGACAAGGCGCAGGGCAAGGTGCTGATGGTGCCGGTGCCGGCACCGGCCGATGCGGCCGGGCGCGCACCGGAGCTGTGGCTGATTCCGGCTGGCGGCGCGCCGCGTTCGCTCGGCCTGGTCTCGATCAACCGCGCACACACCGTGGCCGTGCCGGAAGCGTTGCGTGATGTCCTTGTGAACGGCTCGGTGCTGGCGATCACGCTGGAACCAGCCAGCGGTGCGCCGCAGGGCATCCCGACCGGTCCGGTCATTGCCAAGGGCGACATCGCCAACCTGTAAGCGACACCCCTTCCGGAAATTTTTTTTCGGAAGGGGTGCATCCAAACGCCACGGACCTGCGTATCTCCTGATGAACCACCCAGGAGAGGCGCGACATGCGGTCCCGTTCCACCCCCGATCACCCCGGTCGCGCCCCGCGCGGCCCTTGGGTCACCGTGATGCGCTGGTTTGACACTGGTGCGTCCGCGCCGGTGGCGGGCAGCGATGGGAACCGCGTGGACTGGCTGCGTGCGATCCCCTTCGTGGCCATGCACCTGGCCTGCCTGGCGGTGATCTGGGTGGGGGTGTCGTGGGTGGCGGTGGGCGTGGCGCTGGCGCTGTACGCGCTGCGGATGTTCGCCATCACCGCCTTCTACCATCGCTACTTCGCGCACCGCACCTTCCGCACCTCGCGCGCGGTGCAGTTCCTGTTCGCCATGATCGGCGCGGCCAGCGTGCAGCGCGGTCCGCTGTGGTGGGCCGCGCACCACCGCAACCACCACCGCCACACCGAAACCGCCGCGGACCCGCATTCGCCCACGGTGCACGGCTTCTGGTGGAGCCACATGGGCTGGTTCCTCACTACCGAAGGCTTCCGCACCGACTGGGCGCGCATTCCCGACCTGGTGAAGTACCCGGAACTGCGCTGGCTGGACCGCTTCGACACGCTGGTGCCGATCGCCTTGGCCGCTGCGTTGTTCGGGCTGGGCGCGCTGCTGGAACGGGTGGCGCCCGGGCTGGGCACCAGCGGCGGGCAGATGCTGGTGTGGGGCTTCTTCATCTCCACCGTGGTGCTGTTCCACGCCACGGTGACCATCAACTCGCTGGCCCACCGCTTCGGCACGCGCCGCTTCGCCACCGGCGATGACAGCCGCAACAACCTGTGGCTGGCCCTGCTCACCTTCGGCGAGGGCTGGCACAACAACCATCACTTCTTCCCTGGCACCGCGCGCCAGGGCTTCTACTGGTGGGAAGTGGACCTCACCTGGTACGGGCTGCGCGCGATGGCCGCGCTGGGCCTGGTGCGCGACCTCAAACCGGTGCCGGCCTGGGTGCTGGCCAAGGCGGAGCACTGACATGCGCATCGCCGTGATCGGATCGGGCATCGCCGGATTGGCCAGCGCCTGGTGGCTGAGCCAGCGCCATGAGGTCACCCTGTTCGAAGCCAACGATTATCTGGGCGGCCACACCCACACCCACCAGGTCGAGATGGACGGGCAGGTGCACGCGGTGGACACCGGCTTCATCGTGTTCAACCCGACCCACTACCCGTTGCTGACCGCGCTGTTCGACGAGCTGGACGTCGCATCGCAGCCCACCACCATGAGCTTTTCGGTGCACAGCGAGCGCAGCGGCGTGGAGTACAACGCCACCTCGCTGGACACCCTGTTCTGCCAGCGCCGCAACCTGGTCTCGCCACGTTTCTGGGGCATGCTGCGCGACCTGCGCCGCTTCTACCGCGAGGCGCCGGCCCTGCTGCACAGCGCCGACCAAGGGCCCTCGCTGGGCGAATTCCTCGACGCAGGCCGCTATGGCGGCGCCTTCATCCAGGAGCACCTGCTGCCGATGGCGTCGGCCCTGTGGTCCGCACCCATCGCCAGCCTGGCCCACTTCCCGGCCCGGTACCTGGTGCAGTTCATGGCCAACCACCAGATGCTCCAGATCAGTGGGCGGCCGGAGTGGCGGGTGGTGAGCGGCGGCTCGGCGCGCTACGTGGATGCATTGCGTCGGCGATGGCGGGTGCGCGAGCGGCTGGAAAGCCGCGTGCTGGGCGTGGAGCGGCATGAGCACGGTGTGCGCGTGCTCACCGCCGAAGGCCTGGAAGGCTTCGACCAGCTGGTACTGGCCTGCCACAGTGACCAGGCGCTGGCGTTGCTGTCCGACGCGGACGCCTGCGAACGCAGCGTGCTCGGCGCGATCGGCTACCAGCCCAACGAAGTAGTGCTGCACACCGACGCCCGCCTGCTGCCGCGCAACCGCAAGGCATGGGCCGCGTGGAACGCGCACGTGCCGCGCGATCCGATGGCACCGTGCTCGGTCAGCTACTGCATGAACCTGCTGCAGGGCATCGACACGCCCACGCCGCTGGTGGTCACGCTCAACCGCACCGAGGCCATCGACCCGGCGAAGGTGCTGCGCACGCTGCACTATGCGCACCCGGTGCACGACCACGACATGGTCCGCGCGCAGGCCCGCTGGACCGAAGTGCAGGGCAGGCGCCGCACCTGGTTTGCCGGTGCCTACTGGGGCTGGGGCTTCCACGAGGACGGCATCCGCAGTGCACGGCGGGTGGTGGACGCGCTGCAGTCGCTGGACGCCGAAGCCTACTGGCCGCTGTCGCAGGGGGTGTCGGCATGACCGCCAGTGCGATCTACCGGGGCCGCATGCAGCACCGCCGCCATGCACCGCAGGCCCACGCCTTCACCTACCCGGTCGCGCAGCTGCTGCTGGACCTGGATGAGCTGGATACGGTGTTCGAGCGGCGCTGGCTGTGGTCGGTGGGCCGCCGCAACCTGGCCGAGTTCCGCCGCAGCGATTACCTGGGCGACCCGGACCAGCCCCTGGCCGGTGCGGTGCGGGCACGCATCACCGAGGCAATGGGACGCGCACCGTCCGGCCCGATCCGCCTGCTGACCCACCTGCGCTACGCCGGCCATGTGTTCAACCCGGTCAGCTTCTACTACTGCTACGCCGCCGACGGCACCACGCTGGACTGCATCGTGGCCGAGATCACCAACACGCCGTGGAAAGAACGCCACGCCTATGTGCTGCCGGTGACGGAAGCGGATGCGCACGGCCGCGCGCTCTGCTGGAGCTTCGACAAGCGCTTCCACGTGTCGCCGTTCATGCCCATGGACTGCCACTACCACTGGCGTTTCACCGCGCCCGGCGACGACCTGCGCGTGCACATGCAGGTGTGGCGCGACGGCCAGCGCCAGTTCGACGCCGACCTGGCCCTGCAGCGCCACCCGCTGGACGGCCGCGGCCTGGCCGCCGTGCTGCTGCGCTATCCGTTGATGACGCTGCAGGTGGTGGTGGCGATCCACTGGCAGGCGCTGCGCCTGTGGCTGAAACGCACCCCTGTCCACGACCACCCTTCGATTGCCGGAAAGCAACCATGAATGACATGACCCGACCGCTGGCCCTGCCGCAGCCCAGCGCGCTGGAAGCCTTCCTGCGCCGGCGCCTGCTGGCCCAGCTCGCGCCCATGAAGGGTGGCCGCCTGCAACTGCGCGACGCGCTGGGTGATGTCACACTCGGCGACGCCGACGGAGCACTGCAGGTCACCGTGTGGGTCGACCACCCTGCGTTCTACCGCGCGGTCGCCGCGCAAGGCAGTGTCGGTGCGGGCGAGTCCTACATCCGCGGCGAGTGGCGCTGCGACAACCTGGTGGCGCTGGTGCAGCTGCTGGTGCGCAACCGCGCGCTGCTCGACGGCATGGAGCGCGGCCCGGCGCGGCTGGGCGGCTGGCTGCTGCAGGGCTGGAACCGCCTGCGCCGCAACACCCGCGAAGGCAGCCGGCGCAACATCGCCGCGCATTACGACCTGGGCAACGCGTTCTTCTCGCTGTTCCTCTCCAGCGACCTGATGTATTCCTCGGCGCTGTATGCCGAACCCGGCGATACGCTGGAAGTGGCCTCGCAGCGCAAGCTGGCGCGCATCTGCGACCAGTTGCAGCTGCAACCCGGCGACCGCGTGATCGAGATCGGCACCGGCTGGGGCGGCTTTGCGGTGTACGCGGCGCTCCACCATGGCTGCCACGTCACCACCACCACCATCTCCAGGGAGCAGTACGCCCTGGCCACCGAACGCGTGGCCAGGGCGGGACTGCAGGACCGGGTGACCGTACTGCTGAAGGACTACCGCGACCTCGACGGGCAGTACGACAAGCTGGTCTCGATCGAGATGATCGAGGCCATCGGCGCGCAGTACCTGGACACCTACTTCGCCACGCTGACCCGCCTGCTCAAGCCGGACGGGCTGGCCATGCTGCAGGCGATCACCATCGAAGACGAGCGCTACGAGCAGGCGCGGCGCAGCGTGGACTACATCAAGCGGTTCGTGTTCCCCGGCAGTTTCATTCCCTCGCTGCACGCCATGCTGGGCGCGAAGACGCGCAGCAGCGACCTGCAGCTGATCGGCCAGCATGACTTCGGCCAGTCCTACGCGCTCACGCTGCGCGCGTGGCGCCGACGCTTCCTGTCGCAGCTGCCGGCGGTTCGAGCGCAGGGTTTCGACGAGCGTTTCATCCGCCTGTGGGAGTTCTACCTGGCCTACTGCGAGGGCGGTTTCCTGGAGCGCTCCATCGGCGTGTCGCAGCTGCTGCTGGCGCGGCCCGGCTACCGGCCGGCGCCGATCGAGGGAACCCACTGACGTGCGCCATTTCTGGGCCAATGTGATCGGCAACCAGGGGGTCTGGCTGTGCGCGGTGATCGGCGCCGGGCACGGACTGCGCTGGCCGGCCGTGTTGGCTGCCACCGTGTACGTGCTCAGCCAGCTGGCGTGGGCGGCGCGGCCTGCGGTCGACCTGAAGCTGTTGGGCGTGGCGCTGCTGTGCGGCGTGGTCGTGGACGGCGTGGCTGGCGGCTCCGGCCGGGTGGTGTACGCCGCGGCGGGGCCAAGCCCATGGATGGCGCCGGTGTGGATCCTGGCGCTGTGGGCTGCGTTCGCGATGACGCTCACGGTGTCGCTCAAGGCGCTGCAGCACCGTCTGTGGCTGGCGGCGCTGGTCGGACTGCTGGCGCCGCTGGCCTATCTCTCCGCGGCGCGCGGCTGGTCGTCGGTGGCCTTCGCCGCGCCGGCCTGGCAGGGCGTGGCGATGCTGGCCGCGGGTTGGGCCGTTGCACTGCCGGTGCTGGCCGCCTGCGCACAGCACTGGCAGCACGCTGCCGGCAACGCCGCAGCAACCACCAAGGGAGCACATGCATGATCCATCTTCTGTGGGTATGGCTGTATGCGGCACTGATCATGTGCTGGGGCTGGTGGTGGCAGCGCCGGCACCAGAACATCGGCGTGGTGGATGTGCTCTGGGCCAAGGGCGTGGGCGCCTCTGCGCTGCTGCTGGCGTGGCTGGGCGATGGTGAAACCGCGCCGCGCATCGCATTGGCTGTGCTTGGTGGGCTGTGGGGTTCGCGGCTGGCGCTGCACCTGTGGAAGCGCGTGCGCAGCGAAGACGAAGATGGCCGCTACCAGCACCTGCGTCGGCACTGGAACGGGCACCAGGGCAAGATCTTCGGGTTCTTCCAGTTCCAGGCGGTGCTGATCGTCCTGTTCGCACTGCCGTTCGTGGCGGTGTCGCAGAGCGCGGAACTGCCCGTGGGCTGGATCGTCGCCGCGGTGGCGATGTGGTTGCTCAGTGTCGGTGGTGAGGCGCTCGCCGACCGCCAGCTGGCCCGGTTCCGCGCCAACCCGTCCAACAAGGGCAGGACCTGCCGCGATGGATTGTGGCGCTACTCGCGCCATCCCAACTACTTCTTCGAATGGCTGCACTGGTTCACCTACGTGCTGCTGGCCGTGCAGTCGCCGCTGTGGTGGCTGGCCTGGTCCGGTCCGGTGGTGATGTACGTGTTCCTGCGCTGGGTGAGCGGCATTCCCTTCACCGAGGCGCAGGCGCTGCGCACGCGTGGCGATGACTACCGCGACTACCAGCGCAGCACGCCTATGCTGTTCCCGTGGTTCCCCTCCCGTACAACCTCGCCCCGCAAGGAGTCTTCACCGTGAACGTCGCCCGAGAATCGCTGCCCCTGCCGGACTACGCTCCCGGGTTGACCGGCCTGGCCGAACGCGGCCTGCTGCCCGATGCGCTGCTGCGGCTCGGTATCCGCCGCCAGTGCGAAGCGCGCCTGCGCGAGGAAAGCGCAGGCAGTGTCGAAGCGCAGTCGCAGCGCTTCGCCGAGCGCATCATCGGCCTGTCACGCAGTCCGCTGGCCCTGCACGTGGACGCGGCCAACCGCCAGCATTACGAAGTGCCTGCCGCCTTCTTCCAGGATTGCCTCGGCGCGCGCCTGAAGTACAGCAGCTGCTACTACCCCACCGGCAACGAAACCCTGGACCAGGCCGAAGAGGCGATGCTGGCGCTGTACGGCGAACGCGCGCAGCTCGCCGACGGCCAGGACATCCTCGAACTGGGCTGTGGCTGGGGATCGCTGACGTTGTGGATGGCCGAGCGCTATCCCACCGCGCGCATCACCGCCGTGTCCAATTCCAACAGCCAGCGCGAGCACATCCTGGCGCAGTGCCGCGCACGTGGGTTGAGCAACGTGACCGTGCTGACCCGCGACGTGAACCAGCTTGTGCTGGACCCTGGCAGTTTCGATCGCTGTGTCTCTGTGGAGATGTTCGAACACGTGCGCAACTACGCGCGGCTGCTGCAGCGCATCCACCAGTGGCTGCGCCCGGATGGCAAGCTGTTCGTGCATATCTTCGTGCACCGCACCCTGATGTACCCGTTCGAAGCCGAGGGCGAGGACAACTGGATGGGGCGGCACTTCTTCACCGGTGGGTTGATGCCGGCCGCCGACACCCTGCTGCACTTCCAGCAGCACCTGCACCTGCAGCAGCGCTGGCTGCTGGACGGCACCCACTACGAGCGCACCGCCAACCACTGGCTGGCCCGCCAGGACCAGAATCGCGACGCGGTGATGGCGGTGCTCCGCGCCGGCTACGGCGACGCCGCTGCGGCGCTGTGGTTCCAGCGCTGGCGCATGTTCTGGATGGCCTGCGCCGAGCTTTTCGGTTACCAGCAGGGCCAGCAGTGGATGGTGGCCCACTACCTGTTCGAACGTCCCTGACCCACGCCGAGGATATCGCCATGACGCTACGACACCTGCTTCCCCTGCTCGCCGCCGGCATGCTGCTCGGCGGCTGCAGCAGCAATACCCGCCCCATTCCGCCGGTGGCCCACGTGGACGTGCCGCGTTTCATGGGCGACTGGTACGTGATCGCGCATATCCCCAGCCGGCCCGAGCGTGAGGCATTCGACGCGGTGGAGTCCTACGCACTGCGTCCCGATGGCCGTATCCAGACCACCTTCCGCTATCGCAAGGGCAGCTTCGAGGCGCCGATCAAGACCATGCACCCGATCGGCACGGTCAAGGAAGGCACCAACGGTGCGGAGTGGGGCATGCAGTTCGTCTGGCCGATCAAGGCCGAGTACGTGATCGTCTACCTGGACGACGACTACCAGCAGACCATCGTCGGCCGCAGCAAGCGCGATTACATGTGGCTGATGGCGCGCACCCCGCAGATTTCCGAGCAGGACTACCAGAAGGCCATGACCCGGATCGCCGCGCTGGGGTACGACATGTCGCAGGTTCGCCGGGTGCCGCAGTCGGCCGCCGGCAACCGTCGATGACGTAACTGCGGCGGGGTTCTCAGGCCCTGAGAAGGCCTTGGGCGATACTGGTGCCCAAGGCGGAGGAGGGCGGCGCAATGGCGGACAAGTACTGCGATCTGGTCATGAAGGGTGGCATCACCAGCGGCATCGTGTACCCCAACGCGGTGCTGTCGCTGGCCCGGGAATACCGCTTCAAGAACATCGGTGGCACCTCGGCCGGGGCCATCGCCGCCGCCGTGGCTGCCGCTGCCGCACTGGGCGATCGGCGCTGCCGGGTCGGCGAGCCGATGGGGCCACAGGCCGGTTTTGCCGGGTTGGCCGACGTCTCCACCCAGCTGTCGCGGCGCGGCTTCATCTACAGCCTGTTCCAGCCGGCGTACGGCGCGCGCACCGCCTACCGGCTGCTGGTGATGCTGGCCGGCAAGGCCGGCCTGCCGCGCAAGCTCCTGTGCCTGGCGGCTGCCGTGTTCGCCATCGCCCCGCTGGAGCTGCTGGCCGCGCTGGTGGTGCTGCTCGGCATCGGCTGGCTGGCGGCGGGGGTGGAGGGCATGTGGGCCACGTTGCTGCCGTCGCTGCTGTGCGCATACGGGGCCGGCGTGCTGGCCGCGGCGCTGCGCGTGGCGCGGGTGGCGCGGCGCAACCTGCTGGGGCTGTGCTCCGGGTCCACCCAGGGCGGCGCGGGCCATCCCGCGCTGACCGACTGGCTGCACACGCAGCTGCAGGCGTTGGCGGGCAAGCCGCTGGACCAGCCGCTGACCTTCGCCGACCTGCATAACGCCCCGCGCTACAGCGGCGAGCCGGCAGGGGAGCATGCGATCAGCCTGCAGATGATCACCACCTGCGTTTCGCACACCGAGCCGCGCACGCTGCCGTTCAGTGCCTCGCATTTCTGGTTCCGTCGCGAAGAGTTCGCGCAGTTGTTCCCGGCCAGCGTGGTAGCTTGGCTGCTGGCCCACGCCGGCGCGCCGCAGCAGGTGGACGGCGTGGACTACTACCGGCTGCCCGAAGGCGAGCAGCTGCCGGTGCTGGTCGCCACGCGCATGAGCCTGAGCTTTCCGCTGCTGATCAGCGCGGTGCCGCTGCATGAGCCGGCGCGGCGCGAGCGCCGCTGCGAACCCATGGCCGATCCCGCGCCCGAGCACGGCGACCGCAACGTGGCCGACAGCACCGAAGGGCTCACCAGCGGTGGCCATGGCAGCGGTTCGGCGATCACCGCGTTCCGTGTGTGCTGGTTCTCCGACGGCGGCATCAGCAGCAACTTCCCCATCCACCTGTTCGACGCCGCGCTGCCGCGCTGGCCGACCTTCGGCATCAACCTGGTCTACCCGCACACCGCCGAACCGCTGCGCGCCGCGCCCGACTCACCCGACGCCATCAACGCCGCGGTGTTCCTGCCCACTGAAAACCGCCATGGCTGGCAACGCAGCTACCAGTCCATCGCGCGGCCGCTGGCGGCGGCGGAGATGTCCGGGTTCCTGTTTTCCATCGTGTCGACCATGCAGAACTGGCGCGACGTGCTGCAGGCACGCGCGCCCGGCTACCGCGACCGCATCGTGCACGTCACCCTGCAGGGCGACGAAGGCGGCATGAACCTGGACATGCCACAGGGGGTGCTCAGCCGCATCGCCGCCAAGGGCAGCGTCGCCGGCGAGCGCTTCTGTGATTTCTCGTTCGCCAACCATTACTGGATCCGCTGGCGGAATCTCGCGTCCGCGTACCAGCGCTACACGTTGGAGGTAGCGCGCACGGATGATCCCGCGCAGCGTGTCGACGCCTGGCAGGACGCCTACGCATCGGTCGCGCACGGTGCGCCACCGCCGCCGTCGTACCGGTTCGGCTCGGAAGAAAAGCGCCGCGAATCGCAGCAGCTGTGGCGGTTGATGGTCGAACAGGGCCAGACCTGGGAAGACCTCGGCCCCGACCTCACCGACGGCGCCCCGCGCCCGCTGCCGCAGATGAAGGTGACCCCCAGCTATTGACCGCTCACGGCCGCACGACCAACGGTCGTGCGCTACCGGTGTGCGTGATCAACCGCAACTTCCGCCACCCCCGGTAGGTACCGACCGTTGGTCGGTACGCTCTCACCGCCGCACGACCAACGGTCGTGCGCTACCGGTATGCGTGAACAACCGTAACTTCCGCCACCCCCGGTAGGTACCGACCGTTGGTCGGTACGCTCTCACCGCCCACGCACGCCAGCCCCTACGCACGCCCGGGCAACTGCGCGAACGCGCGCTGCATGCAATCCTCGCGCGGGCATACCCGGCAGCCCGGGCCGATCGATACCGAATTGCCCGGGCTCTGGATATCCAGCCCGCGCGAATAGATCAGACGCTCGGCATGCTGCAGGTCGCAGCCCAGTGCCACCGCGAAGGTCTTGCGCGGCTGGCCGTGGCCGATCGGGCCGCTGCTCACCTGCCGTGCCAGCCAGAAGTGGCGGCGCCCGTCGGGCATGCGCGCGGTCTGGGTCAGCACGCGTCCCGGCTGGTTGAAGGCCTCGTACACGATCCACAGCGGACACGAACCGCCCACCTGTGAAAAGTGGAAATCAGTGGCCGAGTGGCGCTTGGACACATTGCCCGCGCGGTCCACGCGGATGAAGAAGAACGGCAGCCCGGGCGCACTGCGCCGCGCCAACGTGCTCAAACGGTGGCACACCGCTTCAAACCCCACCCCGAAGCGATGCGCCAGCGCATCGATGTCGTAGGCACTGTGCTCGGCCGCGCGCAGGAACTGCGCATACGGCATCACCAGCGCCCCGGCGAAGTAATTGGACATGCCGATGCGCGCCTGCGCAATCTGCTCCGGCTCGCGGAAACCGGCGCGCGCGATCACCGCGTCGATCTGCGCCGCATAGCCCAGCAGCGCCAGTTCGGCGGCCATCTGGAACGCCTGCTGGCCCGGTTCCAGGTAATCGGGCAGCCACAACGTGCGGCTGCCGCCGTCATACACGCGTTTCTCGCGCCCGGCCTGCAGCGGCGCCACTTCCACCAGCACTCCATGGCGGTCGGCCAGCAGCTGGCGCAGGCGCGGCGCCACGTGCCCGGCCACCAGCCCCCACTCGCCGAACAGCTGCTCGGCCAGATCGTCCAGCTCCGGAATGTGGTTGTGCATGCGGTTGAAAAAGTCGCGTACCTGGTCGCCGGCCGGCAGCGCCTGTCCGGCCTGCGGGTCGCCCAGCTGGAACTCCAGCGCGGCGGCGTGTTCGCGCAGCAGCAGGTGGCGGCGGTGCAGGTCGAGCAGGGCCCGGCTGATCTGCGGCAGGTTGCCCGCCATCGCCCGCAGCTCGGTGCTGCTCACCTCGTCCAGGCCCAGGTCGCGCAGGGTCTCGCCCAGCGCTTCCTGCAGCGCACCGGGCTCATCCACGTCGAACAGGTCGGTAACGTCGCCCAACACCTCGCGCAGCCTGGACTGCACCGCCGGGGTCAACGGGCGCTTGTTGCGCTCGATCTGGTTCAGGTAGCTGGCCGACAGACCGAGCGCACGGGCGAGCTCGGCCTGGCTGTAGCCGCGCTGCTCGCGCAGGCGGAGGAGCCGTAGCCCGATCTGGCGTTGGGGAGGCTGGCTATTCACAGAATTAACAAGAATCGTAGCGGGCGTTGGCCAGATTAAGCGCAGACAGCCCGGAAATCGAGGGCTGGCCTGTGAATAATGCCAATCACCTTTCGCACCCCGCCGGTATTGCCATGACTGTTGCAGCGCCCCGTATCCGCATGTTGATCGATGGCCAGTTCGTCGAATCGGCCAGCTCGCACTGGCAGAACGTGGTCAACCCGGCCACCCAGGACGTCCTGGCCCAGGTGCCGTTCGCCACTGTGGGCGAAGTGGACGCGGCCGTGGCCTCGGCCAAGGAAGCCTTCAAGACCTGGCGCAAGACCCCCATCGGCACCCGCGCGCGCATCTTCCTGAAGTACCAGCAGCTGATCCGCGAGCACATGAGCGAGCTGGCCCACATCCTCAGCGCCGAGCAGGGCAAGACCGTGCCCGACGCCGAAGGCGACGTGTTCCGCGGCCTGGAAGTGGTCGAGCACGCTGCGGCCATCGGCAACCTGCAGCTGGGCGAACTGGCCAACAACGTCGCCAACGGCGTGGACACCTACACCCTGCTGCAGCCGCTTGGCGTGTGCGCCGGCATCACCCCGTTCAACTTCCCGGCGATGATCCCGCTGTGGATGTTCCCGATGGCCATTGCCACCGGCAACACGTTCATCCTCAAGCCGTCCGAACAGGACCCGATGGTCACCATGCGCCTGGTCGAACTGGCGCTGGAAGCGGGCATTCCGAAGGGTGTGCTGAACGTCGTGCACGGCGGCGAAGAAGTGGTCAATGCGATCTGTGACCACCCGGACATCAAGGCCGTGTCGTTCGTGGGTTCCACCCGCGTCGGCACCCACGTGTACAACCGCGCCTCGCTGGCCGGCAAGCGCGTGCAGTGCATGATGGGCGCCAAGAACCACGCCGTGGTGCTGCCGGACGCCAACAAGGAACAGAGCCTCAACGCCATGGTCGGTGCCGCCTTCGGCGCGGCCGGCCAGCGCTGCATGGCTGCCTCCACCCTGGTGCTGGTCGGTGAAGCCCGCGAGTGGGTGCCGGACCTGGTCGCCAAGGCCAAGACCCTCAAGGTCAGCGCCGGCAGCGTGGCCGGTACCGACGTCGGCCCGGTCATTTCCTGCGCCGCGCGCGAGCGCGTGGAAAGCCTGATCGCCTCCGGCGTGGAGCAGGGCGCCAAGCTGGTGCTCGACGGCCGCAACCCGCAGGTGGACGGTTTCGAGAAGGGCAACTTCGTCGGCCCGACCATCTTCGACGGCGTCAAGCCGGGCATGCGCGTGTACGACGAAGAAATCTTCGGGCCGGTGCTGGTGATCCTGGAAGCGGAAACGCTGGACGACGCCATCGACCTGATCAACAGCAACCCCAACGGCAACGGCACCGCGCTGTTCACCCAGTCCGGCGCCGCGGCCCGTCGCTTCCAGGAAGAAATCGACGTCGGCCAGGTCGGCATCAACGTGCCGATCCCGGTGCCGGTGCCGCTGTTCTCGTTCACCGGTTCGCGCGCCTCCAAGCTGGGCGATCTGGGTCCGTATGGCAAGCAGGTGGTCATGTTCTACACCCAGACCAAGACCATCACCGCGCGCTGGTTCGACGACGAGACCCTGGGTCACGGCGTCAACACCACGATCAGCCTGAAGTAAGCGCCTGCAAGGGCACGGAGTGTTTATGAGCAACTCGATGACGACGGAACTCGACGAAGCGCAGCAGGCCTATAGAGAGGCCGCGCGTGACTTCGCCCAGGCAGAACTGGCGCCGCACGCCGCGCGATGGGATGCGGAGGGCATCTTTCCGCGCGAGGCGATCGCCAAGGCAGGGGAACTTGGGTTCTGTGGCCTGTACATGGATCCTGAAGTCGGTGGCAGCGGCCTGAGCCGTCTGGACGCCGCCGTCGTCATCGAGGAGCTCGCCAACGTGGACCCGTCCACCGCGGCCTACGTCAGCATCCACAACATGGCCTCGTGGATGGTCTCCAGGTGGGGCACCGAAGCGCTGCGCGCCGACTGGGGCCAGGCGTTGTCCTCGGGCACCAAGCTGGCCTCGTACTGCCTCACCGAACCGGGTGCCGGTTCGGATGCGGCGTCGCTCAAGACCTCCGCCGTGCGCGATGGCGACCATTACGTGCTGAATGGCTCCAAGGCCTTCATTTCCGGCGCCGGTGCCACCGAACTGCTGGTGGTGATGGCGCGCACCGGGGGGGCGGGTGCCAGCGGCATCAGCGCCATCGCGGTGCCGGCCGACCTGGCCGGCATCAGCTATGGGCGCAAGGAAGAGAAGATGGGCTGGAACAGCCAGCCCACCCGCGGCATCACGTTCGAGAACGTGCGCGTGCCGGTGGCCAACCTGCTGGGCGAAGAGGGCAGCGGTTTCAAGCTGGCGATGAAGGGCCTGGACGGTGGCCGCATCAATATCGCCGCCTGCTCGCTGGGTGCCGCGCAGGGTGCGCTGGACGCCGCGCGTCGCTACATGGGCGAGCGCCGCCAGTTCGGCAAGCCGCTGGCCGATTTCCAGGCACTGCAGTTCAAGCTGGCCGACATGGCCACCCAGCTGGTGGCGGCACGCCAGATGGTGCACACCGCCGCGCGCAAGCTTGACGCCGGTGCCAGCGATGCCAACGTGTGGTGCGCGATGGCCAAGCGCTTCGCCACCGACGCCGGCTTCCAGGTCTGCAACGATGCCCTGCAGATCCACGGCGGCTACGGCTACATCCGCGAATACCCGATCGAACGCCTGCTGCGCGACAGCCGCGTGCACCAGATCCTGGAGGGCACCAACGAGATCATGCGTGTGATCGTGGCCCGCCACCTGCTCAACACCGAAGAGGAACTGCGATGATGGATTGGCGCAAACAGGAACACGTGGGCCTGAAGGTCGAGGCCGACGGCCACACCGCCGTGGTGACCCTGGACAACCCGCCGGCCCATACCTGGACCGTGCACAGCCTGTCCGCGCTCCGCGACCTGGTCGGCGCGCTCAATGCCGACAGCAGCATCTACGCACTGGTGATCACCGGTGGCGGCGAGAAGTTCTTCTCCGCCGGCGCCGACCTCAAGCAGTTCGCCTCCGGCGACAAGGCACTGGCCCGTGAGGCCGCGCGCCGTTTCGGCGAAGCCTTCGAAGCGCTGTCCGGTTTCCGTGGCGTATCCATTGCCGCGATCAACGGCTACGCGATGGGCGGCGGACTGGAATGCGCCCTGGCCTGCGACCTGCGCATCATCGAAGAACACGCCCAGGTCGCGCTGCCGGAGGCCACCGTCGGCCTGCTGCCGTGCGCCGGCGGCACCCAGAACCTGCCGCGCCTGGTCGGTGAGGGCTGGGCCAAGCGCCTGATCCTGCTGGGCGAGCGCATCGACGCTGATACCGCCGTGCGGATTGGCCTGGCCGAAGAAAAAGTCGGCAAGGGCGAATCCAGGGCGCTGGCGATCGAGTGGGCGAACAAGGCGGGCAAGCAGAGCCCGTCCAGCGTGGCCGCCTGCAAGACCCTGGTCCAGGCCACCCGCAGTGGCGTCAGCCATGCGTCGGCGCTGGTCGCCGAGCGCGAGGCCTTCGTCGACCTGTTCGACCGCGCCGACCAGGCCGAGGGCGTCAACGCCTTCCTGGAAAAGCGTGCACCGCAGTGGAAGAACGCATGAGCACCCCCGAGGCCACCGTTGAGGCGCCGGTGCTGTTTGAAGAACGGCCCGCCGCCAATGGCAAGCGCATCGGCATCGCCACGCTGAACGCGCCGCGCACCCTCAACGGGTTCTCGCTGCCCATGGCGCACCTGCTGCACGAGCGCCTGACCGCGTGGGCGGCCGACGACGGCATCGCGCTGGTAGTGCTGCAGGGCGCTGGCGAAAAGGCATTCTGCGCCGGCGGCGACCTGCACAGCCTGTACCAGAGCATGCGCGCCTACCGCGACGCCGGCGCCACCGACGTGCGCGACAACGCCTATGCCGCCGAGTTCTTCGACGTGGAATACCGCGTCGACTACCTCATCCATACCTATGCCAAGCCGATCCTGTGCTGGGGCCACGGCATCGTCATGGGCGGTGGCATCGGCCTGATGTCTGGCGCCAGCCATCGCGTGGTCAGCGAGCGCTCGAAACTGGCATTCCCCGAAATCACCGTCGGCCTGTTCCCGGATGTCGGTGGCAGCTGGCTGCTGCCGCGCGTACCGGGCAAGGGCGGCCTGTTCCTCGCGCTCACCGGTGCACCGCTCAACGCGGGCGATGCCATCTACGCCGGCCTGGCCGACATCCACATCGCCGAGGCCCAGCGTGCCGACGTGTTCAGCGCGCTGGCGCAGGTACATTGGAGCGACGACGCCAAGCGCAACCACGAACAACTCAGTGCCCTGCTGCAGGAGCACGCCAGCGACGCGGCCACCGGCCCGCTGCTGCGCAACGCCGCCACGGTGGACGCGCTGTGCGAAGGCAACGACGTGACCGCCGTGGTCGATGCGATCGGCGCGCTGCAGACCGACGATGCCTGGCTGCAGAGCGCGCAGGCGACGCTGGCCGCCGGCGCACCGGGTTCGGCACGGCTGGCCTGGGAACTGCAGCAGCGTGCCGCCGGTGCGTCGCTGGCCGACGTCTACCGCTTCGAATACATCGCTGCCCTGCACAGCGCCGCCCACGGCGATTTCGCCGAAGGCATCCGCGCGCTGTTGATCGACAAGGACCGCAGCCCGCGCTGGCAGCCGGCCACACTGGCCGAAGCGACCCCGCAGTGGGCGCAGACCTTCTTCGTTTCGCCCTGGAACGAGGCCACGCATCCGCTGGCCGACCTCGGCGCCACCGTTCCTGAAAGGAGCCTTGCATGAGCCGTATTGCATTCATCGGGTTGGGCAACATGGGTGGCCCGATGGCCGCCAACCTGGCCAAGGCCGGCCACGCCGTGCGCGTGTTCGACCTGGTGCCCGCCGCCGTGCAGGCCGCCGTCGACGCCGGCGCCGCCGCCGCCAGTTCGGCGCTGGACACCCTTACCGACGCCGAAGTGGTCATCTCGATGCTGCCGGCCAGCCGTCACGTCGAAAGCGTGTACCTGGGCGACGACGGCCTGCTGGCCGACATTCCTGGTGGCGCGCTGGTCATCGACTGCAGCACCATAGCGCCCGCCACCGCACGCAAAGTATCCGAAGCCGCTGCCGCACGCGGACTGCAGATGCTGGACGCACCGGTCTCCGGCGGTACCGCCGGCGCTGCTGCCGGCACCCTGACCTTCATCGTCGGCGGCGAAGCCGACGCACTCGAGCGCGCGCGCCCGCTGCTGCAGGCGATGGGCAGGAACATCTTCCACGTCGGCGCCAGCGGTGCCGGCCAGGTCGCCAAACTGTGCAACAACATGGCGCTGGGCGTGATCATGGCGGTGACCGGCGAGTCCATCGCCCTGGGCGTGGCGCACGGCCTGGACCCGAAGGTGTTGTCGCAGATGATGGCGGTCAGCACCGGCCGCAGCTGGGCCACCGAAGTGTGCAACCCGTGGCCGGGCGTGCTGGAAAATGCGCCGGCTTCTCGTGGCTACAGCGGCGGCTTCGGCAGCGACCTGATGCTCAAGGACATGGGCCTGGCCGTGGAAGCGGCAATGAGCGTGGGCGCCTCGATCCCGCTGGGCGAACTGGCACGCAACCTGTACTCGATGAACCACCAGGCCGGCCGCGGCAAGCTGGATTTCTCCAGCGTAGTGCAGCTGGTAACCCCGGAAAAATAACCGGGACAACGAATGCATCCCGGAAACGGGATCCACCGCGGTGGGATGGGCGGATGCACGGTCAACGCGACCGGCATCCGCCCATTTTTTTCGTCACGACCAACGGTCGTGACCTACCGACGTCTCGACCATGGTAGGTGCCGACCGTTGGTCGGCACGCTCTCCCATCAAACGATGGTCAACGTCACATCGATATTGCCGCGGGTCGCGTTGGAATACGGGCACACCACATGCGCCTTCTGCACCAGCTCCTCCACCTGCTCACGCGGCAGGCCCGGCACGCTGATCTGCAGCTCCACTTCAATGCCGAAGCCGGTCGGGATCTGGCCGATGCCCACGTTGCCGGTGATGCTGGTCTCGGCCGGCAGCGCAACCTTGGCCTGGCCGGCCACGTACTTCAGCGCGCCCAGGAAACAGGCCGAATAGCCCGCCGCGAACAGCTGCTCCGGGTTCGTACCCGGGCCGCCGGCGCCGCCCAGCTCGCGCGGGGTGGACAGCTGCACGTCCAGCACGTTGTCCGACGAGGTGGCGCGGCCTTCGCGGCCGCCAGTGGCGGTGGCGTGTGCGGTGTAAAGAACCTTTTCAATCGACATGGGAAGCTCCTGGCTGTGTAAGGAATGGACCGGTTGGTGAGGTGTACTGTGCGCCACCGGGTCGGACGTGTGGCAACATATCATCCAGCAAACTTGATCTGGAGTCCGAAATGGTCGACCGCCTGCAATCCCTGCTCGGCCGCTTCGCGGTCAATGCCGAAGTCTTCCACGCCGGCGCGTTGTGCGGCATCAACGACCTAGCCGCCGACGGCGAGCGTGGCCAGCTGCACCTGATCCGGGACGGCCAGGTCCGCGTCGAGCACGCCGACGGCAGCGTCATCGAGATCACCGAGCCCAGCGTGCTGGTATACCCACGCCCGCTCGCCCACCGCTTCGTCACCGACCCGGAGACCGGCGCCGACTTCGCCTGCGCCCACCTCCAGTTCGAGGGCGGCGGCAACAACCCGGTGTCCGCCGCACTACCGCCGGTGATCTGCCTGCCGCTCGCCGAACTGTACGGTGGCCAGCCCATCCTCTCGGTGCTGTTCGAAGAAGCCTTCGCCCAGCGTTGCGGTCGCCAGGCGCTGCTGGACCGGCTGTTCGAAGTGGTGATGATCCAGATCCTGCGCGCGCTGATGGAAAGCGGCCAGCTACGCGTCGGCCTGCTGGCCGGCATGGCGCACCCGCGCCTGCGCCATGCCCTGGTAGCGATGCACGAAGAGCCCGCGCAGGAATGGACCCTGGAATCGCTCGCCCAGCGTGCCGGCATGTCGCGCAGCGCGTTTGCCGACAGCTTCCGCGACACCATTGGCAGCACCCCCGGCCACTACCTGCAGGGCTGGCGCACGCGCCTGGTGCAGCAGGCGCTGCGTAAAGGGCAACCGCTCAAGCGGATTGCGATTGATGTGGGCTATGGAAGTGAGGCGGCGCTGTCGCGTGCATTCAAATCGCAGACCGGGCAGTCGCCGCGGCAGTGGAAGCAGGGGCTGCAGGCGGCATGATGCTCTGAGCGATCAGATCGTCCATTCTCGATCTGTGGTGAACATGATCGTCAACCACCGGTCGGTCGATTCTTCCCCCAACGCCTCGCCGATCTCGTCACGCAGCTGGTCCCATTCGACCAGCTGTCGCGGCGGGTCATTCGCCGGCACCACGAAGAAAAGTTCGATCTGATCGCCACGCCCCACCTTTGCGACGTAGCTGCGATGCTCGATGAAGCCGTACTTGGCCACGATGCCGCGTGCGACTTCATCCACATGCGCCTGCAGCTCAACGGGGGTGATCAACAGGATGTCCGACAGCGCCTGGCGGACCGTACCCAGCGGCGCGACCACCACGAACAGGCAGACCAGCAGCAGGATGGCCGGGTCGATGTACGGCACCAGCCACGCCCATTCGGTGCCGCGCAACAGCCAGCCGCCACCGAAGGCGACCAGGTACGCCGCCGACATGCTTGCGGCCACCATCCAGTTCTTCGCATCCAGCGCGATGAACTCCGAGCGGATCGCGCGATTGGCACGGCGCACGAACAGCGCCAGGCCACCTTCGACGATGATGGAGATCAACGCGAACACGATGGCCGGCCCCAGCGCGATCTCGCGACCACCGGACAACAGGGCGTCCACCGCATTCACACCTGCATAGATCGCCGCGCCGATCATCAACGTACCGCTCACCCCCAGCACGATCGGCTCCAGATGCCAGAAGCCCATGGTGAACCGTTGGTTCAATCGCGACTGCAGTGAATCCACGTTGGTGGACATGCTGATCAGCCGCACCACCAGAAGCGACAGCCAGGTCATCACCACATCGATCAGGCCATAGATGCCGTCGAAGATGATCAACGACGAATTGGCATAAAGCCCGAAGGCGACGGCAATGGCCGCGACACCGAAAGAGGCGGCGATCGACAGGCGCAGCACTCCTTGTTCGGTGGTGCTGTCGAAGGTGGAAGAGTGCAGGAAACGCATAGGTGTGGTTTTGGCAACGAATACCAGTCCGTCGAGAGTACCGTGCGTGGGTGGCGCTGGCGCTGGCGCTGACGAAGGCAATGGCACGACGCCGGTAGGGTTGGTCGCCAGACAACTGCCGATACGAATGATCGGCGCGGTGGCGCATGACCTTCAACGAAGCAAGCGCGACCTTGCCAGAAAGGTCATGCGCTAAAGGGCCGATCACCGTTATCGGCAGTTGTCTGACGACCAACCCTACCAAGGCCTCCTCCCCGTGGTGGGCAATCCCTTGGGCTGGGGGCATCCACCCCTCCAACACTCGTTCCGGCCCCACGGGCAGCATTCATCCGGCACAGGTAAACTATTGATCGCGCTGGCAAAGCCAGCCATCTCTGCCTGCCTAGATTCCAATGACCCAGCCTGCCACCCCCGCAGACCGCTACGCCGCTTCCCTGCGCCTGTCCGTCGCCCCGATGATGGACTGGACGGACCGCCATTGCCGCGTGTTCCATCGGATCCTCGCCCCGGGCGCACGGCTCTACACGGAAATGGTGCACGCCAACGCGGTGATCCACGGCGACCGTGAGCGCCTGCTCGGTTTCGATGGCAGCGAGCAACCGCTCGCGCTTCAGCTCGGCGGCAGCGACCCGGCCCTGCTCGCGCAGGCGGCGCGCATCGCCCAGGAATGGGGCTACGACGAGGTCAACCTCAACTGCGGCTGCCCCTCGGACCGGGTCCAGGCCGGGCGCTTTGGCGCCTGCCTGATGCGCGAACCCACCCTCGTTGCCGAGTGCGTGGCGGCCATGGTCGAAGCGGTGGACATCCCGGTCACGGTCAAGTGCCGCCTTGGCGTGGATGAAGACAACGACTACGAAACCTTCGTCAACTTCGTCGATCAGTCGGCCAACGCCGGCAGTGCAATGTTCATCGTGCACGCCCGCAATGCCTGGCTGAAGGGGTTGTCGCCGAAGGAAAACCGCGAAGTGCCGCCGCTGCGCTACGACTGGGCGCACCGGCTCAAAGCCGACCGCCCCCAGCTGCAGATCGTGCTCAATGGTGGCCTGGCCTCGGTGGAGGCCGCCCAAGCCCAGCTCCCCGCGCTGGATGGCGTCATGCTGGGCCGCGCCGCCTACCACGACCCCTATGTGCTGCATCAGCTGGAAGCCGCGCAGACCGGCGCCGCGCTGCAGCCGCGCGAGGCCCTGCTGCGCGCCATGCGCCCCTACATCGAGGACCAGCTGCAACGCGGCCTGGCCCTGAAGCACATCACCCGTCACCTGCTGGGCCTGTTCCACGGCCAGCCCGGCGGCCGCGCGTTCCGCCAGGTGCTCAGCGAGGGCGCGCACCGCCTCGGCGCCGATTGGGACCTGATCGAACAGGCCCTCACCATCACCCGCGACCAGGCCGAACGCGTCGCTGCATGAACCGCGCCGGAGACCGCGCTTGACATCGCTCGGGAAGTAGCCGTCAATGTTCACCTAGATGAACAAAGCGAGGCGGCGGTCAGAAAAGTTCAGACCGGATTCACCGCGTAAAACCAAGAATTTGCGAAAGATTCGTAAAGCGCCGGCCCATCGCTGGCGGTTGCCGATTCACAACTTTTGAACGTTTTGACGCGCTCCGTTAGGATCAGACCCGATGTTCTCCGTGACCCGCCACCGCCGAATCACCGTTGCCGCCGTGCTGGCGACCTGCGCAGTTGCTGCCATCGGCAGCGCCGGCGCGCAGGCTCCGCAGCCGGATCCGGCCCGGGCCGAGATGGTGCGGGCCGCCCGTGGTGCGCCGCAGGAACGCTCCCTGTCCGACGCGGTGCGCCGGGTCCAGCGCAGCACCGGTGGCCACATCCTGGGTGCGGAACGGGTGCCTTTTGACGGTCGGGACATCAACCGGGTGAAGTACATGGATGACCGGGGCCGGGTCCGCTACATGGACGACCCTGCCCAGCCGCGTTCACAGCCCCGCACGCCGCGTTCGGATATGTCATCACTACGCGGCGATAACCCCTGAACGGGGATAGTTGTCCGCAGTCATCTGTTAGCCACTGGCCCCAGGCCACACCCAGGACACTAGGGAGAGTTCATGCGTATCCTTCTGGTCGAAGACGAAGCCCCGCTGCGGGAAACCCTTGCAGCCCGGCTCAAGCGCGAAGGCTTTGCCGTCGATGCCGCACAGGACGGTGAGGAAGGTCTGTACATGGGCCGCGAAGTGCCGTTCGACGTGGGCATCATCGATCTCGGCCTGCCCAAGATGTCGGGCATGGAACTGATCAAGGCACTGCGCGACGAGGGCAAGAAATTCCCGGTGCTGATCCTTACCGCCCGCTCGAGCTGGCAGGACAAGGTCGAAGGGCTCAAGCAGGGCGCGGACGATTACCTGGTCAAGCCGTTCCATGTCGAAGAGCTGCTGGCCCGCGTCAATGCGCTGCTGCGCCGTGCGGCGGGCTGGAGCAAGCCGACCCTCGAATGCGGCCCGGTCGCGCTGGATCTTGCCGCGCAGACGGTCAGCGTGGCAGGCAGCAACGTGGACCTCACCAGCTACGAGTACAAGGTGCTCGAATACCTGATGATGCATGCCGGCGAACTGGTCTCCAAGGCCGACCTTACCGAGCACATCTACCAGCAGGATTTCGACCGCGACTCGAACGTGCTGGAAGTGTTCATCGGCCGCCTGCGCAAGAAGCTGGACCCGGACGGCGAACTCAAGCCGATCGAAACCGTGCGTGGTCGCGGCTATCGGTTCGCGATTCCGCGCAACGAGGGCTGAGCCGTTAGTCCGGCGATGGGATGATGTCAGGCCGTCTGTGGTTCTTTAAACGCTGGCGGCCGCGCTCCCTGCAGGCACGCCAGCTGCTGGCTGCCAGTGTGAGCCTGATCGCCTTCTTGGCGATCGCGGGCTACGCGCTGGATGCCGCGTTTGCCGACACCGCGCGCGCCAACCTGCGCGAGCGCCTGAAGAACTACGCCACCGCGTATGCGGCTGGCATCGACTTCACCCGCGACCGCTCGCTGTACATCCGCGAGCAGCCGCCGGATCCCCGTTTCGACGTTCCCGGCAGCGGCCTGTACCTGCAGGTCGTGATGCCGGACGGCAAAGGCAATTCCATGTCGGCCGAAGGCCCGATGCTGCCCACCGTGGGCGGCGGGCTGCTGGCGCCGCGACAGGAAGTATTCGAGGGCCCGTTGCCGATGATCCAGATCGACGGCAGCGAGGGCTCGGTGTACCGCTATGGGCTGGGCCTGGTATGGGACGCCGACGCCGATCCGGCCACCGAGTTCCCGTACACCATCTACGTGATGGAAGACTCGCGTGCGCTGGGCGCGCAGCTGCGGGTGTTCCGTGGCCGGGTCTGGTTCTGGATGGGTGGTGCGGGCCTGATCCTGCTGTTGTTGCAGACGGTGATCCTGCAGTGGAGCCTGCGTCCGATGCGTCGCGTGATCACCGAGCTGACCAAGGTGCAGCGCGGTGAAACCGAGCGCATGAGCGAACGCCACCCGCGCGAGCTGGAGCCGCTCACCGACAGCATCAATGCGCTGATCGAAAGCGAACGCGAGAACCTCGAGCGCCAGCGCAATACCCTGGCCGACCTGGCGCACAGCCTGAAAACGCCGTTGGCGGTACTGCGCACGCAGCTGGACAGCGGTGCGCACGACCAGGACCTGCGCGAGGAATTCGATGTGCAGCTGCGGCGCATGAACAACCTCGTCGGGTACCAGCTGGCGCGCGCGGCTTCGTCCGGCCACAAGCTGTTCTCGGCACCGTTGCCGATCGAGTCCAACGCCGAGGAAATCGTGCGTGGGCTGGAGAAGGTGTACGCGTCCAAGGGCGTGCTGTGCGAGTTCGACATCGACGAAGCGGCGCGCTTCCATGGCGAGCCGGGCGACCTGCAGGAACTGCTGGGCAACCTGCTGGAAAATGCCTTCAAGTGGGCCAACCGCCGCGTGCTGCTCACCGCCAAGCCACTGAGCGCGCCGGGCGTGCGCCGCGCCGGCCTGCTGCTGTCGGTGGACGACGACGGCCCGGGCATCGCACCGGAAGACATCGCCAAAGTGCTGCAGCGTGGCGTGCGTGGCGACGAACGCGTGCAGGGTCATGGCATCGGCCTGTCGATCGTGCAGGACCTGATCAAGGATTACCGCGGCGAATTGCAGGTGAAGCGCTCGCCGGAACTCGGCGGCGCCCGGTTCGAAGTAAAGCTGCCGCCCGGGCCGTAAGTCCAGAGCGTACCGACCAACGGTCGGTACCTACCCGCATGGCCGTTTCCCGGTAGGTACCGACCGTTGGTCGGTACGCCCTCCAGGTAGGTACCGACTGTCAGTCGGTACGAACGCCAACCGAAGGCGGCGCCCCATAAAACCGCCGCAGATGCCCCGCAACCACCGGCATCTCCGCTTCAAGCACATCCGGCGCCGAGAAGTGATATTCGGTCGCCACCGCAAAGAACTCATCCGGCCCTTCGCTGGCATACGGATCAATCACCGTTTCCTGGCCGTCATCCACCTGTGCGCACAGCGCGTCATACGCCTGCTGGAAATCCGCCGCCCACTGCTTCTGCCAGTCACGCGGCAACGGTGGCGTGCCATCGAGCACGCCGTCGAGCACATCGATGCGATGCGCCATCTCATGCACCACCACGCATGCGCCTTCGTGCGGATGCTTCAGCTCGGCCTGCACGTCATGCCAGGACAGCAGCAACGGACCATTGTGCGAGACCTGGCCGATCGCTTCTTCTTCCCACTCGTGCAGCACGCCGTCTTCGTCCATCTCGCTCTGCGGCACGATGAAGCCTTCGGGGTACACCAGCACCTGCGACCAGCCGCGAAGTCCCACCTCGCCCAGTTCCAGCAACGGCAGGCAGCACAGCGCGGCAATCAGCACCGCGTCATCGTCGCCCAGCTGCAGACCGCCGATCGGCGTGATGGTCTTGCCGTGCAGGAACGCCGCCGCCAGCTCGCGCAGGCGTTGCTGGCGAACAGGCGGGACGCCACGCAGCCACGCGCTGCGCTGGCAGGTGCGTTGCCAGGCGGTATCGGGAATCGGGCGCGGTGCCGACCGCAGCCAGCGCAACAACGACTGGATCAGCGGAACATGCCTGGCAGGAAGCTGTGCCATTTCGGCGCGCGCAGGCGCGGCAGCACGTCATCGTCGCCACCACCGCCGGTGCTGCCGGGTGCCGTGGCACTGGGCTTGACCGTGGTCGGGGCCGGTGCCGCCGGCGCGGTGGTCTGCGTCGTACGTTCGCTCTCGGCCGCCGAATACACGCAGCCGCCCCGGCCCGCGCTGGCCAGCGCATCGGAAGCGTGCGCGGCAAGGGGGGCCATCAACAGGATCAGGCAATGGGCGAACGGGCGCATCGTCAACATCCGGAAGGGCGAAAGGGGTCAATCTTCGATTCTAGCTCGATTCACGGCCTCAATTGGAACCCCTCCCCAAAGCGCGCCCGGTCGCTTTCCCGCATAATTTTGTCCATCAACCGATGGAAGCTGCCGTGGACGACCGCCAACTGCTGGCCAAACTGGGCGCCGGGCGCCTGTCCGGCGACGCGCTGGCGCGTGAGCTCGGCCAGACCCGCGCCGCCATTTGGAAGCGGATTCAAGGACTTAGGGCGGCCGGCGTGGAGATCGACGGTCGCGCCGGTGACGGCTACCAGCTGCAGCAGCGGCTTGAACTGCTGGACGCTGCATCCATCCTGGGGGCGCTGCCGGCGCCGCTGGCGGAGCGCCTGGACAGCCTCGACGTGGCCTGGAGCGTAGGCTCGACCAACTCTGAATTGCTGCGCTGCAGCGCGCCCGAGCGCGGTGCCCGGGTGCTGCTGGCCGAGCGCCAGACCGGCGGCCGCGGTCGCCGTGGACGGGCGTGGGCCTCGCCGCTGGCCGCGCATGTGTATCTGTCGGTGCTGCGCGGTTTCGCCGGTGGGCTGTCGCGCCTGGGCGGGCTGAGCCTGGTGGCCGGCGTGGCGGTGGCGGAGGCGCTGCACGCGCACGGCGTCGCCCAGGTCGGCCTGAAGTGGCCCAACGACATCGTGGTCGACGGCCACAAACTGGGTGGGCTGCTGGTGGAGGGCGGCGGTGAGTTCGCCGGCCCGGCGCGCGCGGTGATCGGGCTGGGCATCAACGTGCGCATGCCGCCCGCGTTCGCGGCCGAGATCACCCAGCCGTGGACCGACCTGGCCACCTTGCTGGGCGAAGACGTGAGCCGCAACGCACTGGTGGCCTGGCTGCTGGCGGCATTGCTGCCGGCCCTGGACGACTTCGAGCGCGACGGCCTGGCCCCGTTCCTGCCGCGTTATGCCGCGCTGGACAGCCTGTCCGGGCGCAGCGTGCGGGTGGATGACAATGGGGTACTGCATGAAGGGACCGCGTTGGGGCTGGCCGAAGACGGCGCACTGCGGGTGCGCATCGAGGGCAGCGAACGGGTGTTCCATGCCGGGGAAGTCAGCGTGAGGGCGCAATGAGCGACTGGTTGTTCGATCTGGGGAATTCGCGCTTCAAGTTCGCGCCGCTGAACGGCAACCGCGCCGGCGATGTACAGGCGTGGCCGCATGGCGCCGAAGCGATGCCGGCCGATGCCCTGGCCCTGCTGCCCAGCGGCGATACGGCCTACGTTGCCAGCGTTGCAGCCGCCTCCCTCACCGCCAGCATGCTGGACGTGCTGCGCGCGCGCTTCACCCACGTGCGGGTCGCGCACACCGAAGCCAGCTGCGCGGGCGTGCGTATCGCCTATGCGGACCCGTCGAAGTTCGGCGTGGACCGCTACCTCGCCCTCATCGCCGCCGCGGATCGCGGCGAGGCGGTGCTGGTGGCAGGCGTGGGCACCGCGCTCACCATCGACCTGCTGGATGCCGGGGGCCAGCATCATGGCGGCCGCATTGCGGCCTCGCCCACCACCATGCGCGAAGCGCTGCATGCACGTGCGGTACAGCTGCCCGCATCGGGCGGCGAGTACAGCGAGTTCGCCAACGACACTGCCGACGCGCTTGCCTCCGGTTGCGATGGCGCAGCCGTGGCGTTGATCGAGCGCAGCCGCGTGCAGGCCGCCGACGTGCTGGGCAGCCTGCCGGTGCTGCTGGTGCATGGCGGCGGCGCCCCGGCACTGATGCCGTTGCTGGGCGATGCGCAGCTGCAACCAGCGCTGGTGCTGGATGGTCTGGCGCGCTGGGCGGTGCATCAGCCACCGGCGGCAAGGTAGGATCGCCGCATGCTTACCCGTGCCCTGATTGTCGTACTGGCCATCCTCAACGTGGGTGTCGCGCTGTGGTGGATGCTGCGCGGCGAACCCGTACCGACGCCGCCGGCAGAGCCTCCCACCGGCGTGGCCAGACTGCAGCTGCTCGACACCCCGAACGCGGCAACAGCCGCGGCCCCCTCGGCCGCGCAGCCCGCCGCCGCCAGCACGGCCCTGGCAGACGCCACCCCGGCACCGCCAAAACCAG
>Ga0213825_1000273_pt1 | contig 38789 bp, 49 predicted proteins | sample MC6MC0900MG_FD_179896 | JGI IMG/M metagenome (GOLD analysis project Ga0213825, IMG submission 179896) | Enriched soil aggregate microbial communities from Iowa State University, Ames, United States - MC6-MC0900-MG | ecosystem: Environmental > Terrestrial > Soil > Unclassified | place: USA: Iowa...
CACTTAAATCAATCACTTCCACAGGTAAATCCAATTGCATTGCCCCAGAAACGATATTTTCTGTGGCAACTTCAACATATGGACATTGGAAGGAACGCAAAATCGTTAACTGATTATATCTATTTAATCTCTCGTCCCAATCAGTTGGAAAATAAGGTTGCTCCAATTCTTGAGTAAATGAATAGACAAGTAATTCAAAACCATATGGAGCTTTATCCATACATTGAAAGTTATTTTTTAAAAAAATTTCTTTACTAGGCGTCCACGATGTCGTCGAATTTGTCACAACCACCACACCTTTTTTAGCTAGCCTCTTTGCATCTGTTAAACACTTTTGAATAAGTTGGGTTCCATAGCCTTGTCCCATTTCACTAACCCACAAGCAATGAATTACTAAATAGCCATTCGCAAAGACAACCCTTGAAGAAAATTCTGCTGCTGTATATTCAATAAAGCCAACTTGCTTATTATTTTTAAAAATCTGAACATACTTCAAGCCTTCGTCAAAGCGGTTTTGAAGCCATTTGTTCTTTTGTCTATAGCCCTTCGAATTCTTTTTACTTCTAAGACAATAGCTTCCCATACTCTCTAAAAGTTCATGATTTAATTCAATGAATTCAAGCTTAGTCACTCATCTAATCCCCCTTATGTTATTAATGGTAATTATACCTTTTCTAAACATTTGGAAGTAGAGAAATGCAACATAAAAACACCTCCACTATGAAACAGTTGGAGGTGAGGTACAGATTTTAATTTGGTTCGATTCCCTTTTTTGATGTGGTACGCATATGATGAAAGTAGTGACCATCTAACACAATTTGCTTAAAGGAGGCATAACAATGCAAAGAAATGATAATAATTCGAATCCATCGAATGACTCTTTGGACATTTATGCTGCAAAGCTGGCCTATATTGGCACATCCATATCGACATTAGGTGATGGTATTCAAACAATTGCCGCTGGTCTTGCATTACAGGCGTTACAAAAAAGCAACAATGATAGTTCCCAAAACAATAATGATCAGGCAAAGCAATCTGAAAATATGCAAAAGCAAATTGATTATTTAATTTCTGAATTAAAGCATATTAAAAGATCTTTAAGATGAAAACAAGGTTCCACTATGAATTACTTTGTCTGCTGTACTTCAAGTAACTCGGAAACCGTGACGAATCGATAACCCTGTTTTTCTAGCTCTGCCAAAATACTTTCCATTGCCTCTACAGTTTGCTTACGATTACCGCCTCCATCATGAAACAGGACAATATTACCTTCCTTTACTCCTTTTAAAACAGTATTAACAATTCGGTTCGTACCTGGACTTTTCCAGTCTAATGTATCTAAATGCCAAGACCACATTACCACCTTATAGCCTTCTTTGGATATCGCTTCAATCATGGCATCTGAATATTGACCCTCTACAGGTCTAAATAAAGTAGGAGTAAAACCAGTAATTTTTTGTATAGTTTCATCTGTTTGCTTAATTTCCTTTAGCAGGTTTGGAACATTAGTCCTTAACGGATGTGTAAAAGTATGATTGGCAAGTTCATGACCTTCATTATACATTCTTGAAATAACTTCAGGATTTTTTTCTGCATTTTGACCAACTATAAAAAAAGTGGCTTTTGCTTTATATTTCGCCAAAATATCTAAAATCTGAGTGGTGTACTTCCGATGTGGTCCGTCATCAAAAGTAAGAGCCACAATTTTTTCATCCGTTTTAATTTCCCATACAATTTGACCTGCTTCTTCATAATACTTTCTTCCTTTATTTTCATAGGTACTAGCTTTGACATCAAAGGAAATCATTAACAGACAAATCGGTAATACGATTTGAAAAAATTTTTTCAAATTTTCACTTCCTCAAATAAAATTTTTCGTACCTTATTATTTGAGGTTTTTTAAAATAAATGCTTAATTTTTATCATTTTGTTCCGTATAAATCAAGCGCCTTTACATGATTATTTTTGAAGAAAGCGGGGAACTATGTTTTTTCAGCTTATAATTTGGAGGAAGTTCATAAAGCGGTAAATATTATCTATCCTTTGCTTCATTTTTTGGAATGGTTGGTGTCGACTGTAAAATTTATTTTTTATAAAAGCTTAAGTAATATTCAATTAATTTTATGACCGCATAAATTTTTTTGTATTCTTTTTCAATTTTAAATGAAATAAATAATATAGCTACATTAAAGCTTAAAATTGTTAGGGCAACTATTTGAAATAAAGAAATACCAACCATTAGCTTTACATTAATAGCACAGGCAATAATGGCGAATAACGATAACATCACACCACTTAATGTAATATAGATGGGTTTAGATCGAATAATTTCATCTGCTTGTACTTTTAACAGATCTAATAAATATCGAATTTCTTTAAGCTCATATTTCTGGTCGAAAATCACAAAATATGACATATAGACATCATTCGAAATATTCTCATTCAGTATATTTTTATGAATTTTAGTCACTAATTGATCGCAAAAATCTTTATTTAAAGCTTTCTCAGGTACAAATAATTCTTCTTTATTTTCTAATATATTCGTGCTGGGATGCTTCAAAACCCCTCATCCTCTCATCGTGTTCTACCTGTTTTAATAATCGAATAGAGATTATTTATAGTCAGATCAATAGTTCGCTCAAATGTTCAGACACTTAAATTATATGAGGGATTGTCTATTGTATGCTATTTTCGACAAAATACCACTAATATTTAGTATAAAATCAATTAAAACCAGGACTACCTAAGTACCTGGTTCGATTTATGTTTAATATAATTTTTGATAAACAGCTAATGCGTCTGTAATATTGAACTGCTCTGAACGTGGATCACCTTCTGCACCAACCGTTATGAGCAAATATTCTTCCCCATTGATGGATGCTAGGCTTGCGAGGCAGAGACCAGCTTGCTCTGTATAACCTGTTTTTCCTCCAATAATCTTACCTTTCGTTACCTGATTGGTGTTTAAATAATTAAACAGCCTGCTTGTTAAAGTAATTCCTTCTGGATGGCGATTCGTTGATTTTATCGAATATCTTTCAGCTGTATAAACTTCCCTGAATATTGGATTTGCGAGAGCAGACTGTAAGAGAATTGAAAGATCTTTCACCGTTGTATAATGGTCTGGGTGATGTAGCCCAGTAGCATTCATAAAGTGACTATTCGTCATTCCAAGCTGTTGAGCCTTTTCATTCATTAGCTGGACAAACCCACTTTCTGAACCAGCAATAGATTCAGCTAAGCCAATAGATGCTTCAGCTCCTGATGGCAGCATCGCACCATAAAGCAAATCCTCTGCAGTTACTTCCTCATTAGGGAGAAAACCTGCCATAGAAGCATTTTCTTCGTATAAGTTGGTAAAAATACTGTTTTTAAGAATAATCTTTTCCTTTAAATCGGGTATATTTTCAAGTGCGACAAGGACAGTCATCAACTTCGTTAAAGAAGCTGGATATATGATTTCCTCACTATTTTTATCCAATAAAATAGTATGATCCTCTAAGCTCACTAATATGGCATTAGAGCTATATAAATCTATATTGAACATATCGTCACTTTTCTGTGGCATCTCTAGCTGAGGTGATTTAAATGGATCAAGGTTTGGCTGAAGTGGATGATCTTTGACAACCACAAAATAAATAAATACTAGTAATATTATAAGAAATACGCTAAAGAATCCCTTTCTTTTCAACAAAAACAACTCCTTCTTTTTATACCTGTTTCCCAATTAGAGACCTATTGCAAGATGTCAAAAAAGCTAGAAGATCAACAGGATATCTCACTCACCAAGTACTTTCACTGGAAGTGAAGATTTTTGTGTATGTTCCTCAATCTAGTGAGGTTGAGGAAATTACCTCACTGACTGTAGTTTTATTGAAACATAAAAGAAGGAGCTCTTTTTTAATAATCTATTATAGAATTCTTAAGGTTTCTTAAGAAAATGATGGTAGGCTAACAGTAAACACTGTTTTTTCATCTGTGCTAATTGCAGATATCGTTCCTCCATGTGCTTGTACAATCTCATTGGCAATAGCAAGTCCCAAACCCGCTCCACCCGTTTGTGTAGACCTTGACGAGTCTAAACGATAAAACTTTTCAAAAATCATGGTTAATTTTTGAGGGGGAATGGCCTTTCCCTTGTTTGTAAATGAAATATGAATCTGGTCATTTTGTTTTTCTGCATGAATGTTAATAATGCTGTTCTCATCGCTATATGCTATCGCATTTTTAAAAATATTATTAAACACCCTAGCTAATTTATTGGCGTCAGCCAAAACCTTTATATCTTCCTTCACATCTACAATTGCTTGCTGCCCTTTAGGTGCCAATAATGGATAAAATTCATCTGCCAATTGCATCAACATATAATTTAAATTTATGGCTTCTTTATCTAATATAATGGATTGTAAATTAAATCTCGTAATTTCAAAAAACTCATTAATCAATTGTTCTAGCCTGTAGGATTTATCTAATGTAACCTTTACATATTTTTCTTTTTGCTCTAACGGCATATCCTTTGCCTCATCCAGCAAGCTAAGGTATCCCATAATCGATGTCAGTGGTGTCTTAATATCATGTGCCAAATATACCACAAGGTCGTTTTTTCGTTGTTCAGCCTCTTGTGCATCCTTTGCACGTTTTTCTAATGTATTTTTCACAACATTTAATTTCTTTTCCATAAATTCAAGCTCAGCTGGCAGTTGAATATCTTTATCAGATTCCGCTAAAAGGCTGTTGACACCTAAAGCAATATGATGAAAATACTTTGTAAAGCGTGAAAGAGCAAAATAAAAGATTACTAATAATAAAAGTATTAATCCAGTTGTTAACCAAAGCTGCTTATTTTGCTGAAATATAATCGAATAGGCTTTCTGAGCAGCATAAAAATCAAGTTGAAGAACATTTTCACAAAAATGAATAAACGCCTCAGCGAATGGAGCCTGGAAAACACCATCAATCAATAGAGAGCTAATCCAATACCCACTTATTAATGCAAGGACGAGGATAAGAAGTATTTGAAGCATTATTTTCCTTTTTAGTTTTCCAAAATCATTTTTCAATGGTGTACCCCACTCCCCAAACAGTTTTTATAAATTTTGGGTTTTCTGCAGAATCATTCATTTTTTCTCGTAAATGTCTGATATGGACCATTACCGTATTATTACTGCTAAAATATTTTTCTCCCCAGACTTTTTGAAATAGTTCCTCGGAAGAAACGACACGTCCCCTATTGATACATAAAAACCATAGGATTGAAAATTCTGTAGGTGTAAGTGACAATTGTTTTTCATGCAGCATACATTTCCGTGTGTTTTGATCTAATATAAGCCCAGAAAAATCAATAATCATATCATTCTGCAAAGCTTCCTGCTGGTTGTACCTTGTAAATCTCCTGATTTGAGCCTTCACTCGAGCTATTAGCTCCAATGGTCGAAATGGCTTCGTGATATAATCATCAGCCCCTAAAGTTAGACCTGTTATTTTATCAATTTCCTCATCCTTGGCTGTTAGCATAATCACTGGAAAATGATAATATTCTCTAATTCTTCTGCAAATTTCAAAGCCATCTATGTCAGGCATCATCACATCTAGAATAGCGAAATCTAATTTTTTTGTCTGAATACAAGTTAGTGCCTCCTTGGCATCATAAAATGTAAAGACATTAAAGCCTTCATTTTTTAAATAAAGCTCTATTAAGTCGGCAATTTCCTTTTCGTCATCTATGACAAGAATATTAATTGTTATTTTCATCTCCCCCTTAAAGTTGCGAACATTGCTTTTAATGTAACAATCATAATACCATTCCGGTAATCAAGCTGCCATGTAAAGCCTGAGATTTAAGAAATTCTAAAGAATTTACGCAGCAAAAAACCACTTCTCTAAATAGACGAAGCGGTTTCAAATGCATTTTGTTTTTTTCATTAGCTACCAAAGGCAAAAATAAGCTCTGTTTCACACACTAACTCTCCATCAACAGTAGCTATTCCACGCCCTTTTCCAATAGCCCCTTTTAAGCGTGTAATTTCTACCTCAAGACGAAGCTGGTCACCCGGTTTTACTTGTTTCTTAAAACGACATTGATCAATACCAGCAAGTAACCCGAGTCTCCCTTCATTTCCTTCCTTTGTAAGCATAATAATGGCACTAACTTGTGCTAATGCTTCCACAATTAGGACTCCTGGCATTACAGGATAATTAGGAAAATGCCCATTAAAAAATTCTTCATTTATCGTAACATTCTTAATCGCTACTGCTCTCTTACCTTCTTCTAACTCCAAAACACGATCCACTAAAAGAAAGGGATAGCGATGTTTAATAGCTGCTTGTATTTGCTGAATGTCCAGCATATTAACACCTCCAACTAAATTATTATCTAATTCTATCACTAATTATTAATAGTTGGTACTATTTTTAAAGATAAAAAAATCACACTCCAAAAAAAATGTGATTTTAGATAAACTTTATGTACCCGATGATTGACCAAAACCATCTCCTAATTTAATAGAATGCAACTGTCCACTAGTAGCCCAATTGTCACGCTCATATTCCTCAAATATAACTGTTACCCATTCTTTTTTAACATTTAACTTCTTTCAACAATAGGCTACCACCCTTTATAGGTAGTGAGATGAATGCGAATTTAAGCTACTTTTCAGAGGGTGTCCTAACACCCGCTGAAAGAAGTTAAAGCCTCCGGCGGATGTCACGGAATCGAAAAGGAGTTCTTTGTGTAAGCACAAAGACGATTCCGGACGCAATTATGCCGAGGCATAATTGATCGTGTTCACTGCCTCTTGCGTCACCATTTCAACAAACTGTTGTTTTTGTTCTCTTGTTCTTCCTTTTGCTAGTTTAATTGTAATAATAGGCATAATAAGCCTCCCCTTTTTATTTTAAGTTTTTTGAACACAAATATATCCTTTCATCTCATTTTCAATTTTACCGTTAATTCCATTTTATATTTTTCGAACTATTCTATAACTATTTTTTTAGTATTTCATTATCGACAATAATAGTTTAAATAGAATATAATATTTTTTGCACTCATTAACCAGATTTAATGGTTGAATATTTAGTTAATTACGCATAATTATATAGGAACCCTTATATAAGATTCACTTTTTTAGAATAGGATGGTCAAGCATGATATCGTTTATCGCAATAGTACTTCTGTTATTTTTAATTCCTGGCCCTGCTGTGATAATCACCATTACACAAACACTGAAAAGTGGTAAAAAGAACGGTGTTTTCACAGCATTAGGTATTGGCTTGGGCGATTTAGTCCATACATTAGCCGCTGTATTAGGTCTTTCAGCTATTTTAATGAAATCTGCTACTGCTTTTGAAGTAGTGAAGTATATTGGTGTAGCTTACCTTGTTTATTTAGGTATTCAAATGCTCCTAACAAAACCTCAAAAAATAGAACAACCAACTGTTGAACAGAGTCCAGCAAGTACTTCGTTCCACCAAGGTTTTTTAGCAGAAATATTAAACCCTAAAACGGCACTATTTTTCTTAGCCTTTTTACCTCAATTTGTACAGCACAATGGACAATCCGTTACTGTTCAGCTTCTAATTTTAGGGATTACGTTTGTAGTAATGAGCGCCTTGTATACTATTTTATTAGCTATTGTGACAAGCTTCATAGGTGAAAAAATCTTTACCAAAACCACTAACAATGGGTCACGTTGGATTGAAAAGGCAGTCGGTTTCGTCTATATAGGTTTAGGTGTTAAATTAGCGCTGCAGACTCAAAGTAGATAGATCAATTTCTATGAGGGAGAACATACTTTTAAGGTGTTCTCCCTCATTTTTTATAGATTTTATCATTAATATTGGAGGAATTTTAATTTTTTTAGCAAATTATAAAAAAGAAAAGGGGAAAACATATGAAACATCGTCATCAAGTTCTATTTCAGCAGTTAGAGCATTATCGCAATGAAGTTTTACAAGTCCTAGATTTTATCACAAAGGAACATGCAGAGGTTGTACCACAAGGATTTCATAATAATATTCGTTGGAACATGGGCCATCTTTATCTAGACCAATATTTATGGCTTGAGGCAATAACAAACGAAAAAAGTAAGGATCTACTACCTTTTCAAGCCTGGTTTGGCTTTGGTACCTCTCCTGCTAATTTTACGGAGGAGACACCATCGTTTGAAGAGTTAAAAGGGCTTTTAAAATCTCAGCCAGGTAACATAAAAGCAAAGTATGGAGACAAATTAGAGATAGAGTTTCCAGCTATCGATATGAGGATGAATACAATTGAACAAGTACTAATTCGAACAATTTTCCATGAAGGCATGCATTTACAAGCAATACTAGATATAAAAAAATGTCTGTAAACAAAACTTCTCAATCAGTAGGGGCTATCTTATCCCCTACTGATTTTTCACGGTTGCGAAAGGATTTGTTCCTTCCATTTGATTTCTTTGAATTTGATTATCTGTATGAATGCCAAGCTAATCCATCAACTTCTTCATTAAGGATTCAATACCATTTACCCTATTTTCAAGCCTCTAGTACAAGACCCAATTCAATTCTGACTTCTCTATTTTCCATATCTGTATTGGAATAGCTTAATAGATCACAGCCAATTAGCTGAAATCCGTGGTGTTTATAAAATTGGATTGCAGGATAATTGGAGGTTTGTGTTTCCAATACAATTGCCCTGGCACCTAGTTCTTCAGCTCTTGTTTTTATCAATGCCATAAGTTGACTCCCTATTCCATTATGTTGATATTGCGAATATACATGAATATCATTGATCCTTAGAACATTATTCCACTTCTCATGGCTACAGCTAACAATCCCCACCTCTTCCTCGTCTATTTCGGCAATATAACATTCAATTTCTTCTAAATAATCTTCAAAAATTTCTCCTTCTAAATACTTATGAAATGGAGTGTCAAATTGCTTTAATGTAAAATCTATTGTCCAACCATTCTCTTGCACCTGATAGGAAACATCATAGAATTTATCAGAATGATATTGATAAATAATTTTCTTACCATTGGGATAATCCTCTTTATATATTCTTTTAATATGCAACATGGATAATTCTCCTTCCGTTTTTATTTACTCCTTTATTTCTTCCAGCCTGTTCACTTGTCACAGAATTTTTGAAATTAATGGTTTTAATTGCTATAAATTTGAAGTATATATCTACTATTGGTTTACAAACCAATACAAATTTAACTAGAGGTGGTTTTTTTCTATGACAAATCTTGACTTAAAAATGGAAAGCTGGTTAGCACTAAATGATATTTCTCTGCATCAAAATTTAGAGCCTGTTGCTATTAAACTTGCACCATCAGATCAAACAGTTGTCAGTCAAGGAATCTTTGTTGGGAGTCAGCTGTCGGAGGCTAGAATCGCTGACAATCAAGTTCAGCAAGCACTTCAAAACTTTGGACGCTATAGTTCTGCGGTAAAAGAAGCTGCTAAAGTAGCTCCAACAACTGGATTAACAACTATTCTTGACATTGCTAGAATTGTCTCTAATTTTAATCCAGCATTACCAAACGATAAAAATAATGTTCCTGCTTATGAAAAATATGTGTCAAAAATTTTACAAAACCCACTTATCCATTTATTAAATAGCAGTCTAAAATCCTTTAAACGTAGGACTTCCGATTGGAATGAAGTAATTGACCAAATCGCCAATTTATATAATGGCATTTCGGCAGTTGATAAAGGAAAAATCGTAGAAAGCTTAAAAGCATTAGCAAATTCCGCCTCTTCTTCTAGCTCAGAAAAACAAACTGAAAAACTATTTACTCAAAGCACGATTAACTGTGAGGAAAATATTGATATTTATATTTACTCTAGCTCTGTTACAATGGAGGAGCACAATGGGAAGCATAATGTAAAGCAAGTTGAATTTGAAATACAAGAAACACAATTAAGATTTACAAAAGAATTGTGGAGTTTATACTCAGATGCTGTGTTAGCAAAACATCTAGCTTTAATGGATGATTGGCTCAATGGCATTGATACAAAAGCTGACAATCGTTTATCCACTCTTACATGCTTAGTTTAGCCTGGCAATAGATTATTTAATAAGTCCCTCTTTATCTTATCTTTTGCATTGTAATACAGGCAAAGCCGTAAGTTTGCAACAATCGCTGCGCGTGATTGATTGTGACTTACGGCTTATGCTGTTCTGTCAGGAATTTGTGCGCTGAGTTAAATTACTTATAGATTATCAAATTCCACTCCATATTTATTAAAGATTACCTTGTATTTGTATTCGAAAATGGACCATCTTTTTTCAGTTCCGTACTTTTTCTGTAAAGCCTTAAAAAAAAGTTTAGCTGCCCCTACATCATTAGATTGTAGCAACAAATGTAAACTTTCTTCACTAAGATGTAAAAATGGGCCTGATATGTAATAATCAACAAGGGATCTGGCACTAATCATAGTATTATTGAACTCGATAACCTTTTCTAATCCATTTTGCAGCGTTTTTCTCATATCATCCATATCTGTGGTAGGAGTGATTGAAAATCGATCTGGAACAGACTCGGCTATTTCCCCTATTCTTGCTCTAAAGTGACAGTCTACCTCTTTGGGTTTTGTCAAAATCTCTCTTGATTGTATCCTAGCCAACTCTTCTGCATAAATCCCACAGTTCACGTAAAACATTACATTATCCGCTGAATTGCCAGAGGATTTTTGAAAATTGAACAAATAGATCAGGCTGCCTGTCATCTTATAAAAATTCGAACCCTTCTTTGAAAAGCCATGTTTGGAAAGATACGGCCTAATGTCCTGCTTTATCATCTCATGAAAGAGCTGTTGCAATAATGATCACCCCTAGAACATTGCTTTTATTTTATTTCCAGATACAGATAAATTTTTTAGAAGTAGTAAACCGTTGAATTCCCAAAAAAGATACCTCTTGAAGTACCCTTTAATAATATTTTTCAAAAAAATTCTGTATGGTATGGTTAATTGTTTGTAATTGATTCTCAAATGGAAAGTGCCCCATATTCAATGAATAGAAAGCTGTTAAATTGGGAACGATTTGTTCAGCTCTTTTTTTCACCTTATTTTCTGGAAAAAAGATGTCCTCTTCACCAGCAATGATTAAAGTAGGTGCAGAGAAATTCGCTAATTCGTCTCTAGTTGTTAATTTAGGCATCCCCTGTTCTAATTTTACAAACCGAAAAATATCTCCAATAATCTCATGATCGCTCTCTTTCATATTACCAGCAGACATGCAATCCGTTATTTGTTTAAGATACTTGATAGAAGACGTTTTTTTAAATTGCAGTAAAGGCATGAATATCTTTTGTAGCATTTCGATTTTTGAGCCTAGCTTAATTCCTGCTGGTGAAACAAGCACAGCACAATCAATCCTCTCTGGCAAATAGGCCGCTAACCTTAAAATGATACCAGCTCCAAAGGATGGACCTAAAACAGCACATTTCTGAATATGAAAAAAATCCATTAATTGGGCAATCCATTGGGCAAAGCTTTGATCTTTTGCAGAAATCCTAGTTTGAGTACTATAACCAGGGTGTCCAATTGTATCTGGTGCATATATTCTGTATTTTTTTACGAGTGGCTTAAACCAAGCTAATGTCATAGGATTTATACAATTACCACCTTGAAAAATTAACAAGGGCTTCCCTTCTTTTGGTCCTGCCATTAATACATGTGTTTTGCCAAAGGTTGTTTCCACCATAACACGTTCTATTGCAAAATCAAAAGACTTTAAATATTGCTCATAATGCTTCAAAATGACCAATCTACCTTTATCACTTGTATAAATTGTATGTTTCACTTAGACATCCCCCGTTTCAATTTTACAGGATTTTGCATCATTATTATATTGAATACAATTATTTATTTAAAGATTTGCATCTAATTTCTTTAAAACTTATAATTTTCGCCATCTTCTGGAACAAGCACATAATCAGTGATTTCTTTTTCATTTAAAAAGCTTCGTAATTCTTTTCTAGATAATGCCCAATGGTTAATAGCTTCCATATGGCTTACGATAATCTTAGCATTTGGTGCAGCGAGATAAACTTCGTAAATATCTTCCTTTCCCATAATTAGAGAGCCTCCCTGTAAAAATTGATTGTCTCCTCCATTCACAATAATAATATCTGGTTTATTTTTTTCTAGTACATGTTGGACTCCGCCATACCAAACAGTATCTCCTGCAATGTATAGTTTCTTTTCACTTGGGTGGTGAAAAATAACACCGCACACTTGACCAGTAATTTCTAAAATTTTACCGCGTCCATGCTGACCTACTGTTTTCATTAATTGAATACCCTCAAAAACAGTATCCTCTTGTAATATCTCTACATTGGTAAATCCAGCGTTCTTAACCTCTAAAGCATCTTCTTTATTTTGAACAAACATTTTGATAGCTTTTGGTAATACTTCTTTTGCAACCTCATCGAAGTGATCAATATGTAAATGAGTAACAATCACCGCATCCACGTTTATAAGTTGGTCAATGGATGTTGGTAGAGCAACCAATGGGTTATTTTGGTCCTGTCTTAGAGAATTTGGGTACGGTGGATAAATCCCTTTGTTTGCTAGAAGTGGGTCGATTAAAAAACTTTTTCCTGCATATTCAATGACAACAGTAGCATTGCGAATTTGTTGAATGTTCATATTCATAACTCCTTTTCTTTACATTACAATTAGTTTATACTATGTCCAAATAACAATTACATAGATAAAATCAAGTCTTTTCATGATTTTACTTGATTAATGAAAGGAGTTATTTCATGTTGGATAGTACCGATTTAAGGATCATAGATGAGCTTTACAAGAACAGCCGTATGACAATGAAAGAATTAGGGGAGAAGGTTCATTTAACTGGCCAAGCTACATCATCGAGGGTTGCAAAATTAGAAGATAGTGGTGTCATTGAAGGGTATACAATCCATGTAAATCAAGTGAAATTAGGACGTCCTGTCCATGCATTTATGAATATTTATACTAAAAGCCCATACCATGAACCATTTCTGGCATTTCTGGATACACAACAACCATTCATTGGTAATAATTTTAAAATTAGTGGAGATGGTTGCTATCTTCTAGAATGCAGATTTCCATCAAACGAAGTTTTAGACCAATTTTTAGTCGATTTAAATAAACATGCCAACTACAAATTATCGATTGTAATAAGTAAATAAAAAAATACCAGGTGCTAGAGCCTGGTATTTTAAACTTTCCTATTAACAGTATAATTTTATTAAAAAACCAAATTTTATTGTAACTCCGTTATATTCTAAGTAATATTGGTGCACTCTAAAACGTAACCAATGAACAAACGGAGGTAATGTAAATGAAGAAATTACTGTATATAGGAGCAATGTCGGCACTTCTTCTATCAGCATGTTCTTCTCATGATGAAGCTCCAGCTAGTGAACAGGCTGAAGCAAAAGAAAAAACTGTCAATGCTGAAACAAAAGAGACACTTGAAAAAAATGCTCTCAATCAAACTGATTGAATCAATTTGATAACAAGTAGGTTCTATCCGCTACTTTCATGGTTCTATCCGCTACTTTCATGGTTCTATCCATCACTTTTCTAATTCTATTCACCATTTCAGCTTAGCTATCCATCAATTTGCTTTTTAAGAACTTTAAATGATATGGATGTCCCCTGATTTGGTTGACTGTTAATTTGAAGCCCTGCTCCGTAATGCTGCTTTAATCGTAAATCCGTATTCAGAAGACCCACCCCAGAAGAGGTTTTTAGCCTTCTGACTAGCAATTGTTTTTTTGTTTCTTCATCCATTCCAATACCATTATCAGATACTGTTATCTCTATAAAAGTATCATAATCCAAAATTTGAATATGAATAGTTCCACCATTTACTTGTTTCAAAATGCCATGTTCAATGGCATTTTCAATTAATGGCTGGATGGTTAAAGATGGAATCATTACATCAGATGAAACTTCTAGCTCCCATGTAGCACTAATTCGACTTCCATATCGCTCCTGCTGAATATAGAGATAGGATTGAACCAGCTTTAATTCATTTTCTATTGGGACGAGTTCATCAATATTTTGGAATTTAAAAGATTCTCGTAAAAAATCACTAAGTGCCTCAAGTAGCTTGTTAGTACGCTCCGTATCAATTTCATGTAAGGTCATAATTGCATTTAATGTATTAAATAAAAAATGAGGATGTATTTGTGCCTGTAGCCAAGCCGCTTCCATTCGAAGACGCTCTTGGACAGATTGTTTAACATCAGTGAGTGCTTTGACCCTAGATCTTAATTCTAAAGGATCGACTGGTTTCATTACATAATCATTCGCACCAGATAAAAAGCCATTCTCAATATCCTGTGCTTGACCTCTAGCTGTAAGAAGTAACACTGGAAGTTCTGTAATTGACTGCTGTTTACGTATAGTACGAACTAATTCATAGCCAGACATATTTGGCATCATTACATCTGAAATAACTAAATCAAATTTTTGAGACACCAACGCCTCCAGCGCTTTACTGCCACTAGTGACTGTTTTTAAATCATATTTTTCTGTAGTCAGAATTGTTTCAATCACTCTTAAATTTACTGGATCATCATCCACAACTAGCACCTTTGGTCGATTTGTTTGCATGATGGATTGGGTTGTTGGAGAACGATCAAAATGATTGGAAGACGACATAGCGTCAAAATCCTCATCCATTCGCAATAGTGAATTCTCATCTTCAGTAACATTTTGTTCAGATAAGATAGCAATAGGTAAAGTAAACGTAAATTCTGAACCCTTTCCTAATATTGAATGTGCTTGTAATGTGCCTCCATGTAGCTCAACTAAGCGTTTACTTATGCTAAGCCCTAATCCAAATCCACCTTCCATTATGGCCTTACTAAGAGTTCCCTGCTCATAAGGCTCAAATATTCGCTGAATTGTGTCATTATCAATACCAATACCAGTATCTGAAATCATAATTTCCACCATATTATTTTTCACATGACCAGCTATTGTAACATGACCTTCATTTGTATATTTCACTGCATTATGCAGTAGGTTAAAAACAATTTGAATGACTCTATTTTCATCAGCCATTACCTTTGGAAAATCTTCAGGTATTTGATTTATTAACTCTACTTGCTTACCTTCCCTCATAAAATAGAGCATATCTAATACGCCAGAAACAATCGTATGAATGGAGAATGATCGTAGTTGCAGCTTTGTCGTATTTTCTTTTAAGCTCATTACATCGAGTAAATCATTTAACATAAGAGACATTCGTTGTCCTACCGAAAGAACGATTTCTAAATCCTTGACGCTTTTATCACTTATAACGGTTTCTTCTCTTTCTAAAACAGCCTTCGACATGTTTAAAATCCCATGTAGAGGATTTCGTAGTTCATGGGACGTATTAGCAAGAAATTCATCCTTCAATCTGTCGGCTTCTTGAAGCTTAATAGCAAGTGCCTTTGTATCTGCATACACCTTAGCATAATCTTTAAACCATAGTATTGCCAAACAAGTCATTGTGATAATAAGGTCAAATGGATAAAATATTGTTTTTACCCCAGTTAAAAGAAAGATACCGTACCAAGCAATATTATTCACAAAAGCTATTATTGCCAATAGTAATAAAATATTACTTCTTATCTCTTTGATTGATTTTACAATCATTGTTACTATCGTTAAAGTCATTGGGATTCCTAAAAGAGTAGCATAAACAGGCTGTATGATTGTTACATAATGAGCAGACAATAGTATTGCCAGCAATGCAGCAATACCACATAAAGTATTAAACCAAGGAATTAGTTTAAGTAATGTCTTTGGCAACCACTGTTTTATAGAGTGAAGTAGTGAATAGCCAATGCCAAGCATAGAAAGATGAACTAATTTAAAGCCCCAATCGTAATTAATTGGAAACCAATAGGACAATAATTTATCATCACTTCCTAAAAGATAAAAAAATGTAGTGGCAAACGTTAACATAGAAAAGTAAAGTAATCTTTTATCTCTGTTTCCTACAAAATATAAAATAATTGAATAAATAGCATGTATAAGGAAAACGAAAGCCACCATTTGCTGCATCGTTACAGACAATTGCGTCTCTCGATTAATTACTTCTTCTTTGCCCAATTTAATGGAACGGATAATCCCTCCATTACGAGAATCCTTATAATTAGCAACTTGCACAATCATTTCAATTTCACTACGACCATTTACTTCAAAAGAAGCGGAATAGGGTATGTTTTTAGCAATGGTTGTATCAGCATTTTTTCCAATTTCACCTGATTTCGATAGTTGTCTGCCATTCACATATATTTCAGAAGAGCTCCGAACACTTGGCACCCTAATACTGTAGGTTCTATTATCAGACGGATTTACAAGGATTTTTAAGCGATAAGAACCATAACCATATGGAGTTACTTCCCCTTTCTGTAAGGACGAATCCCACCCACTTGGAACATGTATGTATGATAGATTATTTCGAGCTCCTTTAATTGGCTGTTTTTCGTTAATTAACCACGTATAAGGGTAGAACTCCCATTCCCCATCCAATGTAATGGAATGATTGTCGTTAAAATCCCATTCTCGTAAGTCTATTTGTCCTTTTACAGCATAGGGTTGATTTGTATTATTTAATAAATCCAGCCATAAAATTCGTGAGCCTGTAAGTATTAACACAAATAAACTAACTATGAGGATAATTTTCTTTTTATTCATTTACATAAATGTCAAAAAGTCCTTGCACCTTGTATTTATAGCACAATTTCCTTAGGCCAATTGCACCTCCTTAGCAATATTATCCTATCATGCATAGAGATACTTTTAAATTGAAATATTTTTTTAGCTCTATAAAACTAAATAAGATAAGTCCCTATTTAATCATTTTCACACTTCGTAGATATATGAAGACACTGCTTATTATTCCAAGCTCACCGACAAACAGCATCTATTAAAAATCCATTCATAATGGGAAATTTCCACATAAATTTAAGCATATTTATAATAATGCATTTAAACTTTTATAAAAAGGAGGGGAAAAATGACTCAAGCTTTTGAATTTACATCAAATGGGAAGTTTATAGTAAAAGTGGATGATTATACAGTAAAAATTCAACCAAAAGGGTTCTCAAATTTTATCAATAAAGGGGGCTCAAAGGGAGAAAAATCCATTCCCATTACATCCATCTCTGCTATTCAATTTAAAGAACCTGGTTTAACTACAGGATATATCCAATTTGCCTATTCGGGTTCGAATGAAACCAAAGGCGGTACATCGGCAGCTATCAAAGATGAAAACTCTATAACCTTTTTTAAAAGAGAGCTAAAAAAGGCAAAAGAATTAATAAAGTTAATTGAAATGAAACGACATGAGAGTTCATTTCCTTCTATCACTTCACAAAGTGCCGCAGATGAAATTTTAAAGATGAAAAAGCTAATGGATGCAGGTATATTGACTAAAGAGGAATTTGAAGCAAAGAAAAAACAATTATTGAATATTTAATTGTGTAGAAATAGCTGTTTTTTTATTTTTTATAAGGCACTTCACTACCTACAACTATAATTTCAACATAATAGTAGTGTAATGCAAAATTTTAAATCTTTGTCTGACTATTCAACAGATATTAGCTATTCTTTAAAATACTTACGCTTTCAGATTTTTTAATTGGATAAATAACACGCCTCCTTTCTACAACAAGGCATATTATAGATGATAGAAAGGAGGTATTTCCCATGGGATATTCAGGAAACGTAGGTAGTTGGAACAATGCCTGCTGTGGAGGCAATACTGGCTCTGGTTATGGCTCTACATTCGTTCTAATTGTTGTACTATTCATTCTTTTAATAATCGTTGGCGCTAGCTTCCTTTATTAATCACATCAACATTTCCAACTATTAAATAAAAAATAGGCTTAAGTTTTATCATTATGGATAAGACTTAAGCCTTTATTCATAAAATTTTAAGATTTTTCAATAAATCAGTGAATAATTAGCAATCCTATATGGCACATTACATATAGGAGGTGGAAGAATAATGTCTAGAATAATTGGTGTAGAACAATCATTATCGAATGTGGAGCAAGCTTTAAAGGCAAAAGGATATGAAGTTATTCAACTACGAAATGAAGAGGACGCTAAACGATGTGATGCTTGCGTCATCACAGGTCAAGACAAGGATGTTATGGGCATTAGTGATCCAGTACTTGCAGGGCCAGTCATTGATGCGAATGGCCTTTCTGCTGACGAAATTCTTCAGCGTGTAGACAAATATTTTCATTAACAACGAATGGAGAGGTGCTGTCTTTAGACTTTATGATCTATTGACCTGCACCTTTTACAATTTACATAAGTCGATGTCTATTAATAAGAATTTATAAAGGAATATACAAAAAAATAAAAGACACACCAATAAGAAAATTCCTCCAACTAGGAGATAAGAAAAAATATAGCCGCTTTGTATAACAAGGAAACTCTCTGTATCCATCCAACCAACCATTGCTGTATTTAAATCGTTATTTGCAGAATTGATCCCCATGTCAACACTATTTAATAAATAATAGTATGGAGCCAATACAGATAACTGTACTTTTTTACAGTCTTTATCATTTCCTCTTGTCTCATACTATGTCCCCCGACTAATCTTTTAGCAATGTAAGAACTTAAACACAAAAAAACCTAGCTTTTTTGCCAAAGCCAGGTTTTTTTGTGTGTTGTGTGTTTGTTTATGATTACATGGCTAGTGTATCAAATTGTTCTGAACAAATTCTAAACAGGTTTTAAGCCCATCGTATAGTTATTTACATTGTTTCTGTTAGATTATTTTTTTTCACAAGAAAAATAATATTCACTTGTTAAATTATTATAAATTTTCAATATGACATTACCACCCTTTTCATAACATAGAGAGCTAGCCGTATCTATTTCCTTTGTATTAAAATAATGAGTTACGTTTATCATAAAGGAAATTCCTAATAAAATAATGAACAAAAGCCAAATGACTCCATTTAAATGTTTTTTGTTAATCATTTATATCCTCCATAAAGTGGTTTTTACATATCTTGAGGTGGTATAACCCCCATAATTAATAAGATAAAAAATACTAAACCTACTAAAAAAAATACAGCTGAAGCCCAGAACACTGGACCAACTTTAACAGTAAAGCGCTCGCTTTGCTGAATTAAACCTGTTTGACCACTTACCTGAGCGTTAAAAAGTCTAGACATGGCTCCTCCACCGCTTGAAAAGTAGTAGATGCCACCAGCAAAAAAGATACCTGTAAAAAACATAACCTCAATTAATCGAACGGAGAAAAATGAGGCAATATAATATGTAATGATTACCTCTACTATAAGTGTGATCAGCATAATCATTAAATTTTTAGTCTTCATAAATCTCCTCCTTCTTGACTACACTTATTTATTCTACGAGCGAACGTAAATAAAGTTTCACTTTTCGAATTTTTCTGTTAATAATTTAATTATAGATAAAGTTCCAGGCTCTTTTTGGTATTTGTCTAATTACATGGTTAGATTACTCTTCAAACTCTTATGTATGTTTAAGTTAAATTTCTGAAATAATTTTTTTCAATTCCTGTTGATTGATTTGACCTTTGATTGTGTATTTTAAAGCGCCTTCCGCATCAAAGATAAAAGTTGTCGGATAATTGATGACTTCAAATGATTTTTGGAGTGTGCCATCTCCATCAAGAAAGATGGGAAAATTCAGTTTGTAATTCTCTAAAAATTTCAATACATTATTATAACTATCGTTAGCAGTTGCATTAATGGCTAACAACTCCACATTATCTCCTTTTTGGTTATAAAATGCTTTTAAATCTGGTACTTCATCCTGACAAGGACCACACCACGATGCCCAAAAATTAACAATTAAAACTTTTCCCTTGTATTTTCCAAATGTTGTTAATGTTTTATCAAAATTCATTAGTTTTGTATCATAGACAATTTTTTTTGAGCCATTCGCTAATTCTATCATTGAGGGTTTTAGCTCTTCTTTGAAAACTTCATCTTTTAAGGCAACACCTATTAAGAAAACTACTACTGTTAGTGATACTACTAAACCTATAAGTTTTTTCCGTTTCATTAACTTCTCCTTAAGTAATTTGATAATATGCTTATTTTACAATACTTTCACTTTGATATTACCATATTTGGGTTTAAAAGGTTGTATTATACACCTTTTTGTATGTACTTCTTCTTTCATCACCTGTAAAATTAAAATAATATTAATTTACGACCTAGTTTAATTTATAAAGTAGTTATATGCACAAAATGTAGGTTGATAGCTATAGAATTGTACTACTTTTCTATCCATGGTGAGTAATATGCTTTTACTTTACTTTTGAGGGAAGAAAATAGTTAAAGTTCTACACTATTGCTGATTGGAGTGTAAGGCTACTCGACTCCCGTGGGATAGCGAGACAGACGAGAAACTGAGGCCAATACGCTGTTGGTCACGAAGGCGTTGTCACAGGACGTGACGCACCTAGCCTTCGTTATCCCAGTGCAGGAAGCTTTGCTTTGTGCGAAAGCGAAGCGTCAGCAACAAATGTTTTAACTGTGCGAAAGCGAAGCGTCAGCAACAAATGTTTTAACTGTGCGAAAGCGAAGCGTCAGCAACAAAGCGAGTAGCCTGGAACGGAAATACCTTCATTTTGACTAAATTTTCACAAAGAGTCCCTTGACCATTTAGTTTTTCAACACTATGTAAAGAAGTTTTTCTTTACCTTCTGTTCATAATCGATACAATTTATTTTTCAGAATTAAAGTTAGCGTGGTGGATTTTACCATAAGAAATTTTTAAATCCTTTTAGACATTTACCGGCAATAGGTAGTTGTCTTTTTTTATTTCTATTTTCAATACTATGATATACCTTCCCTACTGAAACCGCTCCAAGCAAATCTAAAACTTTTCTACATTTCTTTACTTTAAATTGATTTAAACCCATAAATAATTGACTTATCATTTATCCAATGCTATATTTACTAACGCAGTAATTTACTAAATTACTAAATATAAATGAATAAGGAGTTTTAACAAATGAAAATACCTACGCATTTAAAACATAAACCAGTAATTGTGGCTGAAAACTACGCCAATATTGATGGACGTACTGCCTATCATACTGATGCACAGGGCCTATCACTTGGCTTAGCTCAATGGAACGATCGAGGGAAGGTTGATATTTCTGCCAAGGTGTGGCGTCATACTGGTGGTAAATGGTCTCGCCAATCGGAGGAACTTCCTCTTCATCGTGTACTTGACCTAGCTATTTTAGTGTGTGAAGCCCAGCTTTATTTTAAGGATGCTTATCGCTATGAAAATTTATATGATGAAAGCAACCCAGTACTTAAACGTGTTGGCTTACAAGGTGATGCCATGACAGTGGAAGTATGCACAGAAAATGAACAAATTAATGAGGATATTCAGCTCTTTCAACAAGCATTGAGTGATAATGGTGAACTTATTGGAGAACGTTTACGCACACTATCACGTATTTTAAAGGATATGGGCTATTAATGTCATGACTTAAGGAGATAACATAATGAACGAACAGCTACTACAAGATGATAAAAAACTACAAAAATCTTTCTTCAACTTTTTAATTCCTGTTATGCTAGCGAATGTCTTGCAATCATTAGGACAGGTATTTGGAATGTTTATTGTTGGACGCAATTTAGGTGTCGATGCACTAGCAGCAATTTCTGCATTTTTTCCATTTTTCTTCTTTTTAATGGCATTTGCGATTGGCATTGGCTCAGGTAGCTCTATTTTGGTTGGGCAAACTTATGGAGCTGGCAATCATGAGAAAATGAAGGAGGTTGTCGGGGTAACCCTCGCCTTTACGACAATATTATCAATTGCTGTTGCTATTTTCGGAGGCTTTTTCATTGAATGGATTTTACGCTTTATGCAAACACCCGCCAACATATTAGAGCCGAGTATTAGCTATGCCCAAATATTATTTTTCACACTTCCAATTATGTTTTGGTATTTTGTGTATACAACCTTTATGCGCGGTGTTGGCGATTCAAAAACACCCTTTTTATTTTTAGTCATCAGTGTAGTTTTAAATATCGCATTCCTTCCTCCGTTAGTATTTGGTTGGTTAGGACTGCCTAAGTTTGGCTTAAATGGTGCTGCCTATGCTTCTGTTTTATCCAATCTTGTAACGATGCTATTATTACTAGGATACCTGCACAAAACAAAGCATTTACTGCGTTTAGACAAATCAATTTTAAAGCATTTCAAATTAAAGAAAGACATCTTAGTTTCCTTATTAAAACTAGCGATTCCATCAAGTATTAGTATGGTGGCAATTTCTGTAGCGGAAATTGCAGTTATTGGCTTTGTAAATGTCTATGGCTCAGATGCTACTGCTGCCTATGGTGTGGTTAATCAGGTAGCCAGCTATGCACAAGTACCAGCGATGAGTATAGCGATTGCAACCTCAGTATTTGTTGCCCAAGCTCTAGGTGCAAACTCTACGGAAATGATCAAAAAAATTCGTCTCTTAGGTGTGCGTATTAACTATATTTTAGGAGGCGCCATTATTTTAATCATGTATTTATTTGCGGAGCCTATCCTATCTTTATTTATAGATTCACATAATACTGTGCTAATTGCTAAGGATTATTTATATATCACATTTTGGAGCTATTTAATTTTTGGACATACACAAACAGTTTCAGCTACGATGAGGGCTACAGGAGTAGTTTTATGGCCAACCATCTTCTTAGTTATTGCCATTTGGGTTGTTGAGGTGCCATTAGCGTTTATACTATCACACCACACTTCACTCGAGTTAAATGGTGTCTGGTTAGCCTACCCTGTAACCTTCTGCGTACATTTTGTGCTACAGTATGCATACTTCAAGCTAGGCTGGCAAAAACGAACTTTAAAAGCAATGCTAAGCGATTAAGCCAGTACTTACTATATCCTATCAAGAAAAATGAAAAACCAGGGCTCCTTATGAGTCCCTGGTTTGTTTGATAATGTACACCACAACGCTTACTCTTCCCAGAACAATTCATCTAGGGTTTTATTTAATGTTTTACATATGGCAATACATAAATTTAAAGTCGGATTATATTTACCTAATTCAATTAAACCAATTGTTTGGCGAGTAACACCTACTATTTCCGCCAACTCTCCCTGTGAAAGATCATGCTCTGTTCGAGCCATTTTCAAACGTATGTTTTTCACACTTTTCACCACTTGCTATCTTTCTCTTCTAAAATATGTTGCACGACTTTATCACTCTTCTTTTTAGCAGCTGCATACATCAACATTAAAAATCCTGCAAAAAATAGTGCATACATAAACAATGAAACAAAGAATACAAGAAAGAAAAAATAGATGGCTTCTTGAGTACTATCTGCGTAGTTAAATGCACTGTTAATACCTAAAATAATGGCAAAAAACATACCCATCGCAACACCAAGTATAATATATTTAGTACTTAATTTAACTTTATGCTTACTATCATGTAGCTCCACTTCATCAGTAAAAATGCCAAGAAAAGCCGATCTTATAAAATAATAAATAGATGTGATTAAAATAATGAGCCATTCTGTTGTTACATTTTGTAAGGACATTTCCATTGTCGTAAATTTATATAGGATGGATATTATGCAGGCAATAATAACAATCACATAGATTTCTTTATAGATTTTGTTTTGCAGGTTTTTCACACGTTCATCCAAATGTTTCGAGTTCCAAATCATTTTAATTCCCCTCCCCTATTTTATAATTCTATTATACATTATATTCGTCATTATGCAATATATACATTGCAATAAGATTATTATAATTAACTTTTCAAGAAATTTCTTAAAATTGCCTGTAGCAAACTCCAATGACTTATACAATTACTTCAACAAAAAAACAAGTGATTACGGCCAGCGATTTTTACCAACGACGACATATTTTGTACCATTGAGTTTACCACTGAATGACAGACTTTTTACCTCCTGTATAATTAGTAAACATATCTGATTTTATGACTTTTTTATTTAAGATTGACGTTTGACAAATCACTTGCTAATATATTAGATATCTAACATATTAGCAGGTGATTATTTGTCCTTATATGAACAGGTTAAGCGTATTAATGAAGCAGAATATATGATAAACCGTTTGATATATAAACATTATAAGCAATATCTAAATAGCGGCATTACAACACAACAAGCGGTTGTATTGGATATTGTGTATTTAGCAAAACGTATTACGGTGGGTGAAATTGCGATTGAAATGAATATTAGCTCTAGTGCAGTTAGCCAATTAATAGCGAAGTTGGAAAAGAATAAATATATCAAACGAGAAATTAATCTACAAAATCGCCGTGAAGTATTTATAACGTTAGCTGAAAATGGATTAGAGTATTTTTCGAAGCAAGATTATGTTGAACAGCAGGTCGCAGATAAAATTTACAGCAAACTTTCATCAAATGAGTTAAACGAATTAGAACGCATTGTTGAAAAATTAAGGGAGATCGCGATGAAGGAATTATAAAATTTCTTCATGCCTAATATGTTAGATATCTAATTTATTTAGGAGGTTAACAAGTGAGAGATTTACTTAAAAACATCTCGTTTAATGGTGCAGTTTATTATGAGAAACATGGACAAATCCAGCAGTATTATCTTGGTTATCAAGATATCTCAGAGCAACATCCTATTTCTGAAAGTTCACAATTTAATCTAGCATCATTAAGTAAAATGTATACAGCGGTAATGACATTTCAGCTAATTGAGAAAGGACAGCTACAATTAGAAGATAAAATTACAAAATGGTTTAACGTACCTCATTTTGCAAATGTGACAGTTGCACACTTACTTACACACACATCTGGTATTCCAGAATATATTACAGAAGATTTTATAATAAGTGTTGAAACATTTGTTGAAATGGCACTACCACAACATACACAGAATGAGCATTGGTCTTATAGCAATACGAATTATGTTTTACTTGCTAAAATTATTGAAAAAGTCAGCGGCTCATCGTATGAAACATGTTTACAACAATATATTGCAAGACCATTAAATCTGACTAGTACAACAACACAGCCTAAAAAACAATACGAAGCACAAGGTCATATGTATGATTATGAGGAGCAACGATATAAAAAGGCAAATAATGACCCATATTTCAACAAAAGTGAAAAATTTAATAATGTATATGGTGACGGTGGTATTTATGCAACAGTGGCAGAGGTAGCAATGTTTTTAAAAGCATTTTTGCAAGGTCAGTACATTAGCAAAGAGAGTATGAAATCCATGTTAACATCAACAGAAGCCGCTGAGCATTATAGTTATGGTTTTATCATTCAAGATGATTGGGTTGGTCATACAGGTGGATGGTTCGGTTGTTCAGCGCAAGCTTTTATTCATACATCCACAAAGGATATTGTTGTTTTAGCAACGAATCAAGAAGTGTTCCCTCAATATGAACAAGAAATTATGAATTACATAATGGGAATACAATATTCTGTAGACGCACCAAAACATATAGAAATTTTATCGCTCTCTAATGAGGATGATATTACAGGTCAATATGAATTAGCAGATGAACTTAACACAAGATTTACAATCATAAAGGATAGACAATTTATGATTTCATTTGAACATCAGCTGTCTGTGCCGCTTTATATAATAGATGAATCGTATTATTGGGTACGCAATACGATGAGTTATGTAGATGTTGAGAATCAATTATTTATCGATGAAGGAGTTGAACTACCTTATCAAAAGGTCAATTGATATAGTCATAAAAGTTGGCCCTGTATTAAAGAGCATTTATTAGAACTACGGGTTAATTCGATATTTGTAATCAAACCAAATTTTACGCTAAAAACAAGAGATGTTTTTTATGATCCATTATCGAAAAAACCCTTGTTTTTCATAATAATAAGGTGCTGTACCCAAAAAGTTAGATTATTGACTCTAACTTTTTGGGTACTTTGTTAGTGAACATTTTTACTGACCTCATTAATGTACATATTTATCACCTCAATACCATAGAAAAAAAGCCACTGATTATTATTTGAATGTAAATATAATTCTACGCATTATTCAAATCGAACATTTTCTGAAATCTCCTCAATTTTACTCCAGTTGATAATTTGAATCATTTCTTCTTTCCGCTGAATAATTCCTGCATCTGACCACTGCTTTAATACCCGATTTAAATGTCTTTTTGTTGTACCTATAAGTGAAGCCACCTCATCCAGTGTGTTTGTCATAATATATTCCTTAAAAAGTGAAGTCGATTCAATTGTACATAAATACGCAGCTAAACGTGTAGAAACAGAGGAAAGAGCGTTCACTCTAGAGGATATCGTGCATGTCCGAAGTTTATATGCTAGCTCTTGTAAAAGTAATTGTGTAAATGCACTATCATATTTTAAATGTTGTTCATAAAGAGCATAAGGTACAAATAGCAACTGACATGTCTCTGCAGCTATACAATTAGACTGAACCAAGCAGTTTTGAAAGATTTCAACATCCCCCATAATGGCAGGCTTTTGGCAGTATCTTAATAACAATTCCTTCCCTGTGATTTCAGGACTAGAAACATAATATTTCCCTTCTAATAAAAAATAGAGACCCGTGATAGCTTCTCCCACTTTTAAAATATAGTCATTTGAGTCATACCTACGGATTTCTACATTCTTTTTGAACTCCCTTTGAAAGGTATAACCATAAATTTGAGTAAATGTTTCGAACTGCATTGTTACCTCCGGGACATCTGTCCTTCTAAATATTTTTACTATACATTATACTCGAACCAGGAGCTGATGATATGAAATTTGTATTTGATATTGATGGAACTATTTGTTTCGATGGAAAAACAATTGATGTGTCTATTTGTGAAGTTTTCGATGAATTATTAAAAGCTAAGCATGAAATTGTCTTTGCTTCTGCCAGACCTATTCGTGATCTACTACCAGTCTTACCTGAGCAGTTTCGACAATTGCCCATGGTTGGCGGAAACGGAGCGTTCACGTATGAATGTGGGAATATTCAAGTAGAATATTTTAAAAATGATATTTTACAACAGCTTTTGGCTTGTATTCACTCAAATCAATTAACTTATTTAGCTGATAGTGATTGGGATTATGCGTTTACAGGAGATACCAACCACCAAGTTTATATAAATATTGATAAAACAAGAGCTAAGAATCGCGATATTGCTGAATTGCAACAAATATGTAAGCTGATCCTGTTTCACCCAACAGAAGAGGTGCTACAGGAGATATTAAAATTACCTGTTTCAGTTGTAGCATATAAAAATGAACATGCAATTGATATTAGTCCACTTGGTGTGAATAAAGTGAAGGGGCTTCATAAATTAAAGATTGATGAATTTATTGCGTTTGGAAATGACAGTAATGATCAATGTTTATTTGAACATGCCATTCATAGTGTTTGCATTGGAAATCATGATGTCCAACACTATGCTACTGAAACGCTTAATAGAGCAGAAATTCCTGCTACAATCAGAAAAATCATGAAAAAATTAGAGGAGTAGACACTATAATCTGAAGATGGCATCCAGTTAGCAAAGAAGCAATGACCTCCTATCAAAATCTATAGGAGGTCACAGCATGTAAGATTAATTGAATAAGATATTTTGAAGATTTTGAGCATTTTCTTTATCTAACCTTCCATAGCCTTCATCTTCTTTATTACTAATAATTGTTACGGTATCATTTTCTTCAAACCAAATTTTATATTCATAAAGTCGTTCAGGCATATTTTCATCATACGTATAAAAGGCAATAACTAAAGCACCTTCTTTTTTTGCCATAATTGCTTCTGTTTGAGGTTCCCACCTCACATTATCTAAAGATTGTTCTACAAAATTTATCTTTTCTTTATCGGCAATTATCTGAATGTCTTCATAGTTTCCTTCTTCATTTACTTTTTGAACATCTATTCTTGTTAGTTGGTCTTCTTTATCAGAACATGCAAAAAGGATTGTTCCTAAAAGTCCTACTAAAATCATACCTCTAAATTTTTTCATTCTCAAACCACCCCTGCATATATAATGATTTTTTTATCAGCCACACGGAATTGATGGGACATTTAGTTTTGTGTTTGTACTAAGCTAAATAGTGCTGGAATATTCCAATCAAAGAAAATACAATAAAGTGGGTTTATGTCCTTTTTTTCTAAATTGACTTAGGAATAATCATTCAGTTTTTAAGTTAATTATAATAGTATTTCTTTCCTAGTATCTTATTTCCATCTCCTTAAATATTCAACCCAACCTGAATAAAATACGGAACAAAAAATACTATTGCACTAAAGTGATATGACTATGCTATCAAAATAATTTTATACTGATTACATTACTTCATGAATGCCTTTCTAATAGAATTTAAGTAAAAATTGTTTCCTTATTGCTTTTAAACAATGTATTTACACTCTTCTATATCCTTTGTATTAGAATAAAATAAGAATATAGTCTTTATTGCGAATTAAAAATATAAGCTAATTGTCTATTTTTTATTATAAAATAATGTGATACATTTATATCCATGAAAAGGAAATTTTATCTTAAGAAGAGGTAGATAGTCGTTGGTTACTCTAGAAAAAAGCACTGCATTATTCAATCAAAAGTATAACATCGAAGAGATTAGAAATGCTTATGAAAATGCCTTTAACAAGATTAAACAAGATGTGTCTGAAAGGAATAATACTATGAATATCACGATTGAAGATGTCCATACAAAAGAAGCGATAACTGCTGTTAGAAAAACAATTGAATTAATCGGGAAAATTAAATCTATTGATCATAGATATATAAATGAAATATACGGCTATGAAACAGCCTTTAATGGAGTAAATGGTCGAATAGTTGTAAAGGGTGGATTCTCTTCTGGTTATCAAGGTGAAGGTCCCCAGGGGCTAAAAAGGATCCTCGCAGAACTGGGAGTTAATGAGAGGAAAATTGAAGAATATGTAAATAGTGTGCAAAAGAAATTTACAATATTTATATAAAAGCCGAGAACAAAACTTGAATCAGTAATGTGTATAGTTCAACATTTCAAAATCATATACATATATGATAGTATTGCTTAAGTCCACTTACATATATCACCAGTGTCCTATCTCCATCTAATGTTTTTGTTGATTCGCACCTTGCGTCAGCCCCAAGAACCGACACCAATAATACTCGAATCAAATCAATTAACCCATTTGGCAGCCAACAAACGAAATAGTGAAGGATCTCATTATTTCTAATGGGGTAACTGTATTTGGAACAACATTGGAACTTCAGGAACAGTTCGAGGATTAAATTGTTCATCGAGCTGTTCCATTGTTAAAATAGACGTTTTTTCTTCCTACTAACTAAATCCTAAAAAAGATAGATCTTTTAGGGTTCAGCACACTATACTTGAACTAAATCAACTGCCTAGTGAAACAGAATCTATCTTAGAATCACTTCATTACAAGTTGATTTTGACAGCAAAGAATAAACTTCAGTTCTTACTTAATTTTAAAATAGCAATATCATAGATTTTAAATAAAAGCTTAATTGTAGCGAATCCAGCTAAGATTAAAATAACCATGTAAGTGGAAAAATAAATTATACCTTTAAAATCAATAACCACAGGCCGGTTGACAAATGCAATAGCAATTACAAAAGCCAAAATAAAAATAAAAAAATTATTATCTAAAAGCTTCATTAAGTAACCCCTCCTTAGGTAGACAAATTAAATACTTTGCAATAGTTCATTTACTAAAAAACAAGATATGGCATTATTCATAGCCGTCTCTATTGTTCAAATAGCTATTATTGTCAAGCCAAATTACAGCCTACCATTACCACATCTTACAATTCAAAGGTAATCTATCACCACTTTTGATGTTATCTGTTTCTGCTCTATTGGGACTCCACCAAAACAACTTTTATAAAAATAGTCGCCTTTGGTCATTATTTCCCAAAATTCCCTCTAACCCTTGATATAAGATTTATGAAAATCTCTTTATAAATCAAAGCTGCCATTAGAAAAAGCTATCACATAATGAATTACTCAAAAGCCGTTATCTAAGCTAAACTAATCATTATAAAGTAGATTATTACCATCAAGATCAATACAATTAAAAAGTAAGATATCCAAACAATATGTCTATTAGAAGGTATAAACGCTTCATTTAATATTTGTTTTCTCTTGGCAGAATAATTAATTGTAGCTGTGAAAATAATTAATAATCCAAATAGACATGCCAACAAACCAATGATTGCTGATAAAAAATCCACCCAAAAATTCCGAACAGTCCCAATAGCAAAGTGTAAACTTGTTGCTAAGAAAGCAACACCTAAAATTGAAATTGCTGTTCTAATCCACGCTAAATATGTTCTTTCATTGGCTAAATGTTGCTGGGCATACTTTAATTGCTTACTTCCTACTTCTTGTTCTAGCGGGTTATTTGACATCTATAACACCTACTACCTCTATAAAGTCATGTTTATAATTACAAACACTTTATATAAATTTATGGGGAATTATCCAGAACGATTCTTTTTTTTGGGATGAAAACAAACGTATCTGGAACATTCTTTTTAAGTAATTAACCAAAAGATTCAGTAATCTAGATGCATAACTATAAAAATTTTCTAATGTTGTTTTTACACTTCATAAAGTTACAGAACTTTTTTCTTACCATGACAACTTTTACAAAATGATCATTAATCCCCTAAAACCGTTAGCACAAGACGGATTGTCCTAAATGAACATTCTGTAGTGAACCAACCTACTCAATATTTGATATAATTAAATCTTTTTTCATTTGAATTTACGAATACAATTACCTCTTTTTTATTTTTATCAATTCCTTTAATTACAAAATAAACAGGTGTTTTTTCTTTTGCTTCTTCAAAGGGGATATTGTCAAACTCCTTATCGCTTAAGTGTCTTAATTCAACATTATTGATTGTAGATAGATTAAAATTATTCGTAGCTATTGCCTTAGCATCATCTGATGTCACACTAGCTCCTACCAAATCGTCATCTTTCTCCTTACAACTGATTAAAATCAATATCGGTACTATTGTAATGAACATTATGACCATGTACCTCATTTTTTTCTACCTCATCTCGAATTTATTCCCTTTTAACCAAAATGCACTGGTGACAATAATTATTCCTTTATCTTTAATTTAATTAATATTTTTTATTTGGATAATCCATAGAATTTGCTATTTCGATAAGTTCGTCAGATGTTACTTTATCAGAAACATCTTGATCAATACTAAACACATACTGCCAATTATCTCTTTCAAAGACCAACATATTAAATCCAAATTTCGGATTGTCTATATATGCTGCATCACTTCCATCTTTCAACTTAAACGCATTTGAAATATACTTTTCAAAAGGAATTTTATACTGAATTGGACGAACATCAATTTTAAAATGATTTTGAGGAAGTCGGTCATTTAACATTGTTACTTCAAATGAACCATCAAAATCATTAAATCTTCCAAAATAATGAGTAAAACTTATTGGTGGTACTCTAAGTGGAAGCTTAAGTTCTTTTTTATAATGCTGTTCAAAATCTTTTAACGCAGATTCTACAGTTTTATATCCTATTTCAGGAAGAAATTCTTCAAGTGGTTGTGGGGAATCTTTTGATTTTGCATCTACAGTTTCATTAATGGGTATAGAAATTAATATCAATAATAGTAAGAAAATGTATTTGTTCAATTTTATCGCTCCTAAATCTTTTAGGAATATTTTCTCCAATAGAATAGAAAATATGCTTTTTATCCCCATGACCTGTTTCCTAATTTAAGTCCTATTTTTTAGATTAAATGTCTTAGCAGTATTCTTCCATTTTTTCCAATTTTCTCAACTTCACAAGTACTAGGTAAACGAAAGCAATCTTTTAATATGATCGGCCATAAAACTGCTTTGTTCGTTAATTGATTATGTGGAAGGTGCTGATTTATAACGTTTATAAAAAATTTGCAAAAACCGAAAGTTGGGATTTCTAGAAATTAGTCAAAATCAAAAGGATTAAGCGAATATTTGTTAAAAATACCATATACATGCCCACAGTTATTACAAAAAGCAACATTAAACCAAGGTTGTCCATCTTCAGACTCTTCATTGCTATCTTCAGATACTATGTGTTCTAATCCCTCAATTTTACATTCAGGACATTTTGGCTTTGCCATAAATTCACTCCTTTCTCTGCATTAATTCGACAAAAGGAAAGGATTCCCTGCTAATTTACTAACTATGACCATTTTCACGGGTTAATCACATCATATTCGCTCCTACAAATACGGCTCTTTTGATATTTTCACAAATAACTAAATGAACAGATTCGAACCAACAACCCAAAATTTAAGGAAGCTGGTTATACGATTGAGGAAATTAAGAAGCATTTGAGGAACTAATCAAGCAAGGGAAACATTCCAATACAGATTGTGAAACAGATAACAAACAAAATTGTCTGTTTTTTGTTGTTGACTTTAACGTCTCGTAAACCCTTATGGTTATTGGTATAAACCTAAAGGAGGAAACGAAAATGCATGAATTTTATCAAATGCCTTTATTTGTAAAGTTAAAAGTAAAAAATATTGAAAAGTCGAAAGTCTGGTATAAAAACGTATTAGATTTTGATTCATTGTTTGATTTTCCAGACGATAAAGGAACAATATCAATGACACATTTAAGAGGGGAAAAGTACCAAGATTTGATGTTAATAAAGGATGAAAAGGTCAACGCTTCCAGTTCAATAATTATTAATTTATTCTCTCATAATATTCATAATATTTATCAATCTGCGCTGGAAAACAAAACAACTATTATTCAAGAACCAACTGTTACTCCATGGAATGCAAAAGAATTAACTATAAAAGATCCAGATGGATATATTTTCACAATAACTGAGAGTATCGATTCTGATAAAAGCTTTGATTGTGTAATTGAAAATGTTAAAGGAAAATTAGATAGAAAAGAATAGTTTGTATTGATAGAACCTAGGAAAATAAAAAGCAACCGACTACAAAATGGACAGGTTTTGGTCGGTTGCTCTTATATATGCTGAAAACGTTGGTATATCAATTACCCATGAGTAGCAGACTCAAACGCAACAACAATCTATCATTAAATTGCGACCGCTATTATTGAAAATCAAGAGCTATTAAAGTATAGATATAACGGTATTTATTATATTGAAATGTGTCGCAATTTTTCATTAAAAATCACATTCTATCACCAGTTAGGGACTATTTGGTCACCAAAAGTCACCTTTTTTAATACCCTAAGCTCCAGTTAGTTCAGCAAGAAGCAAGAATTTAATCTAATTTTTTTACAAATAAAACTCTGTCTTGATTTGGTCCATCATAGTCTGTATTTAATGATAGACCTTCAATAATTCTATCTCCATCTTCAATTTCAAAACCCATTTTGGTATGATAGGCAATCGAAACTTTATTGACAGGTGACGTTACACACCGAACGATACTTCGATTATTTTGCTTTACTACATTAAAAAATTTATTGTATAAATGTTTTCCAATATGATGCTTTCTGTATTCAGGATGAACTCCAACGAAATGAATATACGCCTCATTTGAATGAGTTTGAGAAAGGAATCCTATTAGAAAACCCACAAACTTACCATCCTTCTCTGCAATGAAACTTGTTTGTGTAAAATGGTCGAAGAATAATTTTGGTAACTTATCAGACATATTCCTGCCACCCCACCACTCGTTAATTAGAGGTGAAATTACATAGTAGTCTGAACCTTTAACTGAACGAATTTCCATTTTAATCCTCCTGTTTTATGTAAAAATTTATTTAAACTAATATTAGTTTAACAATACCTCATCTAAATATTACTTAAACAATTATTTCATTCACCATTCCAACCAATTATCTAATGATGGTTCACCATGCACTATTGATTGTGGAAGACTTCTCTTTCATACAACCACCTATAGAATGGCACTGAACATTCTCTTTCGCGGTTCGCCCCTCCACAGATGATGATATTGGGAGTTAAATTTGAGGCAAATTTTGTATGAGAAGATGGTCGGAAATAAAACTGATCACTAACAAAGTTGTTTGTTTGTTTTTTTGTTCATTTAATCAGTCAATCCGTCTTAAGGCTGAGAAATAACACAGCCTATAGCATGTTCCTAATAATAGGTTTAATTGATATAATTAAACCATTAAAGGAAACAGCAAGCAAGAAGGAAGGAGATGTTCATTATGGGTATGAAAATATGGTGGGCCACAAATATTGTATGGATATTAATTTTCAGTGCTCTTGCAGTATTTGTTGGTGCAAGAAATATTGATGGAGCAGGTGTAGTTCAAACACCTGAAATTAAAATGATAACATTCGTTATTTTAGGTATTGCTGTTTTAGTTGTTTTACTATTTCAATTGATTTTTCTTTATTTTGTTAGAAAAAGTACAAATAAAAATTTAACAAATAGATTATCATGACTCAACGTTGTTCTTTGTTTTTGTGTAAGCCGCTTAAATAAGTGGCTTTTTTGTATGTACTCTATCAGTATTCTTTACAAAATGAAATTCCAAAAATCTGTAAGGAGTTAGCTGGATTTTGGAAAGAAAAAGAGATGGCTAAACAAATTCAATTGTTTGATAATAAATTCAACGATCATGGTGAATCACTTGCTGTATGATAATTTTACAATTACTTTGAACCATTGGGTGTTCTTGAAATGTTTGATTCGAATTTTTCGCCTTCAAACAGAATGTATAATCCCTTAAAGGTGGTGATGAGTTAATTTTTTACTGCAAGTTACAGAGAATTAGAAACTGCTAAGAACAGCAAGCCATGTATCAAACACTGAACTTGGATATGATGAAGAAAAAAGTAAATATATAAAAAGAACAAAAATGTCACATTGAGCATGAGAAAATAAAGGCAAGTGACCTATTTGACGAAATCTTGTAAAATGGTCTACTTTTCGTCGCTTTTGATCACTTGCTTAAATTTCAACTATTAAAAAACACGCTAAAACCCTGTTAAACCAACTACTCTTGAATCGCAGCCTCTAACGCAACAACCATCATATCATTGAAATACTTGTACTTTTTATAAGACCAAGATACTTCAATAATGTTGATTTAACAGCATTCTAAACTTTATAAAATGTATCTTAAAGTGTTTACAATTTTATAAAATTAACTAAATGTTGGTCACTTTTGGTCACCAAAAGTCACCTGTTTTAATACCCTAGACCACCCATCACGGAGTGGTCTTTTATTGGTTATTGAAATAAACACTTCTTTCAAACATTAGATAGTTGAGTAACACATCCGTTTAACTAAATGCTTGAATAAAATGATAAAGAAAGGGGGTGTTAATATGAATTCAACTAATAATAGATGTCATCAATCAGGTTGTGGTTGCCAACGGTGCGGTAATGAAAAATTCAATTGCACTGGGGTTAGATCATTCAGGGCTATTGACGCAGCCTGTATACCGCCTAACATTCCCGAACCACAAAAAGAGAAGAATTTGGCATATGGATCATTTTACGATCCCTCTGGAAACATTGTTCTAGTAACACCAGTCCCATTTCCACCTTTAGGACAGAAAGTTATTTTTACGACTCTTGGTCCATCTTTGGATGTAGATCCTGCTCCTATTCCTAATAATAGTACTGATCTTCAGGTTGCCACCAGTGGCGTATATGAAATCAGTATGAACATCTCAGTCCAACTTGGAAATGCTACCAGCGATTCTTTGGATACGTGGGTGGTGTTTGGATTGTTCATCAATGATACAATCCCGGTGAATGGCAGCCAGTTCGAATCCGAAAATAATATTAAAATTGATTCGATAACTTCAGTTGTAACCTTAAATACAGCTAACACCATAGGAACTACAATACAACTACGATTAAACAAAGATGATAGACTTAGTATCAGGGTAATAGCAGCCTCTACAAAAGTCACTTATAGATTCCCATCATTGGTCGTTACTAAAATTGATAATTGAAAATATACAGGCTGACTCTATGGTGTTGGTGTCAGCCTGTATACCGTTTAACTGTACAGTCCGTTTTATTTTTTTATCTCTGCACAATATACCCTCTTTTTCTTGGTCCTTTATACTTCTTCTTATCAACAGATTTATTAACATTTTTGGATGGCTTTCGGTCCACTTGCGGTCATGGTCCGATTGCTGAACCGAAAGAAAATCAAACATACTAATTTGTTTATTCATACTTATCCCCTCTCTACCATTCCAGCCAGTTTTATCAATTTCCCGGTCTATTATTATTTGATTGTGGAAGGCCATCACGCTCATTTAACCAATTATAAATTCGATTACTCTGATTAGATTAAATATCAAAAACGTGGTTTATATCCTTTGTCCCTCTCCCCTTTACCGCATATTATAAAGACAAAAAGGAGATAACCATTACATGAATAATTGTGGGAGTAATAATGAATCATTAACTATTAAAAAATGCCATAATTTTGGAACATTTACGGCTAATGATATTAATTGCATCAGTACTTCCATTCCTATTGGCGGATCCATAATTCCATTTTCCTCTGGATTTGAATTTATTTTAATCGGTGACAATTTTGGCAATGGTACTAACAATGTCGGTCTTATAGGTTTTGGTAGTTCTGTATCTTTAGTTCCTCTTATTGGTAATACAATTAACTTAAGTGGACTTCCTAATGAAGCCTTCACTGTTTCACGTGACGGTAATATTACATCTATTTCAGCGTCATTCACCTATTTAGGAGGAGTATTGGACTTAGAAACTGCGACAGTCCGAGCACAGATATTCCGTGCACCTGTAGGTAGTAATAGTTTCACTGCTACAAGTGCAAGTGTTGATTTGGCACCGTCAATAACAGCACTTTCAGGAATAGGAGAAATATCTTTTGGAACAGCTAATATCCCACCTGTGTCTGTAGCTGTAGGCGATAGTTTAATTATGGTATTTCATGTATTGGAAGCAGGAGTCGCTATTGCTGGCTACGCAAGCGCAGGGATTAATATTATTTAAAAATAACATCTCTTTCATCTAACCAATTATACAAAGGCACAGGACGTTCTTTATAAGGTGTTTTTTCTATAGAAGAAGATTATATTCGACTTACTACTCAAACGCTCTACAGCCTTGCTATACGCCTCTACAAATACGGATCTTTTGATATTTCTAGCAAATTTCAATATTATTAATGTCGAGGAAATTAAAGTAGCCTTTGAGGAAGTAATTGAACAAGCTAAACTGTTATTCAGATCGTGAGACAGATAACTAACAAAGTTGTCTGTTTTTTTGTATGTATTTCTCACTCTTTATTTCCTAAAATGGAATATAAAGGTATGGTTTAAAATGAAAAAATTAATTTTTAGTGCAGCATTAGTATTAAGTCTAGGACTAGCAGGATGTGAAGAGGAAACAGCAAAAGAAGAACCAGGTGAAAAGAAAAAAACAGTTACTGAGACATCAAAAGAGGATGCTACAAAACAAGAATCATCAGCACCAGTACCTGGGCTTTGGCGTTACGTAATAAATTTGTCGTAGTGACATTTAAGCAAGTCGTTTTTATGTACTTGGTTTTTAACTCCATATAAACTATACATAATAATACAAAAGGAGAATATTGATGGAATTTCGATTAGAATTATTCGTTGAAGATTTACAAAAGTCTATTAGTTTTTATGAGGAAATAATAGGCCTTACATTTCATAATAAGACCGAAGTTAGTGCAATTATTAAAATGAAGAATTTTGCTTTATTATTAACATCTGATAACGTTCTTAATGAAAATCATTATTTTAAAAAAGGCGATTTAAGACCAAAAGGAAAAGGTGTTGAAGTAGTGATACTACTAGATAATATCGAACAAACATATCAACGTGTTCTAGATAAACATTATCCAGTTGAATCAAGTCTTGTTTTACAATCATGGGGAATGAAAGATTTTCGCATTATTGACCCTGATGGCTATTATCTGAGATTAACTTCGTATAAAGATTAGGGAAGAGACCAAGACAGCAACTTTAAGCTTCTTGGTTTTTCAATATTTTTATTATTTACCACGTCTTTGCAGAATCGTAATGTACAGACCAATTAAACGGTCAGTGGTCATTGTACTATTCTGTAAATCCTTTAAGTGCCATTTCTGAATAATGCCGTCTTTAACAGCCTGTGGAATAAAGTTCTCCGTTTCAGTTTTCATAGCTGGTGAACCTGGATTCCATGTTTGAGTCATTTTGTTTTCCACAATTAATTTCCTTTACTATTGCTTGGAACAATTACTTGTCCTAATTTAATAGCCTAATGGCATCTTCCAATTTGCTTTAACTTCGAAATGCGGTCTATCAACAGTCCCAGCCTTTACCCACGATTTATTTTCTGTGGTGTGAAGCCACAAATAATAGCCTTTAAGATGTATTGATCATAGTGTCGTGAATTAAAACCCATCAATGTAAATTTTAAAATTATTCAAGAACAACTTGGACATGTTAACATTCAAGAAACGATTAATACCTATAGTCACTTAACTATGAAAGATAAAGAAAAAGCAACCGACTCTTCCATTCCATTTTATAAAAAATGGTCGGTTTTTGGTCGGTTGCTCTTATTTGCAGTATTTTATATTTGCTGAAAACCCTGTTATATCAACTACTCTTGAATAGCAGCTTCTAACGCAACAACCATCATGTCATTGAAAGTTGTTTGGCGCTCTTCTGAAGTCGTTACCTCACCTGTTAGGATATGGTCGCTTACTGTTAGAACAGAAAGTGCTTTACGGCCAAATTTTGCGG
>Ga0213825_1000275_pt1 | contig 38640 bp, 42 predicted proteins | sample MC6MC0900MG_FD_179896 | JGI IMG/M metagenome (GOLD analysis project Ga0213825, IMG submission 179896) | Enriched soil aggregate microbial communities from Iowa State University, Ames, United States - MC6-MC0900-MG | ecosystem: Environmental > Terrestrial > Soil > Unclassified | place: USA: Iowa...
GTCAGGGGAAAGGAACAATGAAATCACTGTTTCGTACTATGCTGGAAGACTGGCACAGCCGTAACATTCATTTTTCCTACCTTTACGCTTTCTCCGGAACGTATTACGGTCAGTTTGGATACACCTACTGTGTACGCAGAAAATACTGGAATTTCCCGATGACGCAGCTTCCTAATTTCAGGGTTTCCGGTACTGTGGAGATATATCAGCCATCACGGCTGGAAGATTTAAAAACGATTTATAAAGCTTTTACCACAGGATGCAACCTTTCGGTCATGCGGGACGACATCGAATGGTATCACACCGTGGGACAATATGAGCCTGATCGGGACTTCCGTTTTGCCTACGTGTATTACAGCGAAGCCGGAACCCCCTGCGGCTACCTCATCTACTCAAAAACAACAGATGAAAAGCAGGCCGTTACCATGAACTGCCATGAATTTGCATACTCAGATATAGAAGGCCTCATGGGGCTGATTCGCTTCTGCAAAAGCAGGCAGTCCTATTATGACAGGGTTTCCATTCCCCTTCCCGACTTCATCCCCCTGGACTTTCTTTGTCAGGAATTTAGTCTGCCGGCAGGACATACGGCAACGATCCGCCAGACGATGCACGGCATGGTCCGGGTGGTTCATGCAGAGGAGGTCTTAAAGACCGCCCGGTTCCTGGCTAACGGTTCCATCCGTCTCTTCCTCCGTGATCCATGGCTTTCGGCCAATCATGGTTTATGGGAGATTGAGTGGAAGGAAGACCGCCTTTCTTCTCTCCATTATCAGGCGGACGGGGGCGAAGAACAGGCCGACGCCGCCCTGGATATCTCTCTGTTTTCCAGGCTGATCTGCAGAGGTGTGACAAAGGAAGAGCTTTCTTACCTGCCGGCTGAGTGCCGGAGGTGCGGCGACGATATGCTGCTTCAGTTGTTTCCACAGAAAAAATGCGCGATTTCCGACTACTTTTAATGCCTTGCTTATCGTACCAATTTGCTACAGGCAATCCCTCGTATAAATCCTCAAATAAAAAGCCTTCGAATTGAGACCGATTGCTCCATTCAAAGGCTTATTTGTTAAATAAATATCATAGGAAATCCGGAAATAAATCACTGTCCTGTTATGGAGGATTTTTCTTCCTGTTTCTTTTTATTCCTTTCCCGAAGCTCTCTGAAAAAATTTTTCATCATTTGAGAACATTCTTCACCCAAGACCCCTGTTTCCGTTTCAACCTGATGGTTAAAACCCTCCTCGTGAAGCATATCAAGCACCGATCCCGCACAGCCGGCCTTTGCATTCATGCATCCGATAACGACTCTGGGAATCCTGGCCTGGACAATGGCTCCGGCACACATGGGGCAAGGTTCCAGGGTCACGTACATCGTGCATCCCTCAAGCCTCCAATCCCCGATTTTTCTGCATGCCTTGCGAATGGCGTTGATCTCCGCGTGGGACAGGACATTCTTATCAACGGTACGGCGGTTATATCCGCGGGCTATAATCTTATCTTCGTAAACAATAACACAGCCGATGGGGACCTCGCCAATGGCGCCTGCCTTTTCAGCCTGTTTTATTGCTGTGCGCATATATTTCTCATCTGTCGTCATATTAGTTCCTCTTTGCTTTTAAAATTGCTGTCCATGTTTCATGGACATATGGAGCCATCTCCAAGATGTTTCAATTTATTATACCCTCAGAGTACTTCATTGTGATATACTTGGATAAGTATATCACGAAACAAAGGAATGGTGAAGGTATGAAACTATGCGGTCTTCAAAAAACAACGCTTCTGGATTTTCCCGGCCACGTGGCAGCCACGATCTTTCTCGGCGGCTGCAATTTTCGCTGCCCCTTCTGCCATAACAGCGGGCTGATCGGCAATGAGGCAGAGTCCATGTTCAGTGAAGAGGAAATTTTAAGCTTTTTAAAGAAACGAAAAGGAATTTTAGAGGGAGTCTGCATTACAGGGGGAGAACCCACCCTGTCTGAAGATTTAGAACCCTTTATCAGGAAAATCCGGGATCTGGGTTATCTTATTAAACTGGATACCAATGGATATCGGCCGGAGGTCTTAAAAAGGCTGGCTTTAAACGGGCTTTTGGATTATGTGGCAATGGATATTAAAGCCGGCAGAGAACATTATCCCAAGGCAGCCGGAATAAGGGGGCTAAAGATGGAAGATATTGAGGAAAGCGCTTCTTTTCTCCTTCATGGAACCCTTCCTTTTGAATTCCGCACAACGGCGGTAAAAGGAATCCATAGCATCAGTGATTTTGTAGATATTGGTGAATGGTTGATAAGTTGTCCTAATTATTATCTGCAAAACTATGTGGACTCGGACCAGGTCCTATGTCCAGGCTTCCAGCCCTTTTCCATAGAAGAGCTGAATAAATTCTTAAACATCTTAAAGCCCATGATTCCCAACGCCATGCTAAGAGGCGTTGAGAATTAATCAGGGCATGCCGATAAGGGGGCTTAAACTAGCCCCCTAATTTTACATCGGTATACCAGAATCCAAACCTGCCATCTTCCATTGGCTGCTCCTTGGAAAGCACAAAATTGGGAAAGCCGAACATGGAAGCCATATATCGCTCATTGCTGTAATAATGCCCCGGAATTCCAAGAAGGTAACGAGGCATTCCATCTGGATTCAACAGTTTTGCCAGAATTAAGTAACGGTAATTGTAGTATCCATGCAGGAGGAAGCTATTGTTGCCATAAACCCAGGACTCCCTTGGAAGGATACCAATATCCTGGGGTTTGATGGTCAGAATTTCACAGCCATCCTCATAATCAAATGCAAGAATCCTAGTATGTTCACGTTTCAACTTTTCCCAGATCATAGTATGGGAATTATCGACTTGGTTTTCACTTTGACGCAGGCGTTCCAATTCATCAGGATTTCCCAGCTTTGGCTGTACCTCCTGATTGCCCATGTTTTCTTTTAACTCAGCATCTGCCCGGTAACAAGTGGTTTCACCAATCCCATCCTGGGCACTGCAAGGATAAGGCTCACTGAATACAGCTTCCTTTTCCTGGGCATCCACTGCTTTGGCATCCTCTTGCTCAAAAGCCTTTTCCCGCATCTCATTGGGTATGTCTTCCTGTCCGTCATTTTCCCAATCTCCAGATACTGGCTCCGCAGACTGCATGGCACTCTGCTGGACTCCTGCTGATGAAAACCATTCCGTTTCTCCGGCTGCTACCGGCTCTCCAGCCGGTTCCCCGGTCTCTGCTACTACGCCCGGTTCTTCCATATACTGGAGGTCTTCTTCCGATTCCTCTATGTACGGTTGGTCTTCTTCCGACTCTTCTGTGTACTGTAAGGTATCTTCTTCCGAGTCCTCTGTGTACTGTAAGGTGTCTTCTTCCGCTATCGACTCATCAGACGTGGTCCATTCCTGCTCCCCATCTTCTGACTCTGCATTTACCAGTTCCTCATCGTCTGGTACGGCAAGATCCATATCCGCGTCAGCTGACCTCTGATCCTCTTCAGACAGGTTCTCTGCTTGCAGATCTTCCTCTTTCGGCAGCTCCTGTTCTTCGGCAACCAGAACATCCTCTACTTCTGTCCGGTCATCGGAGGAAGATTCAATTATATCATCCTTTGAAATCTCTGCCCTGGAAATCTCCCGGGGCTCATCAGGCGCCAGCGGGAACTCTTCCTCGATTTCGCGTACCGCCCGTTTTATCTGTTCTTCTGAAATAACGGCCTGTTCCTTCTCTGAAACCACCTTGGCCGCACTATCCAGATCAACTTCCGCCGCATGGGCAACAGCATCTTCCCAAATGGTCGTATAGGAACGCCATGTATTTTTCACATCATGGATGGTCAGTCCATAGCACTGATCCACGTTAATTCCGGAGTGTTCTATATCGCTTGCCGATACCACAGTCCTGAATTCACCGGAACCACCACGTATAAAAATATTTCCCAGGAATATTTCCTGGTCTGCGGCTAATAAGTATACTCCAATATCATTGCCGCCCACATATATTCTTTTGACACTGACCGTAATCTTGCACTGGACCCCTCTCGTCTCTATTTTGGCAAATCCGATGTTTTTTCCTTTGACTGCGCCTTCATAGGCATAAATATATGAGATTAGTCTTCGATAATTAGGCATGCCATCACTCCTTTATAATTATTTTATGCAAAATGCCATTGCATCTATGACACAAAAATGATATCCTTATGAAAAGAATATATAAAATTTTTTTCAAACGTATGGAGGGATAGAGAAATGAAGCTTTATCGCGCGAAAGACTACAACGATATGAGCCGCAAGGCCGCCAATATTATATCTGCTCAGATTATTATGAAACCGAGCTGTGTTCTTGGACTGGCTACCGGTTCCTCACCTATAGGCACCTATAAGCAATTGATCGAGTGGTACAACAAGGGAGATTTGGATTTTTCCCAGGTTAAGACTGCGAATCTTGATGAATACAAGGGACTCACCAGGGATAATGATCAAAGTTATTACTATTTTATGCGTGAGAACCTGTTTCGCCATGTAAACATTGACGAAGCAAATACCAACATCCCCGATGGAATGGAAGCTGATGCAAACAAAGAAGCAGCCCGCTACGAGGAAATTATCAAAAGCCTGGGCGGTGTTGACTTACAGCTCTTAGGCCTTGGGCACAATGGCCACATTGGTTTCAACGAACCATCCGATATCTTTCCAAAGGATACACACATCGTAGACCTTCAGGAAAGCACCATTGAAGCCAACAAACGTTTCTTCGCATCTATTGACGAAGTTCCACGCCAGGCTTATACTATGGGAATCGGCACCATTATGAGAGCCAAAAAGATCCTGCTGATTGTCAGCGGTGCTGAAAAAGCAGACATCCTTCATGATGTAATCTGCGGACCGGTTACTTCCAAGGTTCCGGCATCTATTTTACAGCTTCATCCGGATGTTACCATTGTTGCAGACGAGGCGGCTCTTTCCAAGCTGGAAAATATTTAAGCCCAGCTGCTTATTCTTCTGTTTCCAAATTATATGACAGTATCTGCCCGGCTGCTCCTGCGCCGGGCTTTTTTATTCCCATTTGCAGGGTGGACATTCTGAATAGGAAAAAGCAGGAGTTTCATCAGAAATTTTCAGGTTGGAATTTATATGGAAATAGTGTAGAATGAGTTTAAAACTTAAGATAAGGAGATGTTAAATATGGCATATACATTTTCAAAAGATTTAGAAACCGGCAACCAGTTAATTGATTCTGAGCATCGCCAGTTAATTGATGCAGTCAATAACCTGCTTACCGCCTGTTCCACAGGGAAAGGGCGTGCGGAGCTGGCTAATACCACCAAATTCCTGCAGGACTATACCGCAAAACATTTCGGCAATGAGGAGAAGCTCCAGATTCAGAACCAGTATCCGGATTATGTAAATCACAAGCGTTATCACGAGGAATTTAAAAAAGTGGTTGCAGGAATCTGTGCCAAGCTGGAAAAGGAAGGCCCGACCATCATTCTTGTAGGCGAAGTTAACAGTGCCATTGCAGGCTGGCTGATCAACCACATCAAAAAAGAGGATGCCAAGGTGGCCGCTCATATTAGGAGCAGGGCTTAATCCTTCAAAGCAAATTGCATCTTATGGTACCGGTATTTTGACAGAATAGGCCGGAAAGCTAAAACAACGCTCCGGCAGAAGGAAGGAACATGATTATGAAAGATCCTAATTGCGCATACTGTATGAAGGGGGATCTTGTTGCAAAATTCGGCTATCCCGTTTGCGAAATGGAGACAGGATTCTTATATTTATTTAAAGAGCAGAGTAAAAAGGGCAGAGTTATTCTTGCTTATAAGGACCACGTCAGTGAGCTGGTTGATATTGAGGATGAGGAAAGAAATGCCTTCTTTGCTGATGTAGCCAGGGTTTCTAAGGCTATCCATAAAGTATTTAATCCGGATAAGGTAAATTACGGCGCTTACGGCGATACCGGCTGTCACCTTCATATGCATATCGTTCCGAAATATAGCGGCATGGACGAATGGGGCAGCACCTTTGCCATGAATCCGGACAAGTTATATCTGACAGATAAAGAGTATGAGGAAATGGCCGCTGCCATCCGTGCAGCATTATAAAAATAAAAAACTCATGAGGAGGAGGCCGGATCATGTTAGATGAAATCAGAGCACAGGCCGAAATGGCTGCAAAAGAGCTGCTGGAAGCGGCACACTTAAACGAGAAGGACTTAGTCGTAATCGGATGCTCCTCCAGCGAGATATCCGACCACAGGATCGGTTCCCATTCCAGTGCGGAAATCGGACAGACTGTGTTTTCTGCCATTTATGAGGTTTTTAACGAACAGGGGATTTTTGTTGCAGCCCAGTGCTGCGAGCATTTAAACCGGGCTTTGATTCTGGAAAAGGAGGCAGCCAAGCTCTATGGCTACGAACCGGTCAACGTGATACCGCAGTTAAAAGCCGGCAGTTCCCTTGCCACTGCGGCTTATCAGACCCTGCAATGCCCGGTGGCAGTAGAATCTATAAAAGCCCACGCCGGAATAGATATCGGTGACACCTTGATTGGCATGCATTTAAAGGCCGTAGCTGTACCTGTCCGTATAAAGACCAGGTACATCGGCGCAGCCCATGTAGTCACCGCCCGTACCAGACCGAAATACATTGGCGGGGCCCGCGCCTGCTATGACGAGACCTTGGGATAAACAACCTTTACACAACGCAAAAAGCGCATCCTGCAGCTGTTTTTACAGCTAGTCAAGACGCGCTCTTTTTATATTTATTATTAAGCTATTTTATGATGGATATTTGACTCCAGTCATTATTCCATGGTAGCATGTGTAAAGAACCAGTAGCCGTATGGAGAATGCCATGTGCCCTTTAATTCAGGCTTCTGCAGATAGAAATCGCTGGAGTATACAAGCGGAGCAACCGCTGCGTCTTCCATGATCAGCTTCTCTGCTGCATGAAGCTTCTCATAATGCTCTGTCTTATCAGCCGTATCACGGGCCTGGTTTAATAAGCTGTCCACCTCAGGATTAGAATACTTTCCGTCGTTGTTTCCGCTTTCAGTCGTAAATAAGTTCAGCATATTGGAAGGATCATCGTAGTCATATACCCAGCCTCCGCGTGCAATCTGGAAGTCACCGGCACGGCGGGTTGGTGCGAAGGTAGACCATTCAACAATCTTAATATCCATTCTGATACCCAGTTCGCTCCAGGCGCTCTGTAAATATTCAGCAATTGCCTTATTATAACCGGCATCATTGGTCATATATTCGATCACTGGGAAGCCTTTTCCATCCGGATATCCTGCTTCTGCCAGAAGCTCTTTTGCCTTATTAAGATCTTCTTCGTAATTGTTTACATTAAAGTAATCACCGCCGTTATTCTTTCTGGTGACTTCTTCAAAGGAAGAACCGCCTTCTGTATCAGATATACCAGGGCCTACAAAGTTGTTAGCTGGTAAAACGGTCCCTGCCATTACGGTACTGGCTACATATTCCCGGTCAGTTGCAAGGGTCAACGCACGGCGTACCAGTGTATTGTCAAAAGGTGCCTTTGTCGTGTTGAAGATTGTATAGGAAGTCGCCATACGAGGGTCCAGGTGGTAATCAGGCGTACCCTCAAGGCTTGGGATTTCGTCAGTAGGGACATCCTTGATCATGGAAACTTCCCCTGTCAGATAAGCACTGTAAGCTGCGTTGGAATCTTCCATAAGAACAAACTTTAAGGTATTTAAGGTCACAGAATCTGCATCCCAGTAATTTTCATTCTTAGCAAAGGTGATATGGGAACCTGGTACCCACTCGATCATCTTTAACGGTCCATTTGATACATAAGTATCAGGAATTAAGGACCACTGGTCACCATTGGCCTCTACGACATCCTTTTTTACAGGAGCCATGCTGGCATGGGTTGTAATTTTATCAAAATAAACGCAAGGAGATGCCAGCTCCACTACAAAGGTTTTTGCATCAGGTGCGGATACGGCCAGGGCATCAACATTTCCTGCTGTTGCCTCATCATATCCTTTTACCATGGAAAGCATGTCTGCTGCATAAGGAGCTGCTGTTGCAGGATCAGCCAGACGCTTCCAGGAATATACGAAATCTTCTGAGGTAAGTTCAGAGCCATCACTCCATTTTAATCCATCCCTTAAATGAAACGTATAGGTAACTCCATCATCACTCACATCAAAAGACTCAGCCTGTCCGGGAATAATATTATTATCCTTATCAAAGGTCATAAGTGTCTCAAATGCGTGCAGGATCATATTGGATGCATCAATTGATGCATTTAAAGCCGGATCAATAGTTTCCGGATCAGGACCAATCTGAACTGCCAGATCAAGCCCTCCTGCAGAATTTCCTGCTTCTGTTTTCTGTGTTTCGTTGCCGGCCGTACCGGATTTACCGGAACCCCCGCATGCTGTCAGGATCATCCCTGAAGCAAGGACTGCCGCTAATACAAGCGCCATTTTCTTCATATCTGTTCCTCCATATCTGCTATTATTTGCGTCCGCCCTTCAGAGACAGCGCAGGTTTTAGCATACCACAGATAGACGGTTCTTGCAACGTGGAAATTCATGACACCCTCGTGTTACCGCGGTAATTCAGTAAAGGGCCAGACTTTTCCTGGCGGGAAATGTCTGGCCCAAAAAGACACTTTTATATTCTATTAACGGTATGAGGTCTGAACTGCCTTCATTAAATACTTTGGATCCTTCACATAAGGGGTGACCGGACAAATCTTTTTATTTGATCCCATCAGCGTGTAAACAGCGATTCTGGCAGCCCTCACCGAATATTCCTCGGTAAATACCATGTCGTCCGGAATTTCCACAAACTGGCTTATCATAGCGAAGTTGGTGGAGCCGGCAGGAACTACCTTCGGACGGTCAGCCATTTTGCGTGGCTGGAACTGGGCATCTACATAAGGCATCATGCAGGGAATGACATTAACCACATCTGCCAGGATTTCATCCTTACGGTCTTCCATGTGAAGATGGTGGAGAAGCTCGATGAGCATTTCCTCACCGGTACAATCCTTCATCGGTTTCTTTATGAAGTCTCCTTCACGGTCCGTATAAAGCCCGTATCCCCAGAAGATCGTCTGGTCCATAGGCTGATTGATAAAGTGAGGCTGGGCAGCTACAACTATGCTCATCAGCCAGTTGGAATCCTTAAAGGTCATAAGTGCTCCGCTTCCAGGTACATTGCCGGAGTAATCCTCAATCAGTTTAAGAAGCTTATTTCCACGGCTTGTTACGGTAAAGCTTTCCCAATTGGTCTCATGAACATCGCCAAAGAATGGGTAAGGATTTCCAAGTCCAGGTTTTTTAGCCGATACCTTTGTCCATAATTCCCCGGATATTGGTCTTAACACAGGCTCCGGAGCCGGAGTGTGAAGATCTCCAAGGGTTGCGCTGTCGGTCATACAGGCATTGGTCATGATGCAGATATCGCCATCCTGAAGCTCGATCTGTCTTTCTATTCCGTTATCTTTTAAGTGAAGCACTTTTGCTGCAATTCCATCTCCATCTGCGAAATCAATATCTGTAACCGTACAGTTTTCCGCAAAGACAACTCCCTGCTTTCTTAAATAGTTTTCCAAAGGACGAATTACACTGTCATACTGGTTTAATGGGGTTCTTGTTACTCCTTCCAAAGTCTCGATCCTTGAAAATTCCAGGATCATCCGGCGCATGTAGCGGCGGAACTCAAAAAGACTGCTCCATTTCTGGAATGCAAAGGTAGTCTGCCACATATACCAGAAGTTCGTTGTAAAGAAATGAGGCATGTCAGCGAACCATTCCTCAATGGTCATATCATCCAGCTTCTCTTCCGGTGTATTCATAAGCTTTAACATGGCCATACGTTCCTGCTGGGTAAATCCCATGCTCTTCACATCAAGGATGGTTCCATCCTTATCTATCAGCCTGGCTTTCGCATGGGTTGGGTGGGCATGGTCAAAGCTTAAGATCTCTTCAGATACGCTCCTTGCAGGGTTATTTAAAGACGGGATGGTACGGAACAGTTCCCAGAAGTTTTCATAAGTCTCTTCATTAAGCATACGTCCGCCCCGGCAAACAAATCCTTTTTCCGGAGTTCCGATACCATCGTTACTTCCTCCGAGAATATGCATTCCTTCAAAAATCGTGATCTGGTCTCCCGGCATATTGCAGTCACGTATGAGGTAAGCCGCTCCTGCCATGCTTCCCAGACCTCCGCCTACAAAATATGCTTTTCCAGGGGCCTGTCCGTTTTCCATATGACTTATGTTTTCTTCATTTTTTAAATCCATCTGTTTTTTTGAATAATCATAGGCCTTTTTTGCAGCTACTCCTGCTGCAGTTGCCGCAGCTCCCCATGCAAGCACTTTTCCGAAATTATTTTTTCCTTTCATATGCAACGCTCCATTCTATGAATTGTGTTAACTGATATGCTTATATTATCATACTTCATTTTATCCGTCACCATACATGGTTTTTCAGTTGTATAAAAAAACGACATCAGGGAAATGATGTCGTAAAACCAGACAATTTTGCAATTTTGTCTATAGAAGATTTTATTACCTTATTTTAATATAAAGATAATGAAAAAGGAGGACTTTTTATGTCGGCAACTATACACAAACATATCCGGGAGTCCGTCCTGAAAACGGCGCTTCTCCACCAGTTAAGAAATGGGCAGAAATCACCGGAACGAACCGCCCGGAACTTAGAAGAGCTTTTGGAAAAATTCAACCCCTTATCCGCAGAGCTTTTTTCTTATTCTGATCTGGTTGTGCTCATTAAAAGCTATACCAAGGAAGAGTGCCTGGATATCATCATGCATAAGCTTTCTTAAAGCCCTGCCTGGCTCCGGAGATAACCGGCCCGCTCCGAAGCCTTGGCCAGGCTTTTTAAACGTTCCGCCACGAGCCGCGGCTCTGTTCTCATTCCCTTCTCCACCCAGTCAACGATGATCCCGCAAATGCCATATGCATAAAATTCTGCGTCAAAATCCCTCTCCTCTTCGGTGAGCTTCTTCTTTTCATCCAGCTTTAAAATCGCTTCGGAAAAAAGTGCCTTTGCCATCTCAAATAAATAACTCTCAAAAGTATGTTCCTGTTCCTTGATGGTATTGATGTAAAAGGCTTTTTCTACTTTCATATTCTGAAGCAGTTCAAAAATCTTCTGGTCCCAGTTATCAAGGGTAATGTCTTCTGCTAATTTAGCAAAATTCTCATTGTAATAGATCCAGCTTAAAAGTTCATATTTATCCTGAAAATGATAATAGAAGGTCTGCCGGTTTAACCCCCATACCGAAGTGATATTGGATATGGATATCTTATCAAAGGGCTTTTCTCTGCAGACTTGTTTTAAGGCTTCTGCTATTGCTCGTTTTGTAATAAGCGAATCCGACATAATCCCTCCTATCTGTTATTTCATTCCTGTAAAATAGTTGCTTAAGGAGGCAAACTGCTCTAAAGTCAATGCCTCCCCCCGTATGGAGGGCCCAAGCCCCAGGCTTTCAACCGCTTCCATGATCTGTTCCTTTGTAAAGGGAATCTCCGGCGAATTGTTTAATCCGTTTTGAAGCGTCTTTCTCCTCTGGTTAAAGGATGCACGAATCAGCCGGAACATAAGACCCGGATCCTCTGTTTTTACCGGCGGTTCCTTGTGGCGGGTCAGGCGGATGACTGCAGACCCTACGTTAGGACGGGGCATGAAGCAGTTAGGCGGAACATTTGCCACAATATATGGATCTGCATAATACTGGACGGCCAGGGAAAGAGCGCCGTAATCTTTAGAACCAGGTCCTACCTGCATGCGGTCAGCCACTTCCTTCTGAACCATGACCGTGATATTGTCGATTGGAACCAGGTTTTCAAAAAGGCCCATAATGATAGGGGTCGTGATGTAATATGGAAGATTTGCAACTACCTTAATGGGACGTCCGCCGTTATATTGTTCCGTTATCTGATTGATGTCAACTTTAAGAATATCCGCATGGATAACGGTTACATTCTCATAGTCTGCCAGGGTCTCGTTGAGTATGGGGATCAAGTTTGAATCGATCTCCACTGCAACTACATGTCTGGCATTTTCAGCCAGGTACTGTGTCATCGTACCGATCCCCGGCCCGATTTCCAGAACGCAGTCATCCTTTGTTACGCCTGCCGCGGCTATAATTTTATCTAATACGTGAGTATCTATTAAAAAATTCTGTCCGAATTTCTTCTGGAATGCGAATTCATATTTCTTTATGATCTCAATAGTTTTTTGGGGATTTCCCAGTGTTGCCATGCCTGTCCTCCGTTTTCTTTTATAGCTGTTCCTTAAGCCTGTAAAGCCTTTTGGCATTCTGATTGGTGATATCAATAACTGTTTCTTCAGGAATTCCCTTAATGGCACTGATTTCCTGTACCACATAAGGAAGATTGATAGAGGAATTACGCTTTCCCCTGTTGGGCGCGGGAGCAAGATAAGGACAATCTGTCTCCAGGACCAGCTGTTCCATCGGCATATACTCCACCACTTCTTTCAGTTTCTTTGCATTCTTAAAGGTCAGGACACCTCCGATCCCAAGATAATATCCCATATTTAAGTATTCCCTGGCGATCTCCTTTCCATAAGAAAAGCAGTGAATCACTCCCCCAATGTCCTTTCCTCCCTCTGCCTTCATAATATCCAGAGTATCCTTTGCCGCATCGCGGCTGTGGATGACGACTGGAAGCTTTACTTCCCTGGCCAGGCTGAGCTGGCGGATAAACCACTTTTTCTGGGTTTCATGATCAGGCTCATCCCAGTAGTAATCAAGACCGATCTCACCGATTGCCACAATCTTTTTATGGGAAGAATGTTCCTTCAGCCAGACTAAGTCTTCCTCATTCAGTTCTCCGGTTTCATTGGGATGAACACCGATAGCCCCATATATATATGGATATTTCTCCGCAAGTTCCAGTGTATGTCTGGAAGTTTCCATGCTGGCCCCCACATTGGTGACAGCCTCAATTCCATGGTTATAAAGGCTGGTCAGCAGTTCCTCCCTGTCTTCATCAAATGCCTCATCATCATAATGGGCGTGTGTATCAAAAATCATAGGAATCTCCTTATAATAATCAAACGCAGAATATAAAGCAAAACTAAGTGAGCGGGATAAAACCAATAAAAAAAGTATTTTAAATTATTTTTTCCTCTCGCCCCGCCGTACATACGGATGGGGATGAAGGCCAGGATGGCGGCCCCAAAGCAGCTAAGGCTTTCTACGGCTGCCAGAATTCCTGCAAATATGGTCTGTCTTTTCTTATCTTTATAAAAAACATAAAAAAGCAGGATCATGGAAATCCCAATGATATTATAATCACATTTAAGAAGAGCAGCCGCTCCGCATCCGGCCAAAAATACCAGGGTCTGCCTGATTGGGTTACCAAAAACCTTATCATACCAGTAAATAACCCATAAACCAATGAACAGGGTAAAATAAACATTCTGATATCCTGGGTAAAACCATGTGTCAAAGACAGCCAGGTCAAAAGGAATCTCAGAAATAAGAGCGAATAAAAAAAGTCTGATACCATATTTCTTAATATCCCTGGTATGGAAAAATCCTTCTACCAGCAGAAAACAAAAGATAGGAAATGCAATTCTTCCAATGGTGCGGAGCACCAGGTTCGCTATACTCACCCAGGCCAAGGGGTTGTCCTGATATTTTAATATACCGTTTTCAAGAATAGCCACTCCGATATGATCTATGAGCATGGTAGCAATGGCGATCATCTTTAAGGTGTTTCCTGTTATTCCTTTTATGCGGGCGATCATTGATTCCTTCATGGAATTCTCCTTCTTAAAACAATAAGGCCGGATTCCATTACCCGGCCTTTCGTTGTTTCTTTTAAAGTGTCTTCAGATATTCCCTTGTATTAGCAGATTTCCGCTCCTGCCGGCATTGTTTTCTCCGGTACCATAAGGGAAAGATTGCCTTCTGCATCTTCCGCGCAGAGAAGCATGCCTTCAGACATGACTCCAGCCAGTTTTGCTGGTTTTAAGTTTACCACAACCATCACCTTTTTGCCAACCATTTCTTCCGGTGAATAGTGAGCTTTGATTCCGCTGACGATCTGTTTTACCTGACTTCCGATTCTCACCTGGGAACACAGAAGCTTCTTTGACTTAGGAACCGCCTCGCAGGCAATGATCTCACCTACCTGGAACTGAAGCTTGGCAAAATCGTCATATTCGATCTCTGCCTTGGCTTCTATATCAATCACTGAAGATGAATCTTCTTTGGCAGTCTCATTAGATTCTGCCTCTTTCGGCCCATACATGGCTTCCACCTTCTCCATGACTTCTTTGATATCCATTCGTGCAAACAAGATCTCCGGTTTATCCGTCACCTTGTTCCCAGAGGGATATAAACCGAATTCATTCATCTGGGATAAGTCTCTTTTTTCTGTATTCAGCTGGTTAAGAATCTTTTTCGATGTGTTCGGCATAAAAGAGTCAAGGAGGGTTGCTCCGATGGCAATGGCTTCCGTCAGATTATAAAGAACGGTTTCCAGCCGGCCCTTTAATGCTTCATCCTTAGCAAGGGTCCATGGAGCAGTTTCATCAATGTATTTGTTGCTTCTTCTGAAAATGTTAAAGATTGCTGTCATAGCATCAGCAACGCGGAGCTTCTCCATCTTCTCCTGAACCTTTTTCACTTCTTCCAGCACGACTGCCTTTAAGTCTTCATCAACAGCATCCACTGCCTTTCCGTCAGACACAATTCCGCCAAAGTATTTATTGGACATGGAAATGGTACGGTTCACCAGATTGCCAAGGATATTGGCAAGGTCAGAGTTCATACGCTCCACCATAAGCTCCCAGGAGATGACACCGTCATTGTCAAATGGCATTTCATGAAGGACGAAATAGCGGACTGCATCCACACCAAAGAAATCCACCAGGGTATCCGCATACAGGACATTACCCTTGGATTTGCTCATCTTACCGTCCCCCTGAAGCAGCCAGGGATGGCCAAATACCTGCTTTGGCAGAGGAATATCAAGGGCCATCAGGAAAATAGGCCAGTATATTGTATGGAAGCGGATAATATCCTTTCCGATCAGGTGAAGGTCTGCCGGCCATAATTTGTCAAACTGATCACTGCTTTTGCCATCACAATCATATCCGATTCCGGTTATATAATTGGTCAGCGCATCAAGCCAGACATAGGTGACATGCTTCGGGTCAAAGGACACTGGAATTCCCCATTTAAAAGTAGTCCTGGATACACAAAGATCCTGTAGCCCCGGAAGTAGGAAATTGTTCATCATCTCATTTTTTCTGGACACTGGCTGGATAAAGTCCGGGTTCTCATTGATGTGTTTTATCAAACGATCCGCGTATTTGCTCATGCGGAAGAAATATGCCTCTTCTTTTGCCGGCTTTACCTCACGGCCGCAGTCCGGACATTTACCGTCTACAAGCTGGGATTCTGTGAAAAAGGATTCACAGGGGGTGCAGTATAAGCCTTCATAATGTCCTTTATAAATATCACCCTGATCATAGAGCTTCTTAAAGATCTTCTGAACCTGTTCCTCGTGGTCTTTGTCAGTGGTGCGGATGAATTTATCATAAGAGGTGTTCATCAAATCCCAAATACTCTTTATTTCACCGGCTGCCCTGTCTACAAATTCCTTCGGTGTAATACCTGCGGCCTCTGCCTTTTCCTCAATCTTCTGGCCATGTTCATCGGTTCCTGTCTGGAAAAATACGTCATAGCCTTCCGCCCTTTTATAACGGGCAATCGAATCTGCCAGTACCGCCTCATAAGTATTGCCAATATGAGGCTTTCCTGATGCATAGGCAATGGCTGTGGTGATATAATATGGTTTTTTGTTAGAATCTTTACACATTCTGTTTTCCTCCTGTTTATGAAATGGGAATTCAAATAAAAACCCGTCTTAAAATATCCTTTCGGAAATTTAAAGACGGGGAACTGTCCCGTGTTACCACTTTAATTTATCCGTACCTTACAGTACAGACCTTACCGGCTGCGTTTGTTCCATAAAATCCCCCTAAGATCTTATGGTCACTTAATAACAGTCTGACACGATAACGGGTGTAACCGTCGGAATTTAAAGGCGCGGTTTCGCCAATTCAATTCCGCTGCTCCAAGGCCATGTTGGGAAATACGCTCAAGCTTCCTTTTCAGCTTCCGGAAGTCTCTGCTCATGAGGTGAATTTCTTACTCTTCTTTTCTCAGCATTCTAGTATATTTAGATTGTTAGTAACCCTAGTTTAATAGTTTCAGTAGGGTTTGTCAAGCGGGTATGTTGATACATCAGTGCTTTTGTCATGACTTTTTTAATATCATCATATAAATAATAATAGTGAATCACGGAGGAATAAAATATGAAAAACATTGTTTTGAAACAGGGCCGCCGTTTTCTGTCCTTCTTTCTGGCTGTTTCCCTGCTTTGTGCCTGCGCACCCCCCAATAAATCACCCGCCACACCTACAGGGGCGGGGTATGAACAATTCCATGCAAGGGATCTATCCGCTCAAAACAAGTTTGATCAATTTACAAATGACCTGTTTCGTGAGGAGATCAGCGATTCCGGGATCAGCTTTCATTTCAGCATAGCAGACCCTGCTTCCCGGGGACTTGACACAGTACCTTTGACCCTTGGTGATTTTTCTCTGGATAAAATGAAACAGGGATCAAAAGACCTTAGGGAGTTAAAAATGAAGCTGGAAGATTTTAACCCCCGACAGCTAACCGACGAACAGCGGCTAACCTGGCAGATTCTCCGCTCCTACATAAATACAGAATTAGCCTCCGACGGTATGGAGCTTTACGCCCAACCTCTAACTACTACCATCGGAATTCAGGCACAGCTTCCCATCTTGTTTTCAGAATACGCCTTTTACACCAGGGATGATGTGGACCACTATCTTGCGCTGCTTTCTACCATTGATGATTATTATGGGCAGATCATGGAGTTTGAAAAGAAAAAATCAGAAGCCGGCTTATTTATGTCTGACGCTACCGCAGATCATGTATTAAAATCCTGCGAGGCATATCTAATCCAGCCTGACCACAGCTTCCTTGCCGACACATTTAATACACGGGTGGATGCCCTCACGGACTTAACCGATGAAGAGAAAGCTTCCTATAAAGAAAAGAATTTAAAAGTCCTGGAAGAACATTTCATACCAGCTTATAAAAATTTAGTCAATGGAATCACCGCCCTTATGGGGACCGGGACCAATGACAAGGGCTTATCCCAGTATCCTAAGGGTAAAGAATATTTTGAATACCTGGTCAATTCCAATACAGGAACCTCCTATGGTTCCATCCGAAGCCTGACAAAGGCAATCGAAAAACAGCTGAATTCTGATATCCAGGCCATAGGACAGATTACAAAGGAACACCCGGAGGTCCTGGACCACCTTGATAACTATTCCTTCCATTATACCAAACCGGAAGATATCCTGGATTTTCTTAAAACCCAGATATCCTCAGATTTTCCTGAACTTCCGCCCTGCAGTTATACAGTAAAATACGTTCCAAATTCCCTGGAGGCATCTTTAAGCCCTGCCTTTTACTTAGTCCCTCCTTTGGACCGTTATGAGGATAATGTCATCTATATCAACGGCAACCCGCGGTTTCAAAATGATGACCTTTTCACCACCCTGGCCCATGAAGGCTATCCGGGGCATTTATATCAGAATGTTTATTTCTTAAGCAGCAAACCGAATGACTTAAGAAGCATCCTCTCCTTCCCCAGCTATTCGGAAGGCTGGGCAACCTATGTGGAGTTTTACTCCTACACCATGGATAACGGGCTGCCTCCGGGACTGGGAGAGCTTTTAGCACATAACACTGCCGTCACCTTAGGCATCTATGCGTATCTTGATATTTGCATCAATTATGAGGGCTGGGATAAAGAGCAGACAGCCAAATATCTTGGCACATTTTATAACATTGAAAAAACGGATATTGTGGATTCCATTTACAACAGCCTGATCGAGAATCCCACCAACTATATGGAATACTATGTAGGATACATGGAAATTATGGAAATGCTGGGCACAGCCAAGAAGATCTTAAAAGATGATTTTAATTTAAAGGACTTTCACACCTTTTTACTTAATACAGGTCCTGCTCCGTTTTCAGTTATCCAGCCTGCGTTCCGTTCATGGCTGTCCAAACAGTTAAGAAACCAGTAAAAAAAGGGCAGAAGCATGATTTGCTTCTGCCCTTTCTATTTATTTTATTTTCTTATAATTCTTAACGTATTCCAGGTAATCACCCTCTCCCTGCTTGATCTGATTATTGGAATAATCCTTACCATTAACAAGAACTTTTAATTTGTCCAATTCGAAATTCTCAATAAAGGTATTACCAACCGCGGTCAGGGTAAGTATATCATCCGCTGTACCCTTTTCCGGTATCTGGGATAAATCAAGGGTGGCCGTGCCATCATCTTTTTTATCAAACTTCAGAACCTTTGTACCTTCCTCTAATACGCCGTATTCAATCAGCTTGTCCGCCATAGCGTCTGCCGTCAGTTCAGATACTGCATCCATTGCCTGATTTAAACCAGTTGCGTCATCATTCTGGCTGTATACGGAAATGATCTCCATAGGTTCTGCATTAGGATCAGGAACTTTATCACTGGCGCCTCCTGTTGAAGCTATTGCCCCAGGGCCAGGTGCTGTGGTCTCCACCTTGGTTTCTGTTGGTGCACATGCCACCAGGGACACCATCATCATTGCGCTCATTAAAAACACGATGAATTTTTTCATAATTGCATATTGCCTCCTTAAATTCTGTTAAAGGCTCCGAAACCATAGGTTTAACTTGGTTAGAGCTTTGATCAAAACTTCTATTTCATTCTCACTTAAACCTGAAACAATGCCGGCGATCATCTCCTGATGAAATCTGGCATGATGCTCATAGGCTTCTTTCCCTTTTTCTGAAAGAGAGATGTATACAACTCGTCGGTCCTCTTTGCCTCTCTGACGGGTTACATACCCCTTCTTTACAAGACTGTTCATGGCTATGGTTAACGTGCCGACCGTAACGGACAGTTCCCTGGCTATGGCGGACATATTCTTTGGTTCTCCAATTCCAATGGCCTCGATCACGTGCATATCATTATTTGTAATATTGTTAAATTCCTGTGTAATGATAGCCTGTTGCTCTATATCCATAATATCTCGAAACAGTCTTACCAAAACTTCGTTAAGAGTCCCGTAAGTATCCACGTTTATCCCCTTCACTTATGACAATAAAAGCTTCTCCGTAATTATACATGATTATGTATCCCAAGACAACCACCTGAATTCTTATGAAATTCTTAAAATGGAATCAAAAAAATTCCTTTTATACCAGAAAACGGGATATGAGGACACTTGCGGCTACACCCGCTGCCGTAGCGGCCAATGCACCACCCAGGGTATAACGGGTCTTTTTGATTTTTACGGTTCCAAAATAAATGCTCAGGCAATAAAATACGGTTTCCGTACAGCTCATGATCACTGACGTCAGCATGCCGATATAGGAATCAGTCCCATATTTCTTAAAAATATCAAGCACAAGACCTGTGGCAGCTGAATTTGATACCAAACGCACTAAAATCACCGGCACGACCGGAGCAGGAAGAAAAAGTAGAGCAGCCGGCTTTGTAAGACATTTTGCCAGAAAGTCCAGAAAACCGGAAGCCCGGAGTACCCCCACTGCCGTCATAAGTCCGATGAGCGTAGGCATGATCCCTGCCACTGTTTTCATCCCATCCTTAGCCCCGTCTATAAAATCATCAAAAACCGGGCGTTTGGACAATATGCCAAAACCTACCATGTAAAAAATGATAAGCGGCACTGCCGCCTCAGACAGAAATAATAGAAATTTCATACCTTCACCTAAAAAACCTTGATTGTTATAGTTTATTCCAATTCTTTCCTTTTCATTCAAGACGTTTTGAGGTAAACTATTCTCGAAAGGAGATGTACCGATATGAGCATTTTATTTTTACAGTATCCTCCCTGCAGTACCTGCAAAAATGCAAAAAAGTGGTTGGATGTCCATGAAGTAGCATATGACAGCAGAAATATCAAAGAAGAAAACCCAAACTCCATAGAGCTTGCAGACTGGATCCAAAAAAGCGGCCTTCCCATAAAGCGTTTTTTTAATACCAGCGGGATCATCTACAAGGAAAAAAATTTAAAAGAGCTTTTGCCTGGCATGAGCGAAAAAGAACAGATCGATCTTCTGGCAACCGATGGAATGCTGGTCAAGCGTCCCTTAATCATTGGTGAAGATTTCGTTCTGGTTGGCTTTAAGGAAAAGGAATGGGAGTCGGCGTTTCTCCGTTAATTCCCTGTACATGCACAATACCCGGCGGGACTTGAGATTCTGGATTTTCTCTCTTCCGCCGGGTATTCTGCCATAAAATTTTACTGGTCTATATGATTGGGCATGCTGTTAATCACTAACAGATTAATCCCAAGATGCTCTTTTATTACCTCATTCGCATTTGATATCTTGTCCGCTTTGAGTACCTCACTTCTGCATTTACCGGGATTCTGCTCTCTCATACGATAATCATAAGCCTTCTTTGCCGATGCTCCGATTGCGGAAGCGGCCAGTATAATCAGGACCACCATTACTATGAGGAACGGTTTTTGTATGGAATTTACTAATCTGTGGCCGCTATACAACATCTTCAGCTGCTTTCCTATCACTGTTTCTGTCCCCCGCCGGTTAAGTTCCTCCATGATCTTTTGAAATTCGCCGGGAGGAGGGGAGGGAGGCTCAGGTGTTAATTCCGGATGCTCCTGCATATAATCAAGCAGATGGGCTTCTAATTTTTCCTGAGACGACAAATGATACTTTATAACTTTTAACATTGAATATTTTTTTCCATGGTTTCTCTCCTTCTCCACGTATACACCTCTTAAATACAAGTTATCCTTAAGTTCCCACACGCTTGGGGTTGACTTTTTATCGCTAGCGTTTACTATAATAGTATATCGAATTTGGGAGGCAACACTTTATGAAAAAAATCATCTTAACCGGCGGCGGTACAGCCGGCCACGTTACCCCGAACCTGGCTTTAGTTCCCTCGTTAAAAGAGCGGAATTACGATATTCATTATATAGGATCATACCAGGGAATCGAACGCAAGCTCATTGAGGGAGCCGGAATCCCCTATGACGGCATTTCTTCAGGGAAATTCCGTCGTTACTTTGACTTCAAAAACTTCTCTGATCCATTCCGGGTATTAAAAGGATATTGGGAAGCATTGAAATTGATAAAAAATTACAGGCCGGATGTGGTTTTCTCTAAAGGAGGCTTTGTAGCCGTTCCCGTAGTGATGGCTGCAAAACATTGCAAGGTGCCTGTTATCATCCATGAATCAGACATGACACCAGGGCTTGCCAACAGGCTCTGTATTTCATCTGCAGCAAAAATATGCTGCAATTTTCCGGAAACCCTTCCTTATCTTCCAAAGGATAAAGCCGTACTCACAGGCTCTCCAATAAGGAAAGAGCTTTTAAAGGGAGATCGGCTGACAGGATTAAACTATGCACGTTTATCTGCAAACCGGCCTGTTATCTTAATTATCGGCGGAAGTCTTGGTTCCGTAACGGTTAATAACGCCTTACGGGGCATTCTCCCAAAACTGCTTAAAAATTACCAGGTGATACATATCTGCGGAAAAGGCAATCTGGACGAAAGCCTGATCGGAATGGAAGGATATGTACAATACGAATATGTTGACGCTCCTTTAAAGCATCTTTTTGCTGCTGCTGACCTAATGATCTCAAGAGCCGGAGCTAACTCCATCTGCGAAATTCTAGCACTTAGAAAGCTAAATATCCTGATCCCTCTTTCGGCTGCGGCCAGCAGGGGAGATCAGATCTTAAATGCCAGATCCTTTGCAAAGCAGGGCTTCAGTTCCCTTCTGGAAGAAGAAAACCTTACCGGTGACTCCCTCTTGCAGGCAATCAGCGAAACATTTGCAAACAGGCAGGCTTTTATCTCGAAAATGGAGAAAAGTGAATTACACAATGCGGTTGATACCATTATTGATATGATTGAATCCCTGGTCTAAAATCAACCTTTATATATGAAAATTAGGACCAAGGATCTTTTTCAAGCAAACTCTTGTGCGATATATCCGGGAACGGCAAACCGTTCCCGGAATTTTTAATATTTCGCAGATTTCAGGAATGGTAAGCTGTTCCAGAAAATAAAGAATAGCCATTTCCTTCCATTCCTCTCTCATGTTGGAAATCTCCCCGGTTATTTTTAAAAGAGCTTCCTCTCCAAGGATCACTTCCAGGGGATCAGTGACCACATATCTTGTAAGCATCGCCACCTCATTGACTGCATCTCCTTCATCCAGGCTCACCTTTTCATAATGGCCATTTTTACGGAGACAGTCAATGGATTTACGCTTTAAAATCTTAATCAGCATGCCTTTCTTTCGGGTATCTGTCCATGATAATGAATAATTCTCAAAATATGCAATAAAAGTTTCCTGAACCACATCATCCAGTTCCATGTCCGGCACATTGAGAGTCTTCGCTATCCTGCGGAGCAATCCCTGATATTCCCCATATATAGACTGCAGTAACAAGTTTTCATCTTCATGTATACTCATTGATTGTGTCCCTCTGATTGTAGGGCGCTCCTAATAGCGGCTCCTGTCTGTGCTAATTCTCCCGGATCTGCTTCGCCCGGCATCCATGAAACCATAACAGGGCCTTCCTCATAACGAGGAATCAAATGCACATGAAAATGAAAAACCGTCTGGCCTGCTTCTTTCCCATTATTCTGCACAACATTAAATCCAGCACAGCCTAATGAGTTTTTCATGGCGCTTCCTATTTTAGCTGCTAACGGGAGAACCTTTTTTGCTGTTTCCTCTTCCAGATCACAGATATCTTTGTAATGCTGTTTTGGAAGTATCAGGGCATGACCCCTGGAAGCTGGTCCTAAATCCAGGATCACACGAAACATGTCATCCTCGTATATCGTTTCAGAAGGTATCATGCCATTTGCAATTTTGCAGAAAATGCAATTATCGTCCTTCACTTACTCACCTCCTTCCAAATTTATTATCCCCATAGTTCCATATCCTGGCGCCGTCTTGGCTTGCGGTACAGGAGAATCCCCATAACAACTCCAACAAGCAGCCCACCAATATGGGCTGCATTATCTACGCCTGTGCTGGTAAAACCAAAATACAGGGAACATGCAATCACAACGACCAGCTGTCTGACACTTAAATCCTCCAAACGGCCGCGGTTGACTAATACCGCATATAAAAGCCCTCCAATCACGCCAAAAATAGCGCCTGACGCCCCTGCCGAGACTACGGTCCGGTATTCTCCCAGGTTCACGATCATGGACACCACATTGGCGCCAATACCGCAAAACAGATAGAAGAGCAGATATTTTATATGGCCCAGGGCTCTTTCCAGATTATCTCCCAATATAAACAGAATGAGCATGTTATTCATAATATGGTTAATGCCAAAATGCATAAATACAGAAGTGAGAAGCCGGTAATACTCTCCTCCCTCCAATACAAGCGGAGCATACATTGCCCCATGTGTCACCATAAACTGCGTATTTTCCGTGGAGCCTGTCACCTCCAGATATAGGAAGTAGATGACATTTATTGCAATCAAACCAACGTTTACAAATGCCTTCTTACGCCTGTACAAGTCTTTCATTGCCACTCTCCTTGATAAATATTATGCCTATTTTAACATAAGCTGACATATTATGTAAATATAAACGCAAAATTTGCGATAAAAATCCGGAAGTAATTTGCGAAACATTCGCAAATTATCTTGACAACGTTTTGATTCCGCAGTACACTTATTTGCGAATAAATCGCAAATTTAGGAAGTGAACCCTTTTGGCCAACTATATGACAGCACAAAGAAAACAACTTTTTGCCTTTTTGCAGGAAAACCCTGACAGGCAATTTTCCGCAAGACAAATTGCAGACAGCCTTTCTGATTCTTCCGTCAGTTTAAGTGCGGTGTACCGTAATCTCACTTATCTGGAGGAAAAAGGGCTGATCAACCGCTTTACGAAAGAAGGAAACAGAGAACTTTTTTATCAGTATATTCATTCAGAGGACTGTCGTAATTGTATTCATATGAACTGCATAAAATGCGGAAGGACATTTCATATGAATACCTACATTGCGGACAAAATGCTGGCGGACATTTTAAAAGCGGACGGATTCCAAATAAAAAAAGAGAAATCCGTACTTTACGGAATCTGCAAAAACTGTATCTAATGTGTCCATCATTTTAAAAAGGAGGAAAAGACATGGTAAAAAACAAAAAACTGCTTGCCGGGTTTATAGCCGTGGCGGTTCTTTTTATGCTGCTCTTTTCCATATTTTTTGTTACAGCTGAGGCTCGCCATCACTGCATAGGCGAAAACTGTCCCATCTGTCTTGAAGTTCAGGCATGCGTCCAGGCACTAAGTACTCTTTTAACAGGCTTGACATCCGCCGTTGCCGTATTTGCGGCAGCCCACTTTTTTGTCATCTGCTTAATTCCGGTATTTCACCGCAACCCTTCACACACTTTGGTTTCTCTAAAGGTAAAGCTTACGAATTGAATATTGACTTTCACAAGGGAGTAATCTGCCCATTTTAGGCAGAAACCGTTTTTCGGTGCTTCTTTGTATTCTTATGCCCATTTATAATGATCAATATTTATCCGGAGGTTTAAATAATGAAAAAATTAATTGCCTGCCTGTTAGCAGGACTTATGATAATTGGAGCGCTTACCGCATGCTCCAGTACAAATGCAACAACAAAGACCAGCAATGACAATAAGCTAAGTGTAGTATGCACTATTTTCCCGGAATACGATTGGGTCAGAGAAATCCTTGGGAGCCATGGGTATGATGGAGAGGTCACCATGCTTTTAGATAACGGTGTGGATCTGCACAGCTATCAGCCGACTGCAGATGATATCATCAAAATCTCAACCTGCGATATGTTCATCTATGTGGGCGGGGAATCCGACCAATGGGTAACAGATGCCCTAAAAGAAGCCAAGAACAAAGATATGGTCGTGATCAATCTCCTTGATGTTCTGGGCGACACAGTCAAAGAGGAAGAGGTCGTGGAAGGAATGGAGTCAGAGGATGAAGAAACCCCGGAGGGCAGCGATGATGGCCCGGAATATGACGAGCATGTTTGGCTGTCACTGAAAAATGCCAAAACCTATTGCAATTACATTGCATCAAAGCTGGGAGAAATCGACAGTGCAAATGCCTCAGACTATTCTGCAAATGCAGATGCCTATGGAAAAAAACTGGACCAATTGGATGAAAGCTACCAGCAGGTAGTAGACTCTTCAAAGCAGGATGCAGTGCTGTTTGGGGACCGCTTCCCCTTCCGCTACTTAGCAGATGATTACGGCCTTACTTATTATGCCGCATTTGTGGGCTGCTCGGCTGAAACGGAGGCCAGCTTTGGTACCATCGCCTTTCTTTCAAAAAAAGTTGATGAATTAGGACTTGGCACTGTGCTGACGATTGAAGGCACCAAGCATAAGATTGCCGAAACCATCGTCCAAAACACGAAGGCCAAAGATCAAGCAATTCAAACCATGGATTCCATGCAGTCTACCACTTCCAAGGATGCAGAAAGTGGTACAACATATTTTTCCATCATGCAGAAGAATCTGGAAGTGCTGAAAGATGCACTAAATTAAGAGGAGGAATCAAATTGGCACAGCTAACATGCAACAACCTTACCATCGGTTATGACGGAAAAACGGTCCTTAAGGGACTTAACTTTTCCGTAAACAGCGGGGATTATCTCTGTATTGTGGGAGAAAACGGCTCTGGAAAAAGCACACTCATGAAAACCATCCTGCACCTTCTGGCACCGCTTGAAGGAAGCGTTATTATAGAAAATAAGCAGCATTCCGGAGGAATCGGATATCTGCCTCAGCAGACCGTGGTACAAAAGGATTTTCCGGCTTCTGTTCGGGAAATTGTTATATCCGGCTGCTTAAACCGCTGTGGGCTGCGTCCCTATTACAGCCGGGAAGAAAAGCAGCTTTCCCGTGAAAATATGGAGAAAATGGGAATCTCCCATTTGTCAAAACGGTGTTACAGAGAATTGTCCGGAGGCCAGCAGCAGCGAGTACTGCTGGCACGGGCGCTGTGCGCCGCCGGAAAAATGCTTCTGCTTGACGAACCTGTTTCAGGTCTTGACCCAAAGGCCACTGCCGAGATGTATGAGTTAATCCAAAAGCTGAATGAGGAAGGTATCACCATTATCATGATATCTCATGATATCGGTACTGCTGTGAACTATGCCAGCCATATCCTGCACATGGGAAATCCCCACTTTTTCGGAACAAAAGATGAGTATCTGGACAGCAGCATCGGCAAAGCATTTTCTACTCAGGATGGAGGCAACAAAGCATGAGTATATTGATTGAAAAATTGACCTTATATTTTGAATATCCCTTTGTACGCTATGCGCTGATTGTTGGGATATTAATTGCTCTCTGTTCCTCCCTGTTGGGTGTCACACTGGTGTTAAAGCGTTTTTCTTTTATTGGCGACGGACTTTCCCATGTTGCTTTTGGCGCTATGGCAATCGCAACGGTAATGAAGCTGTCCAATCATATGCTGCTTATTCTGCCGGTTACTGTTATCTGTGCAATTCTTCTGCTGCGCACCGGTCAAAATGCTAAAATTAAGGGCGATGCGGCTGTCGCTATGATTTCCGTAGGCGCTTTGGCCCTGGGCTATCTGCTCATGAATATATTTTCCGCCTCAGCCAATCTGGCAGGAGACGTATGCAGCACGCTGTTTGGTTCAACCTCCATTTTGACACTGACAAAGACGGAAGTATGGCTTTGTGTTGCCCTTTCGGTGGTCGTTATCGCCATATTTCTTCTTTTTTACCATAAGATCTTTGCAGTCACCTTTGATGAAGACTTTGCTAAGGCAACCGGCATAAAAGCCGACCAATACAACCTTCTGATCGCAGTCGTCATAGCCATCATCATCGTTCTTGCCATGAATCTGGTAGGTTCACTGCTGATCTCCGCATTGGTTATCTTTCCGGCGCTTTCGGCAATGCGCTTATTTAAAAACTTTAAGTCAGTAATCCTTTGTTCGGCTATCCTTTCTGTTTTCTGTGCCGTACTGGGAATTCTAACGTCCATTCTGGCAGGAACGCCGGTTGGTTCAACCATTGTTGCTGTTGATATCGCTGCGTTTGCCATATGCTCACTCATTGGGTGGATCTGGGGAGGTGTCAAAGGATGAAACGTACCTTTGGAATGACTCTAATACTTTTAATGATAAACCTTGCATTAGCAGGCTGCGGGAAGCAAACTGCTCCCGGTCCGTCTCTGCCGCAAGGAGATCAGGCTGACTCCGGACAATATGGGGCCGCAGGCTCTGAACAATACGATCCGGAAAGTGCGGAAGACTTTGACATCAATTCCTATCCTTCTGATTCGTTCGAACCAACCACGGAACAATTTCAGGATGATGGTGCCGGTTATCCTCAGGAGGATCCGGCGGGTTCCGGGAATAACACCGGATTTGATATTGACCTGACGAAATTGAGCAGTACCATGGTTTTTTCCGAGGTATACAATATGATGATCTCTCCGGAAGAATATGTGGGAAAAACAATAAAAGCCGAAGGGATATTCCAGGTTTTTCAGGACTCTGATAATCCGAATTTTTATGCGTTAGTCATTGCGGATGCCACTGCCTGCTGCCAGCAAGGGCTGGAATTAATCTGGGACGGGGATCCTGTTTATCCGGATGATTTTCCGAAAGAAAACAGCGAAATTGAAATCACAGGCGTATATAAAAGCTATGTGGAGGAAGGCAGCACGTATTATTATGTGCATGTAAACGACGTTAAGGCGGTATAGGATTTCATTCCCCTACCGCCAGTACACCGGCCTGGAAAACGGCCGGTGTATTTATTATGTAAATATAAACGGGAAATTTGCAATGAAAATTTCATCTCCTTTTTTTAACAATACCGTCTCATTCGTTTCCAATACCCGTCCATTCACAGACGTCCCATTGGTTGAATTTAAGTCGCTGATCCGGTATTCTTCTCCATCTTTATCTATTCTGGCGTGAATCCTGCTGACGGATTCTCCAGTGAGTACACAATCAACCATGCCTTCCTGTTTTCCGATTAAATAAGGGACGTAAGTAATTGCAATATCTTCCGCATCAGTGCCAACTGAACGCAAGTATCGGATAGTTTTATCATCCGTTGTTTCGTTTAACAAGACCGTCTGAAATACTTCCTCATCTCCTGTTCCATGTTTTGGTGTCTTCTCCTCTATTTCTTCTTCAAATGTCAACTGCCAGTCATAGTGTTCCACCTGTTGGCGCCCGCCCTCTTCCTTTTTCACACTTATCTCCTTGGGCCGTCCGGACTCTTTACTCCATACAGCAAAAACTGCGAAAGCTGAGAAGATCCCGGTAATAGGCACCCCATACCAAAATTTTCGAATTCCTTCCATGCCAAAAATCAACCATAAAGCTGTGGCAATACCAAACATAGCCAAAATCGGGATAATGAAAACAACCACTATTTCCTTACCTTCAAAAAGTCGATTTCTTTCTTCTATCTCCTCGTTTAATGAATACGAAAAGTGAGAGCTCTGGTTCTGGTTCTCTTCCGGCTTGTTATCTCTTTCCGTCTGAAGGATACTTTCATCCTGCCCTTTTTCGCTGGAGCGGTTCTTACCGGCGATATCAAGAAGATCCTCTATTCCATAATTTTCCTTAAGACTTTCCTGATACAGGCCATACGCCATAACTACGCATTCCTTATCCTGATGATTGACCTTACCCAGAAGATACCGCAGCAACCCGGTCATTTCCTCTGGAAATCCCACCTGCCTTCCGGGGACAAGGCAAAGGGAAACTCTAAATTGCTCCGGTTCAACATAAATATATTCCGGCTCCAGAAGGATTTGTTTTTCCTTAAGCAAGAAAGACTCTAACCTCCCCAGAGTTCGCCCAATGTCCTCTATTAACTTCTTAAGCTCATCCCTACCCAGACTATGATATTCAAGAACTCTGTTTAGGGGCTGCTTTGAGGTAATCTCATAATAATAAAACTTCCGGTTATCCACCTGCTTTACATGGAACTTCAGCAACCCCTCTATTCTGTTTGCCTCCATCATATGTATTTCATAACTGTCATATCCGGCCTCCTCCGGCTCCATGATCATATAATTTTGCTTCATTTCCCGTCTGTATGCAGCCTTCATTTCACTCCTCCTGATTGATAAGAGTCAACATTCTTAAAAAATTCTCCGGGTCGAACACGCCCTGTTCCATTTCCAGCTTCCAGGTTCCCGCTTTTCCATAGGCCTCCACCCTCCTGCCTATTATAGGGTCTCCTGCCATCTTGATCTGGAAATCATATTTTTTCCAGGAAAAAGGGGTACCGGCCCTTCTGGCTGCCCATAAAGCAGCTTCATCGAAAGGCTCTGTTTCGTTATGGCGCAGTCTTTGCACAGACTCTTCCAATGCCATTGATCCCACAACTTCATCTCTCATCCGGTAAGCTGCCTGAATTGAAACAATCAGCGCCCATAAAACAATCGCCATAATAAAAGCTGCCTCAACGGTATAGCTTCCCTGCAGTGTTCTTTTCAAAGTATCACCAGTCCAATCCACACAGGAATCAGAATTGGCAGAAACGGTATCGTTTTTTTCTTGTAGTCCTGCCCATGCAGCAAGCCCCAGAGATAAATTCCGCCACATACAATGCCATTTAAAAGGATCCCATAAATCAATAACTTCAGATTCAAATGTGCTCTCAAATAGAGGCCGCTGACTACAAAAAACCAGCCATCTCCCATGCCGATTGCCTCACCTGTTAATCGGCTTATAAGAAGGAGTCCCACTCCTACCATGCAGCTTAACAGCCGTTCTCCTCCGACATCTCCCTGTAAAAGAGCCAGAATAAGTCCGGCAATACCTGCTGCCTTAAAAAGCCGTACGCTGACAGCCTTTTCTCTTCCATCTTCCCAGGCGGCCCCCAATAAAAATACTCCAAATATCATTTTATTTATACTTACCGGCATAGAGGTTCCTCCCTATTGAGAACAGTACGAGCAGGGGCCTAAATGGCGGACCTGTGATAAGGGAACAGCCTCCACGTATGCCATGACAGAGGAACAATTCCTGTCACTGTGATACCGCTCTCCTGACGGCATGATGTAAACACTGCCGTTTTCCTCTGCAAATCTGCCGCACCTGCTGCAGGGTTTATATTTTCCACCGTTTAAATTACGAGCATTTTCTATTTCCTTAAATGAAATCTGTTCTATATCGTTGTATAAGTAATGACAGGTCCGCTGGAGGTGATATCTTGTACTCGCCTTTCCAATGTATACAAGCTCATCCTCCGGTCCATTCTTCCCATTGCTTCCTCCCTCCTGGCCGATCCAGGCTCTCCGGCAGCATCTGGCTGTCATGGGTATACTTTTCAAGCCAAATACGGAAAACGGGATTCTGACACGGTAGTCCAAAATCAAATCAATGGTCTCTCCGTCCCTTAATACGGAAGAACGTGCGAAGGCTGCAGATTCAAGCCGTTCAAACCCTGCCCGCCCTTCCACCTGTTTCCTGACAAAGAGAAGGATTCCTTCCTCTGTGAGTCCGTCTAAAAACTCCTCTGAAAATCCATCAATACCTGTGGCTTCCAGTTTTTCCCCAACCTTAAGCTGATGTAATACATAAGCATACTGGCTGACCTCTTCCCCTGCTGCTTCCAGTGCGGTTTGAATGCGCCTCCCTTCCTTCATTATCCCCATAGGAAGCATGAGAATTACCATGAAGAACAGGAAAAGGGGCAGGACCAGGGCAGCTTCTATGGTCAGGCTCCCCTTTTTTCGATGGCGGGAGGCAGATGATAATACCCTTTTTACAAGGAATCCCTGTTTCATGAAGGGGATTTGTACCTGGAGAGTAACAATTTTTTTATTATTTTTTCTTTTGAACTCCTTGAAAAAGGGCATGATCATCCACCTCCTTACCACTTTCCTGCCACATTCCCTGAGCATTAAGGTATGCCTCCAGGCAACCCTTAATATGCTTTTTCAGTCCGCACTTCCACCGGATAGAAGGGATTATTTCCTCCAAAAAACATATGCCTTGATCTCACAGTTCCTCTTATTTCCGCTTGATAAACGCAGTCCGCCATACGAAAATCCGCCTGTTTTCTGCATAAATTCATCTGAATCACATCCATCAGGCGGTAGTGCTGACGCCCGGGTTCTTCCGGGAAAAGAAGAAGCTTTAAATAGCCGGTATAGCCAATTCCGTTATCATCTTCCTTTCCGCCTGCGCATGTTCCTGTTTTTCCTAATTCCAGAAGGGCATCAAGAGACAACTTCCAGGTATCTCTTGATTTAAGAAAAATCACCTTTTTTCCCTCTAAAAGCATTCTCACATCCACAACCGCCTCCCCAAGCGCCCAGATGCTCATTACAAAAAATGCAACGATTCCGGTAAGAGGGGTAAGACCCGCGGCTCCGGTAATAAGACCGGCAAGCTCCATTGCCTCCCCCCGTTTCTGGCCGTCTGAAAGTATATGGATTAAGTTCATTCCTTCCCTTATCATGAGAACTTCTAAAACTGTCTGCTTTAAGTTTTCCTCATCTGTTTTCTTTCCTGAAACCATATACTCCAATTCATACATTACCTCCTTATCCCCCTCTGAGAGAGCGCTTGTGAGAAAATGATCACAATACTCCCCGAACAAGATCCGGTCTAGTAAGCCCGCTTCAAATGTCTGGCCATCTGTGCAGGTAATGGAAGGAAAAGTATCGTCAGACAAAACACCTTTGGATATTTCCGTTCCATCAGGCAGAACCAGGGATAGGATCCCTGTCTGTATGAATCCTTCCACCTGTTCCAGAAGTCTCTGTTTTTCCGGATCCTTCACCCCATTAGAATAAGAAAGAGAAGGGATATCTGCCTCATCCCATAGTTCCTCTACAGACCCCCATAGTTCAGATAAGTCCGGGCCGTCATCCTCTTCATCATCGCTGTCCCAGTTATCAATGATCCGCTCTACTTCAGAGGAACGCTTCTTTGCCTGTTCCAAAACCTGTTTGATCTGTTCCGTCCGCCCCGGCAAGGCCTCAATTTCCCGCCTCCGCTCCCCATCCTGATTTACATAGGATCCATAACAAGAGGTATCCCCATACAAAGCCTCACGTACTTCTTGGTTTAATTCATCCTGTGTCCCAGTTAAGCCATTGTTCGTTTCGCTTATGCTGCTTTTTAAATCATCTGCCTTTTTCCCATAAGTTTTTACAAGAGAAGGAATCCGGTTTATTTCCCGCTCCAGCAAATCTGCTTCTCTTCGAAATCCCGAACCATCATAGTCCCCAATTCTCCCACAGGCAGACCGCCAGTAAGCTTTCTGCTGTTTTAATGAATCATTGATATCTTCCAAAGCCCGTTCCAACCGGACGGCTTCTCGTTCATGGTCACGAAACGATCCGGATATCCGGTTCACTGCTTTTGCTTCTTTCAAGCTTTTAAGCAGATCTTCTGCACCCTTTTCATCTGTTATATTTTCAAAAATTCCATACTTCATATAATCCAGAATTTCCTGCTTCAAATACTGCCCTCCCCCATCCGTAATACGTAAAAGCTGAACCGTTTCCGCCTTCTCCATATCCATAGAATACCAGCCGGAACTGTCCATATAAGGCTCCATGAATTCCTTCCATGCCTTTTCCAGTTCCTCATTATTCTCACATTCCAGAAGAAAGAGTCGGTATTTATTCCAGGCCTCTCTATGGTACCTGCTGAATACAGAGTCCATGGCAGAATCGGCGGCCAGCTTTAGATAACACCTGGATCCAGCAGTCCGTGCGGACTCTAGTAGTCCGCACATCAGGCTGAATATGCATAAAAGGGCTAAACTGAAAAACACTGTTACCTGTCCGCTTATTCGCATTAATACACCTCTTTAGACTGGCTGTTGATTTCCTTAAATATATTCTCAAGAAGTGTTGTTATTTGCTTTTTAAAAATAACGACAAGTCCGATTAGAACCACCAGAATCAGTACCACTTCAATAACGCCTACTCCGTCTTCTTCCTTAAAAAAATCAAGGATCTGTCTGTTTAACGATGTCAGCATCGTATCACCTCCCTTCTAATAAAATGCCAGGAACGCAGGAACTACGATCATGACCATAACCACTCCCAGCATCATAAACAGGGGCAGCAAAAGTCTTGTTCCTGCTTCTTCTCCCAGCTTTTTCGCCAGGTTCTTCCTTTGCTCAAAGGCGGAAACCATCTCTAGCTCTAACGCCTGGCGAAGCTGCCTGCTTCCGTTTTTCTGGCTCTGTTCCAGAAGGGCGGAAAGCTTTAGGTAGGCCTGTAAACCGCATCGCCTTCCAAATTCACTGTAAGCTCGTCCCTCCGACTGACCGCTGCCGATCTGCCCTGCTGTTTTCACCATTTCTTCATAAGCCGGCCGTACACTTCTTTCCCCCTGCTTAACCGCCTCCTTATAGCCAGCTGCAATCCTCTCCCATGCTCCACGGACCGTAAGACCTGCCCCGATATAAACCACCAGCTTGGAAACCACCTCAGAATAATCAAACAACAATTGCTGCTCCCGTATTTTCGCCTGACTTTTCTTGTCAAGCTCTTCTTTTAAGTGCAGAAGTGCCGCCAATAAAACCCCCAGTACCGGCAAGACCCGGTAATCTGCCTTTTCAGACTGGAAATACGTCAGACGGTTTCCCTCATAGACTGACGGCAGCAGCAGACGATCCTCTGTCAGCTGTTTTGCATCCATCTGATCAATCCACTGAAGAAAGTTGGCAGCGAGTTTTTCTTCCTGAGTAAGTGAGGCCGGGTAAACCGTTACTTTAAACTCATATCGATCTTCATAATGCCCATCCGTCACTCTGGCCATTAACCAGACCTGCTTGCCCTCTTCCGGTATTTCCTCATTGTGAACAATCCCAAAGGAATCGATCACCTGGGGATTATCAGATTCCCAGCTGATTCTAAGCCCATAATCTCCCAGGCTGCTCTTTAAATTTAAGTTTCCTCTCACCTCCTCCAGGGTCTTATTTTCCCCAAGCATCTGTTTTATCAGTTCAGGCTGGATCCTTTGAAAAAGCTCCTTTACTTCCTCATCCCCATACTGCCGCTCCCTGACAGGAATTCTCACCGGTATCCTCCTTTTCCCATTCTCCTGGTCAAGCCCGGATACCAGGATATCATAGGTAGTCTCTCCCTGCCCCGGCCCTGCCCGTCTAAGCCCGACCCCTTCCGATACCATCTGTCCGCCTGCCGCAGAAAACAGCTTCATGACAGCATATAAAGCAATCCCTAAAACAGCACAGGCCGTCTGTATCTTTGTAAAAGGAAATCTCCATTTCATATCTCAATCCTCATAATCCACTTAGCAGTCACTAGCGCAACGATGTAAATGATCATACACAGAGTCATAAGAATCCTTCCAATTCCCGTACTGTACATGATGTTAAAAAAGCCAGGAGAAGTCAGATCTATATAAAGAACAATAAAAAAAGGGATCATGCTCATAATTCTTTGTTCAAACTGTTTTGAGGCTGTCATGGTTAAAATCTCCTGTCTTACCTGTACCTTGTCTCTTATTACATCCGCCGTATGGCTTATGATCGAAACCAGTTCTCCTCCGCTTCGTTTTGCCGCAGCAAACACCTCAGCAAAGTTTTTAACATCATCAAGACCGCTGCGGCCTGCAAAATCAGAAAGAGCCTGCTCCACCGAACGGTTCATCCGGATCTGACTTTCAATATGCTTAAACTCCCTGGAAACCATCCCCTCCTCCCCGAAAAGTAAAACCAATTCCTTTATAGAAGCAGAAAACGCATTCTCCACAGAGTATCCGGCACTTAGGAAGGAGGCTAAAAGCAAGATACCCTCCTTAAATTCCAGATTTAACTGCTGAAGCCGAACTTCCTTCAGTTCTCTTTTTTTAATCATGGGGAATAAAAAGACCATTGGGATAAATATCAGAAATGACTGAACACTGCGATAAAAAACATAAGCGAAAATCCCTGCAATTGCTAGACCCTGAAATCCATACAGGCACCTCTGAATGGGTGTCAGAACATAAATTTCATATCTCAATGCCTGCTGCTTTGAGTTTTTCGGTGTTTTGAATGATTCCAACTTTTTTAAGACTTCCATAAACGGCCTGTCCTTCTTCCAGCCCCCCAGAATCTTCTTCAAACCTGTATAACGGATTAAGCCTGATTTCTCCGTTCTCATAACCAATTACCTCCACAATAGACAGGACTCTCCTGCTTTTATCTCTTAACCGTCCCAGATGAATTAAAATATCAATTGCTGCCGCAACCTGGCTTCTGACTGCTGCCAATGGGATGTCTGCTCCCATAAGTACCATAGTCTCCAGCCTGGAAAGCATATCCCTGGGACTGTTTCCATGTCCGGTGCTAAGGCTTCCGTCATGGCCGGTGTTCATGGCTGATATCATGTCCAAAGCCTCCTTTCCTCTCACCTCTCCAACGATTATTCTGCTGGGATTCATCCTAAGAGCAGCCCGGATCAGATTTCCAATGGACACCTCCCCATCTCCTTCCCCATTGGCCTCTCTCGTTTCAAGCCGCACCAGATTGGGAATATGGACGATTTTCAGTTCAGCAGAATCCTCAATGGTCACGATCCGCTCATCCCGGGGGATATAGGCAGACAGTGCATTAAGGAACGTACTTTTTCCCGAATTCGTCCCGCCGCTGATAAAAATATTGTATCCTGCTTCCACAATGCATTTTAAAAAATCCACGGCCTCTTCTGTGACCGAGCCCAGTTTTAACAGCTTTGTCATGGTAATGGGCTTTGGAAATTTACGAATGGTCACTGCGGGACCGTCTAAGGCAATAGGCGGCAGCACTACATGAACTCTGGAACCATCAGCTAACCTGGCATCCGCAATGGGCCTTGATACATTTACCGTACGGTTTACTCTGCTGACGATCTGCTGGATGATATCCTCTAACTGCTCCTGGCTGTCAAAAGCCCTTCCCCACGGCTCCATACGCCCGTTTTTCTCTACAAAGACCTGGTCTGCTCCATTCACCATGATCTCCGTCACTTCCTCATCATCTACCAGCTCCTGAAGGGCCCCCAGCCGCCGAAAAGAATCGAAGAGCCGGCCCCGAAGCTCCATCTTATCTTTTAGCGGAAGAAAACTGCCCTGCCCATATTCCAGAATCCTGCGGTCTATGATGTCGTAAAGCTCCTCATCAGTTACCTGCTGCCGTTCATCCAGTTCTATCATGATCTCTTCCCGAAGCTTCCTTCTCTCCTCGTCGTCCATAGCTGTTCCTCCTTGTACAATCCCTTTAAACTTAAAGCTGTTTCCTTAAAAGCTGTCTCGTATAATCTCCCAGTTCTCCCCATAAGAGCTGCTCCAGATAGTTGTCTTTCCGGCCAAAGCTGCAGTGGTAGGGAGGTTTTATTTTCTGAATCCGGTGTTTAAGGGCTTCATAGCCGGATGACATCAAATATTCCTCAAACTCTTCTATCTTTGCTGCGGATACGCAGTCATCCTTTACCGGCATATATACTGCATCGCATATCTCCAGCACCTCCGCAGCTTTCTTACCGAATTGGCCTAAATCCAGAATGATGGATTCGTAAACACTTTCCCTGGCTATATGGATTATCAGCTCCGCCATCATCTGTCCGGTCACCTGGCAAAGATCTTCAGGATATTGCACAGGCGGCACGTAGTCCAGTTCTCCCCAGGTATAGACGACGGATCCAAGGCGTACCCATCGAAAACCTTCCTGACTGTAATAATACAAAAGATCAGACAAACCTCCCCTGTACTCTTCACCAACCAACCGCCGGAACCCGGAACAATCCTCTAAATTTATATAAAGGACCTTTAAATCCCGGGCCAGCAGCTGGCCCATGGTAAGGGCAAAAGAGGTCTTTAGGCATCGGTTGATGGGAGAATAGACTCCTATGATCCTGCCCGCCTTTGAAGCCATGGCATAACCCGAATCGTCAGGATTGTCACAATAGTAATTCATCACCTCACGCATCAGGCTGTCTGCAGCCTGATATTTATAAACAATTGGATACTGTCCCCCCGGGGAGACTGCCTCACCGTCAGCCAGCATGACCACAACGGCGGCGCCTATCTTCTCTATTTCCTCCCTGGAAACGGAAGAACTAATGAGCAAAAGTTCTATCTTATGGTCTTCTCCATAGGCCTTCAGCCGTTCCAGGGCTGTAAATGCCGTAACCGAGAAACCAACCTGCTCCTTTTGGCTTACAAATTCCGTGAACCTCTCCGTATACAAAGGATCTGTATCATAAACTGCCATCACTCTCTTTGCCAAAACCAAACCTCCTTAATCTGTATACTAATAAATCACCTTATCACCAAAACCATAGAGCCAAGTGCGCCCAAGAACAGGCACAGACCCAAAGGTATTACCACATCATATCCATCCCGGACAGGATCGTAGTAAGTTGTAAGTTTCCCTGTTTGAAATATGCGCCTGATATAGGCAAGAAGACAGGTAAGGCGGGTGAAAAGACAGCCACTCCCTGCCATTTTGATAAAGGACCAGAAAGCCCCTATAAGAAAACCAAGTCCGACTGCCAAAGCGCCTGTTCTAAACCCCAGAAAGCCGCAGATAAGTGCAGTCAGTTTGATATCTCCTGCACCGATCATCCGGCACAGGAATAATAAAAAGAATCCCCCGGTCACTATGATAAGCCTTAGAAGAAACATAAGACCTCCCAAAGGCCTCTCTTGTTCTGAGAATTCAAGCAGAATGCCAAGGATGATACCTGAAAGCACCAGCCAGTTAGGTATACGGTGTTCGCGGACATCATAAAAAGCTCCTGCCCCCAAAATTAGCAGCAAAATAACATAACGAACGATACGATCCTCCTCTTTTCTTAAATCTCTACATTGGAATTCACGCTGGAAAATCAGCTTTGGATTATGGAACCAAACGTCCATAATGTCTTGAAAACTTTGAAATGCTTTATGCGGAACGCATATAAGAATGTGCCTTTATTATGCACAGGAGGAAAAGAATTGTCAACTGTTTTTTATTAGAAATACTGTATACTTAATTTTTATGTTTTTGAAAATAAGAATCCTTCTATCACTTTATTGTCATTTTTCAACAATTTTTTTCTTTTTTTTACTCATATCGCAGCATAAATCACAAAATTTCAGCACCTAAACATTGACGTTATCCTACCTGGATGATAAAATAATATTAGTTTAATTTTTTAAACCAAAGGAGGAATCCATTGATGCATGCCGAGGATTTTAATGAAATTTTCCGGAATTGCATGCCTATCTTTATTGCTCTGGGGGACGAAGTCCGGCTGGCCATTATTGAGGCTCTCGCCTGCATAAGTCTTTATGATGACCTGGGAGACAACGTAACAGACATCAGGGCTGGCTTGAGCATAAAGCCCTCACAGGGAATGAATGTAAAGGAAATCACGGAAATGACCCGGTTGTCCCGCCCTGCCATTTCCCATCATTTAAAGATTTTAAAAGAAGCAGGTCTTGTGAATGTCCGTCAGGAGGGTACAGCTAATTATTA